>Ga0081539_10001248_pt1 | contig 45125 bp, 42 predicted proteins | sample TabmetS4T2R2_FD_71023 | JGI IMG/M metagenome (GOLD analysis project Ga0081539, IMG submission 71023) | Tabebuia heterophylla rhizosphere microbial communities from the University of Puerto Rico - S4T2R2 | ecosystem: Host-associated > Plants > Roots > Rhizosphere ... | reverse complement strand
GGAATCGTCGTCCTGTCGAACGCCTTTCCGACGGGCGTGCCCGAGGGAATCGCCAAGACGTTCTTCGATCTGGTCTTCGTCGGCAGCCCGACGCGGGACTGGGTGGCTTACGCCGACGAAATCTTCGAGACTGGCTACAAGGAGATGATGAAGCCTTCGCTCGTCTATGAAGCGCCGCCGGCCTCGCCGGCTGCGGCCATGCCGATGGCGGCCTATCTCGGAGACTATCGCAACGACTATGTCGGCGAGGCGAAGGTCACCGACTCGGGCGGCGCGCTTTATCTGCATCTCGGGCCGGCCGGCCGGCGCTTCCCGCTGGCGCACTTCAGTCGCGACGTGTTTGTCTATTCGCCCATGCAGGAGGCGCCGAAGGCGCGAATGGGCGTGAGCTTCCTGATCGGACCGGACGGCAAGGCGAGCGAAGCCACGATCGAGGATCTCAACGAGTATGGTCTGGGACGGCTGACGCGCGTCGGCCCCAGCTAGCAACAGTTCAAGCACAGACGGAGGAAGATCGATGTCATTTTACCGCGGCATGACTTGTGAGAACGTGACCCTCAAGGGCGATGGGGGCACCCCGATCACCGCCTACGTGGCCAGGCCGGCCGGCGCAGGCCCCTTCCCGGGCGTGGTGCTGATCCATCACCTGCCGGGCTGGAGCGAGCTCTACATCGAGACGACTCGCCGCTTCGCCCACCATGGCTACATCGCGATCTGCGCCAACCTCTATGAGCGCGAGGGCGGCGGCAGCGACGGCAATCCCGACGACGTCGCGGCCAAGGTGCGCGCCGACGGCGGCATCGCCGATTCCCAGATGGTCGGCGACACCGCGGCCGCCGTGGCCTGGATGCGCTCCCAGCCCAACCTCAACGGCAAGGTCGGCCTGTTCGGCTCCTGCTCGGGCGGCCGGCATGCCTTCATCTATGCCTGCCAGAAGAAGGACGTCGATGCCGTCATCGACCTGTGGGGCGGCCGCGTGGTGATGGGCAAGGAGGAGCTCAACGCCAAGACGCCGACGGCGCCGATCGACATGACCAAGGACCTCGCCTGCCCGCTGCTCGGCCTGTTCGGCAACGACGACCGCGCGCCCAGCCCCGAGCAGGTCAACCAGCACGAGGCCGAGCTCAAGAAACACGGCAAGAATTACGAGTTCCACCGCTACGACGGCGCCGGCCACGGCTTCTTCTACTGGCACCGGCCGCTCTACCGGGTCGACCAGTGCATGGACGGCTGGGGCAAGGTGCACGCCTTCTTCGGCAAGCACCTCGGCAAGAAGTAGGAGGGACCATGTGCACGTCGATCATCGAGATCGCCCGCGCCGAGGGCATGGCCAAGCGCGGCGACGAGTGGTTCCCGCTGACCCAGGCCGTGGTCGCCTACGACCACGCCCGCCATGCGCTGCTGGGTGACGTCATCACCCTCGACTTCATGAACACCGGCCTCGATGCCGGGGCCCGCGCCGGGGTCGAGATCACCCTGGACTCGGCCAAGGCGCTGCGCGCTGCCTTGGACCGGGCGATCGCCGCCGCCGAGTTCGAGGAGGCGGAAGTGCGAGGCAAAGGCGCCGTCGTCAATCTCGTTCGGGCGGCGTGATCGCCACGATGCGCGCCGGCGAGATCGCCTTCACGGGAATGGACCGGGTGGTGTTCGGCCGCCCGGCCGCCGAGGCCGTCGCCCAGGCGGCCGAGCGGCTCGGCGCCAAGAGGGTGTTCATCCTCGCCGGCAAGACACTCAACCGCGAGACCGACGCGGTCCGGCAGATCGCCGAAGCGCTCGGATCGCGCTTGGCCGGCGTGTATGACGACATGCCGGCGCACAGTCCGCGAGATGCCGTGGTGGCCTGCGCCAACAAAGCGCGCGCGGCCGGCTGCGACCTGCTGGTCAGTGTCGGCGGCGGCTCGACGACCGACGGCGGCAAGGCGGTCACGATCTGCCTGGAGCATGACATCCGCGACCCGGACGGGCTGGAACCCTTCCGCACCATGGTCGACGAGACGACAGGCAAGAGGCACTTCCCGCAGTATCGCGCGCCGCGGGTGCGCCAGATCTGCGTGCCGACGACCTTGAGCGGCGGCGAGTTCAACGCCCGTGCCGGCGTCACCGAGCCGCGGCTGCGGCTCAAGCAGGCCTATATCCATCCCGGCATCATACCGCTTGTGGTGATCTTCGATCCCGCCATCACCGTGCACACGCCGGAATGGCTGTGGCTCTCGACCGGCATCCGCGCCGTTGATCATGCCGTCGAGACCTACTGCTCGATCGACGGCAACGCCTACACCGACTCGACTGCGCTGCAGGCGCTGCGCCTGCTCGGCCGCGGCCTGCCGGCGGTGAAACGCGATCCGGCCGATCTCGCGGCGCGCCTCGACTGTCAGATCGGCGCCTGGATCTCGATGACCGGAATCGTCACCGGCACGCGCATGGGCGCGAGCCATGCCATCGGCCATGTGCTGGGCGGCAGCGCCGGCGTGCCGCACGGCTACACCTCGTGCGTCATGCTGCCGGCGGTGCTGGCGTTCAACGCCGCGGTCAACGGCGATCGCCAGGCCGAGATCAGTGCGGCGCTGGGCGCCGCTGGCCAGCCGGCATCCGAAGTGCTCGACGGTTTCATCGCAGGTCTCGGGCTGCCGCGGCGGCTGCGCGACGTCGGCGTCGAGCGCGACGATCTGCAGCGCATCGCCACGAACTGCATGAAGGACGACTGGACCTTCTCCAATCCGCGGACGATCAACGGAGCGCAGGAGATCGTACCGATTCTGGAGTCGGTGTACTGAGCTTGCCTCTCTTCTGTGGCAATCCTCACACCGTCTGCGAACGTCGCCTGATGGGATGATGCGCAGCACCTTGCCGGATATCCTGCCTTTGGCTGCTCCTGACGAGCCGGTATCGCGACAAGCACGCCAGTCTCTCGCGATCCCGTCCGCTCATCATCGGCGTGGCGCCGACTGCGAGCAAGAACGGCTGGCAGATGAAGCTCGAGAAGCCGCGGCCTGGCGACCTGCCGCTGTCGGCGACCGAAGCGGTCGTCGTGTTCGACGGGCGTCGTGCTCGACGGCGGTACCAAGGGGGAGTTCCGGATCTCCACCGCCAATACGTCGACGCTGTTCCTGAGCTGCCGCGCCAGGACATTGCGATCCTGAGCAGCCCGTCCTTCTGGCAGCCGGTCGGCGGCAGAAGGGTTACTTTCGAATGGGTTATCGACCATTAGGTGATCGCGCCTGGTGACCAAACGAGGGTGCGCCACGTGATCCGCAACTGCTGGCGTGCTGTCACGTTGCGTGCCCGTGATGAAAGCATTGATCGTTGCGCGCGCCCTCCCCTCGGCGCGCGCGTGTCTTACGCTCGCACTGCTGATCGCAGCAGCAGTGATGGCGAACTCGTCCGTTCGGGCGCAGCAGGACTGCGAATACGGCGCGTTCGGTTGCGGACACGCCCAGCAGCATCATCAGTATCAGGAATGGAAGCCGAGCACGGGCAAGGGCAGCTGCTGCAATGGCGAGGATTGCCGGCCCGTCAAGGCGCGGGTGGAAGACGACGGCAGCTGGTCGGTGTGGATCCCGGAATTCCGCCGCTGGGTGCCGGTGCCGGCCTTCGCCGTCGGCGAGCCCGACCGCTTCGGCGACGGCCGCAGCCACGTCTGCAGCACCAAGCCGATGCCGACACTGCCGGTGTTCCACATCTTCTGTTTTTCGCCGACGGGGTCGAAGAGTTAGCGTGCGAGCGAAGGCTCCGACACTGATCAGGTAGACGCAGATCATTGAACAGACGGACGAAGAGTCACGTCCGTGGACCGGCTTTCGTCTCAACCTTTTTCAGTGACAAACGCCCCGCATTCTCGAATAGAGTTGCCCGGCCGATCATCGAACTCACCATAGATCCGCCGGAAAACTACCCGATCGAATGCTCTTCAACTCCTTACAATTTCTGTTTTTCTTTCCCGCCGTCACATTGGGGTATTTCGCGCTCCCGAAGTTTCGTTGGATCTGGCTTTTGGCGGCGAGCTGCTATTTTTATATGGCCTTCGTGCCGTTTTACATCGTCTGGCTCGCTGCCCTGATCGTCGTCGACTATCTCGCGGGTATCCTGATTGAGGGCGCCACAAGAAGGGACACCAGGAAGCTGTTTCTGGCGGTCAGCATCGTCGTCAATCTGGCGTTCCTTGGCGTGTTCAAATACGCGAATTTCCTCGTCGGGAACCTGTTCGCGGCCTGGAGCTTCTTCGGCGCGGCGACGCCGGCGCCGTGGTTGGACATCATCCTTCCGATCGGTCTTTCCTTCCACACGTTCCAGTCGATGGCCTACACGATCGAGGTTTTTCGCGGGAATCAAAGGGCCGAACGCCACTTCGGAATCTATGCCCTGTACGTGTTGTTCTATCCGCAACTGGTGGCCGGGCCGATTGAGCGGCCGCAGCACATGATCCACCAGCTCAAGGAACACCACGCGTTTCGCTACGACCGCTTTGTCGACGGACTGAAGCTGATGGCTTGGGGCATGTGCCTCAAGGTGGTCTTCGCCGACCGACTGGCGGGCGTCGTCGATCCGGTTTTCAACCGCCCGACCGAATATCACGGTCTCGCGCTCCTCGCCGCATCGGTCGCCTTCACCTGTCAGATATTCCTCGACTTTGCCGGTTATTCATACATTGCCATCGGCGCGGCGCGGACGATGGGCATCGAATTGATGACGAATTTCAATGCACCGTTCAGTGCCAAGTCCATCGCGGAGTTCTGGAGGCGCTGGCACATATCGCTTTCGACTTGGTTTCGCGACTACGTTTACATTCCGCTCGGGGGAAATCGGCTCGGCACGCTGCGCCACTACGCGAACCTCATGATCGTCTTCCTGGTCAGCGGCCTCTGGCACGGCGCCAGCTGGAATTTCGTGCTTTGGGGCGGAATTCACGGCGTGTACCTGGTAGCGGCGCTCGCCTGCGCACCCTTCCTGCCGGTGTCCCCCGGGGGTTCCAACCCGGGGCTCCGCCTCTACCGCGTCGTGAAGGTGTTCGCGCTCGTCTGTTTGGCATTCGTTTTCTTCCGCGCCACTTCGTTCCAGGATGCCGTGTACATCATTGGCCATATCCCCGTCGGGCTGGTCGACGACATTAGAGCTTTGGCTGTGGCGCCGCACGACATGGCCGCACCGCTGGCGGACGGTGGCTTGGGGGTAGTTCTCGCTGGGTTGGGCGTGATCTGGCTCGATCATTTCATCCTTCGGCGTTATGGCGGCCGCGGATGGCTGGCGGGCGAGCCGTGGTGGCTGCGCTGGCCGGTGTATTTCACGGTCGTTTATGGCACGTTCCTGCTCGCATTGCCGAGCACGGGCCAGTTCATCTATTTCCAGTTCTGATCGATGAATTCACTGTCGACGATGAGCCAGGGCGCGGACATACGGAAGGCCTTGGGTCGCTTGTTCCTTTTGGCCGTGCCGCTGCTCACGGTGGTCGCGGTTTACGTCGTCCGCGATCCGTTCAAAGTTCTTTGGTCACACGATTTCGGCAACTACTATGATCAGGCCGCGCCGGTCGAATTGAATCGCGACTACGCTTCGCTTCAGATCTTTCTAAAGAACAATCCGGCGCAGAAGTACGACTCGTTCATCCTTGGCAGCTCGCGGACCTTCCCGCTTCATGTCGATACCTGGCGGAAATTGGTTCCTGGAATTCATCCTTTTCACTACCCGGCCGCCAGCGAGAACCTTCACGGCATCCTTCTCAAACTCCAATACCTCAACGCCCACAAGATCCCGCTCAAGCATGTGATCGTTGAGTTATCCGTGGGCCTCGTCCGTGGCCCAGCCCGAACCGGCTATTCGCATATCGTCCCGTATCTCCTCACCGGCGAAAGCTGGCTGGAATTCCAATACCGTTTTCTTCGGGCGTACTTCCGGGCTTCGTTCTTCCTCAAGTATACGGTTTTTGTGTTGACCGGCGGCCACGTGAACCCGGGCTCCCAGGATGCGCTCGGTGGCCGCCCTGGGAGGGTAAGGATAGATCCCGTCACGAATGACTATTTCTTTGAGGCGGAGGAACGCGAGCTGGCGGAAAACGAAGACGCCTATTACGCGAGGCGCGCCCATTTCTTTCAGCCAGCGGGCAAGGGATGCGCAGGACAGGCAATCGGGCCGGCTGAAAAGCAGTACCTGGAGGAAATCCGAAGCATATTCAGGCAAAACGGGACGGATTATCGGATTTGGCTACCACCGACGTTCGATCAACATTGCGTCAATCCCGATGATCTCGCTCTCCTCAGAGATATCTTCGGCCCCGACAAGGTCTTCGATTTCACCGGCAAATGGACTGACGACATGCAGAACTTCTACGATCCGGGCCATGTGAGACCATTTGTGGGTGACAAGATGTTTGAGGAGATGTACCGCGCCCGATAGACGTCCGCTGGCGCGGCAGGTACTCGGGCAATCACTGGGGCACTCCTGCGCCCTGGCGAGCTTCGAGGGCAACCCGCGCTGCTGCGCAGCGTAGGTTGGCGGAGAGGAAGGGATTCGAACCCTCGATACGGGTTATCCCCGTATAACGGTTTAGCAAACCGCCGCCTTCGACCGCTCGGCCACCTCTCCGCAGCCCGTTAAGACCCCGGCGATCGATATCCACGACGGATGCGCGGCGGTTCTAGCGGCGGGTCGGCCGCAAGTCAAACGAAGGCTCAATTTCGCAAGTATTTTCAGGCTCTTGGCCTCGGGCCGCGAACCGTGCGACGGTGCCGGCATGAGTACCGCACCTTCGTCCACCGACATGCTGAAGCGCCTGGTCGCGTTCGACACCACCTCGCGCAACTCCAACCTCGAGTTGATCCAGTACATCCGCGATTACCTCACCGATTTCGGCGTCGAGAGCACCCTGGTGCCCAACGCCGAGGGCACCAAGGCGAACCTCTTCGCCTCGATCGGCCCCGACCGCGAAGGCGGCATCGTGCTGTCGGGCCACACCGACGTCGTGCCGGTCGACGGCCAGCCCTGGACGACCGATCCGTGGACGCTCACCGAGAAGGACGACGGCAACCTCTATGCGCGCGGCACCTGCGACATGAAGGGCTTCGTCGCCGCCTGCCTCGCCAACGTTCCCGCCTTCCAGCGCGCCAGGCTCAAGGTGCCGATGCATTTCGCCTTCTCCTACGACGAGGAGATCGGCTGCCTCGGTGCGCCGGCGCTGGCCGCGCGGCTGGTCGGCGCCGTGCCGCGGCCGCAGGCGGTGATCGTCGGCGAGCCCACCATGATGGGCGTGGTCAACGCGCAGAATTTCGGCGGCGGCATCATCGCCACCTTCACCGGCTTCGAGGCGCATTCCTCGATGACCCATCTCGGCGTCAGCGCCGTCCACTTCGCCGGCGACTTCATCCACTGGCTGAACCAGCTGCAGGTCGAGCTGGCCGAGCGCAAGCGCACCGACATCGACACGGTGCCCGGACATACCACCATCAATGTCGGCGTCATCAAGGGCGGCACCGCCGGCAACATCTTGGCGCGCGAATGTACGTTGAACTGGGGCTATCGCACCCTGCCGGGCGACGACCCGTGGGAGGTGCAACGCCGCGCCGAGACGTACATCGCCGAGCTGCTGCTGCCCAGGATGCGGGCCAAGCACCCCGAGGCCAACATCACGCTGAAGCGCCGGTCGTTCGTGCCCGGCCTGCTGCCGCAGGAGAACGAGCAGGCGGCCAAGCTCGCCCTGCAATGGACCGGCGGCAACCGCACCTACGCCGTGCCCTACGCCACCGAGGCCGGCATCTTCCGCGGCCACGGCATCCCGACGGTGATTTGCGGCCCGGGCGACATCGCCCAGGCCCACCAGCCCGACGAGTTCGTGGCCCGCTCGCAGATGGATGCCTGCGATGCCTTTTTGGGCAGGATGATCGGCTGGGCCGAAAGACAGTAATCTTCTGGAGCGTCATGACCTCAGCCCGCCGGCGTTTTCTGAAATACCTCGCAGCCAGTCCGTTGCTCGCTGGCTCCGATCTCCTGGCGGAGCAGCGCCTGTCCGATCCCATGGTCTGGGCGCCGCGCAGTCTCGACAAGCTGATCGAGTCGCCGCGCGAGGCGCTGAGCGTGTTCGACTTCGAACCGGTGATGCAAAAGAACGTGCCGCCGGCCCATTTCGGCTACGTGGCGACGGGCATCGACGACGAGGTGACCTTGCGCGCCAATCGCGAGGGCTTCCAGAAATTCCAGCTGCTGCCGCGGCGCCTGGTCGACGTCTCGCAGCTCGACCTCACGATGGAGCTGTTCGGCCGCACCTACGGCAGCCCGGTCGTGCTGGCGCCGACCGGCTCCAACAGGGCCTTCCACGACGACGGCGATCTTGCGGTCTCGCGGGCGGCGCGGCGCGGCAACAACCTGCAGATCCTGTCGACCGTGGCGACGGCCACGATCGAGCAGGCGATCGAAGCGCGCGGCCGGCCGGTCTGGTTCCAGCTCTACCCGACCAACAAGTGGGCGGTGGCCGAGGCCCTTGTCAGGCGCTCCGAGAAGGCCGGCGCGGAGACCATCGTCGTCACGGTCGACGTGCTGGCGCGCCAGAACTGGGAGACCTTCGTGCGCCTGTGGCGCACCGACAAGCGCAACTGCGCGGAGTGCCATGGGTTCGGGCTTGCAAGCTTCGTGAAGCGCAAGCCCAACTTCGACGGGCTCGACCTCGCCGGCATCGATTCGACGGGCGCCACCAACCTCACCTGGGACTTCATCAGGCGCCTGCGCGACACGGTGAAGACCAGGCTGGTGCTGAAGGGCCTGATGACCGCCGCCGACGCGATCCTCGCCGTCGACAACGGGCTCGACGCCATCATCGTCTCCAACCACGGCGGGCGCGACGACGACTTCGGGCGGTCGACCATCGATGCCCTGCCCGAAATCATCGAGGCGGTCGATGGGCGCATTCCCGTGCTGGTCGATTCGGGCTTCCGGCGCGGCACCGACATCGTGAAGGCGCTGGCGCTCGGCGCGCGCGCCGTGTGCATCGGCCGGCCCTACCTCTGGGGGCTGGGCGCCTTCGGCCAGCCCGGTGTCGAGCGCGTGCTCGACCTGTTGCAGCAGGAAACGCGTGCCGCCATGCAGCAAGTCGGCGCGCGCGCGTTGAAGCAGCTCGGCCCGGCCCTGGTGAAGCGGGCGTCCTAGGCCTAGCCCTCGGTGTGCCGGCCGGTCTCGAACAGGAACCACACGCGCTGCTCGGTCTCGTCGACCCAGTTCTCGATCAGGCTGGCGGTGGCGATGTCGCCATGCTCGTCGGCGACCTCGTGCAGGATGCGCATGTGCTTGAGGAGTTCCTTGTTGTCCTCGCGCAGCTCGGCCAGCATATCGTGCGGCGTCACGTAGTCGGCGTCGTTGTCGAGCACGCGCTGCAAGCGCTTGACGTGGCCGATCGACTTGATCGTTCCAGCGCCGAGCTTGCGCACCCGCTCGGCGATCACGTCGGTCATGGCGTCGATCTGCGTCGCCTGGTCGTCGAGCAGCAGGTGGTAGTCGCGGAAATGCGGGCCCGAGACGTGCCAGTGGAAGTTCTTGGTCTTGAAATAGAGCGCGATCACGTCGGCCAGCAGGATGTTGAGCCCACCCGCCACTTCCTTGCTGGCGTTGGCGCCAAGGTCGTTCGGCGTGGCGAGGTTGGCGGTGCGGCGGGACTTGGCATCTTTGGCCATTGGCTGAAATCTCCTGGAACTGGCAATCGCGGCTCAATCTAGCCGGTTTTTCCGGGCAGTGAACAGTTGTCTGGCGGTATGGCGCCCTAGAGCCCGGCGCAGACCGGCTGCTCGACGCGGAACACGCTGTGTTGGCCGAAACGCTGCTTGTAGGCCTCGACGATCTCGATGACCTTGGCCTTGTGCGCCGGCTGGTCGAAGACGATCACGACCAGGCGCTTGCTGCGCTCGCGCACGATGCGCCCATTGGGCTCGCGGTATTGGCCGGACGAATCGAAGACGCTGAGCCCGTCAGGAAAGCGCGACGTCACGACCTCCGTCACGAAGGCTCCCCATTCCGCATCGCTGACCTCGCCGCCGCCGGGCTTGTCGCGACCGAAGTAGAGATCGATCGCGACGGCGGGTCTCAGCGGCGCGGTGCAGACCGGCGGCGTTGGCTGGGCGCAGGCGTCGAGAGCCAGCGCCAGCAGCAATGGCGCCCGCCTCATGCGGCGTCAGTTGAGATACGGCACCGCCATGCCCTTGGTCACGGCGGGACGGGCATTGATGACGTCGTACCAGCGCTTGACGTTGGGGAAGTCGGCGAGGTTGACGGTGTGCCATTCATGGCGCGCCGCCCATGGGAAGATCGCCATGTCGGCGATGGTGTAGTCGGCGCCCGCGGCGAAGGCGTTGCCGGCGAGCTGCTTGTCTAAAACGCCGTAGAGGCGCTTGGCCTCGTCGACGTAGCGCTTGATGCCGTACTCGATCTTGGTCGGCGCGGCGCGCAGGAAGTGATGGGCCTGGCCGAACATCGGGCCGACGCCGCCCATCTGCCACATCAGCCATTCCAGGGTCTTGTACTTCTGCACCGGCTCCTTCGACAGGAACCGGCCGGTCTTCTCGGCGAGATAGATCAGGATCGCGCCCGATTCGAACAGGCTTATGGGCTTGCCGCCGGGACCGTCGGGATCAAGGATCGCCGGGATGCGATTGTTGGGACTGATCTTCAGGAACTCGGGCTTGAACTGCTCGCCCTTGGAGATGTCGATCTTGTGCACGCTATAGGACAGCCCGCACTCCTCCAGCATTATCGAAACCTTGCGGCCGTTGGGCGTGCCCCACGTATGAAGCTCGATCATCTCCTCGTTCCCCCTTTTTAGTTATCGAAAGCTCAGGCCCAGTCGTCGGACCCGCCGGTATCGCCGTCGTCGTAAGCCTCGGTGTCGTAATCCTCGCCGCGCAGGTCGTCGGGCATCGGGTTGCTGTCGGCCAGCGCCTGCTGGCTGTCCGGGGGCAGCAGCGGCGCGGGCTGCGCGGCCGCCGCCTGGCCAAACGGGCCGGGATTGCTGCCCATCAGGCTGCGGATGCCTTCGAACAGCAGTGCGCCGCCCGCGACGCCGGCAGCGGTCGCCATCGCCGAGCGGAGGAAGCCGCCGCCACCGCCCTGCTGCGGCGCCACGGCGGCCTGCAAGGGTGAGCGTGTCGACGGCACCGGCGGACGCGGAGCCGTGGGCGCAGCAGCACCCCCAGATGGGCCCCAAGGGCCGATCTTGGGCGCACTGCCTAAAAAGCCGGAAGCGGCCGGCGCGGCGCCGGCTTTGGCTTCGAGCTCGGCGATGCGCTCCTGGGCGGCCTTCAGCGCCTGCTCCTGGACCAGGACCGTCTGCACGAGCAGATATGGCGCGGCAGGCTGGCGGGCGACGGACTCCTTGATCAGCGCCTCGGCCTCGCCATCGCGCGGCTGGGATTCGAACGGCTGCAAGCGGCCGAACAGGCCGGTTATGAGCTCGCGTTCTTCTGATTGCATGACGATGCCTCCTGCCCTTTCGGTTCAAAGGGCACCGTCAACGTGGTTGTCCGGCCTTCTAGCGTCAAGGGTCCAGGGAGCCCAGCCGCAGTTCCCACGGTTCGATCCGAAGATTGCGCAGCAGGCCCTTGACGACCCAGCAATCCGGCGCCAAGCGCGCCTCGACCTCCTCCTTGTCCGCCGCTCGCACGATCAACAGCACGTCGCGCGTACCCGTGAAGGGGCCGCCCAGCAGCACGAAACCGTCGGCCGCCAGCCCGTTCATGAAGTCTGCATGGCCGCGCCAGTCGACCTGCTCTTCCATGGGCCTGGAGTCATCCCAGTTCGGGCCGCGCGTGTTGATCACGGCGAAGAGGCTTTTGGCCATGGTGTTACACTCTCGTGAAATCCATGTACCAGTTGGTCTCCCAGTTGTTGCCTTCATCGAGCGAGAAGGCTTGCTCCCAGCGTGCCGAGCTGTCGGTGATGCGCGACCACGTGAGACGCGCGCGGATCGGCCGGCCCTTGAAGCTGTCGTCGCCGTAGAAGGTGCCGACGCCCTTCTCGAAGCCGCCATGGACCGGCGGGAACAGATAGCCGGGCCGGCGGCTGTCGAGCCAGTAGATCGACCAGCGGGATTGGTCGGGATCCCAGGTCCGGAGACTGACGCCGGTATAGGGGTCGCCCGGCAGGTTGATCGCGCCCTCGTCGATGTTGCCGAAGCCGCCCAGGATCTTGCGCGCGGCGAAGCCGCCGTCGAACTCGACCCAGTCATGGCAATCCGCCAGCCGCTTCACGAGATAGCGATGGTGGCACTTCCAGGTGCCGATCAAGAAATCGAAGTCGGCGGCGGAGCCGGAAGTCGTGGCCATGGCGATCTCCTTTGATCGCGACGCTACGACTCCCCTGCTGTCAGTCTCCGTCAGCAGTCAATTGTCAGCGGACCACGGCGGCGGTCTGGCCGAACAGGATCTTGCGCTGCTCGTCGGTGTTGATGCCGGGCTTCGGCCGCAGTTCCAGGCCGACCGCCTTGCCCTTCACGACAGCCGGCCGCTGCCCCACCGTTTCCTCGAACCACTTCTTGAGATTCGGGAAATCTTCGAGCTTCTGGCCGAAGTTCTTGAAGCCCACGACCCACGGCCAGATCGCCATGTCGGCGATCGAGTAGTCGCCGGCGACATGGGCGCGGTCGGCCAGCCGCTTGTTCAGCACGCCGAACAGGCGATTGACCTCGTTGCTGTAGCGGTCCTGGCCGTACTTCAGCGCTTCAGGTGGATTGAACTGCGGGGCGTACATGTTGAAGTGGTTGGCCTGGCCCGCCATCGGGCCCAGCCCGCCCATCTGCCAGTTCACCCACTGCAGCACCTCGTACTTGCCGCGCAGGTCCTTTGGCAGGAACTTGCCCGCCTTCTCCGCGAGGTATTGCAGGATCGCGCCCGATTCGAACACCGACACCGGTGCGCCGCCGCCCGGCGGATCGTGGTCGACGATGGCCGGCATGCGGTTGTTGGGGCTGATCTTCAGGAACTCCGGCTTGAACTGCTCGCCCGTACCGATGTTCACCGGCACGATCTTGTAAGGCAGCCCGCACTCCTCGACCATGATGGAGATCTTGAAACCGTTGGGCGTCGGCCAGTAGTAGAGATCGATCATCGGACGTCTCCTGAAGACAGTCGGGTTGGCGGCGAGAGTATATGATCGGCAGCCGGCGACGAATGAAGAAGCTTTGATGCCCCATGAGAAAGAGCTATCTCCCTCGGGCATGGCTTCGCGTTTCCAGGTGCTCGTTCCCTGCGGCCACGGCCCGATATCAGCGGCCCTCTCGGCGCACCGCCCACTGTCGCCGCCTTCGGCCAGCCCGTGCAGTGCGTGCGATGGCGCCTCCCGCAGTCGATCGACAAGCTGGCCTACCGCTTTCCGAAGCCGCCGGCCCCTTTTTCCCAAGAGATCGTGCGCAACTTCTACCACTTGGATGAGTACTTCGTCGTCGACGAACCGTTGAAGGACTTCCTCGCCGAGGAGCTTTCCGACAATATCGAGGTCGCCGCCATGGACATGCGCCATCAGGATGGCACACCCGCCGAGCTGCCGTACTTCGCCGTCAAGGTCGTGCGATCGGTCGAGTGCGTCGCCACGGACAGATCCGTGGCCTTGATCGGCCGCGGCGCTACGGATCTCTTCGCCCGCCGGGTCGTGAACGTCACCCTCGACAAAGACGCGATCGCAGAGTTTGCCAATGTCGATGGCCGCAGATATGTCGCCTATCCGCCCTTCAGCATGACCCGCGGGCTCCATCTGAACGAAGAGCGGATTCCACCCGGCATCTCACTGTTCCAACCGGCATACTGGCCCGGTGCCTTGATCGCGACGCCGGAATTCGTGAACCGGCTGAGCGAGTACTGCGACGGCGGTTGGAGCTATAATTTCTGGGCCATCGACCAAGGCAATGTCTTGACGGCCTACTTGGATTTGATGCGAATGTTGCGATAGGCAATTGGGAGAAAACAGCCATGGCCATTTCACTTTATGATCTGAGCGTCACGAACTACCTGCAGACCCTGGGCGCCATGGAGGGTTTCCTCGCCAAGGGCCTCACCCACTTCCAGGAGAACAAGGCCGATCCCAACGCCGTGCTCGACGAGCGGCTTTACAGCGACATGCTACCCTTCAAGTTCCAGGTGTGGGCCACCGCGCATCACTCGCTGGGAGCGATCAAAGGTGTCCAGGAAGGCGTGTTCGGACCGCCCTCGCCCATTCCCGCGGCCATGGACTATGCCGGGCTGCAGAAGGCGGTAACCGAAGCGCGCGAGTCGCTGCAGCAGGTCAAGGCCGCCGATGTCGATGCTGTGCAGGGCAAGGACGTGACGTTCCAGCTGCCGACGATGAAGATCCCGTTCACAGCCGAGGGCTTCCTGCTCTCATTCTCACTGCCCAACTTCTATTTCCACGCCACCACGGCCTACGACATCCTGCGTAACAAGGGCGTGCCGCTGGGCAAGCGCGACTTCCTCGGCCGCATGCGCATCAAGAGCTGATGGTCCAGCACATCGGCATCGTCGCCTGCTCGGCAGAGGGTGCGGCTCTCTGCTATCGCACCATCTGCGTCGAAGGTTCGGCGCTGATGGGTCCGCACGCGCACCCCGAAGTATCGATGCACACGCCGTCGCTGGCCGACTACGTGGCGCACCTCGATCGCAACGACTGGCCGGCCGTCGGCGAGCTGATGCTCGCCTCGGCACACAAGCTTGCGACGATGGGCGCCGATTTCCTGATCTGCCCGGACAACACCATCCATCAGGCGCTGCCGCACGTGCTGCCGAAGTCGCCCCTGCCCTGGCTGCACATCGCCGAGGTCGCGGCCCAGCATGCCGTCGAGAGCGGCTATCGGCGCATCGGCATCACCGGCACCAAATGGCTGGTCGACAGCGAGGTCTATCCGGAGAAATTCGCTGCGCGAGGCCTGCAATGCGTCAAGCCGAGTGCGGCTGAACGCGATGAGTGCAACCGCATCATCATGGACGAGCTGGTCTGCAGCCAGTTCACGCCGCAAGGCGTCGCCTACTTCCAGCAGGTCATCGCGCGCATGAAGGACCAGGGCTGCGATGCCGTGGTGCTGGCGTGCACCGAGATCCCGCTGATCATCAACGATGGAAACTCAGCCCTGCCGACGCTCGATTCGACCCGCCTGCTGGCGCGGGCGGCGCTCAAGCGCGCGGTGGAGAGTCGGGCGAAGGCGGCGTAGCCGACACATTGCCCTCGATCTGCCGGGCGCCGTCGTGCGGGCGATGCCAGGGCGGCGCCGACTTCATCCAGATGTCGGCCTGGACCTTGAAGTCGGAGCGGTCATCGAGGCTGCCTACTTTCACCGCGACAAGTTGCGGGCTGCTGTCGGGACCAGAGTAGACAGGCACCCCGCAGAACGCGCAGAAGAAACTGCCACCGCTGGTCGGCTTGGCCTTGTAGACCCGGGGCGTGCCCCGCAGCAGCCTGAAGCCTGACCGCTGGAACACCATCGAGTAGTTGGCGCCACCGCTCGAAACGTACTGGCAGTCGCGGCAATGGCAGGCCACGCAGGCGACCGGCGCTCCGGTCACCTCATAACGAATGGCGCCGCAACGACACCCGCCGGTCCTGACGTGCCCCGCCATGCTCAAGCCGGCTGCAGCCCGGCCGCCACGGCGTCGTCGACCTTCTCCAGCCAGACGAACTCGAGCTTGCTCCGCACTTCCTCGGGAATGTCCTCGTAGTCGCGCTTGTTGCGCGCCGGCAGCATGACGCGGGTGATGCCGGCGGCCGCGGCGGCCACGACCTTCTCCTTGATGCCGCCGACCGGCAGCACCAGGCCGCGCAGGCTGATCTCGCCGGTCATGGCGGTGTCGCTCCTGATCACCCGGCCGGTGAACAGCGAGGTGAGCGCCATGAACATGGCGACGCCAGCGCTTGGGCCGTCCTTGGGCGTGGCGCCGGCCGGCACGTGGACGTGGATGTCGCTCTTCTCCAGGAGGCCGGGCTCGATCTTGAGCGTCACGGCCATGCTCTTGACCAGGCTGTAGGCGGCCTGGGCGCTCTCGCGCATGACCTCGCCCAGCTGGCCGGTCAGCAGAAGCTTGCCGCCGCCCGGCGTGCGCGTCGCCTCGATGAACAGGATGTCGCCGCCGACCGGCGTCCAGGCAAGCCCGGTCGCCACGCCCGGCACGCTCGAGCGCATGGCGATCTCGTTCTCGAAGCGCACCGGCCCGAGGATCTTCTCAAGCTCGGCCACACCGATATGCTTCTTGGCGGTGGCGCCTTCGGCGAACTCGACCGCCACCGATCGCAGCACGCGGCCGACCTCGCGCTCGAGGCTGCGCACGCCTGCCTCGCGCGTATAGCTGTCGATGATCTGGCGCAGCGCCGCGTCCTCGAACTCGACCTGCTCGGGCTTCAGGCCATTGGCCTCGAGCTGGCGGCGCACCAGGTAGCGTTTGGCGATCTCGAGCTTCTCGCCGGTCGTGTAGCCGGTGAGCGCGATGATCTCCATGCGGTCGCGCAACGGCCCCTGGATGGTCTCCAGCATGTTGGCCGTGGTGATGAAGACGACGCGGCTCAAGTCGAACGGCACGTCGAGGTAGTTGTCGCGGAAGGTCGAGTTCTGCTCGGGATCGAGCACCTCCAGCAGCGCCGCCGACGGGTCCCCATGCATGCCAGCGCCCATCTTGTCGATCTCGTCCAGCATCATCACGCAGTCGCGCGTGCCGACCTTGCGGATCGCCTGGATGACGTTGCCCGGCATGGCGCCGATGTAGGTGCGGCGATGGCCGCGGATCTCGGCCTCGTCATGCAAACCGCCCAGGCTGATGCGCGTGAACTTGCGGCCCATGGCGCGGGCGATCGACTGGCCGAGCGACGTCTTGCCGACGCCCGGCGGACCAACGAAGCACAGGATCGGCGCCTTGCCCTCAGGCGCGAGCTTGCGCACGGCGAGGTACTCGACGATGCGCTTCTTGATTTTCTCGAGGCCGTAATGGTCCGCATCGAGCACGCGCCGCGCCTCGGCGATGTCGATGTCCTTGGGCTCAGGCGGCGCCCAGGGCAGCTCGATCAGCGTGTCGAGGTAGGTGCGGATCATGCTGTATTCGCCCGCCGCTTCCGGCGTGCGCTGCAGGCGCCGCAGCTCCTTCCTTGCGACCTGTTCGACCTCCGGCGGCATCTTGGCCGCGGCGATCGCTTTCTCGAGGTCGGCCAGCTCCTGCTTGTTGGAGCCCTCGTCGCCCAGCTCCTTCTGGATGGCGGCCATCTGCTCGCGCAGCAGTACCTCGCGCTGGCGCGAATCGAGCGATTCGCGGGTCTTGTTGCCGATCTCGGCCGACAGCCGCAGCACCTCCAGGCGACGGGCCAGCAGCTTGGAAACCTTGTCCAGCCGCGGCACCAGGTCGACCGTCTCCAGGATGTCCTGCTTCTCGGCCGGCGTGGCGTCGAGATAGGTGATGGCAAGGTCGGCCAGCATGCCGGGCGAGCTCGTCGCCTCGACGGTCTGACGGAGCTCGGGCGGCACGCGCGGCAGGAGCTCCAAAACCTCGTTGACCTGCTGCTGCAGCACGATGAAGCGCGCCTCGATGTCCGCTCCCGTCGGCGTCGGCTCGGCGAGGTGCAGGCCGCGCGCCATCAGGAAGGGCTGTCCTTCGACGAACTCGGTGATGCGCAGGCGCTGCACGCCCTGGCAGATCACCATGTGATTGCCGTCGGGCGTGGTGACGTAGCGCACGATGTTGGTGACCGTGCCGACACGGTAGAGGTCGTCCGGCTTGGGATCGTCCTTCTCCGCCTGGCGCTGCAGCACGATCAGGATCTGGCGCTGCTCGCGCACCGCCTGCTGCGCGGCGGCAATGGTCGCGGGCCTCCCCAGCGTGATCGGGAAGACGATCTCGGGGAACAGCACGGTGTTGCGCACCGGCACGACGATGAAGGCGTCGGACGGCAGCGACTGGATCGGCTGGCCGGGCGTGCCCGGGCTGACATCGGGAGGGCTCATGGCTCGCTCCTCGCACGCGCCGCCTTGGCCAGCCGGATCACCAGGCAACCGTTGGCGACGCCGGTGCGCGGCGCCTCGTAGCGGCCCGGCGGCAACGGGATGTGGCGTTCGAAGCGACCCTGCGGCAGCTCCAGGCGATGGATGGTGGCGGTGCGCAGCTCCTGCGGCAGCACGCGCTCCCCTGCGATCGAGAGCCCGCTGTTGTGGATCACGATCTCGACCTTGTCGGGGTCGACTCCGGGCAGCGCGACCAGGACCAGGACGGCGTCCTGGGTCTCCAGCACGTCGGTCGGCGGCTCCCAGTTGACGCCGCGGCTGGAAGCCTGCGGCGGACTGAAAACCTCGCGATGCAGCCGCTCGGCGCGCGCCAGCATCTGCAACGCCTCGGACCACATCCAGTTGCGCGGATCTTGGTTGGCCATTGGTTCCATATAGGAAGTGGTTGGGTGGCTTCAAAGGTCCCTCGCTGCGCTCGGGATGACAATCCCGCTGTCATCCCGAGCGCAGCGAGGGACCATTCCGTCAGTTCCCGATCAGCGCCTGATAAACCAGGTCGCGCAGCAGGTAGCGGTAGCGCAGGCGCGCGGCGGGCGACTGCATCATGAACACGACGTACATCCGCTCCCGGGGATCGTGCCAGAAATAGGTGCCGTAGGCGCCGCCCCAGTAGTAGTCGCCAGGCGAGCCGGGCAGCGGATTGCGACCCTGGTCTGTGCGCACGGCGAAGCCCAGGCCAAAACCCTGGCCCATGCGCGGGCTGGGTTCGAGTGCCTCGAAGCGCCACATGTCGGCGCCCATCTTGATGTCGGGCGGCAGGGCGTCGGCCGTCATCAGGTCGATGCTCTTGCGCGAGATCAGCCGCACGCCGTCGAGCTGGCCGCCATTGGCGAACACCTGCAGGAAGCGGGCATAGTCGGCGGCCGTCGACACCATGCCGCCGCCGCCCGACCGCCAGGTGAACTTCTCGGCGACGTCGGGGATCGAGGGCAGCTCGTTCTTGGGCCCCTCCTTCATCGGCTTGGCCCCGCGTGCCTTCTTGTCGGCGCCAACTTCGAAGCCGGTGTCGCCCATCTTCAGGGGCTTGGTGATACGCTCCTCGATGAATTTGTCGAGCGGCATGCCCGAGGCGACCTCGACGACACGGCCGAGCACGTCGGTCGACATGGAATATTCCCAGGTCGTGCCGGGCTGGTAGACCAGCGACAGCTTGGCAAGCTTGTCGGCCATCTCGGCGACGGTCTGATTGCGGTCGTTCACGTTGAGGTCGAGATAGGACTGCTTGAACTTGTTGGCGCCCACCGCACCGTAGGTCAGGCCCGAGGTGTGGCGCAGCAGATCCTGCACCGTCATCGGCCGGGCCTGCGGCTCCTGAACGTATTCCACCGTGCCGTCGTCATTCTTCTTCTCGACGGCGACTTTGGTGTCGGCGAATGCCGGGATGAACCGCGACACCGGGTCGGCGAGCGTGAGCTTGCCCTCCTCCATCAGCATGATGGCGGCCACGCTCACGATCGGCTTGGTCATCGAGGCGATGCGGAAGATGGTGTCGTTGGTCATCGGCACCTTGGCGTCCTTGTCGCGGAAGCCGAAGGAATCGAACATCACCAGCTTGCCGTTGCGCGCGATCAGCACGACCGCGCCCGGCAGCTCGTTGTTCTTGACGCCCTCCTCGATGCGGTCGCTCAGCCGCTTCAGCCGGGTAGCGACGAAGCCCACCTCCTCGGGCGACTGCGCCTTGGGGATGCCCTGCGCGACGGCCGGCGGCACCAGCGCGGCCGCGAGCAGCGTTGCAGCGACCAGACGGATCATCGACATCGTATTTCCTCCCGAACCTTGCCCATCAAAGCAAAACGCCTCTGCTTGCGCGAGCGCGCTCGCTTCACACAGCGAGAAGGCGCTCGACCAGCCAGACCGCGCCGACCACCGCCACGATCACCGACAGGATCTGCGGCAGGCGCGGCAGGGGGCCGGGGCGCGACGCCCAGACGAGCGGCGGCATGACCACGACGACGAAGGCCAGCTGGCCAAGCTCGACGCCGATGTTGAAGCCGACCAGCGCCTTCACCACGGCATCCTTCGGCAGGCCGAGCTCGGAGAGCATAGAGGCGAACCCCAAACCATGGATCAACCCGAACACGCCCGCGATCAGCCAGCGCCGGCCGGCGCCCGCAGGTGCTACAAGGTTTTCGACGGCGACCCAGACGATCGAGGCGGCGATCAGCGGCTCGATGATCGATGACGGCACCTCGACCACTCCCAGGACCGCCAGGCTCAAGGTGATGCTGTGGGCCACGGTGAAGGCGGTGACGATCTTCACCGTCTGCCAGAGGCTCGTCGTGAGCGCGAGCAGCGCCAGCAGGAACAGCAGATGGTCGATGCCGCCGATGATGTGCTCGACGCCGAGGCCAAGATAAAAAACGAACGTGTGCGACACCCCACCCTCGGGCGCAGCGTTGCCCGTTACGGCGACGCTCGCCGAGCGCCGCCCCTTTTCGAAGATCAGCTGCCTGGCGCCGCCCGGCCATTGGATGTCGGCGATGGTGTGATGGTCGACGCCCAGCAACGCGTCCATGCCGTCGCGAATTGACAGATTGCGGATGGGCGCCGCGCAAGCATAGAGGACGACGACCTCGAGGCTGGCGCGACCCGCCGACGGCGGCCTGGTCTCCGACGGAACGGCGGAGCAGGCCGCGCCGTCGGCTTCGATGGTGACATGCCGTGCGACCGCCGCCGCCAATTCGCGCAGGTCGCGCGTGGCATCGCCCAGTCCTTCGGCCGGCAGGGAAAGCGCATAGCGCACCGACTGTCCGGCGAGCGATATCGTGGCGTGACCGGTCGTCCCTCCCGTGTGAGCGATGGCGCCGTCGAAGGCGAGCGCTACGGCAGCGACGGCAGCCAGGGCCCGCGGCCACATCATCGCGCCTTCATGCCCTCCAGCGCCGCCGTCCATTCGGCACCGATGAAGCGCGACATCAGGTAGACCTTGGGATCGCCGTCGATCCGCATGTACTGCAAAAAGCCCTCCGGATTGAGGGCGCCGAAGCGCACGGTCAGGGCCTTGCCGCCGGCCCCCGCGAGCGTCGCCACGACCACCGGCTCGTCGAGACCGAACGGACGGGTGTCGACAGTCGCCAGTTCCTCCGCAGCGATCGCGCGCACCGGCGGCGAACGGTGCAGCATCTTGACCGCGGTATCCAGGTGGGTCGCCGCAGCCCCATCGACGGCGCCGCCGGGCTCCAGCGCCCAGCCCTCATCGCTGCGCACCAGCACGAGTTGCCGATCGGCGCGCCCCAGCGTGACCTTCTGCACGGTCTCGGGCTCGATCTGCAGCACGCCTTTCGCCTCGAACTTCACGAGCTGGCGCTGCACCGGCTGGGCGCCGGTCACCACCATCGCAACGAGATAGGCCAGCGCCAGCAGGGCGAGCAGCGGCACGGCGAGGCGTCGCAGGGCGACCGCGCTCATCGCCGCCGCCACCAGACCACGCCGCCGATTGCGATCACCGAGAGCGGCAGCAGGACGACGATGAAGATGAAGATCCAGCGGCTTTGCGCGCCCGTCAGCAGGATCATCGGCAGCACCGGAATGCGTGTGCGCACGGCGGTGCCGCGCTCCTCCCGGGCGAGCCAGCGCACCGCCGCCACCAGCAAATCGCTGTTCGCCATGTAGGGCAGGAAAGAGTTGCTGGCGAAGTCGCCGTCGCCGATCACCACGGCCCGGAACGGCGACGCGCCCGGCGCCAGCGTCCCCTCCGCGGCGATGCCCAGCACGCGCGGCCTCACGTCAGCGACATGGGTTGCCGGGGCGGTCGCGCCTTCGGTCGTGCGCGCCTCGGCTGCCGCCACCGGACGGGCGTAGCTGTCGCGGCTGCTCTGGAGGATCGGTATCACCTCAACGCCGGCGGCAGGCTTGGTCAGGGTCAGCGGCCGGACGCCAGGGAAAAAGGTCAGCGACAGGGTTCGGGTGATGGGATGCGGATCGTAGCCGGTCACCGCCACCATCTCGGCATCTCGCTGGTAGTGGCTCAAGGGATCGACGACGACCTGCTGCTCGAGCCGGACGCCGAGGTCCGACAGCAGCCGTGCGAGGCTCGCCTCCGGCACGAAGCCGAGGTCGAGCAGCAGCAAGGCGTTGCCGCCAGCCTCAAGATAGGACCGCAGCGCCGCGCTTTCCGCCGGCAGGAACGTGGTTCGCGGATTGGCCGCGAGGAGCACCGTGCAATCGGCCGGGACCGCGCCGGCCGTCGCCAGCACCAGCTTGCGGGTGACGTAGCCCTGCGCTTCCAGGACGCGGCGCAGGCGACCGACGCCATGGCCTGCGGTCTCGATGATGTGGGACGACGCCTCGCCGTGGCTGTGGTTGGCAACGCTCTCGAGGTGTGTGTGGAACTCGAACCCGTCCATCGAGAACTCGCCGTGACCCTCCAGGAAGCACACGGTGAGCGAACGCGTCCGCAGCACGCGCTGGATGCCGATGGCGATCTCGGCTTCGTCCGTGCCCTGGATGAGGACGCGACGGCCGGCGGCCTCGACGATGGCGGCGTTGTAGAGACGCACGCCCTCCCGGCGCGCGAGCTCGGGCTGCTTGTCGGGATCGACCGTGAGGACCGTCAGCAGCGGATTGCGCCGGCCCATCACCTCCAGGATGTTGCGCGCGCGCTGGCCGATGGGATCATCGGAGCGATAGAAATAGGTGATGGCGACCGGCGTTCGCAGCTCGTCGACGACCGCCATGGCGGTGGCCGACGGCGTGTAGACCTTCTCGCGGGTGACGTCGATGTGGGTGTCGTTGAGATGAAGGGCGACGTTCGCCAGCACCCACACGCCGAGCCCGGCCACGACGCAGCCTGCCGCATATAGCCTCGAGCCGATGGCTCCGAGACCGGTAGCGAGCGGCAGCCGCGCCCCGATCGCGAACAGCACCAGTACGGCGACGAGCCAGCCTGCCGCCCACAGCAGCGCAGGGAGCTCGGCGGCATGACCCTCGTGCATCTCAGCGCCGTGCCAGCGCCCGGACCGTCAGGAACAGGCCGAGCAAGATGACCGTGAGAAAAAAGCCGACGTCGGACACGTACATGGCGCCGACCGCGAAGGGCGTGAAATGGGCCAGCAGCGACAGGCCGAGCAGCCAGTTCTCGAAGGGGTGCGGCAGCAGCGACGCCAGCGTGTCGATCGCCCAGAGGAGGCCGAATAGTCCGAGAGACACGACGGCGGCGACAATCTGGTTGGCCGTCAGGGCCGAGATCATGAGGCCGATCGAGACCAGCGCCGCGCCCAGCATCAGGAGGCCGACATAGCCGGTGTAGATCGGCCCCCAGTCCGGGTCGGCGTAGATGCCCAGCACGGCGGCATAAATCAGCGTGAGGCTGGTCATGGCGCCGAGCACCACCATGCAGGCGATGAACTTCGCGGCAACGATGTCGATTTCCCGGAGCGGCGACGTCAGCAGCAGTTCGAGGGTGCCGCTGCGCCGCTCCTCGGCGAACTGGCGCATGGTGATGAGCGGCACCAGCAGGATCAGCTGGACGGCCGACTGGAAGAAGATGTGCACCAAGGTTGCCTGCTTGGCGACGATCAGCGACACGGTGAAGGTGTAGCCGCTCAGCACGATGAACACGGCGATCACCGCATAGGCGATCGGCGAGGTGAAGAGGGTACGCACTTCCTTGCCCACCAGGGTCGCCACCTGGGTCGTCATTGGGGTCATCGCATCGCCTTTGCCTGCGTGAGATCCAGGAACAGCGCCTCGAGAGCCGACGGCGGCGGCGCCGGCACCGCTTCATGGGCAATCTGCTCGACGGTCAGGAGCCGTCCGTCGAGCAGGATGGCCACTCGGTCGGCGGTACGCTCGATCTCGGCCAGGATGTGGGAGGTCACCAGTACGGCGCAGTCCTGCGCCAGGTCCTTCAGCAGCCCGCGCAGCTCGATGATCTGGCGCGGGTCGAGGCCGTTGCTCGGCTCGTCGAGCACGAGCAGCTCAGGCCGGTGCAGCACCGCCTGGGCGAGCGACACGCGCTGCCGGTAGCCGCGCGACAACCGTTCGATGATGACAGTGCGCACGCTGCCCAGCGCCAGCCGCTCGACCGCGGCGTCGATGGCGCGGTCCAGCGCTCCGCCCGTGATCCCGCGCAGCCGCCCCATGAACTCGAGGTACTCGACGACGCGGAGGTGGCCGTAGAGCGGCGAATCCTCCGGCACATAGCCAATGCGTTCCCGCGCCGCGCGCGCGGCGCGGACGACGTCGATGCCGGCAATCCGGACAGTGCCCGAGCTCGGGTACAGGTAGCCTGTGACAAGTCTCAGGATGGTGCTCTTGCCGGAGCCGTTCGGCCCCAGCAGGCCGAAGACTTCGCGTTCCTGCACCTCGAAGGAAACGGCATCGACGGCCAATCGGGCGCCGAAGCGCTTGCTCACCCGGTCGAGCGAAAGGACGGCCATTTGCTGCTCAACCTGACGCGACGGCGAAGCTCGAATTGGCTTCGCCGTTCATTCTTTCAGAAGGATATCCGCCCGCCGCTCAGTCGTAGAACTCCGGCGCCTTCTTCATGGCCTTGAAGGCATCGGGATCGTGCGCGGTGAAGAAATCTGCCTTCTCGTTCGCCATCGTCATGCGTATCCATTCGAAGGCGGTGAGGAAGCCCTGCGGGTTGTAGGCCAGCACGATGTTCGGCGGGATGCTCTTTTCCACGTTCTCGCGCATGTAGACGTTGTCGCCCGTCAGGATGATGAGACCGGTGTTCTTCAGCCGCACGGTCATCATCTGGCTGCCGGGGGTGTGAGCGACCCAGCGCTTGACCACCAGGGTGCCGTCGCCGAACAGGTCGAGGTCGCCCTCGAGCTGCAGCATCTTCTGGGCATTGGGGTAGTCGGTGTTCGGCGACCTGAGCGGCAGCACGTCGCCGATCATGTAGGGACCACCCGTCCCCGCCTTTGGCCAGAATGCATTGAGGATCTCGTCCCGCTGGACCACGATCGTCGAGTTCGGGAACTTGCCGACGTTACCACCATGGTCGAGATGCAGGTGGCTGGGCACGACGTACTTGATGTCGTCGGGCTTGAGGCCGATCTTTTGCAGCTGGGTGTCGATCGCGACGTCCGGCGTGTTGACCGGCTTCAGGGCGTCATAGAAGGCGCCCCAGTATTTCGGATCCTTGATGATCTTGTCGTTGTTGCCCGTGTCGAAGAGCACGTTGCCCTTCGGATGTCGGATGACGAAGAAGCCGACGGGTACCTGGATGGTCGGCTCGTTCGGCGCGTTGTTCACCAGAGCACCCTTGCCGATGGTGAGCGCGCCCGAACTGAAGGCGTACATCTTGATGTCTTGCGCCTGGGCCGCGGAGAAGCAGCTGCCGATGGCGATTGCGGTGAGTCCTGCTAGCGCCTTGTTCAACATGCGTTCCTCCCGAAGTTGGTCGCAGTGTCTGGCTTGGGCGGCATGCGAGCCGCCTGCATATCATGCTCTCGCCACAATTAACGCCCGCGACTTTTCTGGAGTCAATCGGAAAGGCCCGCGCATGCACGGGGGCCTTCCAGATATGCGTTGCACACAGACTGTCGGGTCGTTCGACCTGGCGTCACAGTATGGCGTTGTGGTCGACGAACACGTGGTCCGCCAGCATGCCGTTGGTGATGTTGCCGTTGAGCACCGCCAGGGTGACGAAGGAATCGCCGCCGCCATCGATGTCGACCTGGACCTCGGTCGAGCCACCGCCCTCAACCGCCCGCAGGAAGCCCGAGCCGATCAGGTCGAACCCGTCGTCGCCCGCGAAGTTCTGGAACATCGACGCCGACAGCACGAGCTGGTCTTGCGACGCGCCTGACACCTTGAAGTCGGTGATGATGTCGACCCCGTCGCCGACGCCTTCGAAGACGAACTGGTCGATCCCGGTGCCGCCGGTCAGCATGTCCGAGCCCGCGCCGCCCTTCAGGACGTCGTCGCCGGCGCCACCCTTCAGGATGTCGTCACCCGCCCCGCCGACGAGCAGGTCGTTGCCGGCCCCGCCATCCAGGACGTCGTCGCCCTCGCCGCCGTCGAGCACATCATCGCCGGCGCCGCCTTTCAGGTTGTCGGCCCCGAGCCCGCCCAGCAGCTGGTCGTTGCCCGTGCCGCCGTCGAGGTCGTCATCGCCCTCGCCGCCGTCGAGCACGTCATCGCCGGCACCGCCCTTCAGGATATCGGCGCCGCCGTTGCCGGCGAGCACGTTGTCCAGGCTGTTGCCGGTGAGCTTGTCGCCCGCCGACCCGCCGATGATGTTCTCGATGTTGTCGATCGTGTCCGTGGCGAAGGTCGTCGTGCCGTCCTTGAGGGTGAGGTTGACGGCCTGGCCGAGGGCGCTGAAGTCGATGGTGTCGATGCCGTCGCCACCGTCGTAGATGTCACGTCCATCGACCAAGCTGGTGACCACGATGACATCGTCGCCGGCATTGCCCTTGACCGTGTCGTCGCCCAGGCCGCCCATCAGGATGTCGTTTCCGGCGTCGCCGAACAGCAGGTCGTTGCCGTCGCCGCCGTCGAGCGTATCGTCGCCGTTGCCGCCCTCCAGGACGTCGTTGCCGGCGCCGCCATACAGAGCGTCGTTGCCGTCGTCGCCGCGCAGGCGATCGTCGCCGGCTTCGCCGAAGACCTGGTCGTTGCCGGCCGCGGCGTTGATCACGTCGTCGTCCGGCGTGCCGTGGATGACGTTGTCGCCGGCCGGATCCGTCGACGGGCCCTGCAGGACGGTGTCGTCGCGGAAGTTGAGGTTCTGGATGCGGATGTCGTCCTGGATCGCCGTATCCGCCTGGTCGTAGGCGGCATCGGGCGTGCCGTGCAACGTCTGCATGTACTCGGCGAATGCCTGCTGCTCGCCCAGGGCATTGGCCGGTACGTTGGTCGACGCCGTGAAGTCGAGCGCCTCGTCGACCGGCGCCGACAGCGTGCCGTCGTTCAGCAGGTAGCGGAAGTTTTCGCCGTTGGCCTTCACCGGATAGCCGTCGCCGCCATTGGCGGTGAAGTTCAGGGTGACGACGCTGATCAGCGCCGGCGCGCCCGGCAGGATCACGCCATCGTCGACCAGCATGACCGTGATGTTGCCGTCGGCATCGATCAGGGCCACGTCGCGCACCCGCGACCCAGGCAGACCGGGTCCGGCATTGCCCGGCAGGTCGGGATCGAAGGAGAAGCGCACCCCGCCGATCTGCGGGAAGCCCCCGTTGTTGGCCGACAGGCCGGCGCCCCAGTTCAGGAGGTTGAGCAGGCCCTGCGCCGTGGTGTCGAACACCATCAGCTTATTGTCGAAGCGCAGCGAGTTCTCGATGTCGAGCTGCGACACCCCGCCCTCCGGCTTGCCGGAATCGGGATTGGCGGCGGGCGGCAGCTTGTCGATCTCGCCGGTGACGGGATCGGGATCGGACACCGTGCCGATCGGCGCGCGGATGCCGCCGCCGTTCTTCAGCGAAACGACGAAGGCACCGCCGGCGCCCAGGGCCTGCTGCGCAACGTACCCGTTGGCGTCGGCCGACAGGTCGCCGAGGTTGGTCTCCTGGTTGCGGATGATGGCCCGTTCGCCTTCCAGGTAGACGTCGGTGAAGCCCTGGACGTTGCCGTCCTTGATGTTGATCACGTTCTGGACGGCGCCCGTCAGCTTCTCGACCTTGTCGCCCTTGGTGCCGTCGGCAAAGGCCGTGCCGGCGAGATTGTCGACCGTGGTGCCCCACGCCTCGGCGACGTTCTCGGCCGTTGCGGCCCAGGCGCCGTTGATCGGCTGGTTCTCGATCAGGCTGTCGAGCACGATGTCGCCATTCTCGTCGAACTCGACGACCAGGCGGCCGAGGTAGGTGTATTCGCCGTCGGTGTTGACGATCAGCGTGGTCTTGCCGTCGGCGCCTTGGGTCACGATCGGGTAAGGACCCTCGGCCACGGCGTCGTGGCCGGGGAAGGCCACCAGCTCGTCGTCGGCGTCGGCCAGCCGCGTGTTGGAGCCGGCCGACAGGATGATGTCGACGCCGCGCAGCAGCGTGGCGAGCTGCTGCTCGTTGCCGATCTGCTGCAGGTGCGACTGCACGATGATCTTGTTCACGCCCTCGGCGATCAGTTCGTCGATGACCGGCTGGAGCTGCTGCGCCAGCAGCACCATGTCGTCGACTTCGCCGTTGGCGCCGGGGCCGGTCGGGAAGCCCTTCACCTCGGTGCCGGTGGGCGAGGAGATCGATTCCAGGAGCTGGGTAGTCGCGCCGACGATGCCGATCTTCTCGCCGCCTTCGGTGACGATGGCCGAGGGCGCGATGCGGCCCTTGAGGGTCGAGGCTTCCGGAACCAGCGTTGCCGTGCCGCCGTCGAGGGTGTTGGTGAAGCGCGGATTGAGGTCTGCGTCGCCGGAGAAATCGAGGTTCGAGGACAGGTAGACGAAGTCGGCGCCGACCCAGCCGGGCACGCTGTTGGGCGTGATGGCGTCGCGCAGGACGCGCGAGCCGAGATCGAACTCGTGGTTGCCGATGGTCGAGGTCTCGACGCCGATCGCGTTCAGGATGGCGATGTCGACCGCGCCGATCGGGATCTGGACGCCGGGCGCCAGATCGATCGTCGAGCCGGTCACGGCATTGAGCACCGGCTTGACGGAAAGGTCGGTGCCGGCGGCCATGAACGGCCCGGCCAGGAAGTTGTCGCCGCCCGACAGGATCAGCGTGTTGGCATAGGCGTCGTCGAAGGCGTCGACCAGCGCCGCCAGGTTGGGCGCGGTGTGCGACGCCAGCAGCCCCGCCTCGCCGTCCGACAGATGCAGCAGCTGCAGGACGAAGTTCTGCGACGGATGGTCGGAGATATCGAAGCTCGCCACCAGCGGCTCATGGTCGCTGGTCTGGTCGCCGAACTCCGCATTGATGCGTACGACGTCGAACTGCGCGCCCTCCTGCAGGCCGGCGGTCACCAGCACATGGTCGAGCGTCTGGGCGTTGCCCTCGAACACATAGTCGTAATGCTCGTCGGCCGGCAGCGTCTCGATGAGATCGTGGAGCACCTCGGTGCCGCCCGGCGTGAAGGTCGCCGTCGCGGCGATCGTGCTGGTGCCGGGCACGTCGTAGTTCGAGATGCTGGCGCCGCCGCGCAGCACCGCCAGAGGCTCCTCGAACTCGAACTCGTTGAAGTCGCCCGTCACCATGACCTTGGCGTCGGGGTCGGTCGCCAGCAGGGAATCGACGAAGTTGTTCACCGCCTGCGCCTGGGCGGCGCGCTGCACCTCGCCGGCATTGAGCGGTGTGTCGTCGGAGCCGTACAGCGCGCCGCTGCCGCCCTTCGAGGTGAAGTGGTTGTTGACGATCGTCACCTCCTCGCCGTTGAAGGCGAAGGTCGCGATCAACGGCGGCCGCGATTGGAAGAACGGATTGTCGGCATTGGTCTGCTGGTCGGCATTGCCGGCCGGGTCGGAGATCGCCGTCCCGTCGGCCGCCACCGTGCGCAGCGAATCTTCGACGAGATCGACCCTGTCGCTGCGATAGAGGAAGGCCGTGCGGATATTGCCGCCACCCTCGCCGCCGTTGGTGTCGTCGCCGATGAACGGATTGTCGATGAAGGCGTATTCGACGCCGGCCGGCGCCACGGCGTTCAGCGCATCGACCAACATCTGCAGGGTCACGTCGGCGCCGGTGACCGTCGAGCCGGCCGCATTGCCCGGTCCGTCATTGTCCTGCACTTCCTGCAGGGCGACGATGTCGGGCAGTTTCAGGTTGGTGAGGATCTCCTGCGCGATCGTCGCGAACCGCTGGGCGCCGTCGGTCGGGTCGAGGTTCTCGGCATTGTAGGTCGCCACGGTCAGGCGATTGGCGTCGCCGACAAGTGCCGTCGTCTCCTTCGCGAGCGTGCTCTGCTTGTCGACGGCATATGCCACCGTCGGCACGACCTCGTAGTTGCCGAAGTCGTAACGCACGACGCCGGTGACCTCGCCCAGTTCGGCGCCGTTGGAGACGCGCGGCGAGACGAACGAGGAGACGCCGTTGTCGTCGTCGATCTGCAGCCGCTCGGGGTGGAAATCGCCGCCCGTGACGTCGGTGTTGCCGAAATCCGGCGCGCCGCCCTCGACGAGCAACGCACCGCGGCTGTTGAACTCCACGCCGTTGACGCCATTGCCGCGATCGGAGTCGTTGTCGACGACCGTGAAGATCTCGCCGAAACCGTTGGTCGGCCCGACGACCACGGCCTCCTTCACGGTGACCAGCATGCCCTCGAGGCTTTCCCAGAACGCCGAGGCGTCGGCCAGGCTGCTCGACGGCGGCAGCAGCCCCCCCTCGCCGCCGATCACCGTCGCCTCGATGATCGGGCCGGTCCCCAGCACCTCGATCACGCCGCCCGCCGCGGCGGTCGCCACGATCTCGGTGGTCGAAAAGCTGCCGGGCGCCGCGCCATTGGCCGTGAACTCGTCGACTACGCCGGTGACGCGCACAAGTTGGCCGACACTCACCGTCGGGGCCGCGTTGGTGAACACGAAGATGCCGTCCGACGTCGTGGCATCGCCGTCGCCGTTGGGATCCTGAATCCAGAAGCCGCGGCTGCCGTTGGTGTCGACGGCGATCACCACGCCCTCGGTCGTGACGGTCTGGCCGTCGAGCGCCGACACGTGGCCGCTGCCTTGGATGGTGAAGATCGGGGTCGTTGCCGGACCGGCAACCTCGATGTCGTAGGTGGTGACGCTGCCGCTGAATTCGTTGGCGGCGATCAGCATGGCGCGTCCCGTCGGGCTGTCCGCGGCGGCGACGAACTTGATGACCTCAGGGCCGAAGTCTTGCGATGTCGGCGGCAGGTACTGCACGAACTGGGCGTCCGACGGCGTCGAGACGTCCCACACCATCACGCCGCCGATGCGCTCCAGACTGACGAACACGTAGGGCGTGCCGTCGACGGTGCCGACGGCGACGCCTTCCGGCTCGGCGCCCTTGTTGTCGGAGCGGGTGTCGAAGCCGCCGCCATTCTCGCCGTTGAACACGGTCGCGGCATTGGGCAGCGCCGCCAGGATCTGCTCGAAGTCGCCGCCGGTCTCCTCGACCTTGACGATGGTGCCATCTGCGTTCTGCTGGAAGATCGAGAAGCCGCGGCCGCCGAAGGCGTAGAGGTCCGATGAAGTCGACCACACGGTGTCGAGGTTGAGGCGCGCGTAGTCGGACGATGCACCGGGCTGGACGCTGCTGGCGCGCGCCTCGTTGAGGGCCGGATCGTCGAGCGTCGCGTCCTGCAGGATGCGGCTGTCGCCTTCGTTGGCGGTGACGACGTAGGTGACGCCGGCCAATTCGAAGGACGCGATGGCGTCGGGCTGCAGCAGGCCCTTGACCGGCGCGTTGCCGACCGAGATCGACGCGGTGCCGCCGGGGCCGTCGCGGTCGGAGAAGTCCGCCTCGTTGCCCGGCAGGCTGAAGTCGACGGCACCGAGCGGCAGGATCGACAGCGGCCGGTCGGCCGAAGGATCGCCGAGGTCGATGACCGCGACCGCATTGATCTCCTGCAGGGTGACGTAGGCCCGGCTGCCGTCGGGAGAGACGGCGATGTATTCAGGCTCGATGTCCTGCGACGCCGTGGCGGCAGGGATGACGATGTCGCCATCGTCGGTCTCGACCGTGCCGCCGCCGTAGGTCTTGATCCCGAGCGCCGCCAGCGCGGCCTCGCTGCCGTCCAGCGAGGAGAAGCCAACGGTATTGCGCACGGCGGCGTCGGCCGGATCGCCGGAAACGTCGATGATGGAGACGGTGCCGGGCGCGTCCTCGACGACCGGAGTCGGTCCGGAGCGGTCGAGGAACCGCTCGGCCTCGTTGGCCACCAGCAGCAGGTTTCCGTCCGGGCTGAAGGTGAGCTGGTCGGGCTGCACGCCGACGACGATGGTCTTGATCAGCGATCCGGCGCCGTCATACAGCGCCACGAGGCCGGGCTCGCCGCCGTCCACGTTCTGCACGGCGACGGCGACGAGGCCGTTGCGCACCGCCACCGACGTGACGGTGCCGTAGTTCGGCAGGGACGCCAGATCGATCTCACCCACCTTGGCGGGATGGGCGGCGTCGGTGAGATCGAGGATCTCGATACGCCCTGAGGCCGCGTTCGTCGCATAGGCGAGGTCCGTCGTGTGATCGAAGGCGACGGACTCCGAGCCGCCAACGCCGTCTCCGGACAACCACGAACCCAGGAGCGAGACCTGGATGGCGTTGGTGGCCACCGGCGTCGCGACCGACCCCTGCAGGGATTGCGCCTGGTCGAGGATGGTCACGCCGCCGATCTGGTTGCCGGCGCCGGCGATGGTGAAGCTCTCGGTCGAGAAGGGGACGTCGGGCGGCGTCCCGTCGCTGGACTGATCGCCGGTGCCGTCCTGCGTGACCCAGTTGGCGGGATTGTTGATGATGGGGGCGTAAGCGGCGAAATCCGCCTGACCGCTGCGGCTGCCGATGAAGGCCGCGACATCGGTGTCGGCGTCCACGCTGCTGAAGGCAATGGCGTTGATGCCGGCGATGAGGCCGGTGCCGCTCAGGGTGCCGCCCTCGACCGTGAAGGTGTCATTGGCGATCGCCGTCAGGAAGGCCGTGGGCGTGTCGGCGTCGGGACCGACATAGGCGTAGACGATCTCGTCGGCGGCCGCGAGGCCGGAGCCTCCTGCCGCCGTGCCGATGTTGGTCGAGATGGGCACGCCGTCTTGGTCGGAAATGTCGTTCAGCGTGATGATGATGCCGGGCGCGACGTCGGTCGCCGGCGCGGTCCAGCTCCACCATCCCTCGCCGGTGTTGAAGGCACTGCCGGTCCATTCGCGATCGGAGAAGAAGATCGTCGTGCCGGCGGGGAGTGTGGCGAGCACCACGAAGGCCAGGCTGTCATTTCCGTCGGCGTTGAAGCCGGTGAAAGCGATCGAGCCGGGTACCAGGGCCATAGCAGTGCCTTTCCTTCCAGGGCGTGGGACCACGCGGGGGGAAAGGCTTTGGACGCAGCTCTTTACAAGGCGACGTCAGTCGCGCGGTGGTCACAGATTGGTCCTTGCGCAAGGAATTTTGCAGCGGCGATGCCGAGGCCTGAAATTGAAATCAGCCACGGCACAGCGATATGGTCGGTGCGATGACATTCTATACGATCAAGGAAGCGGTGCACCGCGGCGATCGCTTGAAGCTGCGTCTCGCCGACGGCGAGCATATCGTCGAACCTCATGTGCTGGGTCGCGACCGGCGAGGCCGCACGTTGCTGCGCGCCTATCACGTGCGGGGACCGCGAGGAGCAACGCCGGGCGGCGCCTGGAAAGTCATCGACGTCGGGACTGTGCTTCACGCCGTCGAGCTCGGACAGCCCTTCGGCAATCCTCGGCCGGGCCACAATCCCAATGATCCACTGATGAGCGGCGGCATCATCGAAAGCTACTGAGCAACCGCCCCCGTTACCGGAAAGTCGCGGAAACGGGGGCGCCCCACGCCGATGCGATCAGGTGATCGCGATCGGGCTGCCGTTCGAGCCTGTTGCACCTTTGATGGGTGCCGGCGCGAAGATGTAGAGGAACTGGTACTTGCCGTCGGCAATCAGTCCCGTGAAGTCGAGATTCTCGTGATTGTAGATGCCGTTCTTGGCGATCAGCTCGCTATGAACCGGGAAGATGAGGTTCTTGTCCGGATTGGGCACGACCTCGGTCGCCCAACAGTCGGCGCCGGTCATGACCGCACCCTTGTCGATGACCCATTTGGCCACTTCCAGGCCGATGCCGGGTTCGCCGCTGTTGTACTTGTCGTTGTTCTTCATCCAGAGCTTGCCCCAGCCGGTGTTGAAGAAGAAGGCATCGCCTTCCTTGATGTCGTCCTCCTTCATGTTCTGCTTCTGCAGGGCGGCGCGCACATCGGCGAGCTTGATCTCCTGGCCGGCCTCCATGGGCGCGCCCTTTACCGCCTCGATGTCGAACAGGTGGCCGCGGGTGACGATCGGCTTGCAGTTCTCGATGCCGAGCTTCTTCAGGCCATAGGCGTCGATCATCTCGTATTCGGTGATGCCGTTGTAGAAGCGCATCTCCCTCTGATCGCCGTCATTGCCCATCTGGACGCCGATATGGCCAAGTCCGTCGAATTGCGTGCCGGTCTGGCCAATCTCGGTGGCGACGAACTCGTCGTGACCGATCAGCTTGTTGGTGCCGAATGAAGCAGCGACCGGGGTGATGCGAATGTTGAAGGTGCGCTTGCCGTAGAGCGGCATGGTCGAATCGTAGACACGGCCGATGCGATAGATCTTGCCATCCTTGATGAGCTTCGCGGCATCGAGGACTTTGGCCGGCGTGATCCAGTTGGACGCACCCGCCTGGTCGTCCTTGCCCCACTTGGGATGCGGCCACCACGCGGCTTGTGTAGGAGCCGGCTGCTGCGCTTGGGCGACGCCGCTTGCCAGCGCGCCGGCGGCAAGGGCACCGCCGACCAGGCCGGCTGTCAGGAAGTTTCGACGCTCCTCGTCGACCGTCTGCGTCGACTGCGTGAGTTCTTGCTTGTCGCGGAGATATCTCATGTCCATGACGCTTCCTCCTTCCTTCTATGATGGAGGAAGCGTCCTGCCGAGGGGCGACAGCGTCAACAGACGCGCCCGCATATCCGGGAGCGTCTCAATGCACGGCGATCAGGTCACGGCGATCGGGCCACCGTTCGATCCCGTGGCGCCCTTGATCGGCGCCGGCGAGAAGATGTAGGCGAACTGGTACTTGCGGTCGGCGATCAGGCCGGTGAAGTCCATGTTCTCGTGGTTGTAGATTCCGTGCTTGGTGATCAGCTCGCCATGCACGGGGAAGGCCAGGTCCTTGTTCGGGTTGGGCACGACCTCGACCGCCCAGCTGTCGCCGCCGGTCAGGCACACGCCCTTGTCGATGCACCACTTGGCGACTTCGAGGCCGATGCCGGGCTCGCCGCTGTTGAACTTGTCGTTGTTCTTCATCCAGAGCTTGCCCCAGCCGGTGTTGAAGAACACCGCGTCGCCTTCCTTGATATCGGCTTCCTGCATGTTCTGCTTCTGCAGGGCCGAGCGCAGGTCGGCGACGGTGATCTCCTGCCCGACATCCATCGGCGCCCCCTTGACTGCCTCGACGTCGAACAGATGGCCGCGCGTGAAGAACGGTTTGCAGTTCTCGATGCCGAGCTTCTTCATGCCGTAGGCGTTGGCCATCTCGAGCTCGGTGATGCCGTTGTAGTAGCGCATCTCGTTCATGTCGCCGTCCTTGCCCATCTGGATGCCGATGTGCGCGAGGCCGTCGAACTGGGTGCCGGTCTGGCCGATCTCGGTGGCGAGATACTCGTCGTGATAGATCAGCTTGTTGGCGCCGAACGGACCGCCGGTCGGCGTGCCCGGGATGCGCAAGGTGAAGGCGCGCTCGCCGAACTTCGGCATGGCCGATTCATAGAGGCGGCCGATGCGGTAGACCTTGCCGTCCTTGATCAGCTTCACCGCGTCGAGGACCTTGGCTGGAGTCATCCAGTTGGAGGCGCCCGCCTGGTCATCCTTGCCCCATTTGGGATGCGGCCACCATGGTGCGTTGGAGAGCGCTGGAGCCTGCGCGACCTGCTGCGCGTGCGCCACGCCAGCTGCCAACGCTCCCGCCGCGACCGCGCCGCCGACCAGTCCGGCGGTCAGGAAATTGCGGCGTTCCTCGTCGACTTGCGACGACTTGAGCTCTTCCTTGTCCATAAGATATTTCGAGTCCATGGACGCTCCCTCCGTTCGTTATTGACCAAGGGAGCGTCCTGCCATCCCCTGCTGGCGTCAAGATGCACGGCGCCGTACCATTGTGGCTGTCACTGATCTGACACCGGCGGTGCAATGAGTCTGTTCGACCAGGACAAGTCCGCGGGACGCATGCCGGTCAGCCTGATCACGGGCTTCCTCGGCAGCGGCAAGACCACGCTGCTCAACCGCGTGCTCGGCGATCCGCGCATGGCGCGGAGCCTGGTGCTGGTGAACGAGTTCGGCGAAGTCGGGCTCGATCACCTGTTCATGCAATCCGTATCGGGCGACATGGTGCTGCTCCAGTCGGGCTGCGTCTGCTGCACCATCCAGGGCGATCTCGACAAGACGCTGCGCGACATCGCGCGCCGCCGCGCCAAGGACGAGACTCCGCCGTTCGACCGCGTGCTGCTGGAGACGACGGGCCTCGCCGACCCCGCCCCCATCCTGCAGCTGCTGCTGAACACGCCGATGATCAGCCACGACTATCGCCTCGACGGCGTGGTGGCGACGGTCGACGCGCTGAACGGCGCCCGCCAGCTCGACGAGCATCAGGAGGCGGTGAAGCAGGCCGCCGTCGCCGACCGCCTGCTGATCAGCAAGACCGACCTCGCCGACACCAATACCAGCGCCCAGCTGCGCGCCCGGCTGGAGGATCTCAATCCCGGCGCGCCGCTTTTCGAAGTCGTGCAGGGCGAGATCGACCCGGCGCTGTTGTTCGATTCAGGCCCGTTCGACCCGGCCGGCAAGAGCGATCGCGTGCAGCAATGGCTGAACGCCGAGGCGCACGACCATCATCACCATCACGAGCATCACGACCGCTCGCGCCACGATGCGCATATCGGCTCGTTCTGCCTGACCTTCGACGAGCCGCTGGACTGGGATCGCTTCAATCGCTGGCTGATGGCCGTGCGCGCCTCGTGGGGCGACCGCCTGCTGCGCGTGAAAGGCGTGCTCGATGTCGTGGGCGAGAGCCAGCCGCTGGTCATCCACGGCGTCCATCGCACCTTCCATCCACCCACCCTGCTGGCGCGCTGGCCCGACGACGACCGTCGTTCGCGGCTGGTGTTCATCACGCGCGACCTCGACCGCGCGACCGTCGCGGCGAGCTGGGATGAAGTCGAATGAAGGGTTGCGTACCATGACGACCATGTCCGAAAACCGCCAGACCTGAGGCCGCTGCATCCCCATTGTCCGCTCCCGACAAGGAGCACTCTCATGGCAACTCTTCGACGCGACATACCGGTGGCCGCCAACGCTGGCACCGTATGGCAGAAGCTGCGCGACTTCGGCGCGGTGCATACCAAGGTGGCGCCGGGCTTCCTCACCGACCTCAAGATGGACAAGGGCGACCGCATCCTCACCTTCTTCAACGGCATGGTGGCGCGCGAGCGGCTGATCACGTCCGACGACGAGACCCGCCGGCTGGTCTATTCGGTCGTCGGGGGCCGGGCGAGCCACTACAACGCCGCCGTCCAGGTCTTCCCGGAAGGCGACGGCAGCCGCGTCACCTGGACGATCGACCTTCTGCCCAACGACCTCGCGCCGGCGATCGGCGGGATGATGGATGAGGCGGTGAAGGTGATGCGGAAGAGGCTGGCGGAGGACTGACCGCCCCCTTACCTAACCTCTCCCCCTATCGGGGGAGAGGAACATGAGGGTGACGTGTCATCGATCACAGATCAGGCCGCGTCCTGCTTGGGCAGCACGTCTTCGTACTTCTTGAAGCCCGGCAGTTTCTCGATGCGCTCCATCCACGCCTTCACGTTGGGATAGGGCGCGAGGTCGATCGCCGCCTCGCCGGCATAGGACACGTCGCCGTAGACCGCGACGTCGGCCACGGTCGCCTCGTTGCCGACCAGGAACGCCGACTTCGCCAGCGACGCGTCGAGCACCTTCAGCGAATCGCCGGCAAGCGCGGTGTAGAGCTGGTAGACGCTGTCGTCGGCCTTCATGAAGCCGCGCTTGATGGCGCGCGGGCGGTAGACGTTGGGCGCGAGCTTGTCGAACTCCCAGAACAGCCATTCGCGCACCCGCGCCTTCTCCTCCGGCGTCTTGCCGCCCATCTTGCCGAACTTTTCGGCGAGATAGAGCAGGATCGAGCCCGACTGGCAGAGCTTCAGGTCGCCGTCGACCAGCGCCGGCACCTGGCCGAAGCGGTTGATGGCGAGATACTCCGGCTGCTTGTGCGCGCCGGCCCGCAGGTCGACATGCTTGTAGGTGAAGGACTGGCCCATCAGCGACAGGGCGAGGCCCGCCTTGTAGGTCGGGCCGCTCAGCCAGATGCCATATAGCGTCAGTTTCGACATGGTCTCTCCCAATTGATCAAGGATCACAGCATCGCACTTGAGCGCGCCCCGGTTAAGCCTGTATGAGCGGGCATGAAGATTTCGGCGCGCGACATCGATCACCTCTCCCTGACCCTCACCGACCCCGAAGCGGCGGCGACGCGGCTGCAGCAGCTCGGCTTCAACCTGACGCCGGAAGGCGTCGAGCCGCGCTGCATCTGCTTCCAGCCCGACCAGGACGACGTGCCCAACTACATCGAGCTGATGCAGGGCGAGCCGCCGGTCATCGCCGTGGCGGCGAACGTGGCCGAGCTCGACGGCGAGGAGCGCACGCACGCCTGGGAGACCGAGGACGGCTACGAGGTCGATGCCGGCGTGGTGGTCGGCGACGGCGACGGGCCGCTGCCGTGGTTCGCGGTGCGCCACGAGACGCCCGACGCCTTCATGGAGCCGGAATGGATCGTCCATCCCAACGGCGCGCTGGCGATGATGGCCGTGCACGCCATCGCCGAGAATCCCCGGGAGATCGCCAAGGCGCTCAAGGAGAAGTGGGGCGCCAAGGCCGAGGAGATCCTCGACGGCTGCATGCTGGTGAAGACCGGCACCGTCGAGTTGCTGATCTGGTCGGCAGCAGCCTACCAGAGCGAATACAAGGCGATCGAGGCGATGGCGCCGCAGGGCTTGCCGGCGATCGTCGGCGTCACCATCGCCGTCGAGCGCGCCCGGCCGCTGCAGGCGCTGCTGCGCGCCAACAACGTGCCGTTCGCCCTGGCCGAAGGCGATCGGGTGCTGACCTCGCCCGAGCAGTCGGGCGGGCTGATGTTCGAGTTCCTGCCGCAGAACTAGCTGAAGGTGAACTACATCACCGCCGGCAGCACCAGCTCACGCAGCAGCACGTCGGCGACGCGGCGCTGTTCGGGGCCCGGCTTGGCGTAGTTGCCGCAGTTCATCGCTACCACGAGATCGAGGCCCGGCAGGATGAACAACCGCTGGCCGCCCCAGCCTATCCCGCTGATCGTCTTCGCGCCGCCCGGCGGCGTCGCGAGGTACCAGTGCCAGCCATAGCCAAAGGGACCGTCGATGACGACGCTGCGTGTGGTCGACTCCTCCAGCCACTTCGCCGGCACGATCTGCCGGCCTTGCCAGGCGCCGCCCGCGAGCACCATTTGCCCGATGCGCAGAAGGTCAGGCGGACGCAGGCGCAGGCCCGATGCGGCGGCGGCCTCGCCCTTCAGTCCGTTCGACCATTCGGTTGGTCCAAATCCCAGCGGCTCGAACAGCACGCGGCGCGCATAGTCCGGCAGCTTGTCGCCGGTGCCCTTGGCGATCAGCCGGCCGAGCAGCGCCGTGCAGCCGCCGTTATAGGTCCACTTCGCGCCGGGCTCTCCCACCATCGGCCGTTCGAGCACATAGCGGTAGCGGTCGGGTGACAGTTCCATCGCGATCTCGCTGTTGCGCGGATCGCCATAAGGGATGGTGAGCTCGTCCCATTCGAGGCCCAGCGTCATGCTGAGCACGTGAGCGACCGTCAGGCGCTCCCGGCCGGGCTGGCTGGCGAGGTCGGCATAGTCGGGGAACTGCTCGTAGAGGCGCGCCTCGGGCGGCGGCACCTTGCCGTCCGCGAGCGCGATTCCGTAGAGCATGCCGACGATGCTCTTGCTGACAGAGCGCAGGTCGTGCAGCACGGTCGGGCCGAACGTGACCTGGCCGAGCTTGCGTTCCCAGGCCTCGTCCTCGCCCACGCCGTAATGCTCGAACACGAGCTTGCCGCCGCGCGACACCAGCAGCGCGTGCAGGCCGGACACCCGGCCATCGCGTTCCATCTCGGCCAACCGGCTTGCCATGTCGCCGTCCGCTGCCGATGGGCGCGTCGCTGCTGCCGTCATGATGGCTGCTCCTGTGCCAAGGGCCGCCCGCCGGCGGCTCAAGATGCGTCGGATCATTTCGACTTCTCCTTCGCAGAAGGCTTGGGATGGGCGATGTGCGCGCGCAGGTCCGAGTCGAGCACGAAGCGCGGGCGGACGGCCGCGGCGACCTGGTGGACGTGATGCTCGGCCTCGTCGATGTGCTCGGCCATGAGCTTGCGCACCTGCCTGGCATCGCCACGCCGCGCCGCCGCCAGGAGCCGCCGATGCGCCGCCACATTGGTCTCACCAAGCTTGTGGCCCGCTGCCGAGCTCTGATCGCCCATCGCCACCGAGTGACGCAGCAGGTGGTTGATGACCTGGCACATGAAGCGCAGCAGCAGGTTGGGGTTGGCCGCAGCCAGCACGTCATGGAAGTGCAGATCTTCCTGGCGCTGCGCCAGGGCCTGCTCGGCGCTGGCGGGATGCGGGGCGCAGGTCTCGATGCTGCGTTCCAGGGCCGCAAGATGCTCCTCCGTGAGATGCGGCACCGCGCCGGCGGCGAGCTCGGGCTCGAGCAGGCGGCGCACGGCGTAGATCTGCGCGACGTCGAGCTCGCGGAAGAAGAGGTAGTTCTGCAGGAGCTGCAGCGCGCGATCGAGCGGCACTTCGCCGATCGTGGCGCCGCCCGCCGGGCCGGTGCTCACCGTCACCAGGCCCTGCACTTCCAGCGATTTCAGCGCCTCGCGCGCCGTGCCCTTGCTGACGCCGAACAGCTCCTGCAGTTCGTCTTCCTTGGGCAGCTTGTCGCCCGGCCCGAGCCGACGTTCGGCGATCCAGCGCTTGATCTCCTCGACCATGAGATCGCCGCGCTTGGGGGTGCGGAGTGATGCCATCCACCCTATTTATTATAATAAATAGGAGAGTCAAGGCCCTCGACGCTAGGGCGGTCGGCCGAACTGGATGGGCATCAAGGGCGGGCTGTCGCCACCACCCTCGCGCCAGCGGCCCGGCGTCAGGCCGGTGACCCGTTTGAAGGCGCGGTTGAAGGCCGCTTCGGATTCGTAGCCGCTGTCGATGGCGATCCGGGCGATCGGATCCTTGGCGTTGCGCAGCCGGTCAGCGGCGAGTTGGATGCGCCAGTTCGTCAGGTATTCGATCGGCGGCTTGCCCAGCACGGAATTGAAGCGCTCGCCCAGCACGGTGCGCGAGGCGCCGACCTCGCGCGCCAGCTCATCCGTCGTCCAGCGCCGGCTTGAGTCGGCCTGCAGGAGATGCAACGCGCGGCCGACCAGCGGATCGTTGAGGGCGGCAAGAAGGCCCTTGCTGCCCGGCGGCAGGCGAGCGGCATGGCGGCGCAGCAGTTCGACGAACAACAGCTCCATCATGCGGCCCAGGATCACCTCGGCGCCCGGTGTGAGGGAATCGACGTTGGCCAAAAGCTCGCCGATGGTCTTGGCGATGCCCGAGCCCACGGCTTCGTCGTCGGCGCGGTCGACCAGCATCTCCGGCAACGAGCGGAACATCGGCGCGAACATCATCTCGGCCGATTCGATGAAGCCGCAGACGAAGCGCGTCTCGGTGCCGCCACCGCCGTGGGTGAATGACCAGACGCCTTCCTTGGCATCCTGATGGACGATGCTCGAAGCCGGCGTGAACTCGGCATCGCCGCGCCACAGCTTGTGCTCGGCCGCGAAGGGCAGCAGCACCAGGTCGCCGGCCACCAGCTCGCGGCGCTGGCCGCCCGCGGTCTCGATGTTGCAACCGCCGGTCGCGACGTAGTGAAAGACACTGATATGGCGCAGATGCGCCATGGGAATCGTGGGATCATAGCGCTGCGGCGACAGCACACCGAACGGCTCCGTGAAGCTCGCCTTCAGGAAGATGGCGCCTGTCAGGCGGACAGCCCGCAGCATGTCGGCGAGCACGTCACCGGCAGGCGGACGATCGGCAAAGGACGGCGGTGTTTCAGTCATTGTGCGCAACTCTGTAGCGAACGATACATCAGTCGCCAACCAATGAAGGAGGCATCCATGTCTGTTCAGCCCCTGTACACGCCCTCCACCCCCGATTGGTCAACCGACCTCGCCAAGCTTGGCCCCGAGATCGCCGAGGAAGGCCGCCGCTGCGATGCGGAAAACCGCTATGTCGGCGCCAATATCGCTACGCTCAAGGAGCATGGCTTCCTCGGCCTCGGCGTCCCGGCCGAGCTGGGTGGCGGGGGTCTGTCGCGCATCGAGCTGGCCAACATGCTGCGGGAGCTGGCGCACCATTGCAGCGCTACCGCTCTCGTGCTTGCCATGCATACCCATACCGTGGCGGTCGCCGCCTGGCGCTGGCGCTACCAGAAGGCGCCGACCGACGGCCTGCTGAAGCGGGTCGCCGCCGAGCGCCTCCAGCTGCTGAGCTCGGGCGGCTCCGACTGGCTGCCGGGCTCCGGCACGGCCGAGAAGGTCGAGGGCGGATACAAGGTCAACGGCCTGAAGATCTTTGCGAGCGGCGCACCGTCGGCCAACATCTTCATGACCGGCGCCGTCGAAATGACGCCTGAGGGGCCGACGGCCCTGCAGTTCGGTGTGCCGATGAATGCGCTCGGCGTGTCGATCGTCGAGACCTGGGACACGCTCGGCATGCGTGGCACCGCCTCGCACAACGTCAAGTTCGAGAACGTGTTCGTGGCAGACGCCGCCATCGCGGCGCGTCGGCCGGCCGGCGTCTGGCATCCGTCGTTTCACCTGATCTCGATGGTTGCCTTCCCGCTGATCTATGCAGTCTATACCGGCGTCGCCGAGGTCGCGCGCGACATCGCCGTGGCCGCCGCCGCCAAGCGCAAGCAGCCGGAGACCGTCGATGCCGTGGGCCAGCTCGACACCGAGCTTGCCGCGACGCTGATCGCCCATCGCAGCATGGTCGAGACCATGGAGCAGGCGCAGCCTGGCCCGGAGACCACCAACAAGGTCTTCCAGCATCGCGCTTTGGTCGCACGCAGCGCGGTCAGGACGGTCGAGCTGGCCCTGGTCGCCGCCGGCGGCGCCGGCTTCTTCAAGAGCATGCGGCTGGAGCGCGCGTTCCGCGACGTCCAGGGCGCGCGCTACCATCCGCTGACCGACGGCCAGCAGCAGAAGCTCGCCGGCCGCATGGCGCTCGGCCTGCCGATCGACGGCTGATCTTCTCGGATCGGCGTGCCCTAGAACGCCGGCACCGGCGCCTGGGGCACGTCCTTCCAGAAATCGGGATCGTGGCCGAAGAACAGCTTCGCCCCGCCCTTCTCCAGCGCCGCCAGGCGATCGAGCGACGCCAGCATCTGCTCGCGGTCGTAGACGAAGCGCGGCAGCCTGCGCTCGCGCAAGGTGCGGCAGAAGTAGCAGGCGTCGCCCGTGATCACGACCTCGCCCTTGTCCGTGCGCACCCTGAGCGACTGATGGCCGGGCGTGTGGCCGAAGGTCGGGAGGCACACCACGCTGCCATCGCCGAACAGGTCGTGCTCGCCCTCGACCTGCTTCACCGGGTGGCCGTGATCGAAGTCGGCGCGGAAGAAGCCGACCATGGCCGCCGTCTCGGGATCCTGCGCGGCCTGCCATTCGCGCTTTTGGACGACCATGGTGGCATTGGGAACGAGTTCGTTGCCGCCGCAGTGGTCGAAGTGAAGGTGCGAGTTCACGATGTAGTCGACCTTGCCGGGATCGCGGTCGATCGCTTCCAGACGTGACTTCACATCGTCCTTCGGACCGTATTCCTGGAAACCGAAGATGCGGGCCGCGCCTTCGCCGAGTCGGCCCGCCGCGTCGGTACGGCACTGCGGATGCATGCCGGTGTCGAACAAGGCGCGGCCCTTGGGATGCTCGATGAGGTAGGACGGGATCGGCAGGCTCACCGGACCGTCTTCGCCCTCGATCATGTCCTTCAGCCGGCCGACAAGACGGCCGCAGGTCATTGCATAGAGCTTCGCCGTCATGCTTCCTCTCTTCCACGCCAAGAGCGTAGCACATATGATTCGTGCCATGCGTCCTGCGACCGGTCTTGTTCTCGTCCTGCTCTGCGGTCCGGCCGTGGCGCAAACACAACCTCCCGCTCCCCGCGTCACACTCGACGTCGCGCTGCCGCCGCCGGCCGATCATCGATTGTCGGGCCTGGGACCGCCCGGCCGTCTTGCCGTCGGCGCCGACGGCTCGATCTACGTCGCGTCCTCGAGCTTCCAGCCGTCGCCCGACGGCGTCCTGCCGGCCCGGAGCGCACATATCGAGCTTTCGGCCTACACGCGCGACGGCGCGCAGAAGTATCGCACCAGGCTGCCGGTGCAGGCCGGCATCGGCCCGAACGGTTTCAATGCCGAATCGCTCGGCGTCGTCCCTTTCCCGTCAGGCGAGACGGCGGTGTTCCTGTCGAGCTCGAACACGCGCGTGGCCCTGCCGCAGGATGAACGTTCGGTGACGACGCTGTTCCGCGTCGATGCGAGCGGCAAGGTGCAGAGCGCCGCCTCGGTGCTGCCGGCCACCAACGCGAGCGGCGCCTTCTATCGCACCAGGCTCTATGCGCCGACCGCCGACAACGGCCTTTTGGTCGCCGGCGGCTATGGTCCCGATCCCTTCAACTGGTGGATCGGCAAGTTCGACGCCACGGGCCAGCGCACGTGGCAGGCCGGCCCGGGACCGGCCTATCCCGAGGATGTCTACGGCCTCGCCGTAAAACCCGACGGCAGCGTGTCGGCGATCATCCAGGAAATCGGCCAGGCGTCGGGCTTGAGCCAGTGGTACGTCGCGCGCTTTGGCGCCGACGGCACGCCGCAGGGACGCGCGCCGTTCAACACGCTCGGCACGTCTTTCGTCATGCTGCCGGGCTTCTGGGTTTCGACGGTCGACGCCTTCCAGACGGCGAACGCGCCGGCGCTGGTGCGGCTCGGCGAGCAGGGCAAGGTGCTCGGCACGGCGCCGTGGCCGTTCGACCAGACGCGCCGGCTGATCGCCGACGGCGACGGCGTGGCCGCCGTCGTCTGCGCCGCGGCAGGACCGCTCTGCTTCGTGGTGCGCGCCGGCGTCGACGGCAAGATCCGCTGGCAAAGCGAAGCCGGCAGCTTCACCGACATCGCCCGCACGCCGGACGGTCAGATCGTCGCCGTCTCGTGGTCGGCCGACATGCTGTCGGCAAGCGTGGTGCGGTTCGCCAATCCCTGAAGCTAAGTGTCGAGCGCCTTCTTCAGCAGCTCGTTGACGACCTTGGGGTTGGCCTTGCCGCCGGTCGACTTCATGACCTGGCCGACGAACCAGCCGAACAGCGTCGGCTTGGCCTTGTAGGCGGTGACCTGGCCGGGATTGGCGTCGATCACCGCCTTGATGGCGGCCTCGATGGCGCCGGTATCGGTCACCTGCTTCAGCCCGCGCTCCTCGACCAGCGCCGCCG
>Ga0081539_10001247_pt1 | contig 45247 bp, 35 predicted proteins | sample TabmetS4T2R2_FD_71023 | JGI IMG/M metagenome (GOLD analysis project Ga0081539, IMG submission 71023) | Tabebuia heterophylla rhizosphere microbial communities from the University of Puerto Rico - S4T2R2 | ecosystem: Host-associated > Plants > Roots > Rhizosphere ... | reverse complement strand
CTCGTCCTGCGGCAGGCGCGGATGCAGTTCGATCTGATTGACCGCGGGGACGACCGACGAGGTGGCGGCGAGCCGGTCGAGATGCTCGGCGAGGAAGTTGGACACCCCGATCGCCCGGGTCTTGCCCTCGGCGAGCAGCTCTTCCATGGCCCGCCAGGACTCGGCGTACCGGTCCCGGCGGGGCAGCGGCCAGTGGATGAGATACAGGTCGACGTACTCCAGACCGAGCCGGCGAAGGCTGGCCTCCAACGCGTTCCTGGTGGACTCGTATCCCTGGTCCGCTCCGCGCAGCTTGGTGCCGACGAACACCTCCTCGCGCGGGATCCCCGAATCGGCGATGCCCTGCCCGACGCCCACCTCGTTCTCGTACTTGGCGGCGGTGTCGATCAGGCGATAGCCGAGGCTCAGCGCCTCCCGTACCCGGCGCCGGGTGTCCTCGTCTCCCGCACCCGCGGTGCCGAGCCCGAGCTGCGGGATGTCCACGCCGTTGTTCAGCGTCACGGTGGGAAGACGAATCATGAGAGCATCCTAGGCGCCGGGACGGCCCGGACCACCCAGGAGTTGACGACATGACGGACGTGCCCGGCACCGAGACTCTCCGCGCCCTGGTGGAGCGCATCGTTCCCGCCGACGACCACCCGTCCGGCTGGCAGGCCGGCGTCGGGGACTTCCTGGAGCGCATCCTGGAGCACGACCTGGCGGACCGCGCGGAATCGATTCGCGCCGGGTTGGACCTGCTGGACGCCGAGGCGCGGGCCCGGCACCACGACACCCCGTTCGCCCGGCTGCCGGAGACCGCCCAGGATGCCTTGATCACCGACCTGCTGGCCGGCGGCGGCGCCCGGCAGTGGGATCCGATGCCGGCCGACGAGTTCCTCCGGACGATGATCGAGCTGACCATGCACGGCTACTACGGCGACCCGGACAACGGCGGCAACCGCGACGCGGTGTCGTGGGACATGGTCGGCTACCGGGTCCTGCCCGGCCAGGCGGCCTGGCCCGACCACGACCGGGCGCCGGCGCCCACCATCGCGTGGCAGGACGCCGCCGATCACTACGACGCCGTCGTGGTCGGCGCCGGCGCGGGCGGCGGAGTCGCGGCGTGCGTGCTGGCCGAGGCCGGCCTGAGCGTGCTGCTGGTCGAGCGCGGACGGTGGCTGGCCTCCGCCGACCTGCGCCCCGACCACCTGCGCAGCTACCGGCTCCCGTTGGGTTACCAATCGGCGGTGGAACCGCCGCCGGCCTGGAACCCGCGGGTGCTCGCCGGCGCGGCCGGACCGACGGTGGTGTGGCCGACCGACCCGCGTTGGCACAGCACGGCGATGACGGTCGGCGGCGGCACGCGGGTCTACGGCGCGCAGGCGTGGCGGTTCTGCCCCGAGGACTTCCGGATGGCCAGCACCTACGGCATTCCCGAGGGCAGCTCGCAGGCCGACTGGCCGATCTCGTACGAGGACCTCGAACCGGACTACGACCGGGCCGAGTGGGAACTCGGCGTGTCCGGCGACCCGGTGGGCAACGCGTACGCCGGGCCCCGCCGCCGCGGCTATCCGATGCCGCCGCTGCCGCCCAACGGCACCGCGGCGCCGCTGCGCGAGGGAGCGGCCCGGCTCGGCCTGGGCACGTCACCCGTCCCGCTGCTGATCAACTCCAGGCCGTACAACGGGCGGGGTGCGTGCCTGCAGTGCGGTGCCTGCGTCGGGTTCGGCTGCCCCGGGGAGTTCAAGACGGACACCCGCAACACCGTGATACCGCGCGCCGTCGCGACCGGCCGCTGTGACGTCCTGACCGAGACGCAGGCCGAGCGGGTGGTCACCGACGCCGAGGGGCGGGTCACCGGTGTCGCGCTGGTCGCCGAGGTGGCCGGCGCGACGACGCGCCGGGAGGTCACCGCCGACCATGTTCTGCTCGGAGCCGGCGCCATCGAGACCGCCCGGCTGCTGCTCAACAGCCCTTCCGGGCGGGAACCGGCCGGCCTGGGCAACAACCACGACCTGGTCGGGCGGAACCTGCAGGGCCACGTCTACGCCGGTGCGCTGGCCGTTTTCGACCAGCCGGTGCAGGACTGCGTCGGCCCGGGCCCCAGCATCGCCACCAACGACTACCGGCACCACAACGACGGCATAGTCGGCGGCGCGATGATCGCCAACGACTTCGTGCCGATGCCGCTGTTCGTCTACACGTACGGCCGCACGCTCGGGCTGATCCCGAGCTGGGGTGCCGCCGGCAAGCAGGCGATGCGCCATCTCTACCCCCGGCTGGCCCTGGTGATGGGGCCGGTGCAGGAGGTGCCGAACCCCGAGTCCCGGATCACCCTCGATCCCGCCGTCCGCGATCACTTCGGGATGCCGGTGGCGCGGCTCGGCGGCGCGGTCCGCCCCGAGGACCACGCCACGGCCGCGTTCGTCTCGGAGCGGGTCGTCGCCTGGGCCGAGGCGAGCGGAGCCACCAGCGTGGTGCCGCTGGTCCTCCAGCCCCCCGACGGGCCCAGCGGCGGGCAGCACCAGGCCGGGACGTGCCGCATGGGCGAGGATCCGGCCACCTCGGTCACCGACGCCTGGGGACGCGTCTGGGGACACGACAACCTGCACATCGTCGACGGATCGCTGCACGTCACCAACGGTGGGGTCAACCCCGTGCTGACCATCCTCGCCCTCGCCTACCGGGTCAGCCGGCACGTGGCCGCGTCGTGAGTGCGGCACCGTGTCGCATGCTGGAACGCGGATCGCGGGGCTGTCGACCCCGTGGTAGGAATCGGGGATGAGTAGCATATCGGTCCAGCTGTATTCGGTCCGGCAGGACTTCGGCGCCGACCCGACGGCCACCCTGCGCCGGATCGCCGAGCTCGGCTTCCGGCAGGTCGAGCCGTACGGGCTGGTCGAGCACCGGGCCGCGCTGGAGACCGGCTTGCCCGCGCAGCAGCTCACCGCCCCGACCGCGCACGTCAAGCTCGTCGGCGCCGATCTGCCGGAGGTGTTCGCCGCCGCGGTGGCGTGCGGCGTCGGCGTGGTGATCGAGCCGGCCGTCCGCGCCGAACACTGGCAGACCGCCGCCGACGTCGCCGGCATCGCGACCGCGCTGAACGACGCCGCCAAGGCCGCCGCCGAGCACGGCCTGCGGGTCGGCTACCACAACCACTGGTGGGAGCTGCAGTCCCAGATCGACGGGCGGCCCGCCCTGGAGGTGCTGGCCGACCGGCTCGATCCGGCGGTGCTGCTGGAGGTGGACGCGTACTGGGCCACCGCCGGTGGCGCGGACACCCCGGCGCTGCTGGGACGGCTCGGCGAGCGGGTGTACGCGCTGCACGTCAAGGACGGCGACCTGGCCACCGACGCGTCCGGCCAGCTGCCCGCCGGCCGCGGCCGGGTGCCGATGGCCGAGGTGCTCGCGGCCGCGCCCGCGGCGCTGCGGGTGGTCGAGTTCGACCGGTACGACGGCGACATCTTCGCGGGGCTGGCCGAGAGTCTCGCCTACCTGACCGAGACCGAGGCCGGACGGTGACCGGAGGACCGGTCGGTGTCGGCCTGATCGGCGCCGGCACCATCAGCGACACGTACCTGGAGAACCTCACCTCGTTCCCGGACGTCGAGGTCCGCATGGTGTCCGACCTGGACGTCGAGCGGGCCGCCACGCAGGCCGCGAAGTACGGCGTGCCGGCCGCCGGAGCGGTGGCCGACCTGCTGGCCGACCCGGCGATCGAGATCGCGGTGAACCTGACCATCCCGGCGGCGCACGTCGAGGTCGGGCTGTCGGCACTGGACGCCGGCAAGCACGTGTGGACCGAGAAGCCGCTCGGGCTGGATCGGCCGTCCGCCCGCAAGCTGCTGGACCGGGCCCGGGAGATGGGCCTGCGGGTGGCGTGCGCCCCGGATACCGTGCTCGGCGCGGGCCTGCAGTCGGCGGGCCGGGTGGTGCAGGCCGGGCGGATCGGCGAGCCGCGGTCCGCACTGGCGCTGTTCCAGTCGCCCGGGCCGGAGAGCTGGCATCCCGCGCCGGAGTTCCTCTTCCAGACCGGCGGGGGGCCGCTGCTCGACATCGGCCCGTACTACCTGACCGAGCTGGTGCTGCTGTTGGGCTCGGTGGCCCGGGTGACAGCCGCCGGGGGCCGGTCCCGGGACACCCGCGTGATCGGGTCCGGGCCCCGCGCCGGCGTGGAGTTCGAGGTGACCGTGCCGACCACGGTCGGCGCGCTGCTCGAGTTCGCCGGGGGCGCGTCGGCTCAGGTGCTGTTCAGCTTCGACTCGGCGCTGCCGCGGAAGACCTTGGAAGTGACCGGCACGCTCGGGTCGCTCGTGCTGCCGGACCCGAACCGCTTCGACGGCCCGACGCTGCTGCATCCGGCGGGCACGGAGGAGCCGATCGAGCTGCCGGCCGAGGGCCACGAGGCGACGCGCGGGACCGGCGTGCTCGAGCTGGCCCGGGCGATCCGCACCGGTGTGCCGGAACGCGCCTCCGGCGACATCGCGTACCACGTGCTGGACGTGATGCTGGCGATCGAGGAGTCGCTGGCCGCCCGGCACACCGTCGCGGTGGAGAGCGGCGTACGCGTGCCGCCGCCGCTGCCGGCCGACTGGGATCCCTACGCGCGCACCCTGTAGCGAGTCCCCTCCTGGTGGTCGGTCTCGTTCGTCCGGTGTACCGACGTCGAGTCCAGCCCTGCGCAAGTACCCGCACGACTCCGCCGCGATCGCCGTATGACGCGATTCCGCGGCCAGCTCCAGCGCGTCGCGCACGGCCGGTGGGACGCCTCCGTCCACACCGCTCAGCCAGGCGACTTCCACCTCCGCGACCGCCAACGGGCCGGCGACGTAGCTGTCGCCGGTCGAGACCGGGTCTGCCACGCCTCCGCCAGGACGGCGCCGGCTTCCGGGTCACCCCCCGGCGGGCGAGCAGGCGAGCCCGCATGCTGCGGGCCGGCAGCGCCATGACGCCGGGCTGGCCCGGACCCGTGACGAGCTGCCGGAGCACCGCGATCGCGCGGTCCCAGTTCCCCGTACTGGCGGCGACGTCGATGGCACGGGCGCGGTGCAGCCGCCGATCTCGACCCGAACCACCGCATCCTACTGCCGGTGAACGATGCGGTCGCTGGTCCGCGGCTCGGAGTGACTCCGTGGTCTGCGTGTTTACTGACACCCGCACCCGACCTTTCCCGGCTTCACGCCGGAGGAGGTGGTTGACTTTCGCCGAGTGCCGGTGGAGTTCGATGTGACGGAGCACCTGGAGGCGCAGTGGCGCAGGGCGACGAAGGCGTTGCGGACGAGTCGGCCGCCCTCGACCGGCCCGCGTCGGTACCGGGGGCGGCCGAGGACTCGGCGTGGGCGCCGCTGCGGCGGCGAACCTTCCGCTGGCTGTGGCTGGGTGTGCTGATCGGCTGGCTGGGCTTCTGGATGCAGACCGTCGGCGCTCAGTGGCTGCTGGTCGACGCGCCCAACGCCGCCGCGCTGGTCTCCCTGGTGCAGGCCGCGAACAGTCTGCCCTTGATGCTGCTGGCGCTGCCCGGGGGAGTCCTGGCGGACTCCTTCGACCGGCGCTGGCTGCTGTTCACCGTCCAGGCTTACACCTTCGTGCTCGGCATCCTGCTGGCCGTGCTCACCGCCGCCGGGCAGATGCCGCCGGTGCTGCTGCTGGCCTTCACGTTCGCTCTGGGCGCACGCGTGGCGGTACAGCTGCCCGCCTGGGGGGCCGGCATGCCCGAGCTGGTGTCCCGGACAGAACTGCGCGCGGCGTCCAGGCTGGATCTGGCCGGCGTCAACGTGTCCCGTGCGGTGGGGCCGGCAGTGGCCGGGTTGGTCATCGCCCACCTGGGCGGCGTCCCGGTGGTCTTCGCCCTGAACGCGGTCTCGGTGGTATTCCTGGCCGTGGCGCTGTTGTTCTGGCGCCGCCCGCAGCCCGCGCTCGAGGACCGGCGGGAGCGCTTCGTGCCGGCCCTGCGCGCCGGCGGCCGCTACGTCTGGCACGAGCCTGTGGTGCGGCGGATCATGCTCCGGACGATCATCCTGGCGGCGCCGGCGATGGCGCTGTGGGCGCTGCTGCCGCTGGTGGCCAGTCAACGCCTGGGCGTGGGAGCCGACGGCTACGGCGCCATGTTCGGCGCCCTGGGGCTGGGCGCCATTCTCGGTGTTCCGGTGCTCGGACGGGTCTCGGACCGGCTCTCCACCAACGGCACCCTGGCCGCCGCCGGCGTGCTGTACGCCGCGGCGCTCGCGGTGATCGTCCTGGTGCCCAGCTTTCCCGCGGCCCTGGCGACCCTCGTCGTGGCGGGGCTGGCCTGGATGGCGGCCACCTCGACGCTGCAGGCCGAGCTGCAACTGGTCCTGCCGGCCTGGGTTCGTGCCCGCGGCTTCGCCATCTACACGGTCATCTTCGGAGCCGCGCAGGCCGTCGGGGCACTGCTGTGGGGGCTCCTCGCCGACCGGGCCGGCTTGCGGCCGGCCGTCCTCGCCGCGGCGGTCGTGATGCTGGCCGGCGCGGTCGCCGGCATGTTCCGGCGGGTTCCCGAGACCGGCCACGTCGACCCGCAGCCCGCCGTGTACTGGCCGGACGCGCGGCTGGCCTTCGATCCCGAGCCGCACGCCGGACCGGTCCTGGTGGCGGTCCACTACACCGTGACGCCGCAGCGGCAGGCGGCCTTTCTGGAGGCGATGGACCACCTGCGCCGGTCTCGACGGCGTACCGGGGCGGCGCGCTGGGAGCTCTATCGCGACGGGGAACAACCGGACCGCTTCGTCGAGATGTTCACCGTCCCGTCCTGGGAGGAACACCTGCGCCAGCACCGAGGCCGCCTCACCGGGTCGGACCAGGAGGTCGAGGAGGCCGCGCAGTCCTTCTCCGACCCGCCGGCGCGGGGCGAGCACCTGCTGCCGCCGTGAAGCGACCCGGCGCCGGGCCCGCTACGCGCTGAGAACCTCCGACATCTGTGCGTTCCGCTGGCGTAGCCAGCTGCCGAACTCCTCGGCGCCGACCGGCCGGCTGACGTAGTAACCCTGGATCGCGTCGCAGCCCAGAGCGTTCAACTCCTGCCAGGTCGCGGCGTCCTCCACCCCTTCGGCGACGACCCGCAGCCCGAGGTTGCGGCCGAGGTCCACGGTGGCGCGGACGATGGCCGTGTCGCTGGTGCTCGTCGTGATCTGCGAGACGAACGAGCGGTCGATCTTGAGCTCGTGGACCGGCAGATTCTTCAGGTACGCCATGGAGGAGTACCCGGTGCCGAAGTCGTCGATCGACAGCCGCACTCCCATGCTGTTCAGCCGCCCGAGCACCTGGAGCGCATGCGCCGGATCAGCCATGATCGTGCTCTCGGTGATCTCCAGCACCAGCAGGTGCGCGGGTACCTCGTAGCGCTCCAGCAACGCGGCGACCGCCGCCGGGAACTCCAGGTCCAGCAGGCGCCGGACGGAGACGTTCACCGCCACCGACAATTCGATACCGTCCTGCCGCCACTGCTGGCACTGGCGCAGGGCGACGTCCAGCGTGTAATCCGTGAGCGGGCCGATCAGGCCGGTGTGTTCGGCGAGCGGGATGAACTCGCCGGGCGGCACCACGCCGCGCTCGGGATGCTGCCAGCGCACCAGGGCTTCGACGCCGAGGACGTCGCCGCTGCCCGCGTCGACCTTGGGCTGGTAGTGCAGCAGAAGCTGCCGGTCTTCGATGGCCCGGCGCAGCTCACCGAGCAGCGTCAGCCGGCGCGGGCTGTGCTGGTCCTGGGCGTGGTCGAACAACGCGAACCCGGCATGGTTCTGCTTCGCCGCGTACATCGCGATGTCGGCGTGGCGCAGCAACTCCGCGGGATCGCCGGCGTGGTCGGGATAGAGGGCGATCCCGATGCTCGCTTCGATGTCCAGCATGAGTCCCTCCAGCATGAAGGGCTCGGACAGAGCGTCCTGCAACGTCTTCGCCACGGCCGCCGCCGCCTGGGCGTCGTCGACACCGGGCAGCACGACCGCGAACTCGTCACCGCCCAGCCGGGCGACCGTGTCCCCGGTACGCAGGGCGGCGGCCAGCCGCTTTCCGGTCTGCACCAGCAGCTCGTCGCCGCAGTGGTGACCCAGGGTGTCGTTGACCTCCTTGAACCGGTCGAGGTCGATCAGGGCGAGCGCGGCCGAGGTGGTCTCCCGGTCGGCGTCCGCGATGGCCTGGCTCGCTCGCTTCTCCAGCAGCGCCCGGTTGGGCAGACCCGTCAGCGGGTCGTGGAAGGCCCGGTGCTGCAGCTTCTCGGCGAGGCGCTTGCGCTCCTCGACCTCGGCCACCACCTGGGCGTAGGCGAGCGCGTACCCCCGGTTCGTCCGGCGACGCAGCGAGACCGCCAGCACGAGCCCGACCGCCAGCGTCAGGCCGCTCATTCCCAGCAGCAGCCGCTGGAAGCCGGACTGCGCGCCCATGGTCTCGAAGATCGAGCCCATGAACCGGACCTCGCTCTTGTCGTAGATGGTCTTCACGAGCTTCTCGACCCGGTAGATCCGCTCCCGCATGAGAGCACGCGACACGGCGATCTGCCGGGCGTCCGGCTCGGCCCTCAGCTTGACGAGCTCCGCGTCGAACACGGCCAGGTGTCCGTCGATCTCGGTCAGGCCTGCTCGCTCCTCCGGCTCGCTGGACATGCCGAGGCCGACCTGGAGCTGGCGGCGCAGCAGCGCGCGATGCAACTCCAGGTCGTCGAGGCCGTCCTGGTCCGTCAGCCGTTCGACCGCCAGTTCCAGCTGAAGGGTTTCCCGGTGGGTGTTGTAGAGATCAGTCGTCTTCTGGGTGGTCCCGGCGAACAACCGGATGTTGCGGCCGAGGTTCTGATACGTCTCCACCATCATGATCTGGAGGGCGACGATCAACACACCGAGCACGACCACGAGCAGGCGCTGCCGCCAGGAGAACCGGGGTTTCCCCGCCGTTTCCCGCATCGCTCAGGCCACGACGATGGAGTCGATGCTCCAGATCCAGGTGTCGCGATTCTTGCCGACCTCCGAGTCGGCCGGGAAGATCAGGCGGACCGGCCCGCCGCTGTCCACCGGGATCAGCGCGTCGTCGGCCTTCGTGGCGAACAGGATCTCCGGATCGGCGAGATCGGCAACCTTCAGGTCGACCTGGAAGTCGTCCAACGCGTGCAGACTGATCTTCGTCGCGGTGGGGCTGATTCCGGCCCGCGCGAGCAGGTTGACGACCGGTACGCCGGTGAACTTCATGTCCTTCTTCACGAACGGCTCGTAGATGTTCGTCGTCACCGTAGCCATGGCAGTCAGGGCGGGCATGTCGAACGCGACCGCGCTGCCCTCGTTGTGGTTGCTGACCGCACCGGTGATGGTCAGCACCGGCTTCCCCGAGGGCGTCGGGACCGGCGCCGGCGCGGCGGTGGCGGAGCTGGCGGCCGGGGCCGGCGCGGCGTCCTTCGCGTCCTCGGCGGCGCAACCGGCCATGGTGACGGCCAGCGCCAGCGCGCTGCACACGACGGCGACGTTCCGGCTCATGGCCTGCTCCTCTTGAGGGTCTGCCTGCCGGGCCGACAGCCCGGGGGGTGAGGTTGTCAATCATTTGATCGGCCTGCCGGGCTACGACCTGAGGGTTACCAGGGCGAACGTGCTCGTTCAGCCGGTCGGACAGTCCCCGCCGGCGGGCTCCAGGCCGAGGGCCTCGCGGACGGCGTTGGCCTCGGCGCATTCATCGTTGGCGAAGGCGACATCCAGCAGCCGCAGGTACTCTTCTCTCGTCGTGGCCCGGGTGGCGGCACTCATCGCCTGCCGGTTGGCGAGCTTGGCCTGGATCAGTTGGTCGATGAGCGGACGGACATCCGCCGGCCAGGCCGTGGCGGCCAGGTCGGCACCCTCTTTCTCGTCCGCCTGGAACAGCACCCGCAAAGCCGCCTGCTCCTCCTGCCATGGCGCGTTCCTCTCCCGCGCCGCGGCGAAGTCGTTCACCGCCGCGTTGTGCCCGTCGACGATCTCGAGGTACCGCTGCGCCGCCGCCTCGCGATCCAGCGTGGGCCCGCTGGAACTCGGCGGCTCGACGGAAGCTGCCGAAGGCACCGGGGACACCTCATTCGAATCACAAGCGGCGCTCAGTGGCGAAAGGCACACGACCACGGTTACGGCGAGAAGAACGCGACACCGAGGGATTCTCATGACCGCAGGAGGATACTGGGATCACCGGGGCGCGGAAACCGTACGCGCCGCTCAGCTGTTCAGGCCGCGGGTAGTCTGGCCGGAGAGGAGCACCGGCTGATGGACATGCCGACGACGCTCGGACCCCACCATTACGACCGCCTCGACGCCCGGCTCGAGCCGTGGGACGACGACCTCGCCCGGCGGTACCCCGGCGACGACGGCAGCCGGCAGCCGGTCCACACCGTGTACGTACCGGCCGACCGTTACCACGCCGGGCTGCCGGCCGAGTGGGGGGCGAAGGCCGGCAAGCTGCTGGCCGAGCACGCCCCGGACCCGGCGGCGCTGGCCGCGGTCGCCGGCATCCCGGTCGGCCTGGCCGAACAGATCATGCCACGGCTCGCGGCCAAGCTGGGCGGCGAGCCCATCGAGGACCTCCGGATCGACTTCGAGGACGGGTACGGCACGCATCCGGACGACGAGGAGGACGCCGCCGCGGTGCGGGCCGCGGACGGGCTCGCCGCCGCGCTGGCCGCCGGGGACGCGCCGCCGTACGTGGGAATTCGCTTCAAGAGCCTGGAGGCGGCGACCCGCCGCCGCGGCATCCGGACACTCGACGTCTTCCTCACCCGGCTCGCGACCGCCGGCGACCTTCCCGAGGGCCTCGTCGTCACCCTGCCGAAGGTGACGAGCGTGGCCCAGGTCGAGGCGTTCGCCGAGCTGTGCGCGGCCTGGGAGCGGGCCAACGGCCTGCCGGACGGGCGGCTGCGCTTCGAGATCCAGATCGAGACGCCGCAGGCGATACTCGGCGCGGACGGGACGGCGACGGTGGCCCGGATGCTGCACGCCGCGCCGGGCCGGGTCAGCGGGCTGCACTACGGCACGTACGACTACAGCGCGGCCTGCGGCGTCTCCGCGGCGCACCAGAGTCTGGAGCACCCGGCCGCCGACCACGCCAAGGCCGTGCTGCAGGTGGCCGCCGCGGGAACCGGCGTCCGGGTCGCGGACGGCTCGACCAACGTGCTGCCGGTCGGCGACGGCCCGGCCGTACGGGCGGCCTGGCGGCTGCACGCGCGGCTGGTGCGCAGATCCCTGGAGCGCGCCTTCTACCAGGGCTGGGACATGCATCCCGGGCATCTCGTGACCCGGTTCGCGGCGACGTACGCGTTCTACCGGGAGGGGTTCCCCGACGCGGCGGACCGGCTACGCGCGTATCTCGGCAACGCGGACTCGGGCGTGCTGGACGAGCCGGCCACCGCCCAGGCGATGGCCTCGTTGCTGGTACGCGGTCTGCACAGCGGGGCGCTCGACGAGGCCGAGGTCACCGGACGCACCGGGGTCGAGCGGACCGTCCTCGACCGCCTCTACCGGCGCCGCGTGGGTTGACCGCGAAACTAAGCTCAGTCCGGGGGCCGCTTTGCGGTTGCGAAGGGAGGAGCCGCCGGATGTCCAGTCACCATCTGCCGTACCTCGTCAACTGCTCGATCATGTTCACCGAACTCCCGCTGTCGCAGCGCGCGGCCGCGGCCAAGGCGGCCGGGTTCGAGGCGGTGGAGTTCTGGTGGCCGTTCGCCGGCCCGGTGCCCCGGCAGACCGAGATCGACGCGTTCACCCGGTCGGTCCGGGACGCCGGCGTACGGCTCGTCGGCCTCAACTTCTTCGCCGGCGACCTGGCCGGACCGGACTGCGGCGTGCTGTCCATACCGGCACGTTCCGCCGAGTTCCGGGACAACGTCGACGTCACCGTCGGTATCGGCGCCGACCTCGGGGCCGCGGCGTTCAACGCGTTGTACGGCAACCGCGTCGACGAGGCGCGGCCCGAGCAGCAGGACGAACTCGCCACCGAGAACCTGGTGTTCGCCGCGAAGGCGGCCGAAGCCGCCGGAGCGACCGTGCTCGTCGAGCCGGTGAGCGGCCCGAAGCCCTACCCGCTACGCACCGCCGCCGAGGCGGTCGCCGTCGTGGACCGGGTCCGCGCCGTCGGCGCGGGCAACATCGGGTTCCTCTGCGACCTGTACCACCTGGCCACCAACGGCGACGACGTGGACGCCGCGATCGACCGCTACGCCGATCGGGTGGCCCACGTCCAGATCGCCGACGCGCCGGGCCGCGGCGAGCCGGGCACCGGCAGCCTCGACCTGGACCGCCCGCTCGCCGCCCTGGAAGCGAAGGGCTACCGCGGCTGGGTCGGGCTGGAGTACAAGCCGTCCACCGGCGACACCTTGGCCAGCCTTGCCTGGCTGCCCCGCGAACGGAGGACCACGCCATGACCACCGTGGCGTTCATCGGGCTCGGCATCATGGGCAGACCGATGGCGAGCAACCTCGCCAAGGCCGGCTTCGACGTGGTCGGCTTCAACCGCAGTGCGAAGACCGTCGACGGGGTCACGATGGCCGGCTCGATCGCCGAAGCCGTCGAGAGCGCCGACGTCGTCGCCACGATGGTGCCGGACTCCCCCGACGTCGAGGCGGTCATGGCCGACGTCTTCGCACACGCCCGCAAGGACGTCCTCGTCGTCGACTTCTCGTCGATCCGGCCCGACGTGTCCGCGCGGCTCGCCGCCCAGGGCGCCGAGCACGGCCTGCGGGTCCTGGACGCGCCGGTGTCCGGTGGCGAGCAGGGCGCGGTCGACGCCGCGCTGTCCATCATGGTCGGCGGCGCGGCCGAGGACTTCGAGGCCGCCCGGCCCGTTCTGGAGGCGGTCGGCAAGACGGTCGTGCACGTCGGCCCGGCCGGGTCCGGGCAGACCGTCAAGGCGGCCAACCAGCTCATCGTCGCCGGCACCCTGGAACTGGTGTCCGAGGCGATCGTCTTCCTGGAGGCGTACGGCGTGGACACCGAGGCCGCGGTGCGGGTGCTCGCCGGTGGCCTGGCGGGCAACGCCATCCTGCAGCGCAAGGCGCCGGCGATGCTGGCCCGCGACTTCACGCCGGGCTTCCGGATCGAGTTGCACCACAAGGACATGGGCATCGTCACCTCGGCCGCCCGCGAGGCCGGCGTGGTGATCCCGCTCGGCGCCGTGGTCGCCCAGCTCATCGCCGCGCTCAACGCGCAGGGCGACGGCGGGCTCGACCACTCGGCACTGCTCAAGCTCGTCAGCCGGCTCTCCGGTCGAGGGGAGAAGTGAAGTCATGCCTCGCATGCGCGCCATCGACGCGGCCGTCGCCGTGCTCCGCGCCGAGGGCGTCACCAACGTCTTCGGCCTGCCCGGCGCGGCGATCAACCCGTTCTACTCGGCGATGCGCAAGGACGGCACCATCCAGCACACGCTGGCCCGGCACGTCGAGGGCGCCGCGCACATGGCCGAGGGGTACACCCGGGCCCGGGCCGGCAACATCGGCGTCTGTGTCGGCACCTCCGGCCCCGCCGGTACGGACATGATCACCGGGCTGTACTCGGCCGCCGCCGACTCCGTCCCGATCCTGTGCATCACCGGCCAGGCCCCGGTGGCCCGGCTGCACAAGGAGGACTTCCAGGCCGTCGACATCGCCGCGATCGCGAAGCCGCTGGCCAAGATGGCGCTCACCGTCCTCGAGCCGGCCCAGGTGCCGGGCGCCTTCCAGCAGGCCTTCCACCTCATGCGGTCCGGCCGTCCCGGCCCGGTCCTCCTCGACCTGCCGTTCGACGTGCAACTCGCCGAGATCGAGTTCGACCCGGAGACCTACCAGCCGCTGCCGGTGTACCGGCCGGCCGCGACCCGCGCGCAGATCGACAAGGCGCTCGACCTGCTGGGCGCGGCGCAGCGGCCGCTCATCGTCGCGGGCGGCGGCATCGTCAACGCCGACGCCGACGCCCTGCTCGTCGAGTTCGCCGAGCTCACCGGCGTACCCGTGATTCCCACACTGATGGGCTGGGGCGTCATCCCGGACAACCACCCGCTGATGGCCGGCCTGGCGGGGTTGCAGACCGCGCACCGGTACGGCAACGCCACCCTGCTCGAGTCCGACTTCGTGCTCGGTGTCGGCAACCGGTGGGCGAACCGGCACACCGGCGGGCTGGAGACGTACCGGAAGGGCCGCACCTTCGTGCACGTCGACATCGAACCGACGCAGATCGGCCGGGTGTTCGCCCCCGACTACGGCATCGTCTCGGACGCGAAGGCGGCGCTGGAGCTGTTCGTGGCGTCCGCACGCGAGCGCCGGGAGGCCGGCACGCTGCCCGACCGGCGCGCCTGGGCCGAGTCCTGCGCCGAGCGCAAGCGCACGCTGCAACGCCGGACGCACTTCGACGACGTCCCGATCAAGCCCCAGCGGGTGTACGAGGAGATGAACCGGGTGTTCGGCCCGGAGACCCGCTATGTCACCACGATCGGCCTGTCGCAGATCGCGGCCGCCCAGTTCCTGCACGTCTACCGGCCACGCCACTGGATCAACGCCGGCCAGGCCGGGCCGCTCGGCTGGACCCTGCCCGCCGCGCTCGGGGTGTGCGTCGCCGACCCGGACGCGACCGTGGTCGCGCTCTCCGGCGACTACGACTTCCAGTTCATGATCGAGGAACTGGCGGTCGGGGCGCAGTTCCGCCTGCCCTACATCCACGTCCTGGTGAACAACGCGTACCTGGGCCTGATCCGGCAGTCGCAGCGCGGCTTCGACATGGACTACTGCGTCCAGCTGTCGTTCGACAACCTCAACGCGCCCGAGGTGAACGGGTACGGCGTCGACCACGTCGCGGTGGCCAAGGGGCTGGGCTGCAAGGCGCTGCGGGTCCACGAGCCTTCCGGTATCGCGCCCGCGCTCGAGGAAGCGAAGAAGCTGATGGCCGAGTTCCGGGTGCCGGTGGTCGTGGAGATCATCCTGGAGCGGGTCACCAACATCTCGATGGGCACCGAAATCGACAACGTGGTGGAGTTCGAGGAGCTGGCCCGGCGCGCCGAGGACGCGCCGACCGCCATCGCGCTGCTCGACTGACACTCCGGCTCCGTCTACTCTGCGGCCTGCGGCGTGCGGCCGCCCGGGGGTGGAAGCCGTCTTCGTCCCGGCCTGCGGGTCCTGGCGGCGGCACACGTCCGGTGGTTCGCCGGCCCTTTGCTCACCCCCGGCGCGGGTGCGGCCCGCCGGGTTCACAGGCGCGAAGACTCACCTCACAGACAATGCCCGCGCGGTTCGTGTTCCTGCGGGTGCGGCCAGCCAGCCGGGTGCCGCCTACTGCGGCCGGGGTCTGCCCACGGCCGAGTTGATCGCCGAGTCCGCCCGGCACGGTCGAGTACGCGGCTGCCCAGCGCACCGCGTCCACTGAGGTGATCTCAGCGACGCAAAAGGGTTGATTGGTGCGACACGGGTAAAGCGGCGAGATCGGGCAGTGCTGGAAACGGACGTGGGGTCCTCGGTAGGTAGTTCTCACCACAAGATCACCCACACGGTGAGGACCCCACGTGATCGCCTATCGTGCCATGGTTGACGTCCCTAGGGAACTCGTGCAGTACCTCGGCCGGCTCCTCGCCGCCGACCGCCGCTCCCGCGGTACCCGCACCGGTACCCGCGCCTTGACCTGCTTCTACCAGGCATTATTCGTCCTTGTCTGGTTCCGCAAGGGTGAAGACCTGACTCTGCTGGGCGCCGGGTTCGGCATCTCCCGGGCCACCGCGTACCGCTACCGCGATGAGGGCATCGCAGTGCTCGCAGCCCAGGCCCAAGACCTGCACACCGCCCTGCGGCAGGTCGCCGACGACGGCTGGTCCCACGTCATCCTGGACGGGAAACTGTTCGACTGCGACCGGCTGACCGAGACCACCCTGTCCGTCAAGGGCGAGACGATCGACGCCTGGTACTCCGGCAAACACCGCGACTTCGGTGCCAACATTCAAGCGATCATGCGCCCGGACGGCATCCCGATCTGGACCTCCGCGGCGTTGCCCGGACATTTGCATGACACCAGCTGCGCCCGCGAGTTGGGCGTCACCGCCGCGCTGAACTGGTCCGCCACCGAGCTCGACCTGCCGGCACTGGCCGACTCCGGTTACGAAGCCGCAGGTCACGGCATCAAAACCCCGGTCAAGCAACCCATCGACGGCAGCCGGCTGGCACTCGACAACCGCGCCTACAACCGGCTGCTGCGCGGACTGCGCTGGCAAGGCGAACGCGGCTTCGCGATCCTGATCGGACGATGGAAAACACTACGGCATACCACCGTCAGCCCCCGCCGGATCGGCGACATCGTTGCCGCCGCACTCCACCTGACTCATTACGAATACAAATACCTACCGCAAAGTCGCTGAGATCACCTCACTGCATCCTGCACCGCCTGAGCCGGTGCGCCAGAATGACCCGCCACGCCCAACTCTGACGCGTGCGTGTCACGTCTCTGAAAATGACTTGACGCGTGAGAACGCCTTTGTCGGGCGCGCCGAGGTAGCTGAGCAGCACCCATTTCGCACCGTCTTGGCACGTCGAGCAGGTCACGCTCGTCGGCCACCACGTCCACCAGGCCGGAACAGACGTCGGCCGCGGTTCGAGGGTCATCGTAGATCACCCGGGTCGCTTCTGTCGTCTTTCCAGCACGCGAAGTTCGCTTCTCACAACCTCGATCGTAACTGTCACGACCTCAGACACGCGACACTGGGCGGCCCATTGAAAATATGGCATGATCAACCCTTGATCGGGTATTACAACGCCGGCCAAATTCGCGGGACAATAATCGCATGCGGCAGCTACAGTTGTTCACGACGGCCGAACTGGCAAAGATGCGGGATCGGACCAAGGCACGCAACTATTCCCCGGAGGCTGAGGAATTCCGCCGCATCCACGAACGTCACCGCCGTTGGGGCCTGGCCCAACGCCACGCCGAAAAGCTGCGGCGGTTGCGGAACGCGCCTGCTCCGCAACCGCCGTCCCACGCTCCACAGGCGCAGCCCCCGTCGCGCCCCCGGCAGCCCCCGTCCCGCACCCCGCAGGCGGAGCCCACGTCGCGCACCCCGCAACCACCATCGCGCACCCCGCAACCGCCGTCGCGCCCCGCGCAGCGGCCGTCCCGCACCCCGCAGGCGCAGCCCACGTCGCGCACCCCGCAACCGCCGTCACACGGTCCGCAACCGCCGTCGCCCACCCGGCAGCCACTACCGCGCGCCCCGCACGCGCCGTCTCGCGCCGCGCAGGCTCCCTCGCGCCACCCGCAGCCGCCGTCGCACGACCGGCAGCCATTATCACCCGCATCGCACGTGCCGTCTCGCGCCGCGCAGGCTCCCTCGCAAGGCCCGCGGACCAGCTCGCACGGCAAGCAGCCGCCGTCGCACGCCGCGCCGTCACCGTCGCACGCGCTGTCCCGGGCCGCCCAGCCGCCGTCGCGCGACCCGCAGCCGGCGTCGCACGACCCGCAGCCCCCGTCGCGCCCCCCGCAGCCGCCGTCGCACTTGCCGTCCCGGGCCGCCCAGCCCCCGTCGCGCCCCCCGCAGCCGCCGTCGCACGCGCCGTCCCGGGCCGCCCAGCCGCCGCCGCACGACCCGAACATGCCGTCCCGCGGCGCCACTGCGGGCCGTCGCACGGCCCGCAGCCGCCGTTGCGCACCCCGCAGCCGCTATCGGGCCTCACACGCGCCGTCTCGCGCCGCGCAGGCCGTCTCGCGCTGCGCAGGCCTTCCCTCGCAAGGCCCGCTGACCACCTCGCACGGCCCGCAGCCGCCGTCGCACGCCGCGCAGTCGCCGTCGCACGCGCCGTCCCGGGCCGCGCAGCCGCCGTCACACGCCCCGAAGGTGTCCCGCGGCGCTGCGCGGGTCCTGTCGCACGGTTCGCAGCGGCCAACGCGCGGCCCACGGGCACCGGCCCGCAGCCCACGGCCTTCGTCGCGCACCGCGGCACCGTCCGGCGACGCCGGGGCGCCCCCGCACCGAACCGAAACCGCCGGACGGAGTCGCTCGCGAGCTCCGCAGCAGCACAACGGGTGGTCGACGCCTTGCCCCTGCGCACAAACATCGGGCTGGCGACCGGGCCGCCGAGAGCCGGCGTCAAAACACGGATCCGTTCCCGTGACGAGACCGTTAGCGATGCCCGGGCACACCGGCCTTGGGCGGAACGAGAAGTCGAATCCGCGACTGTTTCCGCGAATGCATGAAGCCATCCTCGGGGCCGCTCCGAAGAATAGCCTCCGGACTGCGGTATTCGTGCCACAACCGTCGACGATTCGACATAATGACGACCATTCACACGTGCGGAAATGTGCCGTGCAAGGTAGGGCGTGAATTAGCGCTGATATCGGGCCGATTCGCCGCGCCAGAAATTCGTGCGCCTGCCGCGGCCGGACACCGTCCCGCGGCCTTGCGGACAGCGCCGCCGGAAGCGGACAGCACCGCCCGGAAGGGAAAGCATCCGCCAGACACCGACAGCGCCACCGGAAGCGAGAGCAGGCGCCGCCGGACGCCAGCGAGGACCTCAGACCGAAGGCACCCCCGCTCCGTACCGGATCCCCGCCGCGTTGCCGCGCCACCGGCGCCCATCAGCACCGCGACAACGACTGCCCCCGGAAGCTGCCACCTCAGGTTCCCAGCATCCGCACCACCTCGGGAGGCAGCGTCGTCACCGGGCGCTCGGCCGTGAAAGCAGCTGCCTCCGCGGCGGCCAGGCCGCCTTCGCCTTCGAGTACGGCCGTGAGGTGCTCGGCAGGCAGCCGGTTGTACCAGTTCAGCGCCAGCCGGGCGCGGCCTTCCGCGGTGAGGTCGCCGTACAGGCGCAGGCGGGCGAAGCCGCCGTCGGGGTACACGTCGACGCGGATCCGGGTGGCGGGCGCGGCGGCGGTGACCCGGAACCGGTGGCGGGTGTCCGGTTGCAGCCGGGTCCGCGGCATCAACTCGGCGCCGCCGGCGTCGCTGAGCCGGAACCAGCCCGGCGCGTTGCCCTTGAAGTGGGTGGTGTCCAGCTCGACCTGGCGGATCACTCCCTCGGCGGCGAGGCGCACCTCGACCCAGTCGTTGGCGTCGTCGCGGCGGCGGGCGGTCTCCCAGCCGTCGCCCATGACCCGGGCCCGGCCGGGCAGGAGCAGGTTGTTGGGCGACGAGTAGAACATGTTGGAGCAGTCGACGACGAGGCCGCCGTCTTCCAGCGCCGCCAGGTCCAGCGGCGCGCCGCCGAGCAGGCGCGGGTCCGGCACCACCTCGCCGTGCACCCGCAGCCGGGCCACCCCGCCGTCGGGAAAGATGTTCAGCCGGACGTGCGTCCAGAGAAGCTCGGAAGCGACCGGGAACGAGTTGCGGTTATCGCCCTTGAGCGGCGAGCGGGGCAGGATCTCGGTCCACGCGGCGTCGGCGAGCTCGTCGGGGCTCGGGTACCCCTCGACCGACGCCGCTTCGACTGAGCACTGTTCCGGATAGTTGCCGGTGAAGAATGCGGTGTCGACGACCACGCCCCGGATCACCCCGGGCACCCCGAGCCGGACGATCGCCCAGTCGTGGCCCGGCTCGCGGCGGCGGCGGGTCTCCCAGCCGTCGTAGACCTGACCCTTGTGGCCGAACGTGTGCGCGTTGAACACCGCCGGCTGCGGCTTGATGAGGTTCTCCCGCTCGGCGAACAGCTCGTCGTTGGCGGCGACGACGCTGCCGCCGAGGGTGCGTACGGCCAGGTCGGGCAGGTCGGTGAAGTCCATGGTGGTCACGCCTCAGGTCAGGTGCCGGTCAGGTGCTCCGGCCGGATCGGGACCCGCCGCAGATCCAGCCCGGTCGCCGCCCGGATGGCGGCGGCCACGGCCGGTCCGGACGAGATGGTCGGCGGTTCGCCGACGCCGCGCAGCCCGTACGGGGCGTGCGGATCGGCGTACTCCAGAACCTCGATCTGCATGGGTGGCATGTCGAGGATGGTGGGGATCAGATAGTCGGTGAACGACGGGTTCCTGATCTTGCCGTCCGAGACGACGATCTCCTCCATCAGCGCGAGGCCCATCCCCTGCGCGGTGCCGCCCTGGATCTGGCCGACCACCGCGTCCGGGTTGATCGCCTTGCCGACGTCCTGGGCGCAGGCCAGTTCGATCACCTTGATGAGACCCAGCTCGATGTCGACGTCGACGACGGCCCGGTGCGCGCTGAACGCCCACTGCATGTGCGCGTCGCCCTGCCCGGTCACCGGGTCCACCGGCCGGGTCGGGCGGTGCCGCCACTCGACGGTCTCCTCGACCGGCTCGTCGAGCAGGTCGGCCAGCGCCATCGTGCCCCCATCGGCGGCGACCACGTCGCCGCCGGCCAGCCGGACGCCGGTGAAGCCCCGGTCGGCGGCCCGCGCCAGGACGATGTCGCGTACCGCCTCGCACGCGGCCTTCACGGCGCCGCCCGTCACGTACGTCTGCCGGGACGCCGACGACGACCCGCCGCTGCCGACCGTGGTGTCCTTCGGATGCACCAGCACCTTGTCCACGCCCAGCTCGGTACGCGCGATCTGCTGCTCGATCGTGACCAGGCCCTGGCCCACCTCGGCGGCGGCCGTGTGCACGGTGGCGGTCGGCTCGCCGGCCACCAGCTCCAACCGCACCCGGGCGGTCGAATAGTCGTCGAATCCCTCGGAGAAGCCCACATTCTTGTACGCGACCGCGTACCCGACGCCGCGCACGACGCCCTCGCCGTGGGTCGTGTTCGAGACACCGCCGGGCATCTCCCGGATATCCGGCGGCCCGGCCGGGCGGTCCGGCGGCAGCGGCATCTCCTGTACGCGGCGCAGCAGGTCGACGACCGGCGCCGGGCTGTCGATGAGCTGGCCGGTGGGCGCCCGGCCGCCCTCGTGCATGGCGTTGCGGCAACGCAGCTCCACCGGGTCCAGCCCCAGCTCGGCGGCGAGCTTGTCCATCTGCGCCTCGTGCGCGTACGCCGCCTGCACCGACCCGAAGCCGCGCATCGCGCCGCAGGGCGGATTGTTGGTGTAGACGCCCCACGCGTCGACGGAGATGTTCGGCACCTCGTACGGGCCGATGCCCATCGTGCCGGCGTTGCCCACCACGGCCGGGGTGCTGGAGGCGTAGGCGCCGCCGTCGAGGTAGATCTCGGCCTTGACGTAGACGAGCCGGCCGTCGGAGTCGGCGCCGTGCTCGAAGCGCATCCTGGCCGGGTGCCGGTGGACGTGGCCGAAGAACGACTCCTCGCGGTTGTAGACCATCTTGACCGGCCGGCCGGTGCGCAGTGCCAGCAGGCAGGCGTGGACGTGCATGGACAGGTCCTCGCGGCCGCCGAACGCGCCGCCGACACCGGCGAGCGTCATGCGTACCTTCTCCGGTGGCAGACCGAGCGCGGCGCACACCTGGCGCTGGTCGGCGTGCAGCCACTGGGTCGCGACGTACAGGTCGACCCCGCCGTCCTCGGCCGGTACGGCCAGGCCGGACTCCGGGCCGAGGAACGCCTGGTCCTGCATGCCCACTTCGTACTCGCCGACGACCACCACGTCCGCTTCCGCGTCCTCGTCGCCGCGGCGCAGTCGCAGGTGGCGTACCAGATTGCCCTGTGGATGCAGGTGGGCGGCCTCCCGGCTGATGCCGGTGGCCGGCGCGGACGTGTCGTGCAGCATGTTCCAGGTCGGGTGGCCGAGCGCCGCCATCGCGTCGGTGACCGGCTCCCACACGTCGTAGTCGACGCGGATCCGCTTGGCCGCCTGCCGGGCGATCTCGGGATGGTCGGCGGCGACGAGGGCCACCGGCTCACCCTGGTAGCGGACCGCCTCGTCGGCCAGTACCGGCTGGTCGGCGAGTTCGAGCCCGTACCGGTTCGTGCCTGGCACGTCCTCGGCGGTGAGCACGGCGTGCACGCCCGGGACCGCCAGCGCCTCGCCGATGTCGATGGAGCGGATGCGCGCGAACGGGTGTGGGCTGCGCAGGGTGGACCCCCACAGCATGCCCTCGATCCACATGTCGCTGGCGTAGGCGAATTCGCCGCGGACCTTGAGCACGCCGTCGGGTCGCAGCGGGCTGGCGCCGACGCCGCCGGCGGCGGTCACGCCGGACAGGTGGGTCGGCGCGCCGACAGGTGTGGTCATGAGACAACCCCCGCTCGGGTCAAGAGAGTCTTGCTGGCGGCCGTCACCTCGGCGGCCAGGTCGGTTTCGTCGACGGTCACGACGCGGTCCTTCTCGACCACCGGCCGGCCGTTGACGAGCAGCAGTTCCAGCGGCGGCGGGGCACCCAGGACGAGCGCCGCCACCGGGTCGACGACGTCGGCGTGGCCGAGCCCGTCCAGGCGCCAGACCGCCAGGTCCGCGAGCTTGCCCGGTTCCAGGGAGCCGATCTCGGCGTCCCGGCGCAGCACCCGCGCTCCGCCCATGGTGGCCATCTCCAGCGCGTCGCGCACGGCCAGTTCCTCGGGGCCGCCGCGGGCCCGGGCGAACAGCACGGCGTGGCGTACCTCCTCCAGCAGGGAGCTGGCCTCGTTCGAGGCGGCACCGTCCACGCCCAGCCCGATCCGTACGCCGGCGCGGTACAGGTCGGCGGAGCGGCAGATGCCGGCGCCGAGCCGGGCGTTCGACGAGGGGCAGTGTGCGGCCCCGGTGCCGGTGCGGCTCATCGTCGCGATCGCGGCGTCGTCGAGATGGACCGCGTGGGCGAACCAGACGTCCGGGCCGAGCCAGCCGAGCCGATCCATGTACTCGATCGGCGTGCAGCCGAACTTCTGCCGGCAGAAGTCCTCCTCGTCGAGGGTCTCGGCGAGGTGCGTGTGCAGCAGGACGCCGTACCGGCGGGCCAGCGCCGCCGCCTCGGTGAGCAGCTCGGGGGTGACGGAGAACGGCGAGCACGGCGCGACGGCCACCCGGACCATCGCGTCCGGCGACGGGTCGTGGTGCTTCTCGATCGCGGCCTGCGTGGCGGCCAGGATCTGCTCGCGGTCCTCCACCACCCGGTCCGGCGGCAGGCCGCCCTGCGACTGCCCGAGGTCCATCGAGCCGCGGGTGGGGTGGAACCGCAGCCCGACGCGCGACGCCGCCTCGATCTCGGCGGCGAACACGTCACCACCGTCGCGCGGGAACACATAGTGGTGGTCCATCGTGGTGGTGCAGCCGCTGCGCGCCAGCCACGCCAGCGATCCGGTCGCCGCGGTCCGCACGATGTCGGCGTCGATGCCCGCCCAGACCGGGTACAGCGCGGTGAGCCAGCCGAACAGGGTCGAGTCGACCGCCAGCCCGCGGGTCACCCACTGGTACAGGTGGTGGTGGGTGTTGACGAGACCGGGCGTGACCAGACAGCCGGAGACGTCCAGCCGGTCTCCCTCCGCGGCGGCGGGCCCGGGACCGACCGCGGTGATCCGGTTGCCCTCCACCACCACGTGGCCGGTCGGGAACTCGGATCGCCGGCCGTCCATGGTGACGACGGTGGCGCCTTCGAGGATCATGAGGACACCATCCGGTCGGCGGCCAGGCGGACCGCGTCGAGGATCTTCTCGTATCCGGTGCAGCGGCACAGATTGCCGGCGAGAGCCTCGCGGATCTCCGGGTCGGTCGGCCGAGCGTTGCGGCGCAGCAGGTCGTGGGTGGCGACCAGCAGGCCCGGAGTGCAGAAGCCGCACTGCACCGCGCCCGCGTCGAGGAAGGCCTGCTGGACCGGGTGCAGCTCCTCGCCGCCGGCCAGCCCTTCCACGGTGCGCACGTCGCGGCCCTGCGCCTGGCCGGCGGCGACCAGGCAGGCACAGACCGCGACCCCGTCCAGGTACACCGTGCACGAGCCGCACTCGCCCTGCTCGCAGGCGTTCTTGGAGCCGGGCATGCCGATCCGCTCGCGCAGGACGTACAGCAGGCTCTCGCCCGCCCAGATGTCGTCGGCCTTCATGTCCTGGCCGTTGACGGTGAAGCTGAGGCGCATGACGCCGTCACCCCTCTCGGAATTCGTTCCAGGCCCAGAGCAGGGCGCGGCGGGCCATCACGGACAGGGCGTGCTCGCGGTACCGGGCGCTGCCGCGCACGTCGTCGATCGGCGAGGAGGCCGACGCGACCAGGTCGCCGAACCGGGTCGCCACGGGGGACGGGATGGGCTCCCGGGTGTCCCAGTAGCCGCCCGCGTCGAGGGCCTCGCCGACGTAGTTCTCGGCGTCCCGGGCGCGCCGCGGGGTCGGCGCGGCCGAGCCGATGCCGGTGCCCACCCGCCGCTGATCGGGATGCAACGCCAGCCCGAAGGCGGCCACCGCGATCACCATCGCGTTGCGGGTGCCGATCTTGCAGTACTGCTGCGGCCCGGTGGCCACCGGGACGAGCACGGCCCGGATCAGCTCGTCGGCTTCCAGCACGTTGCGCTTCACCCCGGCGTAGAAGGACGCGACCGGCACCTGGCGCGTCCCACGGACCGATTCGACCTCCACCACCGCGTCGGCGGCCAGCAGCGCCGGGTGTGAGTCGCCGGCCGGCGACGCCGCGCCGAGATTGCCGGCCACCGTGCCGCGGTTGCGGATCTGCGGCGAGCCGACGGTACGCGCGGCCATCGCGAGACCGGGCAGCCGGTCGCCCAGCTCGGCGATGACGCGGGTGTAGGACACCCCGGCGCCCAGCCGCACCGTGCCGTCGGTCTGCTCCCACCGGTCCAGCTCGTCGATCCGGCCGAGGTCCAGCAGGGCCGGGGGCCGGTGCCGGTCGAAGTTGAGCTCGACCATCACGTCGGTGCCGCCCTGGATGGGCACCGCCTTCGGTCTGGCCGACTTGGCCTCGAGGGCCTGCGGCCAGGAGGTCGGTTGCAGGAACTCCATGTCGCACTCCAGACGGTTCTCAGGCGAACGCGGGGACGGTGTACCACGCCAGGCCGGGATCCTCGGCGTCGTCGCGCGCGACGGTCGCCTGGATGAGCCCGTACGGCCGGTCGTCGGCGTGGAACACCTCACCGGGGTTGTCGACCTTGAACGGCGACAGGTCGACCAGGAAGTGGTGCTTGTTGGGCGCCGAGAACTTGATCTCGGCGACGGCGTCGAAGCGTTCCAGGACCGCCTTGCCCATCTCCCACAGCGTCTGCTGCAGCGCCAGGCTGTGTACCTCGGCGAAGCGGGCCAGCAGGACCGCCCGGATCCCGGCGTACGTGGCGTCCCAGTCGATCCCGGTGTCCCGGTAGCGCCAGCGGGCGACCAGCGAGGTGGCCATGATCCGGTCGGTGGTCTCCCGCAGCGTGGTGTACCGGTCGGTGAGGAATCCGCGGAACTCGGAGCCGGTGCTCTTCAGGACCACCAGGTCCTTCAGCCCCGACACGACCCATTCCCGGTCGTCGTCCACGGTCACCACGGTGGTGCGGATCTCCTGGCCGCGCCGGACGAACGAGTGGTCGTGCGGGCGGCCGTCGACCTCGATGCGGTCCCAGAAGTACTCGTCCACCTCGATCCGCGCGCCCCGCACCGGCGCCACGTCCTCGACGAAGTGCCGGGCGAGGGCGAGCGCGTAGTCCTCGATCGCGCCCACGCCCTTCTCCTTGGCGTACGCGTAGCAGGTGTTCTTCTGCGTGTCCGTCGGGAGCACCGCGGCCTGGTCGCCGGTCAGGTGGGCGGCGGAGAAGTCGCCCCGCAGCGACGTGGACACGTTGACGTCGCGGATCTCGTGCCGGGGGGTGTCCCGATAGATCCGGACCACCCGGTTCTCGGCCTTGCCGTACTGGTTGGGTCCCAAGACGATGCTCACGTGCTCAGCTCCCTCGATACGTGGAGTAGGCGAACGGGCTGAGCAGCAGCGGCACGTGGTAATGCTGCTCCGGCCCGGTCACCGAGAACGTCACGACCACCTGCGGGTAGAAGGTGTCCGGGAAGTAGCCGCCGGTGTCGAAGACGAGGCGGTAGTCGCCGCTGTCCAGGCCGGTCGCGAGCTTGGCGACCCGGCCGTCGGTGTCGGTGCGCGCCTCGGTGACGACACTCCCGTCCGGCCGTTCCAGCCGCACCGGCACCTCGGCCGCCGGGCGGCCCGTCGTCGCGTCGAGCACGTGCGTCGAAAGGCTGCTCATCCGCTCCCCCTTCCGGCGGGTCAGTGCAACTGGTCGAAGCGCCGGGTACGCGCGGTGTGGATCGGGTTGGCCTGGGCGACGAGATCGTCGAACCGGTGGTTGGCGATCTTCGCGATCTCGATCAAGGCGGTGGCGTGTTCCTGGGTCGGTGAGTTGTTCATCCGGGCCCAGCCGCTCTCCAGAATCTGGTTGCGGTCACCGGCGTCACGGACCGCCACGATCAGCGGAATCCCGAACTTCTCCCGGTACGCGTTGGTGAGTTCGGTGAACGCGGCATGGTCCTCGTCGGTGAGCCGGGTCAGGCCGGCGGTGGCCTGGTCGACGTGCGAGTACGCCCCCTCCTCGCCGGAGGCCACCGCGTCGCTGCCCAGCGCCGGGTAGAAGCTCATCAGCTCCTGCTGCTGCTCCGGCGAGGCGGTGAACAGCGCCTCCTGGAAGGCCCGCCGCAACGCCTGGGTGTCGGCGAACGGCCGCTGGTCGAAGGCCTTCTCGACCATCCACCGCGGGCCCTGGAACAGCGGGCCGAAGGTGTTCGCGAACTCGTCGCGCGACATCGAGTTGACCTGTTCGAGGCGGACCTGCCCGGCGCCCGGCGCGCCGGCGACGGCGGCCCCGCGACCGCGACCGATGTGATGGAAGACCAGGTTCAGCAGGATGGCCGTCAGGCTGCCGAGCGTGATGCCGCTGCCCAGGATGATCTGCGCCCACTCCGGCACCGCCTTCGACACGTCCGGCTGGACGGTGACGAGCATGGCCAGGCCCACGCTGGTGCTGACGATGACGATGTTGCGGTGGTCGTGGAAGTCCACCCGGGACAGGGTCTGGATGCCGACCACCGCGACGGTGGCGAACATCGCGAGGGCCGCACCGCCGAGCACCGGTGGCGGGATGCTGGCGACGATCGCCGCGATCTTCGGCAGCAGACCGAGGATGATCATGAAGACGCCCGCGGCGGCGACCACCCAGCGGCTCTTGATGCGGGTGAGCCGCACCAGGCCGACATTCTCGGCGAAGCACGTGTACGGGAACGAGTTCAGGACACCGCCGATCGTGGTGGCCAGGCCGTCGGCCCGCAGCGCCCGCGCGATGTCCTCGCGGGTGATGCGCTTGTCCACGATCTCTCCCGTCGCGAAGACGTCACCGGTGGTCTCCACGGCCGTGATCACCATGACGACGATCATCGAGATGATCGCGGCGAGGGCGAACTTGGGCCAGCCGAAGTAGAACGGTGTGGTGACACCGACCCACGAGGCGTCGGCGACCGAGGAGAACGAGGCGTCCCCGAGCGCCCATGCCACGAGGGTACCCACGACGAGGCCGGCCAGGACGGCGATCGTCGCCAGGAAGCCGCGGAAGAAGCGTTGCATGAGCACGATGAGCAGCAACGTGCCGATGGCGTAGGCCAGGTGGCCGCCGTCGGTGGGCTTGGGGTTCGCGCCGCCGCCGACCGCGTCGAGCGCCGCCACCGGCAGTAGGGCGATGCCGATGATGGTGATGACCGAGCCGGTCACGACCGGCGGGAAGTACCGGATCAGCCGGCTGAAGAACGGGGCGATGAGGAACGTGAACAAGCCGGCGACGATCACGGCGCCGTAGATCACGACGAGACCGTCGGTGCCGCCGCCGGCGGCCACCCCGATGGCGATCATCGGGGACACGGCGGTGAACGTGACGCCCTGGAGCAGCGGCAGCCGGACACCGATCTTCCAGAAGCCGACCGATTGGATGATCGAGGCGATGCCGCACGTGAACAGGTCGGCGTTGATCAGGTGGATGAGCTGTTCCGTCGACAGATCGATCGCGCTGGCCAGCAGGATCGGCACGATGACCGCGCCGGCGTAGAAGGCGAGGACGTGCTGGATCCCGTAGACGGCCAGCCTGCCGACGGGCAGGACCTCATCGACGGGGTGCTTGGCACGGGCGGAGTGCCGCGGCGCGGGCGCGGTGGATGTGGACATTGGCCACCTCGGTGGGGACGCGGGGCAGGGGATGGATGCCGTGGAACCGCTCCTCGCCTCCGGTGGCGCGGGCAGAGAGCGTCGGCGGCGCGATGGGTGCGACCAACGCCGACAGCAGAACGGTGGAACGCCTCATCGCGATCCTCCAACCCCTCGCCTGCCTCACCGCCGGCAGCAGCATAGACGCGGGTGGTTCCTACTAGACAGCATCCGTTCACGCCGGGCAGTGATGTATCCTCCCTCCGGCCGATGCGGCAGCCGCGGGTTTGACCTGCGCGTCCGGCGGAATGATGAAGCGGACACTCCACAACACCTCGGGGGTCCGCTGGTGGCTGGCATCCCTCGGCGGGACAACCCGTGGGCGTCGGGAACGTTCCTGGGCAGCCTGCCTCCGGAGGTCGCACACGCTCTGGTGCACAACAGCGTGCGGCGCACCGTCCCGGCCGGGCGCACCCTCCTGCGCGAAGGCTCCCGCGGCTCGCACGTCCTCCTGCTGCTCGACGGGTTCGTCAAGGTGTTCACGGCGGTCGAGGGCGTCGAGACGCTGCTGGGCATCCGGCTGCCGGGCGAGGTGGTCGGCGAGATCGGCGCGCTCACCGGCGAGCCACGAAGCGCGACAGTGAGCGCGTGCGGGCCGCTCACCGTCGGGCAGCTCGGCAGTGGGGACTTCGCGGCGTTCCTGTCGCGCCGGCCGGACGCGGCCGCGCTGATCACCGCGGCGGTCGCCCGGCAGCTGCGGTGGGCCAACCGGCGGCGGGCCGACTTCGCGGCGTTCCCCGCGCACATCCGGCTGGCCCGGCTGCTCAGCGAGATCGCCGAGGTGTGCGGCCGGGAGCGGCCGGACGGCAGTGTGGAACTCCTGGTGCCGCTGAGCCAGCCCGACCTGGCCGCGATGATCGCGATCGCCCAGGCCACCGTGCAGAAGGCGCTGCACGAGCTGCGGGACGCGGGGCTGATCAGCACCGGCTACCGGCGGCTGCTCATCACGGACCCGGCCGAGCTACGGCTGGCCGCCGAGCCGTGAGTCGGAAAAGCGGCACGCCGATCCCCTATTTGTAGCCGGTCTCGGCCGCCACCCGACCCCACCATCGGGCGTACGGACTTGATCGGGGAGGGGCGATGGGGTTGCCACGGACCGCGGGGTACGCGCTCGTCGGGCGCGACGACGAGCTGAGGCAGATCACGCGGCTGCTCGACGACCCGCACGTGGGACGGCCGACGGTACTGGTCCTGGAGGGTCCGCCGGGCAGCGGCCGCACCCGCCTGCTGGACGAGACCGCCCGCCTGGCCCGGCACCGCGGCGCGACCGTCTTCGCCGAGCCGGAATGGGCCGGCGCGGTCGGCTCCCGGCAGGTGCTGCGGACGGTGGGCGGCCACCCGGGGCCGCTGGTCTTCCTCGACGATCATCCCCGCCGGATCGACCCGCGCGCGTGGTCGGTGCTGGATCTGCTGGCCGAGACCGCGCCGGTGCTGGTCGCGGTGACCGGCCCGGCGGACGGCACGCTGCACCTGCCGGGCGCGGACGTGCACCGGATCCGGGTCACGCCGCTGGCACCGCAGGCGCAGGCCGAGTTCGTCGCCCGTACGGTGGGAGCCCGCCCGGACCCGCAGCTGATGGACCTGTGCCGGGTCGCCGCCGGGCGGCCGGCGGCGCTGCGCGAGCTGCTGGCCGGCCTGCAGGAGGAGGGTCTGTTGCGGACCGAGGGCGGCTGGGCGACGCCGCGCGCCACCCGGCTGCCCCGGCGGGCCGAGGCGTACCTGCGGGGGCAGGTGGCGTCGGTGTCCGCTCCGGCGCGGCACCTGCTGCAGGCCGCCGCGACCGTGGGAGTCTCGTTCCCGCTGCTGCGCCTGGCCCGGCTCATGGGGGTCGGTCCGGTGACGATGCTGCCCGCGCTGGAGGAGGCGCTCGAGTCGGGTCTGCTGGGCGGCGACGGCGAGCTGCTCGCGTTCGGGCACGACCTGGTGCGGGCCGCGGTGGAGTCGACGCTCCCCCGGCCGGTCGCGGCCGCGCTGCGGGTGGAGTCGCCGCGACGGGCGGCCCGGCGGGCCGCCCCGGCGCCGGGCGGCCGGCGACCGGAGCGCGGCCCGGTCGACTGGAACCTGCTCAGTGCCCGGGAGCGCGAGATCGCCGACCTGGTCGGGCAGGCGCTGACCAACCGGCAGATCGCCACCCGGGCGGCGATCAGCCCGCACACGGTCAACTACCACCTCCGGCAGATCTTCCAGAAGCTCGGCATCGGCTCCCGGGTGGAGCTGGTCGCGCTGCTGCACCAACGGTCATGACCCGCACCTGCGCGCCGAGTAGAGCCAGTCGAGGGCGTCGCGCGGGGCGGCCGCCAGCGCCCGGTCCCGCAGCCGCTGCTCGTCCCCGTCCGGCAGGTGGTGGACCGACAGCCCGGCCGCCGAGGCCTCGACAACCCGCCGGACCCGGTCCTGCCGCAGCTCCTCGTAGCGGGCGAATCCGTCCGGCCGGTGCACGCAGCGGGCGAGCGCCGCCGCGTCCTCGATCGCCTGCGCCGCGCCCTGGGCGAGGAACGGCAGCATCGGGTGGGCGGCGTCGCCGAGGAGTACGACCCGGCCGCGGTGCCAGCCGGGCATCGGCGGGCGGTCGTACAGGGCGCGCTGGTCGATCCGGCCGGCCCGGGCCAGCAACCCGCGGACCGCCGGATGCCACCCCGCGTACCGGGTCAGCAGGTCCGTGCCGCTGATCCGGGTGTTTCGTCCCGGAGGTCTCGCCGCCGGAGTCGTGATCACCAGGTTGAGGTGGCGACCGCGGTCGATCGGATAGCAGACGCAGTGCCGGCCCGGGCCCAGCCACACCACGATCCGGTCCGGCTCGGCCCACGGGCGGGCCGCGTCCATCGGCAGGACCGCGCGGCCGGCGACGTGCCCGCGGAACCGCGGCAGCTCGTGCCCGAAGTGCCCGCGCACCGCCGAGCGCAGCCCGTCGGCGCCCACCACGGCGTCCGCGCGGGCGGTCGTGCCGTCGTCGAAGCCGAGCGTGACCCGGTCGCCCTCGTCCCGGACGCCGGCGCAGCGGCGGCCGAACCGGACGGCCGACGGCCCGTGCGCCCGGCGGACCGCGTCCAGCAGCGCCCCGGTCAGGGCCGTCCGGCGCAGCGTGTAGTACGGCGCGCCGTAGCGGCGTTCGGCGACCGGGCCGAGCTCGGTCCGGCCGAGGAGGGTGTTGTCCCGCCACCGCCGGATCTCCCGGCAGGCGGGGCGGACCGCGGTGTCGAACGCCGCGGCGAGCCCCAGCTCGTGCAGCTCGGCCGCCGCGTTGGGCGAGATCTGGATCCCGGCGCCGTCGTCCGGCAGGGCGGGGTGCCGCTCGAACACGACGCAGCGCACGTTCTGCCGGGCCAGCGCGACGGCGGCGGTGAGGCCGCCGATGCCGGCGCCCACGACGGCGACTTCCCGGTACGCCATCAGCCGTGCCTCCCTCCGCCGGGCCGATCAGTAGTAGCGCAGCGCCATGTCCCAGTTCTCGTGCTCGGCGAAGAGGCCGCGCGGCTTCATCACGTCCGGCATGGCGGTGAGCAGCCGGGCGGGCACGAGGGCACCGGGTGGCAACGCCTCCACCTGCGCGTCGACGCCGTACGCCGCACCGACGCCCGCCACCAGCTCGCGGACGGCCGCCGACCGGTGCCGCGGTGCCACCTCGATCTGGATCCGCAGCCGGGACGGCGCGGCGCGGGCCCGCCAGAAGATCACGCCGTACTCGGCCGGCAGCCGGAACACCACGTCCTCCAGCCCGGACTGGGTGAGCCCGGCGCCGAGCCCGGATCGGCCCAGTACCCGGACGGTCGGGAGCGCCCAGCCGCACGGACAGTCTCGATAGGACACCTCCACCCGGTCGCCGATGTGATACCGCAGCAGCGGCATCGCCTCCCGGAACAGCGGTGTGACCACCAACTCGCCGGTGCCGTCGGTACCGGTCCGGCCGGTCGCCGGGTCGTGCACCTCGAAGATCGCCCGGTCCGCCCACAGGTGCAGGCTGCCGTGCGGGCATTCGCCGGCGAGGCCGCCGGTCTCACTCGCGCCGTACTCCTCGACGACCGGCACTCGCCACAGGTGCGCGATCCGGGCGCGCCGGGCGGGGCTGAGCGGCTCGCCGGCCACCAGCAGCGCCCGCAGGGCCGGGAAGTCGCGGCCGGGACGCAGCCCGGCGTGTTCGGCGGCGGCGTGCCAGAGCAGCGCGTCGGTCGGCAGCGACCAGGTCAGCGTGACATCGAGGTCGTGCAGCAGGCGCACGACCTTGGCGTACGGCGTGGCCAGCGACCGGTTGTCGGCCGGCACCACGGTCGCACCGCAGTGCCGGGCCGCCGCGTGCGCGACGTGCCCGGTCAGCATCAGGGCGTACGGGGTACGCACCAGAAACGTGTCGGAGGGCCGGATGCCGACGGGCACACGCGCGTACCGGTCGACGAGGTCGGTCCAGTCGCCCGCGGTGTAGTACGAGGCGGTCGGCGTCCCGCTGCTGCCGCTGGACTCGTGGTAGGTGGCCAGATCGGACCGGTCCACCGCCAGCATGCCGAACGGGTACGCGTCGCGCAGGTCGGCCTTCGTGGTGAGCGGATAGCCGGCCAGCTCCGCCCGGTTCGCCGGCACGCCGTCGCGGCGGGTCCGGTAGAACGGCGAGGCGGCCGCGGCGGCCAGCGTCGCGGGCAGGAGGGTGTCCTGCAAGTCCGCCAGCCCGGCGAAGCCGCCCCAGGCACCGAGGCGGGGCCGGCCGGTCAGGGTCGTGTCCATGTCTTCTCCTCGCTCCGCGGCGGACCGGTCACAGCTCGTGGCACAGCTCGTCGATGGGATAGCCGACGTGCCGCTCCCGGCCGGGCAGGTAGCCGAGAACCTCGTCGCCGGGCCGAAGCTCGGTCGTGTTCCGCACGACCCCGCCCGGGCCCAGCACGCGGACGTGCCAGTCGTCCTGCACCATGAGGTTGACCTGCTCGCCGCCGGGTGCCACGGCGTCCACCGCGAGCAGCGGACGCGTCTCGATCTTCACGCGCCCGACCGTGACTGGCCGGGTCCGCCCGTCCGCGCGGACCGCGAGGACGGTGGCGCCGGCGCTCAGCTCGCAGAGGTACCGGGTGCGCTCGGGTTCGGCCAGCGTGTACGACATGATCGCGCCGGCGTTGACCCGGAACGGCCGGGTCGGCATGTACGGCAGCGGATGCGTCTCGCTGACGCAGAGCATCAGCGCGCGTGACCGGGAACCGACCAGGATGCCCTCGTCCGGGTTCAGGTAGGAGCACGTGTCCACGCAGGCCCGCTCCCCCGCGCCGCAGTGCCGCACCCCGGTCACCGTGAGGGTGACCAGGTCCAGGTCGGGCGAGCGGTGCCGCAGCAGCTCGGTCAGCTTCGTGGCGTCGCCCGGTCCGCCGGGCCGCAGCAGGATCCCGTCCGGCCCGCGCTCCAGCACCGTGAGGTGCACGGACGCCTGCTCGATCCCGTCCACCTCGGTGATGACGCGGCCGGCGGCGCCGTCGGCGGCGGCCAGCACGATCTCCAGCGGGATGTGCGTGGGGTCGTGGAAGCGCAGCACCGTGAGCTCGTCCCGGCGCACGCGCTCGCACGCCTGGGCAAGGCTGTCCGCGTCAGTGACGTCCACCCGGCTGCCGAAGCGCACGCCGGGCTGGTCCGCCGCGAGCCGCGCCGGGTCGCCGTGCCGGCGCGGGTCCACCAGCACGAGGTCGGCGTCGCCCAGGTCGTCCCCGAGGTCGCCGGCGTCCGCGACGAGCACCCGGGTCACGGTGGGCGGCAGCCCGGCCAGATCCGCCGGGTCGTCCGCGACGATCGCCTCGAACCGCTGGTGCACGGCCTCCTCGGAGACCTCCCGCCGCCACGGGCCGGCGTCGCGCAGGTCCAGCCAGCACTGTCTGGTCATCACGCACCGACCAGGGCGCGGTCGTGCACGACGGCGGCGAGGCGGCGCACCATCGCCGCCGGATCCGCGGCGGTGAAGACGAGCCGGCCCACGGCGACTCCCGCGGCGCCGGCTCGGATCGCCGCCGCCATCCGGCCGAGGACGGCGTCCGGTCCCGGGTCCGGGGCGCCGCCGGCGGCGAGTACCGGGACGGCGGCGCCCGCGATGATCCGGGCCGTCGCCGCCGGGTCGTCCGGCAGCGCGGTCTTGACCAGGTCGGCACCCAGCTCGGCGGCGACCGCGACGGCGTGCGCCACCAGATCCGGGGACCGGCCGTCGGGCACCGCCGGGCCCCGGACGTACATCATGGCCAGCAGCGGAACGCCCCAGCGGTCGCACGCCTCGGCCACGGCGGCTAGGTGGGCGATCTGCGCGCCCTCGGTGGCCGAGGCGGCGTTCACGTGCACGCTTACCGCGTGCGCGCCGAGCCGCAGCGCCTCCTCCACGGTGGCCACCGCGTACTTGGCATCGGGGTCGGCCGCCATCCGCGTGCTCGCGTTGAGCTGGACCACCAGCGACAGCTCGGCGAACCGGGCCGGGCGGATCCGGCGGGCGGCGCCCTTGTGCAGCACTACTGCGTCCGCGCCGTGCTCGGCGAGCACACCGACCAGCGCGTCGAGATCGCCGTCGGACCGCAGCGGTCCCGCGCCGACCGCGTGGTCGAGCGGCACCACGAGCAGGCGGGAACCGCCGCGCCGGGCGAGGTGCCCGAGGCGCAGCCGCCGGCCGAAGGATTCGTTTCCGTACATCGCGACACCCCTGTTCGAGTCGTCGTCATCGACGATCACCGAAGCTATCCACGACCTCTTTCGGCCGCCTACTACCTGTCCACGCAGGTCGCCTGCGGTGATCCCGGCGGATGGCACGAAAACGCAGCTCATCGCCGACCGGCCGACGCGGATTGATTGACCCGCTCAAATGAGTAGGAGCGCCGCGGTGATCTTTCTCGCGGTGCCCGCCCGGCCCCGGGAATCGTTTCGGATGTCACTCGAACGGGTGATCTTCGTTGGTACGGCGGAGATCGGCCACGCATCGGCACCCATTCGCGCGGCTCGACGGAAATCCGCTTCCCTGCGACTCGGAACGTTCTGTGATAGGTATGCAGTCGGCCGATGACAGCGCCGTCACGGGGGACTTTCCGCAGGACAGCGGGGCGACGGAAGCACGCGGAACGTTATTGACACCGGTCGCTATCGGCATGCGCAATCGGCGTCCGACATCGGTACGGGGACGCAATGGAGATCATCCCGAGAAAACACCCGCGATCGCGCCCGGACACGCCCGCGGACGGCGGACGGCCGCCCCGGATCGACGGCGCGGTCCGGCGTCTCGTCGGCCGGGAACCGGAGATCGAGCTGCTACGCCGGGTGCTGGACGACACCGCGGCCGGAGCCGGCGGCCGGCACGTGCTCACCGGCCCGCCCGGCATCGGGAAGTCGCTGCTGCTGCGCTTCGCCGTCGACCTCGCCGCGGAGCGGGGCCTCGCCGTCGCCGTCCGCGAGGCGTTCCGGCTCGACCAGGCGGCGCCGCTGCTCACCCTGGCCGGAGCGCTGCGCGACTGCCGGCCGGCGACCTCGGCGTTCGGGTGGCTCACCGGGCACGAGCCGGAGCGCGCCGACCCGCTCGGCACCCTGCACCGGCTGCGCCGCTCGCTCGAGAAGGCGGCCGGCGAGCGCCCCCTGCTGATCGTCGTCGACGACGCCCAGTGGATGGACGAGCTGAGCGCACTGGCCGTCCGCGAGCTGGTGCCCGCCCTCGCGTCGTCACCGGTGCGCTGGTTGCTCGCCCACCGGCCACCGTCCGCCGAGGATCGGGAGACCCCCGGCCTCCAACTCGTCCGGTGGCTGCTGCGCGACGGCGACTCGCCGATCCGGCTCGGTGCGCTGGGCGAGGCCGCGATCGCCGAGTTGAGCGCCGACGTGGTGGGCGCCGAGGTGGACAACACGGTGCTGGCGCTCGCCGCGTCCTGCGGCGGCCACCCCTTGCGCATCGAGCAACTGCTCAAGGCGCTCGTCGCGACCGGCCAGCTGGTCGTCGCCGGTGGGGTGGGTTCGGTGGTCGGCGACGACCTGCCGTCCAGCTTCGTCGACTCGGTCCGCGAGGTGCTGGAGACGCTCTCCGAGGCGGCGGGCTGGCTGCTGCGGGCCGCGTCGGTGTTCGGCCGGCCGTTCCACCTCGACGAACTGGGCCGCCTGGCCGGGCGGGAACCGGCGCAGCTGTATCCGCTGATCGGCGAGGCGATGACCGACTTCCTGGTCGAGGACGCGGGCGGCGGACTCGCCTTCGGGCACGACCTGGTCCGCCAGGCGGTGTACAGCATGCTGCCCACGCCGGTGCGCGAGCAGTTGCACCGGGAGGTCGCGGCGCTCACCCGCGACGCCGGCCGGCCGGCCCTCGAGGTCGCCGAGCACCAGCTCAAGAGCGGCCGGTCCGGTGCCGCCGACGCGGTCCACATGGTCCGCTCGATGGCCCGCGAGATCGCCCGGGTGGCCCCGGGCGCGGCGGCCGACGTCATGCTGCGGGCGCTGTCCGCGGCAGGGCCCGCGGATCCCGGCCGGCCCGCGCTGGTCGCCGACACCGTCGGGCTGCTCGCCGCCGCGGGCCGCCTCGAGGAGGCCCGCGAGCTCGGAGGTGAGGCGCTGGGCGCGGGCCTCGACCCGGAGACCGAGGCCCTGCTGCTGCTCGGGCTGGCCGAGGCGTGCAAGCACGGCGGACTCGACGAGATGACCATGCGGTACGCCGACCGCGCCCTGCGCGACGACGAGGTTTCCGCGGCGACCCGCGCCCGGCTGCACGCGGTGCGCGCGCACGCGCTGTGCTACCTCGGCGACCTCGCCGGGGCGGACGCCTCGGGCGCCCGGGCCGACGCCCTGGGGCGCGACAGCGGTGAGTACGGCGCGGCGGTGTTCGGCCTGGCCGCGCGCAGCCTGGTCGCCTTCACCCAGGGCCGGCTGGCCGACTCGCTGACCCACGCCCGCACCGCCACCGCGCTGGCCGACCGGCACGGCGGCGAGGCACGGCTGCGCCACCCCCGGATCTGGCTCGGCGGAGCGCTGACCGTCCTCGACCAGTTCGACGAGGCCGAGCAGGTGTTCCGGTCCGGGCGGCGGGAGTCCGACCGGGCCGGCTCGGCCTGGGCGGACCCGCTGTTCCACTACTTCCAGACCGCACTGCTGCACGCCCGCGGCCGCCTCGAGGAGGCCACCGTGGAGGCCGAGTCCGGAGTGGCGGTGGCCGAGCAGAACACCGCGAACGCGCTGGCCATGCCGCTGCTGGGCATGCTGGTCCGGCTCGCGGTGCTGTGCGGCGACCTCGAGCGGGCACGGGGCCACCTCGAGCACATCCGGCGGCTGGCCGAGGGCGGCGTCACCGCGGTGCCCGAGGACGTGCTCTGGGCCGAGGCCGTCCTGCTGGACGCCACCGGGGAACGGGACGCCGCGTTCGCGCTGCTGCGCGACTTCTACGCCGTGCTGCCCGAGCGCCCCGCCCTGATCGCCGCCGACCCGGCCGCCGCCGCCGACCTGGTGCGGATCGCGCGGGACACCGGCCACCCGGACGAGGCGTCGATCGCGGTGCGGGCGGCCCACTGGCTCGCCGCCGGCAATCCAGGCCTGCACGCGGCGGCCGGCGCCGCCGCGCACGCCGAGGGCGTGCACCGCGGCGACCTCGACCGGCTGCGGCGGGCGGCGGCGGAGTTCCGGCAGGCCGACCGGCCGCTGCCGCTGGCCGCCGCGCTGGCGGACGCGGCGGTGCTGGCCCGGGGCAGGGCGGCCGACGAGGCCGTACGCACCTGGGCTCAGGAGGCTCTGTCCATCGTGACCCGGCTAGGAGCCGGCCGGGCCCGCGACCGCATCCAGGACGTGCTCGGCGGCTGGGTCGCGGAACCGGCCACACCGGAACCCGAGGCCCCGCCGTGCCTGACGCGGCTCTCCCCCGCCGAGCTCAAGGTGGCCGTCCAGGTCGCGGCGGGTCGCACCAACATCGAGATCGCCGAGATCCTGTTCATCTCCCGGCACACCGTGGACGCCCACCTGCGCAACATCTTCGCCAAGCTGGGCGTGCGCCGCCGGACGGAGCTCGCCGCGCTGGTCGCGCGCCAGGACGGCCCAATCCCGTGAACACGGGATGTACGAGCGACCCTTGGGCACCCGAGCATGGCGAGGCAAGCCCTTGCCCGTGTTCCGATCCGCCCGAGGGGGTGCCATGCCGGCACGTGCTCTCCGTACGCCGGTGCTCCTCGCGGGAGCCGGTGTGTGCGGCGCGCTCACCGCTCTCGAGCTGGCCCACCACGGCATACCCAACCTGGTGGTGGAGCGCGCCGGTCGCCCGTCCCGGCTCCCCGACCTGCTGCTGATCAGCGGCCGGAGCATGGAGCTGCTGCGCCGGCTGGGTCTGGCCGCGGCGGTGCGCGCGCAGGGGTTGGGCCCGGACCGCCCGGCGGACATCGTGTGGAGCCGGGGCCTCGACCGGCCCCCGGTCCTGGTCTGGCGCCTGCCGTCGGTCACCGAGCTGCGGCTCGCCTACGCCGCGATCGCCGACGGCAGCGCGCCGGTCGAGCCCTACCTGCTCATCTCCGGTGCGGTGCTGACCGGCCGCCTGCGCCGCGCGCTCGAGGAGAACCCGCTGGTCGATCTGCGGACCGGGTGGACGCTCACCGAGGCACGCGCCGAGCCGGACGGCGTGGTGGCCACCGTGATCGATGCCGGCTCCGGCACCCGGCACCTCGTCGAGGCGTCCTACCTCGCCGGCTGCGACGGCGCCGAGAGCACCGTACGCCGGTGCGCCGGCCTCGCGATGGAGGCGCTCGGCCCGCCCGCCCCGCACGTGACGATCTATTTCCGCAGCGCACCGATCGCCGGCCGGTCGGCGCGACCGTCCGCGTTGATCACCGGCGGCGGTTCGCTCGTGTCCGGGCACGACGGCGACATGTGCGTCGCCCACCTGCCGGTCGACCCGGACGACCAGGTCGCCGCGGCGGACCCGGCCGGCCTGCTCGAGCAGCGGCTGGGAGTGCCCGCCGAACAGCCGCATATCGTCGCGGTGGTCCAGCGCGACGGCACCGCCGCGGTCGCCCGCGAATACCGGCGCGGCCGCATCTTCCTGGCCGGCCGCGCGGCGCACCAGTCCGAGCCGCCCGGGGACGACGTGGACACCTGCATCGGCGACGCGGTCGCCCTGGGCTGGCGGCTGGCCGCCGCGGTGCACGGCTGGGCCGGTGACCACCTGCTCGCCGGCTACCAGGCCGAACGCCGCCGAAGTGCGCTGGTGGACCGCGAGCTGGCGCGGCGCGCGCTGCAGACCCGCCGCCGCTTCCAGCGCATGGTCACCGCCGGCGCGAGCCAGGAAGTGCTGGTGGACGTTCTCCGCCAGGAACCGCCCCCGGTCGATCCGGCCGGCACCGGGCCCGCCGGGACGGCGGTCACGCCCGGATTCCGCTCGCCCGCCTTCCGGTTGAGCGGCGGCGGCCAGTTCTTCGACCGGCTGGGCCCGCAGTTCACGCTTGTCGACCTGACCCAGGACGGGGACGGGTGGCCGCTGATGACCGCGGCGAGGGCCCGCGGCATCCCCGTGCGCCACCTGCCGATGGCCGGCGACGCCATGCCCGCGAGCTGGTCCGGACAGCTCGTGCTGATCCGCCCGGACCAGGAGGTCGCCTGGCGCGCCGACGGCCCACCGTCCGACTGCGACGAAGTGCTGGACGAGGTGACCGGCTCGGGAAAGGAGTTATACGAGAACACGTGATGCGGCGGCCCGCGCCGCCCGGAGAGGCTCGACATCTCCCAGCCGATCTCCAGCGGACAGAGGGACGATGTCAGCGAAGTTCACCGAGGACCTGCGGCAGACCGTGATCGCCCGCTGGTACACCGAGCTGGCCGGGAACCCGTGCCCGCGGCGCAACCATTGGCAGACGAAGGTGATCTACTACCGGGCGGTGGCCGAGTTGCTCGCCGCCCATCCCGGCCACCCGCTCACCTGGAAGACCGTCGTGGGCGCGGTCCGGCCCCGGGGCAGCCGCAGCACGTTCTACGAGGTGTCCGGCCCGCGTGCCCGGCATGGGATGGTCGCCGGCCTGATCGCGGACGGCAGTGTGCGATCCATCGAGATCGCGCTGAGATACCGCCGGCAGGACCCCGTCGAGCAGCTGATCGACGAGACCAAGGTCTGGTCCTTCTGGCCGTACCGGCAGCCCTTCGCCGAGCCGGCCACCGAGGCGGGCGCGGCACCGTACCAGGTGCCCGACGAGCTGCACGAAGCGCTCGTGCTCTGGGCCGGGGCCCATCCGGCTCTGGCGGCTGCCAACGGCCACTGTCCGCCGGCGTGCGCGGTCGAGGACATGACCGTGCTCCACCAGGGACGGCTCGCCGCCATCCGGGCGGAGGGCCGGCTCACCGAGGTCCTGCGCCACGCGGCGCGGTACTGACCTCGCCGGAAAAACTCGGCGGTGTCCACAGCCACGCGTCCGACCGGTATTCCTTGACCTGCACCGGCACCCGCTCGAACCGGTCCGGATCCAGTCCCGGGTAGCCCTCGAGCACCACGTCCTCGTACAGCCGCTGGGAGACCAGCACGACGACGTCCGCCTCCGGCCGATCGTCCATCGCCTGGCGCAGGGCCCCGCTGGTCAGCAGCCGGCCGACCTCGATGATCGCCCGGCCGGCGAAGCCGAGCGGAGCGGCCGTGAACGGCCCGGTTCCGGCCGACATCCGCAGCCGGATGTGATCCTCGGGATGAGCGCCGTTGTCGGCGGCCAGGTGCGCCCCCCAGCCGTGCAGAAGCCCGGGCAACACGCGGGGCGCCTCGATGTCCGGCGGCAGCACGACCATCAACCCGTCACCGGCCGGCTGGCGGTCGGTGTCGTGCAGGGCGACCTCGAGGTCGTCCAGAACTCTCTGGAGCACGGCCGCTATCCGGCGCTGCAACGCGGCCTGCGCGGGCGTCGATCGCCTGCTGTAGCCGACCACGTCCACGCCGAATCCGATGCGGTGCTCGATTCGCGGCCGGCCCCGGGTGGCCGGGATCGCCGGCGGGACGACCAGATCGCGGATCCGCTCGGCCCGCTTGCGGGTGGCCTCGAGATAGCCGATGTCGTCGGCGATCCGCTGGGCGAGGCGATCGGCGATCCCGGCGTCCGGCAGGACCGGGTCGTCGAGGGCCCCGGTCATGTTGTCCCGGCCGATCTCGACGCTGCGGCCCATCTGCTCCAGCGCCTCCAGGGTCGCGTTCAACGCCGCCTCCTCGACGGTGAGCTCGCCGCGCAGCGCCGTGGCCTGCTCGCCCCGGTCGGGGTCGGCCAGCAGGCCGGCGAACCGGTCCAGCAGGCCGGCGACCCGTTCGCGGATCCGCGCCGGTTCCTGCCCGCCGTCGTGCACCCGTCCCAGGTAGCGCAGCTTCGCGGCGTGCATGAGATAGCGCCCGAGCGGCGGCAGGGCGGCGTCCCCGGCACTCCACGCGAGACGGCTGATCCGCTCGTCCTCCGCCGGCCCCGGCCGGCCCAGCAGCACCATCCGGCGGGCACGGTGGAACCCGCGCGGCGTCACCTCCCAGTACGCGAAGCCGTCCAGGGTCGTGCCGCGGCTCCACCAGCGCTCGCCGTCGTCGCCGCGCGGTGGCACGGCGGTCCGCACGTCGGCCTCCGCGGGCTGTTCGGCCTTCGCCAGATAGACCAGCGCCTCGCCGAGCAGCGCCCCGGTGCCGGCCGCCGTGAGCTCGTCCCACAGGCGGCTGAACTCGTGCCACCCGGGCGGCGAGATCGCCGCGATTCCCCGGTGGCGCCGGGGCGCGCCCTGCGGCGCCGCCATCGCCAGCGAGAGGTTGAGCACGTCGTGCTCGCGCCGCACGACGGCCTGGAAGTCGGCCGAGGGATCCTGCAGGCCGGCCACCGCCCCGCCGGGCCCGATCGCCGGGTCCGCGGGCAGCTCGCCCGGCAGTCCGGCGTCGACGATCGGTTGCGTCATGCCGAGGCGCGACCGGCAGGCCTGCCAGATCGCCCGCACCTCGGCCAGCGCCGTACCGGCCTGCGCGCCGTCCAGCGGCGCGAACAGGTGCGCGACGAACTCCTGCTCAACGAGGGCGCTCGTCACCGCGCGAGCCCTTCGGGCCGGGTGCGGGCGCCGGCGGCCGCTCCTTGGCGAGCACGTGCACCAGCTTGTTCCGGCGTTCGAGGACCTGATCGGGGGCACCGGTGCTGGAGCTGGTGCCGATCCGCAGGATCCGGGTCGGGCCCCGCAGCGCCAGCTCGGCGACGGCGTCCCGCAGCTCCTCGGCGTCGCCGCGGGCGACCGCGGCGTCCATCAGATCGAGGATCAGGCTGACCTGATCCCACCGCTGCGGCGACAGCCGCCATTCCGGCAGATCCGCCAGTACGCCGAGGACGTCGGCGACGGTGTCGGCGTCCCACCCGGTGGGTGTCTCCATCCGGACGACGCTAGTCATCGCCGGGCGGTCGCCGCCTCCCCCGATGAAATGACTCGTTCCGGCTCCGGCCGGACGCCGCAGCCCGGATGCGCTGCCTCGCCCGTTGTGCCACAATGGCAAATCAGGTACCCCGGAATACGTCGCCATTTCCCACGAAAAATACGTCATGAGGCAATGGCGGCGCGGAGTCCACCCTACCCGTCCGTACAGCCGATCGGGAAGCCGACAACAGCGTTTACCCGCGCCCCGCGCGTCGCTACACTGAGACCGATCTTCGTTCCGGTAGGGGGACGTATGCCCGGACAAGAGAAATGAGAACGCGTCCATCGCACGCATTCGGGCGCTGATCTGACAGTTGCCGGTTCGCATGTGGTCCTCGCAGCCCGCGAGCGACGACGGCTCGGGTTCCACACCGCACTTGGAACACCATTGTTGTCGGCTTGATTCGGGAGGACGACTATGACAAAGGGCTCGCGCCGCCGGCTCCGGACGGAGGTCGCGCTCGCCGTGGCGGCGATTACGCTCGCCGTCGTGACGATGTTCTCGAAGGACTGGATCGAGATTGTCTTCCGGGTCGACCCGGACGGGGGAAGCGGTCTGCTGGAATGGCTCCTGGTCGGCGGGCTATTCGCCGTCTCGGCGGTCTCCGCACTCGCCGCCCGATGGGAATGGCGTCGCCTCCATCTGCGTCCCGCGCCGGATTCCCGAGCATGAGATCTCCGGAAAGGTGATGAATACGGTGCCAGACGATGAGCTTGTCGGCCTGATGGAAGAATCGGGCATCAGCTTCCTGGGGACCGTTCAACGGTTGGGCGAGGCGACGGTCGCGGATCTGCCCGTCGACGACCGGACGGCCGTCGTCCGAGTGAACGAGATGCTCTACGCGCCCGCCGCCCTCGAGGGGCTGGCCGGCATGGAGATCACGGTTCAGCTCCGCGAAGACGCCGACGCCTTGACGCCCGGCGATCAGGCGGTGTTCTTCACCGATCCGGTCGCCTTCGACAAGGGCGTCGCCGTACGGGAGGTGGCGCGCCGGCCGGTGGACGACGGGCGGGCCGCGGTGCGGGAGGCGACCATGGCCCCCGGCTCCAACCCGAGCGTCTTCCGGCTGCAGGTCGAGCAGCGACGGATCCGCGAACACGCGGAACAAGCGGACGCCGTGGTCAAGGCGACCGTGACGGGCCTCGAGAAGGTCGGCTCCATGCCGGTGCGGGAACACGCGCCGGACTACTGGCGCGCGACCATGTCCGTGTCACATGTGGAGCGGGGCGACGTCGAGGGCGACGAGATCCGGGTCCTTTACATCAACAGCCTGGATGTCCGGCACCGGCTGGCGCCGAAACCCAAGGCGAGCCAGGAGGGCATCTGGCTGCTGCACGCGACCGAAGGATCGCAGCGTGAGTCGGCTCCGTGGATCATCCCGCATCCCGAGGACTTCCAGCCGGTCGAGAACTTGGCCCTTCTCCGCGCAGACGGGAGCCAGCCGTGATCCGCGTCGTCAACATGATCCCCCAGTCGCTGAGCGGTGAGAGCAGCCAGGACAGCGAACCCAACCTGGCGGTGAACCCGACGCGACCCACCGAGCTGATCGCCTCGGCGTTCACCGCCGCCGCCGGGGGCAGCCTCGCGCCGGTCTACGTCTCGACCGACGGCGGGGCGACCTGGGGCCTGCGCAACGTCGTGCCGGGAAACGGGTCCTTCGGCACCGGTGACATCACCCTGGGCTACGCCGGCGCCGCGGGAACGCTCTACGCCGGAACTCTCAACGGGCAGACGGTGCACCTCCAGATCCTCCGCACCGCGGCTCCGACGTCGAGCACCCCGATGACGATCCTCGTCGACCGGGCGAACGAGGACCAACCCTGGGTCAGCGCCGGGACCGTGCCGGCCGGAACCGGCGCCGGACAGGAGCGGGTCTTCATCGGCAACAACGACTTCAATCAGCCGGCCGGCCGCACGGCGACCGTGGATCGGTCGCTGGACGCCCAGACGGCGGCGCCGCCCGCCGGCTTCGCTCCGTTCGGGGTAGAGCGCCGGGCGACCACGGGCCAGGACGGACCGCCCGTGCGTACCGCCGTGCATCCCGACGGAACCGTGTACGCCGCCCACCAGCGGTGGACGAACCGGGTGAACCTCGACGTCACGATGGACATCGTCGTCACCCGGGACGACACCTGGGGCTCCGGCGCCAACCCGTTCTCCGCACTCGTGGACCCGAGTGACGCAGCGGCCGGACGGCTCGTCGCAACCGGCCGGTTCGTGCGGTTCAACGCGGTGATGGGCCAGGAGCGGCTGGGCGGTGACCTGTCGATCGCATGCGACCCGCGGAACTCGGCAAACGTCTGGGTGAGCTGGTGCGACCGGGTCGGCGGGGCGGCCGGGTCCGACTGGACGTTGCACGTACGCCGCTCGACCGACCGTGGCCAGACCTGGTCCCAGGACGTCAGAACGATTACCAACGCCAAGAATCCGGGGCTGGCCGTGAACTCTTCCGGCCGAGTGGGGCTGCTGTACCAGGCGTTCACCGGCTCCCGGTGGGCGACGACTCTCGAGCTGACCACGGATGCCTGGGCGACGCCGGCGAAAACCTTCGTCCTGCACAACGCGCCCGCCAATACGCCGGCGCGGACCTTCCTGCCGTACATCGGTGACTACCTCCGGCTCCTCGCCGTCGGCCGCGACTTCTACGGCGTCTTCTGCGGCAACAACACCCCGGACGCGGCCAACTTCCCGAACGGGGTGTCGTATCAGCGCAACGTCAACTGGGCGACGCAAACGTTGCTCAACCTGAACAACGTCACGCCGGTTCCGCCGTCGATCGACCCGTTCTTCTTCCACTGGACCGACAAGCCACAGCCACGGGCCGACTACGACGGTGACGGCCGGGCGGAGTTCGCGGTGTGGCGACCCAGCGAAGGCAACTGGTACATCATCGACAGCACCACCGGCACCCCCCGCGTCCAACAATGGGGCACCGGCGGCGACATCCCCGTACCCGGCGACTACGACGGCGACGG
>Ga0081539_10001246_pt1 | contig 45259 bp, 40 predicted proteins | sample TabmetS4T2R2_FD_71023 | JGI IMG/M metagenome (GOLD analysis project Ga0081539, IMG submission 71023) | Tabebuia heterophylla rhizosphere microbial communities from the University of Puerto Rico - S4T2R2 | ecosystem: Host-associated > Plants > Roots > Rhizosphere ... | reverse complement strand
CAATAGCGAATGCGCCCTTCTGCTCGACCGTGCCATCGTTCGAGCAACTCGAGAGATTCGGCAATAGATCTCTCGGAGTCTTCACTGAGAGCACGTGGCACGTCCTGACCCTGATCCATCATGCACTTTCCGACAGTGGCGCGGAACCCCGACTCTTCGACCGCTGAAAAGACGGCATCAGTATGATTGACTGTTTCCATTGTCAACGCACAGGTCGTTCCGCCCCGAATCATTTCTGCGATTCCCAGTTGGGCGGAGGCGTAGAGCGATTCGGGATGATGTGCGGCTTCCATTGGCCAGACACATCGTTTCAGCCAATCAATCAACTCCAGGTCATCAGCCATGCCACGAAAGAGGGTTTGGCAGAGGTGGATATGTGTTTGGACGAAACCAGGCAGAAGCACGCGGCCTCTGGCATTAATGACCTCGTCAAAATGGTGAGTGGAAGATCCAGACATTGACGGTTCGATGGCGATGATCTTTCCTCGATCAACGGCGACACTTCCCTCAAATATCCGATTCTCTCCATCGAGCGTAATGATTGCCGCGTCTTTGATAAGCAAACGATCAGTCATCATGGCGAGTCTTACCTCTCTTTCAAGATACTTGCCGCTTTCAGCTCTCCCATCATTTTATAAATGGGATAAGTTTTCCCTTTCTCCAAATATTCATCGAGAAAATTCCAATTTACAAAGCCGTCATCGCTCTCAGGTTCGAGCAAGTAGAAGATCAGAGGGGCAAGAGGCTGTGAGGTGCGGATAAGGATTGAGCCCGGCGGAAAAGTCGCCGTCTCGTTTTTTAGATGACCTTTCAATTTGACCTCCTGATGCCCTTGGAACGCGCGCGCAGCTTTCTTCACATCATCAATCACATAGGTTTCGAATTCAGCCGTTAGCGGCTCCGTCAAATTCTCGACTGCGATGCCATGCGCGATTAGTTTGGCAACAATTGTTTTCAGTCCGGCCTCATCGCGAAAGAGATAAGCGCGAGGTTCAGGGATGTTTTTAGTTGGGATGAATAGTCCGTAATCGAGCATGGGCGTCGGGGTGAACTTATTTTCGATCATCGCCGTCATCTGCCTGCCAGAGCGCGGATTTTTCTTCTTTTCGACCTCGCCAACGAGAATATCTACGGGTTTATCGAGCGCTTTGATTTCAAAATCTACACCCCGTTGGACAGGTTTACCGCGAAGCGCTTCTTGATCAACCCGTCTGATCAAGGCCGTAATCTCATCGTGATGTGCAGCAGAGTATTTAAGAATCTCTTCAACGAATGCTTCCGTCACAGCAATTCGCCCCTTGAAGTCGAGATAGCTGTATGCCTCAGAGAGGATTGTTAGACGGTTTCGCAGACCAACATAGTTATTTCCGAATCTCGGGCGATGATCGAACGTTCGCCAGATTTTTGTTTCGGGTTTATCGGAGGGTCGCGCGGCAGCTCCTGATCGCTGCATTTCGAAGGTATCCAATTCGCGATTGATACGTTCTTTAGTGGCGAAATTGCCGTAGTAATAGATGCGGAATCGATGCGCCTTCAACATCGATTTGGTAATTGCGGGCAACATCTTGTTACGTTCGAATGCAATCAACCGTGCATCAGTGTTTGGATTGAGTGACGGGGCGTAGGTCAGATGGTACCCATGATACGAACCATTGGTTGTGTGCAAATCGATAGTCAGGTGAGGATCCCAGCGATTGAACAAACGCACCAGGGCAGTAGCTTCAGGGGATTCGAGTTTTATATAGTCGCGATTTAAATCTAGTCCCTTGGCATTCTCGCGTGTTCCGACGCCGCCGATCGGACCATTTTGCGCGGAGCGATTGCTCGCGCTTATTTTTTCGTTGCCGTCAGCGTTATAAATGGGAGCAATCAAAACCACCAGTTGATCGAGGAGAGGCTGGAGATCGCCGAAGATCAGGCGCCTCGAGAGATGTAGCATTGCTTCCTTGCCCTCGACTTCTCCCGCATGGATATTGGCCATAATGAAAATTATCGGTTTGCCGGAGTCACGCGCTTGACCCGGATGCATGAGCGGAGGATTGGCAAAGATCAGAAGCGGAAGGTCCCGTCCCTCTTCAGTCTTGCCGAAATATTCAAGACGCAGTTTGTCCGTTCGTTTTTGGATTTCGTTAATGAAATGCAAGACGTCTTCATAGCGGCTTGTCTCTTCGTAATTGGTTGATTCAGCGCGTGATTTGGTTTGGTCACTTTGTGTATTCGGCATATGGATTGAGAATGAGGGGATGAAAAACAGCATGCCCAGCAGGACAGATGCCAGCTTCATTTCGAAATGCTCCATTATTGATTGTAGTTCGATTAAGCGCGAGCGAGGATTGTAGAAGAATGACGGCGAACTTGCTAGCCGCCGATAAAAAGCCATTTGATGGCGATGATTTTGTAGATCCAGCTTAAGAGGTATAAGACAATCAGCGCATACATCAGCGTGTCGGAGTGACGTGAATGGATCAGGGCCGACCATGCGACGCGGCGCCAAATCAAATAGATTGAGACCGGCAGATAGAGTGCCGTCAGACAGAAGGCAATAAAGCCGAAGGGCTGAGTGATGAATGACGAAACGAAATGGAGCCTGGCCGCATGCGCAAAACTGGTCGTCAATCCGCAACTCGGGCATGGGATACCCGTGAAATGAAGAAATGGGCAGGAGGGTAATCCCAGTTGTTTGTGTGTTCCGACGCCGCGCGGCGAAGGTTGAAGGAGTCTTGCGATCAGAAGAGTAGCACCGGCCAGCAACGAGAGAATCAGATATCTGACCTGGTCTTGATGCTGATTTTGGTTCGATGCAGGGGAGGTTGGACAAAAGGGGGCATTGACGTGACTGAGCTTTTCTGATTTTGGTGAGCGACGCGCTACCATTAAAATGAGTTGCTGATCGATCCGATGGTTAAAAGTGCAAGCCAGCCGGCACCGAGGAGGCAATAGATGATCGTTGTTATGATACCCACATAGAAGCCGACCTTAGCGAATGTTTCTCCTGCGCGAGGCGCTGTCCCGGCGCGAATTGCATTCATCTCCATCTTGCCGAGGATAAATCCGGGGATGCTCAGCAGAGGTCCGAAGCAGGTAGGAATCGCAACCAGGCTCAAAATCATCGCCGCGATCGCACGCCCGCTGGCGCTGGCCTGTTGGACGGGCATTTGGTTGGCGTAGGTACTCTGGTAGGGCTGGTAACCCTGTGATTCGGAATACGAGCTCCGGTATTCGGGATAAGGCTGGGACGATTGCGCCGGCGGTGGAGGATTTTGCTCCCAATTTGCGCCGGATGAATAAGGAGATGGGGTCCGATCATAACCAGCTGGTCCTTGAGCGCGTGGAGTTTCCCCAGGCCTGACGAGCGGGGCAGAACAATTTGTGCAAACCATCGACTCATTAGAGTTGGACGTGCCGCATCGGGTGCAAAACATCTACAATTATCTCCTGATATCCTGAGGCTGAATATCGATATTGATCAAAGTAAGCAAGATTGAAGCACTCACCAATTCACAAATAAGCGAAGACACGAGGATTTGCAAGGACGGTCAATACTTCTCTATTATTATTTGGTATCTCTCGGCGTCGAAACCGGCACAGGCTCGCGCAGTTTAGTCGTCGTTGATTCCGTGATGCTGAAATCCGAGATTGGAGCTTGAGATGCCTCCGGCAATTGATGAACAGGAGCCGTTTCAGGCGCCGATGGAAATGAAGGAATTTTATTAGATTGATGATCTAGTCGTTTCAGTTCGACGATCCGTTTACTAACGAACAATCCATTGATGAGAATTCCGAGCCCAACGAGAAATGGGATGACGCCGACAAAAGGAATAGCACGAAGAATTTCTCTGGCGCTACCCTCCGGAATGGAATTAGCGATAGCGTCAAAGAGAAAGGTCAGAAAGATCAGGACACCCAATCCGACGCAGCTGGTGATGATACCGCCCTTGATCTCAGTGAAACGTTTCTCTTCGGGAGATCTCTTGCGCTTCAGCAACTCGTCTTCCAATGCCAGTTGCTCCCAATCGACCTGATTATTCCAGGAATAGTATGCTCCGCCTTTCGCCATGACACCTTTCACACGGCGCAGATCGAGACCACACTTGGTGCAATATTTTGTTTGATTGGTTACCTCTGTTCCGCAGGAAGGGCAAAACATAGTTCTCCTCACCTTTACTTTTGAATTTCGCGCGGCGGAGTGTTACGTGGTAGAAATTGAGTTTCGTCTTCGGTCACGCTTGGACCCGGTTGTTGCGTAATCTCAAGCTCGCTGGTACGAATCACAGGAGAGTCAACGCCCGAGGAAGCAGAGAATACCGCTTTTGGCGGCGGCGATGATTGCTTGGATTGAGATAAATCCGGCTGCCTCTTTAACCCCTGAGGCGGTGTCATCCCAACAGGCGGAGCGTTGTCTGAGCGGTGGCTAATCACCTTGGAGATACCTACCGCCAGGAGAACGAGGCTGATAAAAAACCAGAACCCGGTAGGCTTACCGCCGCGGAACGGAAACGAAAAGATAAAATTGAAGAGATTCAGTGCCAGAAGACCTCCGCCGATGATCGTGAACTTGATGCCTTTGGCGAATTGGCGCTGACGCTCAAGTTCAAGCGGACTCAATGGAGGGGGCATGTATTGAACGGATTGATGGGACTGTCCCGTGAGAGCTTGCGTCACGACCAGAAGATTAGTGCCGCAACTGGTGCAAAACCTTTTCCCTTCACTCTGATTCGATCCGCATCTCGGACAGAACATGGCGTCTCCTCGGACATTTACTTGCGATTCGGCAGAAATTGCCAATAAATTATGGTAGCTCAATTTCGGCCGCCCAGTAAAGCACCCCGCCGGAACGTTCAAAACAGATGCGCTGGAAATCTGTTCATGAGCAGAGATCTTAACGCCGGAGAAGCATAAAAAGTTGCGGACATCTCAGATGAAGGATGAGTCTCGCGCGCCGAAAGCCGCGAAGGCATTTCCGAAAAATATCTTCGCGGCTTTCATAAAATAAGGCTCGATTAATTGTTGGGATATCCCCGCCGGAAAGCGCTGATCAGCTTTCTTACTCTTCCCTGGAAGAGCGACATTATTGCCATATAACCATAGCCGACAAGGAAGATCATCAGGAAGGGAATCGTCGCATAGATGTGGCTGCGGATTGCGTAATAAATTGCGAAGACGAAATAGAGAGCGAAGACCAGTTCAATCAGAGGCAGCCAACCTTTATGGCGTCGATATTTCATTGCCGCTTGCATCCAATTGTCCCGATTGCTTTCAACCTTATATTTAGGAGTGCGGACAAAGCTCGATTTAATGCCGAATAATGCCTCGAGGACGGCGCGTGCGTTTGAGAAGACGAGTCCGATACCCATTGCCATTGTCAGAGGGACAAGCAGCAATCGCCGTTTCTCATTCGGATAGCGATGATAGATTGCTGTACCGTAGAAACTCATGACCGAAAAAGTAGCCAACAGCATCAATGGCAAATCGAGCAGGAAGAGATGGAATAGTCCCTGGTTGAAGCGAACGATAAGGACGGGAATATGCAGAATGCTCAGCAAAATCATGAGCATCGCCGCGCAATTGCCGAAGAGCCTGAAGAAGAGTTCTATCTTTTGTTGCCAAGAGAGTTGTGGGTGCTTCCAGATGCGAGGCATTAATTTCAATCCCACCTGGACTAGACCCTTCGCCCACCGTCGTTGCTGCGCTTTAAAAGCGTTCATCTCGACCGGCAATTCAGCTGGTACATCGTCATCGAGCAGATAAACCATCTTCCACCCCATCAACTGAGCGCGGAAACTGAGATCTGTATCTTCAGTGAGGGTGTCGTGTTGCCAGCCGCCGCTCCATTCAATCGCCTCGCGGCGCCACATTCCGGCGGTGCCGTTGAAATTGAAGAACGCCCCGGTGCGATTGCGGGAGGTCTGTTCGATCACAAAGTGGCCGTCGAGTAATATCTCTTGGATCCGGGTCAAGAGGGAGTAGTTGGCGTTGATATGGCCCCAACGCATCTGCACCACGCCGATGCGCTCGTCGGTGAAAAAATCCACCATCTTTCGCAAACAGTCCGGTCTCGGGGTGAAGTCGGCGTCAAAGATTGCCATCAATTGGCCCTTCGCCTGCTTCATTCCGTTCTCCAGCGCTCCCGCTTTGAACCCGGTACGATCGTTGCGGTGAATATAATGAATGTTTATACCTTGCCCTCTATATTTCTCGACCGCTGCCACCGCGATATTGACCGTATCATCAGTCGAGTCATCCAAGACCTGGATCTCGAGCAGGTGACGCGGATAATCGAGTTCCGTGACGGATTTTAGTAATCGTTCGACGACGTACAGTTCATTGAAGAGCGGAAGTTGGACTGTAATAAATGGAAGCTCGGCCTTGGTGAAACGGCGTTTCGGTTGAGGGGTGACGTGACGATAACGCCAAAATTGATAGACCATTCTCATCCGATAGATGCCCAAAATGGCGAGCAGCGTCAGGATCGTGAAATAAAGAATGACGATCGTCCAATCGAAAGTATCGAGTGAATAGAGATAACTGATATTATCTCGACCGTGGCGCAGAATCGGATCAATCGCAATTCTGAGTTGTTCCCTCACCTGTTCCGGATTCGGCGCTTGCTGTAAAAGAGCCAGGGCGATGTTCATAAATTAATTAAATTCATCAATAGTTTATTTGGGGCAGTTTATTTTAGGGGGCTAATAAACCACGGGTCAGATTATCTGTCAATCATCGCTAAAATAGAAAGAGCGATTGTGAAAACTGCGAATTATTGACAAAAACGTTAAAACTCTCAAAGGAGAGAATTCAAGCCAATTTCGCAGGTAAAATCTCTTTATTTAGGGTTGAAGATTGGGAAAATCTTTTGGAAAAGGTAGTCCTTGATTTCGCGGTCCAATCGTCTGGTGTCTTGACTCGAATCCTTCTCCGTCGAAGTGGCCTGGGTATTGAAGGCGACAATGTAAGCTGTGCGCGAATCAGGTTTGAGATAGAAGTGCGAGATGAATCCATTCTGGCTGCCGCTGTGTCCGACGAATCGCATCCCGAAATTTTCTTCGATGAAGAAGATGAGTCCGATTGAGTCTTTGCGACTCTGCCCTTCCGGCGCCGGAAGCGAGCCCGGATCGATATTGAGTTGTGGTTGAAACATCTCTTGGAGAGATGAGCGTTTGAGCACTTGATCGTAGCTCGGCTGTTTTTTGGGATCACCGGTCAAAAAGTTGATGTACTTAACCATATCGGGCAGAGGCGCATTCAAGCCGCCATTCGAGACGGTGACGCCGGTATCGACGTCGAAGCGCGCCGGCGTAAGTTTGCCTTCTTTCAAGAAGTAGCTGTGCGACCGGTCTTTGATCAAATGATAGGGCGTCGCATCGAAGTAGCTCCGGTACATCTCAAGCGGCTTAAAGATATTCTTGTCGATATAGACTTCGTAATCATCGCCGGTGAGCAGCTCAATCACGCGGCCAAGAAAGATGATTCCAGGATTCGAGTAGCTGAATTTACTGCCGGGTTTAAAGAGAATTTCGGTATAAGGCATCATGGCCACGAGTTGCGACCAATGTTGCGGTTCGTGTGGTTGCCAGTCCTTGTCTCCGCCCCAGGGCCAGGTTGCGCTGCGAAACCCCGCGCTGTGAGTCATGAGGTGCTTGATTGTGATTTCGCCGATGTTGCCGAATGGGTCATGAACCTCTTTGAGCTCGGGGAGGTATTTGATGATGGGGTCTTCGAGCTTCAGTAATCCGTGATCGCGCAGTTGCATGATTGCAATGCCGGTCAGGGTCTTGGTGATCGAGGCCCAGTGATAGATGGTGTTTTCATCGACCGGTTGTTGTTTCTCCTGGTTGGCCATCCCGAAGAATTCTTGCGCTATGACCTGATTGTCATAGATCAACATCAAACTGCTGCCAACAATCCCATTCTTGCGCATTCCCTGTTCGTAAAAGGTTTTAAACTCACGTCTCGCCTGCCCGAAATTCCTTGGAGCCTGACTGTATGCAATATTTGATGACATAGCCAAAACAACAGATAGTGACAATACAGCCAAGCGAACAATCGCCTTCAGCGACTTCTTCATCTCAGCACCCTCTGACTTTTTTTATTTATATGGATCGAATTATCGCCATAATCGGTATCATCAAGGATTGTTGAACCGGGCGCTATTTTCCCATCCGCGAGCTCGCCTGACAACAGTGAAACAAGCATTGAATCGAGACAATCCATCATTTAGGAGCGGGTGGGTGCGGTGTTGACCCGCTGGCGATGTTGATGTATGAATGGTGCCGCAAATTGGGTGGCATGCTTTCCAACTTAACTGAAGAAGACTAAAGACAGCCGTTCTGAAGATTGGCAGCGGCCTGGAGAGGTCATTGCGTAAAACGATCATGTACAAAAACTCACGACGCCATTTTCTACGGGCGAGCATTGCGCCTGCCGGTCTCCTCGCACTAACCGGAGCGAGCGATTCCACTTCCATCTTGGCGAGGCCTTTTTCAGCGCCGACGCCTGACAGTGGAAGCTTCAAACTTGGAATCGTGACTTACAATCTGGGCAAGGATTGGGATCTGCCCACGATCGTTAAGAACTGCGAGATGACAGGTTTTGAAGCAGTCGAGTTGCGCACTACGCACAGACACGGGGTTGAACCAGCCCTGAGCAAAGAGCAGCGACTTGAGGTGAAGAGTCGTTTGGCTGATTCCAAAGTTCGTCTGCTGAGCCTGGGCACCATCTGTGAATTTCATTCGCCCGATCAATCGGTCGTGCGCAAGAACGTGGACGAGTGCAAACGATTTATCGAGCTGGCTCATGACATCGGCGCCATCGGCGTTAAAGTTCGTCCGAACGGTATTCCAAGCGAGGTCCCTGAAGAAAAGACTATTATGCAAATCGGGGCTGCGTTGCGCGCTTGTGGAGAGACGGCGAAAGCCGCCAATGTCGAGGTTTGGGTAGAGGTTCACGGCAAAGATTCATGTCAGCCGGTGCGAATGGCCAAGATGATGGAAGCCGCCTATCACTCAAATGTCGGCATCTGTTGGAACTCCAATCCAGAAGATGTGACGAACGGCTCTGTCAAAGAGAGTTTTGCCTTGCTCCGGCCGTGGCTCCGCAATGCGCACATTAATGAGCTCTGGAAACCGGAATATCCCTGGCGAGAATTGTTCAGCTTGATGAAGAGTGCGGGATACAACCGGTATTGTTTAGCGGAGATCCCAGAGACGAGCGATCCAATCAGGTTGATGCGATATTATCGCGCCTTATGGTCAGAGTTATGCCGATAGCTTCTTGGTGCCGGGCCAGCCGGCGGATCCTCAGGATTTGGTTGGTGCCGGGCCTTGCTGCTCGCAGGCAACCACGCGCCGTCATCTGAAAAGATCGCGCTCTTTCGATCTCACCAGTTCCCTGGCGCTGCTGTCACCGTGATCGAAATAATATCCGCGCACAATGACGGCAGGGATGCGGGCGGTCTTTTTCATCAGCAGTCCAGTCGCGGCGGCCATCTCGTCGGCTACTGCCAGCACAGTTGCCGATAACTCTTTTCCGTGATCGTCCAATTTGCCGCGAAAATCTTTCAAGGGTCTGATCCCCGCCACTCCGATAGCAACATTGGTTAACCCTTCGCGCCATGCGCGCCCAAAGGTATCGGTGACGATCACCGCAAGATTGACATTCAGAATCTCCGCCAGCCGAGTCTTCAATAACAATGCCGAATCGTCCGGCGCAACCGGTAAGAGCGATACCCACTCTTTGCCGCTGACATTCGATCTATCGACCCCGGCATTGGCGCAAACAAATCCATGTTTCGTTTCAGTGATCATGACATGGTCATCCATCCGCACAATATTTGCCGATTCGCTTAAGATGACTTCGATCAAACGAGGATCGCGGTTTTGGCGATGTGCAATCTCTTGTGCAAATTCCGAGGGCGTGACTGCCTCGAGATTGACCAACCGGCCCTCGGCCTTCGACACAATCTTTTGCGCAATGGCAATTACATCGCCATCTCTCATCTTAAAATTCATTGCTTCAGTGGCGCGCGCGATCATCAAGCCAATGTCGTCGCCGGGCCTGATTTCAGGAATGCCGCGAATCGCAGTCAATTGAATATCGGAACTCAAACTATCTTTCTCCCGAGGGTTAATTCGAATTCTACATCAATGGATTGGCGCCGGCTCGGCAACCCCAAACGAGGCCTCACGGGCCGGTTGAGTGAGGGCCGTGAAGACCAGCAACACGAGCGTAATCCAGATCAAATCCGACAAAAGTAGATGAACAATCTGCAACCAGATCGGCGCGTGCAGTAAAAGATTGATCACTCCGGCGGTCAATTGAGTGCTGACAAGCATGATCAGCGCGTTAGATATTGTTTTGATTCCTCGACCATGCCGCCAAACGGGCACGACTCTCGCCGTATAGATCAACAGCGCGCTGACGACCACCGAGATCACGGGATGGATCAGACGAAGGCGGGTTAATTGGTGTGCTACTGGAGAGAAATCCTGTTGCAACCCTTCGGCCAATGATCTGACCGGAAAGAGCGTTGCGCCCAGGGCCGAAACTGCGCCACTCACACCGAGGATCAACGTCGCGACGATGGCTGTTCCCAAGATCCAGTTGAAGTGGCCCTGCCCGTTAATCATTATTCGTTCATCGGTCGTGGCCGCCCAAGCCGTGAATGTCAGCGTGGCGATTAATAGAAATGTGTTGATCAGATGTCCCGAGATCCAAACTGCGCGCCACATCGATTGGTTTTCCGCAACATAATCCAGGAGCACGAGACCGGCGCCGATCAATGCTTCGGTCATCATCAAAAGTATCGCCAGCGCCGCACCAGTCCGCACCTGATGTCTGCGCGCAAAGGCGCGAAAGGCCCAAATAAATAATCCCACGACCATTATCAGCGCCACACCGCTCGTCAGGCGGTGTGAAAATTCGATGAAAGTCTTGATCGTCGGCGAACGTGGGATCACCTCTCCGTTGCAGAGCGGCCAATGGCTGCCGCAACCGGCCCCGGAACTGCTCGCCCGCACATATGCGCCCCACAGGATAACGGCAATATTGTAGAACAGCACAACCCACGCAAATCTTGCGAAATGAGAGAGTTTCATTTCGACCTCGCTGATGAGTGATAAATGCGATTGACCTGATGAAAATCAATCATTGAATCAAGTACAAACAAGTCTTCAGCCTCCGTGTCATTGGTGTTAGGATAGTCTTTGTCAGTTTGAAATTGAATATCTAAGATGAAGTTTATACCATCAACTACTAAGTAAAACGCATTAAATTTTTGATCAATCAGTTTAAGTGCGCGATAAAGTCGTATCGAACGCATCAGGGATAATACATGGCTGAAGCAACAGTCTCGCCGAAAAACTCGTTCAGTTTTTTGAAGCAGTGGTTTTTTGAAGGGCAAGTTAGAGAAGTCGAGGGGCCGCACGAAAGTGAAGGGCAACATCACACGCACCCATGGTGGCAGGTCATGTGCTTAACGGGCGTGGACTATTTCTCGACCCTCGGATATCAGCCCGGGCTCGCATTTCTTTTTGCGAGTTATCTGTCGCCGGTCGCGACATTGATCCTCGTCCTCTTGACCCTCTTTGGCGCATTGCCGATCTACCGGCGGGTGGCGGAGGAAAGTCCTCACGGTGAGGGCTCGATCTCGATGCTCGAAGAATTGTTGCCTCGCTGGAAAGGCAAGCTCTTCGTGCTTGTTCTACTCGGATTCGTTGCGACCGATTTTATTATCACCATCACGCTTTCCGCGGCCGACGCCACCGAGCACATCGTCAAAAACCCGTTCATGCCCCATTGGCTCGAGGGCCATAATGTCATCGTGACTCTGGTGCTGGTGGCGGTTCTCGGCGCGATCTTTCTCAAGGGCTTTAAGGAGGCCATCGGGCTAGCGGTGTTTTTAGTCGCCGGGTATCTCGTGCTCAATTTCGTGGTCGTGACCGTCGGCGCTTACGATGTGATAACACATCCTTATACAATAGCCGAATGGAAGAATGCGGTGTTCAGTCATCCGCAAGTGCGCGGCAATCCGGTGATGATCATCGCCGTTTCATTATTGCTCTTTCCCAAGCTCGCGCTCGGGCTTTCGGGATTCGAGACCGGCGTGGCCGTCATGCCGCTGGTCAAGGGCGATCAGGACGACACCTATAAAAGTCCCAAGGGGCGCATCCGCAATACAAAGAAGCTGCTGCTCTGTGCGGCATTAATCATGAGCTTTATGCTGATCATGAGCAGCCTGGTCACGTCATTGCTGATTCCGGCCAAGGAATTTCAACCGGGAGGAGAGGCGGATGGTCGAGCGCTGGCCTATCTAGCGCACGAGCGATTCGGAGAGATCTTCGGGTCGATTTACGATACCAGTACAATTCTAATTCTATGGTTCGCCGGGGCATCGGCAATGGCGGGATTGCTCAATATCGTGCCCCGCTATTTGCCTCGCTATGGGATGGCTCCTGATTGGGCGCGCGCGACACGGCCGTTAGTGCTGGTCTATACCTTGATTGCTTTTGTCGTGACGATCGTCTTCGATGCCAATGTTGTCGCTCAGGGCGGCGCGTATGCGACGGGCGTCCTGGTGTTGATGACCTCGGCCGCGGTGGCTGTCACATTGGCGACCTGGCGCGAAGGAGCAATTCGATATGTCTATTTGCTGATCTCGCTGGTCTTCACTTATACGACCGTCCTCAACATCATTGAGCGGCCTGAGGGGATCAAGATCGCTTCGTTCTTTATCGGAGCGATCATTATCACTTCGTTCTTCTCGCGAGGGCTGCGTTCCACGGAGTTGCGAGTCGAGGGGGTCGAATTGAACGATATTGCGAAGGAGTTCATCGAAGAAGCGAAGAAAGGTACAATCCGCATCATTGCCAATCGTCCGGACCGCGGAGATGTCGATGAATATCGATTGAAGGAGAAACAGGAGCGTTGGAACAATCACATTCCCGCGGATGATCCCGTCCTATTCTTTGAAGTGAGGCCGGGTGACACCTCAGATTTCTCCGGCGTGCTCAGAGTCCGCGGAGTGCAGATTGGGCAGTACCGCGTCTTGCGAACAAAAAGTCCTGCCGTGCCGAATGCGATCGCCGCATTCCTTCTTCATGTCCGTGACCAGACGGGGCAAATTCCTCACGTCTATTTCGGTTGGACCGAAGGCAATCCCTTTTGGTACGTGTTAAAGTTTATCTTCTTCGGTGAAGGGGATACTGCTCCTGTGACACACGAAATTCTGCGCCAGGCTGAGTCTGATCCATCACGACGGCCTGCAGTGCATGTCGGCGGATGAATGCTATCAGCGCCACGGATTGCCAATCGGCCGAGTTGTGCCTGCAGTGCATGTCGGCGGATGAATGCTATCAGCGCCACGGATTGCTAATCGGCCGGGTTGTGCCTGCCGTGCATGTCGGCGGATGAAGGCTACTAGCGCCACGGATTGCTAATCGGCCGGGTTGTGCCTGCAGTGCATGTCGGCGGATGAATGCTATCAGCGCCACGGATTGCTAATCGGCCGGGTTGTGCCTGCAGTGCATGTCGGCGGATGAGAACTACTAACGACGATGATAAAGCTACCAATCTTTGTAGGGCATGTACCGGTTCATTGCAAGTGCGTATTCCTTAGGACAGGACACGTTGTACCGACTCGTTGCACTCACTGCTCTTGTATTGACAAAAATACGTGAGACTTTGGAATATAGCTCAATTAAGATATGCCCAAGATTAACAATTTATTGAATAGCAAGTTATGGAAGATAGTTGGCATTGAGGTTGCACTATATATGTCTCGTGATATTTGATGTGTTGAATCAGAGATGAAGAATGTATTGCTATTTCAAAGCAGCAATGTAAAGCTGCGCCGTCTTTTATTTGAAACGTAGTTTAAATACGATAGAAGACGAAGAGACAAGCTGGAATAACGAAACGAACTAGGGGGCTCAACCTTTAGTTCGTTTCGTTATTCCAGCTTGTCTCTTATTTATCCGTGGCTACTAGATTAGGCGGGTATATTATGTAAAATAGCGTTTTAGTTAAGCAGATGGTTGCAATAACCTCCTACTCCTAATTTCAGCTCTATCACGGCAACGCGGTTGGGTATCGTGCGGGCATCTAATCCCAGGGTGAAAGGCGACTCAATCAGTGTCTGCACGTCTTTACATCATAGAGTTGAGTCCTCATTTTTGCCTAATATTTCGCTTCAATCTCTAGTGAGGTTGATGAATTAAGATCGTCAAATATCACTTCGAATAAAGGAGATTACTTGATGAACGTAAACGGCAAGAGCCACCTCCCCGAGATCCTCGTAAAATACGAATCGGATTTACTGGCCGACTGGGTCAAGCACCAGTTGGCGGCAGTAACGTTCCGCGGCGACTTGATAAAAGATGCCGAGATACGAGAGCAGTCGCGACGATTTATTAATCTTGTTCGTGGAGCTTTGCAGCACGACAATCAGACCGACATCAATACGTCAAATTGGATTGAAGTGCGCGAATTTCTATCCGATGTTTCGCAATCTCGTGCGAGGCAAGGCTTCTCACCAGCGGAGACAGCGACTTTCGTCTTCTCAATCAAGCAACCGCTTTTTCTCCGCTTGCGCCAGGAGCTGGCGGACAGGCCTGAAGTTTTGGCCAATGAGATGTGGACGACAACAATCCTTTTAGACAAGCTCGGGCTCCTTACCACCGAGATGTATCAAAAGAGCCGTGAGGAAGTGATTGCTCGTCAACAGCAAGAATTGCTCGAACTCTCAACGCCTGTGGTAGAATTATGGGAAGGTATTCTCGCCTTGCCTTTAATTGGCACGCTCGACAGCGCGCGGACTCAGGTCGTGATGGAGAGTCTTCTGGAAAAGATTGTCGAGACCGGGTCCGGTATCGCCATCATCGATATTACCGGCGTTCCGACGGTGGATACGTTGGTCGCGCAGCATCTGCTCAAGACTGTGGCGGCGGCGCGTTTAATGGGGGCCGACTGTATTATCAGCGGCATTCGCCCTCAGATTGCTCAGACTATTGTTCACCTCGGTGTTAACCTCTCTGAGGTAATTACCAAGGCTACGCTTGCCGATGCCTTTGCCATCGCTTTGCGGCGCGGTGGACTGACCGTTACAGCGCGCGCAGATTCGTGATTGAAGGAGGCGAAGTGGAGCGAATACCTATTCTCAAGATGGGGGATTACCTGCTTGTTACGATCCAGGTCGATATGCATGACCGCCTGGCGATGACGTTACAGGACGATTTGACGGAGCGCATCGCCAAGGCACGGTCGCGAGGCGTCCTGATCGATATTTCGTCTCTCGAAATTGTGGACTCGTTCATTGGGCGAATGATCGGCAACATCGCCGCCATGTCGCGCGTACTTGATGCCGAAACGGTGGTGGTTGGAATGCGCCCGGCCGTCGCGATTACATTGGTCGAGTTAGGGCTTTCGCTGCCCGGAGTGCGTACTGCGCTTAATGTCGAGAAAGGGATGAGCATGCTTCAGGCCACCCGCACACAGCAGGAGAGCCTCAATGGCCATTACGAAAGATGAGGTGATGCCGATCCATTCACAGGAAGATGTGGTGCGCGTCCGCCAGCTTGTCCGCGAATGGGCTATCGCCCAAGGGTTCAGCCTGGTTGACCAAACCAAGTTGGTGACGGCGGCCAGCGAGTTAGCTCGAAACACGCTCGACTACGGCGGAGGCGGAAATATGAAGATTGAGGCGCTCAACAGCGACAAACGCCGAGGATTACGGCTCACTTTTGAGGATCGGGGGCCGGGCATCCCCGATATTGAGCTGGCGCTGAGGGATGGCTACACGACGGGTCATGGATTGGGTCTTGGTTTGAGCGGCGCCAAAAGGCTTTCAAATGAGTTTGAAATCTCTTCGAGAGTTGGTGAAGGGACGCGCGTCATGATCGCTCGCTGGAAATAACAGAAGCCAATGATTAACCAAATGCAAATTCCCATTGAAGGTGAAAGCGCCGCGGCGGAAGCACGGCGAGAAGCCACTGCCTTGGCGCTGACTCTCGGTTTTGACGAGACCGCGAAAGGTAAAGTGGCAATTGTCGTGACTGAGATTGCAACTAACATCGCCAAGCACGCAAAGCGAGGGCAGCTCTTGCTGCGAGCTTTGGAGCGCAATGGCGTGGCCGTGATTGAAGTGTTGGGTTTGGATCAAGGCCCCGGAATGGCGAATGTCGGTGATTGCCTGCGCGATGGTTATTCGACTGCCGGCAGTCCAGGCACCGGTTTGGGCGCGATGACGCGCCTCGCAGACGAGTTCGACATCTATTCAGCTGAGGGGAAGGGGACGGCTCTCGTTGCGCGCTTATGGTCGCGCCAATTGCCAGCTGTCAATCGACTCAATTCTCTCGAGATTGGAGTCGTTTGCCTGGCTAAACCCGGTGAGGTGGCATGTGGCGATGCCTGGGCAATCGAGTGTTACACCAATCACTGCCTGATCGTCGTGGTTGACGGCCTGGGGCATGGGAGTGATGCTGCATTAGCCTCGATGGAAGCGTTGAAAACACTGCAGCGACATTCAACGGCCGCGCCGGCCGAGTTAATAGAATTTGCCCACGGCGCATTGCGCAGCACGCGTGGGGCAGCCATGGCCGTTGCCAGACTCGGCCCGGACAAAGAGGTGAGATTTGCCGGTATTGGTAATATCTCCGGCGTCATCCTTGCACCTTTAAGCAATCGTCACATGGTTTCACACAATGGGATCGTCGGCCATGAAGTGCGAAGAATTCAGGAGTTCTTCTATCCGTGGTCTCGCGATTCGCTTTTGCTCATGCATTCGGACGGCATCGCGACACATTGGAATTTAGATCATTATCCCGGCTTGATTAACCGGCATCCCAGTTTGATTGCGGGCGTCCTGAGCCGCGATTTTGCGCGCGGGCGCGATGATCTTACGGTGCTGGTCATCAAGCCGCAATGATCGTATCCAGCTCTGGCTGGCATTTGAGAATAGACTTCTGAGATTATGAGATGGTCAATTCTGACAGTTACGATCAATTATGAGCATGACGTCGTCGTCGCTCGGCAACGCGCTCGGCAAATCGCCGGATTGGTGGGATTTGAAGGCCAAGATCAATCACGTATTGCGACCGCCGTCTCGGAGATTGCGCGTAACGCCTTCAATTATGCGGGCAGCGGCAGAGCAGAGTTTCTGATTGACAATCAGTCTATGCCGCAGGCGTTGCTGATCGAAGTCAAAGATCAGGGGCCGGGTATCACGGACCTTGATAGCATTCTGCAAGGTCGGTATCGGTCTGCCACGGGAATGGGGTTGGGAATTATCGGGGCGCGGCGGTTGATGGACGAATGTGAAATCGAGACTGCTCAGGGACAGGGGACGAGCATCCGGTTGAAGAAATTTTTGCCGAAGAGAGCTCCCACCGTGACTACGGCACACTTGCGCGGGTTCGCTGATAAACTGATAGACGAATACACTCAAAGTCCATTCGAAGAGGTTCGCCAACAGAACGGCGAATTGCTGCGTTTACTCGAAGAGCTGCGACGGCGGCAAGACGAACTGGAGCAACTTAACCGTGAACTCGAAGATACTAATCGGGGTGTGATCGCTCTTTATGCTGAATTGGATGAGAAGGCCGCTCATTTGCGGCAAGCCGACGAGATGAAGTCACGTTTCCTCTCCAACATCAGCCACGAGTTCCGGACTCCTCTCAATTCAGTCCTCGCGCTCTCTGGACTGTTGCTCGACCGCGCCGATGGAGATCTGACTGAAGAGCAGGAGAAGCAGGTCAACTTCATTCGCAAGAGCGCCAGCGGATTGCTGGAGATGGTCAATGACTTGCTCGACCTGGCGAAGATCGAGGCAGGAAAGATTGAAGTTCATCTGAGCGAATTTATCGTTGAGAATCTGTTTAGCGCCTTGCGCGGTGTCTTTCGCCCATTACTGCACGACCGAGCCATTGACCTGATCTTCGAAGATGCCGGCAGCATTCCGCCGCTGGTGACGGATGAAGGTAAAGTTACCCAGGTCTTACGCAACTTCATCTCGAACGCTTTGAAGTTCACCGAGCGCGGCGAGGTCCGAGTTCGAGCAATGGCGGCCGGCTCCGCCATCATCTTCTCCGTCGAGGATACCGGGATCGGGATTGCGCCCGCTGATCAAGTACGAATCTTTGAGGAGTTCACCCAGGTTGAAAACCATTTACAGCGCCACATCAAAGGAACTGGTCTGGGGCTACCTCTCTGCCGAAAGCTGGCGACTTTGCTTGGTGGCAATGTGGCGGTCAAAAGTGAAATAGGCGTCGGCTCGACATTCTCGATCACAATCCCGAGATCTTATTCGCCCGGCGGGAAAGAGCAGAATATAGCGATCAACGAGCGATTCGAACTATCCAACCGTTCGATGAGGTTATTATTGATCGATGATGATGAATCATCGCGCTATCTCTTCAAAAAGCTGCTGAGCGATCTGACATGGCCAATCGATGAGGCGGCCGGGGGGAAAGAGGGAATTCGTTTGGCGCACGAAACGCAACCAGAGCTCATCCTGCTCGATTTGAATATGCCGGAGATGAGCGGCTTTGAAACGCTGGCCAGATTGAAAGACGATCCGCTGACAAGCGCGATCCCCGTGATCATCATCACTTCACAAACTTTGAGAGCAAGAGAAGTGGAGGAGTTAAAAAGTGTGGCACACACCATTTTATCGAAAGTGGGCCTATCGTCAGGGGCGCTGCTGGAAGCGATCAGACGGACGATTGATGATAATAACGTGACGATCTGACGTCGTAGAGACGGCCGGAGGCTGACCGAGAAAGGATCTGAAAATGGAAATACTTAAGCCGACGATCTTGAACTTAGATGATAACGACGCGGGGCGCTACGCCAAAAGCCGTGTCTTGCGGCGAGCGGGGTTTGAAGTATATGAGGCAGCGACCGGAGAAAAGGCGTTAAGAATCGTTACTGAATTGAAGCCGCAGGTCGCATTGCTGGATGTCCGTCTCCCTGATATCAATGGCATCGAGGTCTGCCGGCGCATCAAGTCAAACCCCGCGACTGCTTCGATTATAGTGGTTCAGATCTCGGCGACGTTTCTAGACAGCAGTGATCGGGTGAAGGGCCTTGAAGGCGGCGCAGACACCTATCTTACCGAGCCGATTGATGCAGAAGAGCTGGTCGCCAGCGTACGGGCGATGTTGCGTCTGCGGCAAGCGGAACAGGCAGTGCGCGAGCGCGAAGCCTGGCTCTCGACGACGCTTCAGAGTATCGGTGATGCGGTCATCACGACCGACCTGGAAGGGCGCGTGACCTTGATTAATCGTGTCGCACAGAGCCTGATCGGATGGGACGAGGAGAAAGCTAAAGGCCGCCCACTGGCGGAAATCTTCAAAATTATTGATGGACGGACGCACGAGGAGAGTGAAAATCCGGTTGCCAGGACTCTGCGGGAGGGGCGGATTACCGAACTCACTGACCATACGATTTTGGTGGACGGAGACGGACGGGAGCTCTTAATAGATGCCACTGCAGCGCCGATCAAGGACGAAGAGGATCGGCTCATCGGCGTGGTCCTGATTTTCCGCGATATTACTGAACGCAGACGGGCCGAGCATGAGCGCGATCGCGCGCTCGAACGAGAACAAGAATTGCGCTTGAAGGCTGAGGAGGCGAGCCGGTTGAAGGATGAATTTTTGGCGACCGTCTCGCACGAACTGCGGACGCCGATCAATCATATGCTGGGCTGGGTGATGATGCTGCGCGGCGGAATGTTATCGCCGACACAGGCTCAGAGCGCGCTCGAAACCATAGAGCGCAATGTGCGGATGCAGAACCGATTGATCGAAGACCTGCTCGATGTGTCGCGAATCATCAGCGGCAAATTGCGCCTGGAGATGCGTCCCGTCAGGATCTCTGAGGTCATCGAAGCCGCCGTCGCCTCTGCTCGTCCCGCCGCTGAAGCCAAAGACATCATCTTGATCTTTACAGATGGGCTGACTGAAGAGAGCACTCATTCCCGCATCGAAGTCCTGGGTGATCCCGATCGACTGCAACAGATCGTTTGGAATCTGCTTTCGAACGCCATCAAATTCACGCCCGCAGGCGAGACGGTCAAGATTCAACTGCGGAGCAAAGGATCACTAGTCGAGATTGTTATTGTCGATACAGGTGAGGGAATCGATCCGGAATTCCTTCCATATGTTTTTGACCGTTTCCGACAGGCCGATGGATCGGCCAGGCGCAAGCATGCAGGTCTAGGGCTCGGACTGGCGATTGTGCGTCACCTGGTCGAACTGCATGGCGGGGAAGTCATGGCGGAAAGCCCCGGCCTGGGCCAGGGTGCAACCTTTACCGTTAAGCTCCCATTAGCAGTCAATCTCTCCAGGGAAGATCGGCTCATCGGCATGCGTGCCATTGCCAGCTCTGATGAGAACATCGCAATTACCGCACAGCTTGATGGCGTGCGAGTGCTGGTAGTTGATGACGAAGCGGATGCGCTCTCAATGGTCTTTTCGTTGCTGACGAACCAGGGCGCAGAGGTCCGGACTGCGACTAATATGGCCGATGCGCTTGCCACCCTGGATAACTGGTCTCCTCACATCCTTGTTGCGGACATCGGCATGCCGGATGGCGATGGGTACGACCTGATCCGAGAAATACGGAAACGAGAGAGCAGTGCGCAGGTGCGACTGCCGGCCATTGCGTTGACGGCCTATGCGCGATTCGAAGACCGCATGCGCGTCCTCGTCTCAGGCTTCCATATGCACGTGCCCAAACCGGTCGAACCGGCGGAGCTGGTGACGGTCGTCGCCAGCCTCAGCGGAAAACTGGATATCGAGCGGAACCGGTCGTGAGAGTTCGCTGACAAAAGATTGACGTCAATAATCACCAACTCTACAATCTCTTTGAAATGTTTAGCGAATCTTGTGAAGATTGGAGCACACTGCGTAAACCGCCAGGTAGGAGGCCAAGATGGGAAGTAGATCTTTGATCAGCATTGACGATTTTATTACCAAATTGTGTACGTTCGAAAAAGGCATCATTACACGCGACGACGTGCTCGATTTTTGCGCCGGCCTGCAGATTACCGATTCATCGCTCGCTCCATATATCTTTTTTGATGAAAACTTTTATACCCGCAATATGATCTATCGAAGTGATCTCTTCGAGGTCATGACGATCTGCTGGCAACCTGGGCAAAAGACCGCTGTTCACACTCACAACGGACAGTTGTGCTGGATGATCACGCAGCGAGGAAATATGGGCGTCGTGGATTATAAATGGCTGGGCTGTGACCATCCGGAAAATCAAAATGTTGTTGGACTCGATTGTCTGGCCGGTTCGGGTCACACACGCCTTGATGTCGTGCGGGAAGTTGAAGTTTGTACCGGCGGTCCCATCCTGACAGCCGATAAACTTCAAACAATCCATCGCCTCTACAATCTCAGCGAATCTGACGAACAAGCCATCAGCATTCATATCTATTCGCGACCGATTGATTCCTGTGTCGCTTTCGACATGAACAATAATCATTGCTATCGTCGTCAACTTAATTATTTTAGTAAATATGGTGAGCTCCTGCCGAAACAAGATCCGGTCGCTTCAGCGCCTTCGTTCGTCCAACTTGTGCGGTGAGATGACCGGCGAGCGATGAAGAGGATGAGATTCTTTTCAGCATTCTGTCTTTCTACTCCCCTTCCCAATTGATAATGAGGGTTGGCCAATCTATTGAATTTTGTGAAATAGTTCGCATACGGCTGGACAGAAGAGATGATTAACCGTTAAGATTTGCGTTTCGAAGATGAGTCCTGAGGACAGCAACAAGGTCGAGGAAGGTGGGATCGAGCGTCGATTTCAGCGCAACACATATCTCGTCATAATTGTGGCGCTGACGATCAGCGCCATCTGGTCCGGATGGCGAATGGCGTTGAGCGTACTGCTGGGCGGCATTCTGACTTTGTTTAATAACCGCTGGCTGCAAGGGAGTGTGAAAGCGATCCTGAGCAAAGCGGTTATGTTACAAAATGGCCGCGTCCCACCATTCACAGCTTCAAAGTTCGTTCTTCGTTACTTCGTCATCGCTTTTGCCATTGGAGCAGGTTTGTGGACGGGTTCTTTCGATCCGCTTGGGATCGGCATCGGTTTTGCGGCCTTTGTCGGAGGAGTGATGATTGAGGCCGGGTACCAACTCTACTTAGCCTTCAAATCGACCGAAGATGGTCCGAAACATTCGTTGAAAGACTAGATTGCCTTTATGTTTCTACTAAATATTTTGCAGGAACACGGACAAGAAGCGTCGAATGCGGCGCAACATGGGACGGAAGCGGCCGGTCAAGCAGGGCACGCGGCGGCGCATGGCGAGCATATTCCATGGCTCGCCGTTAAAGTGAATGAATTGGTCGGACCAGCGGTTTTCGAATTGCAATCGAAGATCATGCCTCCGATCTATCGCGCCTTAAAAATCTTTGGCCCGCAATGGCCGGGAGAGGGCAAGACATACGACCAATATCTTGCCGAGGGACATTTAGCGATTCCAACTCAGATCGTAATGTTCCTTCTGGTCGTGCTGATTACGATCATAATTATAGCCGTCGTCCGCGGCAAACTCTCGGCTGAATCGCCGAATAAGCGACAGCAGACGCTCGAAGTCGGCGTCGAAATGATCCGCGGGTTGCTCTCCGATCTAATCGGCCCGAATGGGATGAAACACTTCCCTGTCGTGGCCACGTTCGGAGTATTAATTCTCATTTCGAATCTGATTGGATTTATCCCCGATCTGGTGTCGCCGACGGCAAATTTCAATGTGACGCTGGCGCTGGCGCTGACCTCGTTCCTCTACTACAACTATGTCGGCATTAGCGAAAATGGCTTATGGGGATATATCAAACATTTCGCCGGGCCGGTGCCGAACGTACTTATTGTCCTCTTGATGTTTCCGATTGAGGTTATGAGTAATCTCGTCCGGATCATGAGTTTGAGTATGCGTCTGTTCGGCAACATCTACGGCGAAGAACAGGCCAGCAGCGCGATCTCTTCGATGGTGCAATGGATCGTCCCGGCGTTTATGATGCCGCTCGAGCTGCTGACCTCGGTCCTACAGACATTTATCTTTATGCTGCTTTCAATGGTCTATATTGGTGAAGTCTCGCACCACGATTCGCATCAGGGCGAGAGTCACCATGGCAGCGAGGCGGCAACAGCAGCAGCTCATTAGCGAGATCTCTAAAGTTTGATGTGGCGGACCGCGGGTCCGCCACGCAATGCCGGATGGGCAGTTCAACATTGATTTGAAGCCGGTTTCTTTTAACCTGGCAGTCAAGCGACAAACGCTGGATGGAGCGTGCAATCCCCCAGGATCTGCAATGAATACCTGGCGTCGCAGTCATTCCGAAACCGCGGATTACGATGTTGAAGGTGCACATCCTTTGAACCGCAACAGTGACAGGCAGTGGGGCTCTCATACCAGTCTTATTTGCTCCAACTGCGAGCGCGTTGCAAAACAAATACGCTCAATTTCAAAGGAGAAACAATGAAACGCAATTTGATTCGTTTGGGTTTCGGCCTGGTCGCCACGCTCTTTTCGGCGATGACGGCTTTCGCCGCCGAACCCGGTGCGACCGGTGGTGGCGGTATCAGCAGTGGTCTTGGCTACATTGGCGCAGTCGTCGGCTTCGGTCTGGCGGCGGGACTGTGCGGTCTGGGACAAGGGCGCGTGGCCGCAGCCGCTTGTGAGGGAATGGCGCGCAATCCAAATGCATACAACCGTGTCCAGCTGGCCTTGATTCTCGGTCTCGCGCTGATCGAGTCGCTGGTCATCTTCACCTTCGTGATCGTGCTGCTCAAAGTCCCGGCTCCACCACAGTAAAGATCGGTCAATAACAAGAATCAATGATCGGTTGATCAAAAAGAATGAGGCGCACTTTCGGGTGCGCCTCATTCTTTTGATCGTGATTCCTCGGCCTTGGTTTCAATAACTCGTCATGTTCCGCGACTTCTCCCGATGACGCTCACAGGCCAGCTCGATTAAACGGTCAATCAACCCGCTGTAGCCGAGACCGCTCGCTTCCCACAACTTTGGGTACATACTGATTGAGGTAAAGCCCGGCATCGTGTTGATCTCGTTGAGAATCAATTTGCCGCTCTCTCGTTCGAGGAAAAAATCGACGCGGGCCAGCCCTGAGCCATCGATCGCCTTGAAAGCCCCAATCGCCAGCCGCTGAATCTCAGCTTTAAGCTCACTGCTGATCTCAGCTGGGATAACTAACCGCGCACCATTGTCGTCAAGGTATTTCGCTTTGTAATCGTAAAATTCGGCCGTTTGAGGAACGATCTCACCCGGTACGCTGGTCACTGGATCGTCATTTCCGAGCACGCTCACTTCCAGCTCACGCGCATCGACACCTTTTTCGACGATCACCTTGCGATCGTATTGAGCTGCGACTGCGATCGCCTCATTCAAACTTTTGAGATCCGTTACCTTTGAAATGCCGACTGAAGAGCCGAGATTGGCGGGTTTGACGAAGCAGGGAAAACCGATCTCCTCGCTCACACTCTCCTCAACCTGATAAGGATTGGCCTCCCATCGAGTACGCAGAAAGAAGGTGAAATCCACAATCGGCAATCCCGCTTCGCGGAAGAGGCGCTTCATCACTACCTTGTCCATTCCGGTGGCCGAAGCCAGCACGCCGCACCCGACATAAGGCACATCGGCCATTTCAAGCAAGCCCTGGATCGTGCCATCTTCGCCATAGGTACCATGCAATACCGGAATAACGACATCGATTCTATCGCGCTCATGGTCGCGGCCTTCGCGGGTAAATCTCGCCAGGCCGCGTTCAGTCGGATCGCCGAAAATCGCCACCTGTTGATCAGCGTTTTCAATGACCGTGCTCGGTAATAAATTTGTCGCCTCGCTCGACGCGAGCCACTTACCTTGCTTGGTGATGGCGATCGGCACGACTTCATATTTGTCGCGATCAAGCGCACTGATTACAGATTCGGCGGAACGGAGCGAGACTTCATGTTCGCCCGAACGACCGCCGAAAATTACTCCGACTCTGAGCTTCTTTGACAATATCTCTCCCGCAGAAGGCGAAAGACGAGGAGGCGGCGAAAATCGCGAGAATGCCTGGAAGTAGATCTTTCGCGATTTTCGCCGCCTCCTCGTCTTCGCGCTCTCTTCTAATTTAAAGTCACATAATCATCTTTCCGAAGGCGGATAGAATCAGCTGAACGCCCAACTCTGCTGTCTTGTTCGAGATATCGAGCACCGGATTGACTTCGGTCAATTCGAAAGAAAGCATCTTGCCCGAATCTGCGATCTTCTCCATTGCCAAATGGCTTTCGCGATATGTCGGTCCACCGGGAACCGGCGTCCCGACTCCCGGCGCGTAATCAGGATCTACAAAATCCATATCCATCGTCACGTGGAAACCCACAGTACGACGCGAGGCAAGCCACATTGCTTCATCCATAACCGCGCTCATTCCGCGTTCATCTAGTTCGCGCATCGTGATGATGCGGATCCCTGATGCTTTGAGGGCGACGGCTTCACTTGGATCGATACTTCGCGCGCCGATCAGCACACAGTCTTCGGGAAAAACTTTCGGCGCGAATCCGCCGATCTGAGTCAATTCTTGCGCGCCCCGGCCAAGAATAGCGGCGAAAGGCATGCCGTGAATATTTCCTGAAGGCGAGATTTCAGGAGTGTTCATATCGCCGTGCGCGTCGAACCAGATTACCCCCACTCGCTGATCGCGTTTGCGGTAAAAGGAGGCGAGCCCCGACACGCTGCCGACGGCGACGGAGTGATCGCCGCCGAGGACGATCGGGACCGATCCCGATTCGAGAGCATTTTCAATCTTGTCGGCGAGTTTCTGACAGGCAGCAGCGATCTCGGGAAGGTATTTCGCTTTGTAATCCGTGATCTGCATCATCTCGGCATTTCGCACGCTGATGTTGCCTTCATCGATCACTTCGTAGCCGAGTTTTTCCAGACGTTCGTTGAGGTCAGCGACGCGAATCGCTGATGGACCCATATCTACACCACGCCGGTCCGCGCCCAGATCCATCAGGACGCCGATGATCGTCGCTCTCCTTGCTGGGCTAGCAATTGGACCCATAAGCTTCAACTCGAGGCCTGCTCATTTCACAGCGGCAATCAATGAAAAGATTCGGTCATGTTTGTTTCGTTGCCTGAGGGCTCTAAACATAAATTTACTGAACCCCACGGCGTTGAACATCTGCATCATCTCTTCATTCGTGTAGAAATGGGCATCGGCCTCACTTTTGTCTCGTTTGACATAGCGGTAGAAGGTGCGCCGTGCCGACAGCCGCAGCGAGCTGCTTCCAACTTCCGGGGCAAGCTCATCGGCAATCAGCAATCGGCCCCCCGGTTTGAGCACTCGATAGACCTCGGCCAGAAACTTTTCGGCCTGCAGACGGTGAAAAGCCATCCCGGATGTGACCAGGTCGAGGCTGTCATTATCGAAAAACAATTTCTCCAGCGGCATGACGCGCCACTCGATGTGCAGGCTCAATTTGGCAGATTGGGCCGCAAGCCGGGCCTTCTCGAGCTTATCACGGGTTTCATCGGCGCCGATAATTCTCCCCTTTTCGCCCACTTTCCCTGCGAATTGGCGAGCGATCACTCCTGTCCCGGTCGGAATATCCAGCACTTGCATGCCGGGAAAGGGCTCCGCCGTCTCGATGATCTGTGCAATTGTCGTTTTGTAATCGAGGCCGGTCCGGCGGCGAAAATCCCGCGCTATCCGTTCTTCGAACTGGCTCAGCCAGGTCGCGATCAAAGGCTTTTTTTGTCGCGGAATTGCCAGCTTGGGCACTTCATCGCCAATTGGTTGCTCCGTGTCCAGCGTCGTTGTGTTTTCTCTTCTGGTCATGGGGCATCTTCCTCTTGATTAAAGCTTCAGAAGGGGGGGGACAAACTGAAAGCTGCCTCATTGTTAAGGGACTCATGATCTTTGAATGTTCAATTCTGTAATAAATTTGCCCCGCCGCCAAGATACCATGAAAAGAACCCGCTCGTGGCGCTAGGCAATTAGTTATTACTTAAGAAAAATTCAAATATCTTGAGTCGTTAAGACCGAGAATCCGTTATGGCTTCAGCCGGTAAAGCATGCGGGGAAAAGGGATTGTCTCCCTGACATGTTCGAGTCCACAAATCCAGGCGACGGCGCGCTCAATACCCATGCCGAAACCCGCATGCGGAACGCTACCATATTTACGCAGATCGAGATACCAATCAAATGCCTCTGGGGGTAGTCCGTGTTCACGGATTCTGTCGAGCAAAAACTCGAGAGATGATGCGCGTTCACCTCCGCCAATGATTTCACCATAACCCTCAGGCGCAAGCACATCTACGCATAATGCGAGTTCGGGCATCTCCGGATCGGCTTCCATATAGAATGCTTTAACCTTCGCCGGATAGCGATGTATCATCACCGGTCTATCAAATTGGCTTGAGATATAGGTCTCATCCGGCGAGCCCAAATCACCACCCCATTCAAAACGATTCTCAAGCTTACCCTCGGCATGCCCTTGTTCGAGCATTTTGACCGCCTCATCATACCGCAAACGGGGAAAAGGCGGGATAATCTTTTCAAGTTTCGCCGGATCTCGCTCCAGCTGCTTCAGCTCTTCCTGACGGCGCTCAAGAACCCGACCGACGATATAACTGATGAAGTTTTCGGCCAGCTCCATGATGTCATCGAGCCTGGCATAGGCGACTTCGGGTTCGACCATCCAAAACTCAGTCAGGTGCCGCCGTGTCTTCGAGCGTTCGGCGCGAAAGGTTGGACCAAAACAGTAGACTTTGCCAAAAGCCGCCGCCGTCGCCTCATTATAAAGCTGGCCGGATTGCGTCAGATAGGCCTTTTCATCGAAATAACCGACCTCGAATAACGTCGTCGTCCCTTCGCAGGCAGCTGGTGTGAAGACAGGAGTGTCGCACAGGATGAAACCGTTATTATCAAAAAAATCCCGCACAGCGCGAATGATCTCGTGGCGGATGTGCAGAATCGCCTGCTGTCGCCGCGAACGCAACCACAGGTGGCGGTGATCCATTAAAAACTCTACACCATGTTCTTTCGGAGTGATCGGATATTCGTGCGCCAAATGGACGATCTTCAGATCTTTAATATCCAGCTCATAAACTCCCGGACGTTTCGGATGTTCGCGCGGAACTCCGGTGACCAGGATTGAGGATTCTTGCGTCACTTGTTCCGAATCGTTCCAGCACTGTTCACTCACGTCTTTTTTCGAAATTATGCTTTGAATGATCCCCGACCCATCACGAACCTCGAGAAAGCCCAATTTACCGCTCGATCGCTTGTTGTAAAGCCACCCTTTGATCGTGATCTCCTCACCAAGATGTTTACCAATCTCACTGATATATGTCTGCTTCATAAATCCTTCTATTCTTGACCGATCGACATGATTCGACGCCTCAACAAGGTTTAGATGATCTCTAAGGTCTTGCGTAACGCCGGATATTCTCTCATTCCCGGCTTGCTCATGGCGCGCAGCACCGTTGCAATCGCCGGTTCGAGATATTTTTCGTAGACCTCGCCGCGTCCGACGACCGCGGTTTGATAAGAGAAGGTGCCGATGGCTTTCAATTGTCGCTGCACGGTCATCAAATTAAATTCATAGTATAGCTCATTCTCCTCGATCTGCGATAATCCCCACGTCCCGCGCACTTGCCGGAAATAGTCCTGGTAATCTTTGATCCAGGCTTCGTCAGCGGGCTGTAGCCTGCGTTCAACGAGCAGCGGCACCAGGTCGTAGGTGACCGGTCCCATCCGCGAATCCTGATGATCGATAATTCTCAACTCTCCTTGCGCATCGATCATCAAATTCATTCCGTGATAATCGCGGTGTGTGAGGACTCGTGGGCGCGCGGCCAACTCGGCCGCGATTGCCAGCAGATCGCGTTTGATCTCTTGCTCTTCATTCTGTCCAAGCTGTTTCTGGCGCAAACTTCCGAAGAAATGGTCGAAAAAATAGTTCAGTTCCCACGATAATTTGTCTTCATCAAAGGCCAGGCGACACGCCACAGATTTCATCTCATGAGCCAATGGTGTGGTGGCTTGAATACGCGCAATCAGTTCGATCGCACGCTTCAGCATTTCATCGGCATTCGCGGTCTCTCCATTCTCGCGTGCCTTGCTCAGCCACTCAGTGAGGCTGGTGTCACCGAGGTCTTCTTGCAAGATAATGCCCTCTGTGCCCGCCACATCAATTACTTTCGGGACGGGCAGACCGGCGCGCTCAAATAGTCTCGTGACGTCAAGATACGAATTATCTTGCGGATTGAAAGGCGTAGCATAGAGACTGATGATGAGAGTCTCTTGGGGATTGGCCGATGAGGCCACTCGATAGTACTTGCGCGTCGAGGCGTCAGGCGTAAGCGGCAGAAAGAGCACATCATTGATCGGAATATTAAAATAACGAGCCGAATAGCTGACCACGCGCTTTTCGCTGAGGCCCCCCGTAACTTTGGCACTTGCGCCAGTTTGCATGACTTTGTCGAGAGTTTTCGTATTCATAAACAATACTGTTGTGCTTGATGGGGCGGTAACGTTGATCTACGGTCGAGACTTTACTCGTGAGAGAGCAGATATTGAAAGGGGGTAAGCGTTACGAAATCTTGTCAAGATCGTAATTATCCGCCTGCAATTTAGCAGTGATGCCCAGCGGCGGCTTTCAAGATCGAACCATCATAACCAAAACTAATGCCAAGCTGGTGCGGATGGTATCATCACCCGAAATGCACGACAAGGTTTTCTCCAATTATCTTGCCTGGTAGGGCCTTTTCGGGGCGCTCACTTTCACCGGCGAGGTCGGCGCGGACGATCACAGCCCGCTGGAAGTTCGCATCTGCGGGAACCGTTACGCTGTCGCCGACAATGCATTCCGATAATCTTGCCCCGGCCCTGACCCGCACGCGCTTCCACAGGATAGATCGTTCGACCTGCGCTCCGCTTTCAATCTCACAACCTTCGTCCAGAATGAGGCCCGGTGTACTCTGGTGCCCTTCGCGTGTTAAAAACTCCATGCTGATGTTCAGATAGCGTTCGATGGTACTCATTTCGAACCACGAACCTTCGGCGACGTGAGCCGCAACGATCTCTCCTGCGGCCATCGCTTTCGGATAAACATCCTTCACCGAATCAGAAGCGATTCCGCGCGGAATATAATCAAAAACCTTCGGATCTAGAATATGAATGCCTGTGAACATCAAAGGAGAAGGGGGATGAGGCGCAGGAATGGGGGACGAAGGAGGAGTCCCCGGCGCAGGGAAGCCGGCGAATTTTTCGATGCGGCCTTCCGGAGTAATGATCACATCGCTGAAACGCTCCCGTTTAGGATTTGGCCGGAGAACCAGAGTGGCGAGGGCAGCCAGTTGCCGATGAGTATTTATTGCCGCGTTAAGATCGATGTCGGTGATGATTTTGCCGTTGATTGCGATGAAGGTCTCATGGTCGAGTTGATCACGCACGTGATCCAATGCGCCCGCCGTGCCGAGGATTTCAGGTTCCTCAACCGAATAGGTGATTTTGACTCCAAATCGTGAGCCATCACCGATCTGTTCGCGGACAGAGTCTGGCTCGTGGTGGAGATTGATGATGATGTCTTCAAATCCGAAGCGGCGCAAGTAGTCGATCGTATAGGCAATGAGCGGACGATTGAGGAAAGGGATCGCCGGTTTGGTCCTGCCGATTGTGAGCGGCCAAAGCCGGGTTCCAAACCCGGCAGCCAGAATCATCGCTTTCATCGACCTTCGTCATCCTTCATTCTTAGATTTCATTCTTAATTTTCCTCAAAGTTCTACTCTTCATCCATTTTTCATGCGACTTGGCCGGTGTGGGATGCCGGATCGAGCTCAAACGTTCCAGGTGCGACTTTGCGAAACCGTTTGCTGCGGCTCAGGCTGACGGCGAGAGTGATCAATTGGTGCTGACCACGGAACTCAAATCCCCCGTCGGCCATGCGGCGATAAATCTCGCTGACATGGAGCGGTCTGCTTGCTTCGCGCAAGACGACGGTGGCCGCCTGAGGGATCCGAAAGTCGTTGAATCGAACATTGCTCGATTTTTCCGTCTGCTGAATCTTGGCGACTTCGGCCTCGATCTCGGTCTCGGACGTGCGGATTTCGGTCGAATCATACTGATTGAGCTGATGACTCGCGGGCTGATTCTCCGGCCGATTAAATGGCAAATGGTCGATTGGTTGAGGCAGTCCGGTGGGTGGCGGGACAGGATTGGGCATTTGCGGCTCATGCGGAAAAAGAACGCGACGCAACGAAAGCTCGGCCTGCTCAATAATGGCATTGAACGTCGCCAGCTGCGAGCGGAGCATCTCTCCTTCGACCTCGATTTCCGCCAGCCGGGTTTGAATTTTCCGCTTTGCTTCGCGGTACTCGCTGAGAGACCGTTGCAGCGCGGCAATTGCGGAGTCGTCAATCATATCATTGCGGATTGCGGATTAATTCGAAGTCATCCGTTGACCATTAACCCGCAATCTGAAGTTGAGCTATCGATCGCGCTCGACGATATACTGAGCGATCTCATTCAGAGCGCGGCGATACTTACTCTCCGGAAAAATCTTGAGCGCTTCTTGCGCTCGGGCCGCATAAGCATAGGCTTCATCGCGAGCGCGCTCTAGTTCACCATACTCTGCGAGCATTGCCAAGACTCCTTTGGCGCATTTGGTCTCGCCGGCGGGTTCTTCCATCGCCGCCCGGACGGCCGCCGAGCAGTGGGGATGATTTTTGAGAAGACGGATCAAAGGAAGGGTGACCTTACCTTCGCGCAGGTCGCTGAGCACCGGTTTGCCAAGTTTCGTGGCGTCGGAGGTGAAGTCCAACAGATCATCGACCAATTGAAAAGCGATGCCGAGATTGAGACCGTAATCGGCGAGGGCCTGGCGCTCTTCTTCGTTCCCTTTTCTCAAGATGGCGCCGACACGGCAACTGGCGCTGAAGAGATAACCGGTTTTGCGGCGAACGATGTCCAGATGCTCTTCCTCGGTGATCCTCATATTACGGATGAGCGTCAGTTGAATCAGTTCACCTTCAGTCATCTTGCGCGTCGCTTCCGTGAGCGTATCGAGAATGCCGAGGTCGCGTTGCTGTAATGCGGTCTCAAAGGCGAACATATAGAGCCAGTCGCCCATCAGAACAGCGGTGTCATTTCCCCACTGAGACGAGACCGCCTGCCGTCCTCGCCGTATCTCCGCTCCGTCGATGATGTCGTCGTGGACGAGCGTGGCGGTATGCAAGGATTCCATCACCGTCGCCATCTGAATGACAGAATGATCGACCTCTTCGCCGAAGATTTTCGCCGCCAGAATGAGCAGCGCGGGACGGACCCGTTTGCCACCGGTCTGATGTAAATAGCTGCCGATATGCGCGATGATTTGGATATTTGAGCCGACGTGCCGCTCAAACTCCTCCTCGACCGCCATGATTTCGTTTCTGATCAAGCGAAAGATTCGCTCAGCCGTCGATTGCGCGTCGCGCGAGGAAGGTGCTGAAACAATCTCTGCCATAGTTTTAAGTCCTGAGCCATGAATCCTGAATCGTGGGAATGAAGAACAATGTTCATACTCAGGACTCGGAAATCAGGATTCAGGACTGCTTTAATTCGACCTGTAATTCGCAAACTGCATGTCAATTCCAAAGTCCTGCTCGCGCAATGCGGCGATGACTTCTTGCAATGTGTCACGATCTTTACCACTGACTCGCACGAAATCACCCTGAATCGAGGATTGCACTTTGAGCTTCGTTTCTTTGATAAACTTGACGATCTCTTTGGCCTTCTCCTGCGGAATACCCTGCTGCAGCGTGATTCGCTGGCGTACTGTGCCTCCCAGCGCCTGATCCACCTTTCCATACGTCAATCCCTTGAGCGGCACGCCGCGCTTGACCATCTTCGATTGCAGAATGTCATTCAGACTTTTCAGCTTATACTCGTCATCCGCAGTCATGATGATGGCTTCAGACCCTTCGATCTCAATATCGCTCTTGCTGCCTTTAAAATCGAATCGGGTCTGGACCTCTTTCAGTGCTTGATTGACTGCATTGACAACTTCAGCCTGTTCGATTTTGGAAACTATGTCGAAAGTGTTTTGCTGCGCCATAATTCACAAACTCAGCCGCAGAAAGAGAGCGGGAAAAAGAGCCTTCCCACTGCCCCGCTGACAGCGATGTGGAAGATAAGTCTGGCTCTACGTTTCCATTCCGGATCTTAGGGCCAAAATTTTGCCGATCGTTGGAGGATTGATCAAATAAGTATCACAGCTGTCAAGAGAGATTCGGTTGTCAAGCATTAATCAACCTTCGTTCATTGTTCGCCCGGCGCCCCGACAAGACCGGGCAATCACAGAGTTTGTACCCTTATCTCCGGGGCATTGTCAATGCGGGTGAATTTTAATAGATCCCGAAAAGCCGTTTGAAATTATTGCTTGTCATGAGCGCCATCTCTTCAACGCTCACTCCTTTGATCTCTGCGAGCTTGGCCGCCGTCTCTTTAACAAATGCCGGCTCATTGCGTTTACCCCGATAAGGCAGAGGGGCAAGATATGGACAATCCGTTTCAACCAAGAGTTTGTCCATCGCAATGGTCCGCGCCACGTCGCGCAGTTCCTGCGCATTTTTAAAGGTCAAAACCCCGGAAAAAGAGATCTTAAATCCCATCTCGATCGCGGCGTCGGCAAGAGTCTGCGTGCCCGTGAAACAATGAATAATGCCTCCGATCTCTTTGCCGCCTGCTTCGGCCCAGGCCTCACGCAAGATTGCGATCGTATCTTTTTCAGCGTCGCGCGTATGAATGATCACCGGCAATCGACATTCGATTCCCAACGCCAATTGTCTTCGAAAAACATCGCGTTGCACGTCACGAGGGCTGTGATCATAGTAATAATCAAGACCGATTTCTCCCAACCCGATAACTTTCTCGTGCCGAGAAAGTCCGATCAATTTCTTCTCCAAAGCATCGTCATACAAACTGGCTTCATGAGGATGAACGCCAACGGCCCCATAGATGAACGGATATTCATCGACCAATCTCATCCCGGTTTCAAGCGATCCCTTGGCGATGTCGCTGCCGCAAATTTCCAGAAACATCTCGACGCCGGCGCTTCTCGCGCGGCCGATTACTTCGGCACGGTCTGCATCGTACTGTGGGACATCAAGATGAGCATGGGAATCGATATACATCTCGCGAATTTTCAGATTTCAGAAATTGAGGAGAAGAAAGGCGAACGAAGTTTCGATTGGAACCTATTTCAACTTCGCCCCATTCGGAACTTCCTCTAAAAATCCAGCCAGAATGGGCCGGCCCTCTTCGCCGATTGAAGCGGCCAGGATCATTCCCTGCGACTCGAGCCCCCGCAGTTTTCGGGGCGCCAGATTGGCCACGACGATCACTTTGCGGCCGATCAATTTCTCCGGCTCATAATATTGTGCGATGCCGGCGAGGATCTGGCGCGGCTGGGCTTCTCCTAGATCGATTGTAAAGCGCAAGAGTTTGTCGGCCTTTGGCACCCGCTCCGCGGTCTTGATCTCACCAACGCGCAACTCCACCTTGGCGAAATCTTCGATATTGATGTATGCAATGCCTGGAACAGGTTCAGCGGATTGTGCCGCGGCCGCGCTCGGCGGCGCATCCGGCGCTTGTTGATCTTTGTTGACTGCCGCCCTTGCGGTCTGGCTCGCCGCCTCATCTTGTTTAATCTCATCCATAATTCTCTTTTTATCCAATCTTGGAAAGATAGGTTTGACCTCCCCAATTCGCGTCTGATGGCTGTTCTCACCCCATTTCAGCGATCCGGGCGCGACTTGAGCGATCCGGCCGCTTTCGCCCAGTTGTTCCCAGATTGCCTGAGTCGAGACGGGCAGCACGGGAACCAGCAAGACGGCCAGATGCCGTAAGGTTTCAGTCGCAGTGTGCAGCACCAGACTGAGAGCTTCGCTTTGCTCGGGCCGTTTCGCCAAATCCCACGGCTTTGCATCAGAGATGAATTTATCGACGCGTGCGATCGCCGCCCAGGCAGCCTCCAGCCCCCGGCTGAAATTGTATTGCTCGAACTCGCGGTCGAACTCTGTCAAGGCCCGGGCGATGGCCTCGCGCACTTCATTCGCCTGCGCCGATAGTTCAGCGCTTGCCCCTCCCGGCGCCGGAATCTGACCGCCGCAGTAATTGTGAATCATCGTCAGGGTCCGGCTGGCCAAATTGCCGAGCCCGCTCGCCAAATCAGCATTCACACGATCGAGCAGCGCTTCATAAGTGAAATCACCGTCCTGTCCAAAGACCATTTCGCGCAGGCAGAAATAGCGGACGGCATCAGTCTGGAAGTATTTTTGCAGCACTCCCAGATCGATTACGTTGCCGAGCGTCTTGGACATTTTGCGTCCGCCCGACAACCACATCCCGTGAGCAAAGACGGTTCTGGGCAGATCGACTCCGGCGGCCAGCAGAAACGCCGGCCAATAGACGGTGTGGAACCGCAAAATATCCTTGCCGACCAGTTGCAAATCAGCCGGCCAATATCTCTTGAAATGTTCTTCCCCGCCGAATTGATAATTGCCGTAACCAATCGCCGTGATGTAATTGGTCAGCGCGTCGAACCAGACATAGATCGTATGCTCCGGATCGTCCGGGACTGGAATTCCCCACTTGACGGAGACACGGCTGACCGAGAGATCGTTCAAACCGCCTCGCACAAAACTGATGACCTCATTGCGTCGCGCTTCGGGGCGAATGAACTGCGGATTGGACTCATATAATTCGAGCAGCCTGTCCTGAAATGCGGATAATTTAAAGAAATAACTCTCTTCAGCGATCCGTTCGAGCGGGCGTTCGTGGATCGGGCAGGCCGGCTTTTCATCAATTCCCGGCTTCGCTTCGCTTTCGGAATAGAACTCATTGCAATTGGGACAATACCACCCTTCGTACTTCCCTTTGTAGATAAATCCGTTCTCTTTTGCCATCCGCCACAGTCTGCTCACGCCCTGCTTGTGATAATCGTCCGTCGTCCGAACCCAATGATCATTCGTGAATTGATAAGGCGCAAAGGCCGTCTTGAATTCGTTGACGATCCCGTCAACGTGCTCTTTGACCGGTAAATTGGCCTTCTCCGCCGCTCGTTCGATATTCACACCGTGTTCATCCGTACCCGTCAAGAAAAAGGTGTCAAACCCTCGTTGCCGTTTATAACGCGCCACCGTGTCGGCAATCAGCGTCGTATAAAGGTGCCCGAGGTGCGGGTAAGAATTGACGTAATAGATCGGTGTTGTTGTGTAAAACTTGCTCATGTGCCCTTTTTCCTCAACAAAAGAAAAAGCTATTTTAACAATCTGTCACGATTTGGCAAATATGATGAGCGGTTCCCATTGCACTGCTCAGGCAAGCTAGGCAAAATATGAGCACCACGACCAGGATCAAGGGGAACCATGATCTCAGTTGTCTGTTATTTTCATCTGCCCTATCTTGCGAAACTCAAATCAGATTGTTAGTTTTTGTATGATGAAGTCAGTATTTGTTTCAACCGTTATCCTGTGTTTTTTCTTAACTTCGACCTTCGCGCAATCAACCCCACGGTCTGCCAGCGTTTCGTCAGCGGCGCCAACCGTCGATCCGTTGAACGAAATTGACAAGCAGATGACTTACGGCGAAGACATTGAGCGTGATAAGCAATCGCTAGCGATGGTCGAACGCCTGCTTACGTCCGACGGCAACAATTATCAGTATCTTTGGCGCCTGGCTCGGGCCACTTATTTCGTGGGCGACAGTGCGGCCAAGTCTGAAAAGGTTCGATTCTTCGAGCGCGGAGTGGATGCCGGCCAGCGTGCCGTCGCCCGCGAACCGAATGCCGCCGAAGGTCATTTTTGGCTTGGAGTGTGCTACGGCGGGCTGGCCGAAGAGAAGGGAGCCCTGAAAGCTCTCTCGCTGGTCAAAAAAATCCGCGCCGAAATGGAGACTGTCCTGCGATTGAATGACCGTTATCATGAGGGTAATGCCTACCTGGCACTGGGTGAAATGGATCGCCAGCTGCCGCGGATTGTCGGTGGCAGTGTCAAGCGTTCCATTACTACGCTCGAACAGGGGGTGCGTGTCGCTCCGAACAACCTTGAGATGAAATTTGCGTTGGCGAATTCCTATCAAGAGGCCGGAAGAAAAGATGAGGCCCGCCAGCAATTACAAGATATACTTGGGCGACAGATCAATCCGGCACGCGCCAAAACTGAGCGTGATATTCAGGAAAAATCGCGAAAATTGCTCAGTAAGCTATGAAGCCCGATTCGTTGCTTAAAACTTTCTCAAGTTTCCGCTCGCAGATGGTGGCCTTCATTGCGGGAATGATGGTCCTCACAACGATCGCGCTCTATCTGGTCAATCAGCGTTCAGAGAAACGCATTGCGCAGCAGGTCGAGGATTACATTCATTCCACCGTTCAAGCAACTGATCTCGTGCTTCGCTCGCTCTCCGAAGGAAAGTATCTTTACGAGATTCTCCCTCCCCGCAAGGATGGCAAGCTCCCTGCCGGTTCTTATTCAGAGAGAATCATCAGCAATATTCTGGTCGTCGATTCCGGAACCAAAAAGATTTTCGACAGCACCGATCGGAGTGATATCGGAAAGCCGCTCGATGCCGAGATCGCCAGTCTTCCGGCCTTTAAAAAAGGAGATCTCAGAAAAGATGCCAGTGCGCGAAGCGTCGATCGGACGATTCAATTTTCCTTTGAGACGGATAAGGCCAAGCGCACCGTCATCATCGTCGTGTCGATGCAGCGTTTTTATCGAATCACCAATGCCGCCGAGCGAGACCGGTTGATTGCGATCGGAGTCCTGGGAGTTTTGGTCATCGGATTGATCTACGCTTTCAGCAAACGCTTTACACGCCCGATCACTGAACTCGGCCAGGCCGCCGCGCGGGTGACGTCGGGCGATCTCGACTTCAAAGTCTCGGCCAGCGGTCCGGAAGAGGTCCGCGCCCTTTCCAGCACATTCAACGAAATGCTCGCCGGATTGCGCCGCAACCGCGAACTGGAAGACCAGCTCCAGCGCGCCGAACGATCCGCCGTCGTCGGCCGGCTCGCTTCCGGAATCGCGCACGAGATTCGTAATCCGCTCAATTTCATCAATCTTTCGATCGATCACATCCGCGAAAAATTCGCTCCACAGGGCAACGGCGACCGCGCCGAATATACCCAGATCCTCACGACAATTAAGGATGAATTGGCACGACTCAATCGTCTGGTCAGCGACTTTTTGAGCTATGGTCGCCCCGCAAAACTCAAACCTCGCGAAATCGACACTCAGTCTTTGATCGAGGAAGTCCGCACCCTGGTCGCTGCGCAGTCCGAGCAGCAGAACGTCAAGATCAATATTATCCAAAATGGAAACGGCAATTCGAAAGTGCAAGGAGATGCGGAGCAACTTAAAACATGTTTTTCAAATTTGATGATCAACGCGATCCAGGCCATGCCACAGGGTGGAGCGCTCGATATCACGGTCAGCCCGAATTCGTCTCTGGTTAAGATCGATTTTGCCGATACGGGCGTGGGCATTGAGTCCGAAGCCCTGCAACAGATATTTGAACCTTACTACTCGACTAAAGATACCGGCATTGGCTTGGGTTTGCCGCTAACGAAGAAAATCATCGAAGAGCACGGCGGACAGATTGCAGTGGAGAGTGAGATCAGTAAAGGAACGATGTTCACTGTCACTTTGCAGCGCAATCCGAAGTGAATTGCAGATTGAGGAGCAAGGTAATCTTCGCCCATCTTTTCCTGCAACGAGGCAATTCACAATTTGACTTCTGAATATCCGCAACCCGCAATTCACAACCCGCAATGGAGAAGACGATGGCTTCAAGGAAAATCCTTGTCGTTGATGACGAAAAAAATCAGCGCGACATTCTGCAGTTGATCCTCTCCGGCGAACGCGACGAAACAGGCGCACAGCTTTATGAAGTGAGAACTGCCAGTTCCGGTCAGGAGGCACTCCGATCTTTCAAGCACGACAGCTTCGATCTCGTGCTGACTGATTTGAAGATGGCCGGGATGGACGGCATCCAGTTACTCAACGAGTTGTCGCAACTCGACAGCTCGACGCCTGTGATCCTGATGACCGCACATGGCTCGATCGATTCGGTCAAAGAAGCCCTGCGCGGCGGCGCTTTCGACTATCTCGAAAAACCTCTCGATCGCGCGAAACTGCTTGGAGTCATCACCAAAGCCGTTTCGCAGATGAAAGCCGTGGACGAAGAGATCGTCGGCGCCTCGGACGTCATGGAGCGCGTCAAGAAGATGATCGTCAAAGTCGCGGGTTCGAGCTCGACCGTTTTGATTCGCGGCGAATCCGGCACCGGTAAAGAACGGATCGCGCGCGCCATTCATAAAGCCAGCCCGCGCGCCGCCGAACGCTTCCAGGCCGTCAACTGCGCGGCGATCAATGAGAACCTGCTCGAATCTGAATTGTTCGGCCACGAAAAAGGGTCATTCACGGGAGCCGTCAGTGAGAAAAAAGGGCTCTTCGAGATCGCCGATAAAGGCACTCTCTTCCTGGACGAAATAGGCGAAATCAACGTCAGCATGCAGGCAAAACTGCTCCGCGCTTTACAGGAGAAAGAGATCATGCGCGTCGGCAGCACCAAACCGGTCAAGGTCGATGTGCGCGTGCTCGCCGCCACCAATCGCGATCTGGAAGCGATGGTGAAAGATGGCCGGTTTCGGGAAGACCTCTATTATCGCCTCAATGTCATTCCAATCAATATCCCTCCGCTCCGTCAACGACGCGATGACATCCAGTTATTGATGGATTACTTTCTGCGCAAACACAGCGCCAATGCCGCACGGCCGATGAAATTTTCCACCGAGGCCCATAAATTGATCCTCGAATATTCCTGGCCCGGAAACGTGCGACAGCTCGAATCGGCCATTGAACGAGCCCTCTTGCTGGCCGAAGGCGATGAGATCACCGCCGAGGATCTGCCGGTCGAGATTCGATCCGCCACTCAATCCGAAGGCACGGGCGGGTTCAAACTCCCGGCCGAGGGGATCTCCTTTGAAGATCTGGAAAAATCTCTCATCATTCAGGCTATGGAGCAGACCGGTTGGAACATCACGCGAGCCGCAAAATTGCTCGGGCTCTCATTTAGAACGATGCAGTATCGATTGGACAAATTCGGAATTAAAAGACCGAGTCGCGGCAGGGGATCCGCAGATGAGGGCGAGATCGAAGAAGAATTGAACGAATGATCGATATTGCCTGTACTTCGTCAGATTAAATCCAATCAAATTCGGGAAAGAACGTGAAAAGAGCGAAACAAATGAGCATCTTTGTTTCGCTCTTTTCACGTTCTTTCCTGAATCTGATCTGATAATCCGGTCTTATTTCAACGCCTGTTCGATCGCCTGAGTTACCTTTGCGCTCTCAGGTTCGTCAGAGGAATCGAATCGCGCAATCAGTTTTCCGTTCTTGTCGACCAAAAATTTATTGAAGTTCCAGGTGATTTTGCCGGCGAACTCCGGGTTCGTCTCTCGCTCCGTCAAAAACTTGTAGAGCGGGTGAATATTTGATCCCGCGGCTGAAACCTTAGAGAACATCGGAAAAGTCACATTGTAATTTGTTGAACAAAAGGTCTTGATCTCCGCTTCATTGCCAGGCTCTTGCCCGCCGAAATTGTTGGCCGGAAACCCGAGCACAACCAGACCTTGCTGTTGATATTTCTGGTATACCTTCTGCAACCCCTCATATTGCGGCGTATATCCACACTGACTCGCCACATTGACGATCAGCAGCACTTTGCCCTTGTAGTGATCGAGTTTTAAGGGATTGCCATCGATACTCTTCACGCTGATTTCGTAAATTGATTTCATAGGCGTCTTGGTTTGTGCACTACTGTCTGTTGGGTTTTTCATTAGAAGGAGCAGGCTTATGGAAATAAAAGCCAGTCCTGTTGCCACAATCGACAATGCGAAAATTCTCTTCATCTTACTCCTCAGCGGGGCAGTTTCTAGGGTTTCATTATGACAATTACAAGGCATCTTTAGGCAATTACGTTGCAACTCCAGCCTGCAGATCTGACAAAGCAGATGAGGCTTTCCCCTAACGAATTTTGCAGAGCGATGCCACTGATTTCACTGGAGATTAATGATTATTCTTCATTGCTTCAATCAATATTCGGCCGACGCTATTGCTCGGAGCCTCAATTCTGAGTAAGGCGGCAAGAGTCGGCGCAATATCGGCCGGGCTGCAAACATTGAGATAAGCTCCCGGGACAATTCCCGAAGCGGAGATAATTATCGGCACGTGGGTGTCATAGCTGTAAGGCGTACCATGCGTTGTGCCCAAACCCTCTCCAAAAAAGAAGAATGGCTGAGGCACAATCACCAGGTTGCCGTTTCGCGGTGCGTAGAAACCGTTGGTCACAGCGCGTGCAATCTTAGTGTCCGGTAATTCTCCCGCGATTATCTGCGAACGCGTGAAACAGCCCGCAATGCCGGGCATTTTCATTGCTGCCTGACAGGCGGCACGTTCGACTTCGTCAGGCGATAGTTTGCGGCGGTCGATCACCGCCTCATCCAGATAGACATTACCGTTGACGAAAGAGAGAATCCAATTCTCGTTATTGAAACGCTTGTCGAGTGATCCTTTGATGGTGTCCGTGAGGGTCTTTGCCTCCAGCCTTCCGCCGTAACCAAGGCCGCGAACTTGTTCAGCCACGGGCGCGACTCCATGATCTCCCGTCAACACGATGATTGTGCGATCGAGTCCGATCTTCTGATCCAGGTAGTTCAAAAATTCGGCAATCGTGCGATCTGTCCGGAGTGTGACATCCTCAATCTCTTGACTGTAAGGGCCGTATGCATGACCGATCAAATCGTTGGCCGAGAAACTGATCGTCAAGAGGTCGGTAATGTCATCTGCGCCAAGCTTCTCGTTCTCAATCGCGGCTTTGGCAAAATCGACCAGATAGTCGTTGGCGAATGGAGTATATTCGAACTGGTTGTAAAAACGCGGGCCGGGAGATTCCTCACCCCCCGTGATGATGTAGGGAAATTTATTGCCATTCGGACCTTTTTCATAGTTCATGTCATCGGCGGTCGAACTTTGATACGCCTCTTCAGGCAGTAATTTCTCCCATCGTTTTCCAAAGAAACGATCGGGCCGTTGCTCGCGATTGAACTTCTTAACCCATTCCGGCAGATCGTTGAAATAATATGTGCTCGAGACCAGATTGCCCGTCGTGTTGTCGTACCAGTATGCCGCATTCGGCCGTTTACCCGCGGGCAAAATCGCCGACCGGTCCTTGAGCGAAATGCCGATCACCTTTGATCGACCGACGCTTGCCAATTTCAGCTCATCGCCGACGGTTGAACCGGTCAAATTGATCGGCGACATTCCGCTCGCTCCTTCTCGTCCTCCCAACAACTTCATTGAATCATCAGAGACGCTCGTCACGCGCTTGCCTGTCTCCCGGTCAAACCATTCATTACCGATGATGCCGCTCATGGCCGGCGGCGCTCCGCTCATAAATGTCGAATGTCCAACCGCCGTGTAAGTCGGTACCTGAATGTAATTGGCATTCGTAAAGAGCGCTCCGTTGCCGATCAAGCGTTTAAATCCACCCTCGCCGAATAGCTCTCCGAATCTTATCAAGTAATCATAGCGAAATTGATCGATCACGATCCCGACGACTAGCCGGACTTTTGGCCCTGAATTTTGCGATCCGGCTTGTGGCGTACTATTGGTGCGACGCTTCTGCTGGGCCAGGGCTGCTGAGTTTGACATGAGCATCGTCAGACACACGAATAGCGCCAACAGGCGATAAAGCCGAGAATTTTTATGCATAATCACTCCTTGATGACGATCCTAACTTCTCCCTTGAGACGTCTCTTGCAATAATCCGCAGCATAAACCGCACGCGACAATCATGACAAGCAATTCCCTTTTCGGGAAAAAAACTTAAAGGTTTCTTTATATTTGAGTATTTAGGCGAGGCGAAAACAAGCCAGGAACTCCCGATTGCCTTCGGCCCCCAGGATCGGCGAATCGATGACACCTTGCGAATGTAAATTGAAGGTCGCGGCGAAATCAGTGATCTCCTTGACGACTCGCTCTTGCGTATCCTGATCGCGGACAATGCCTCCTTTGCCGACTTCTTTCCGGCCGGCTTCAAACTGCGGCTTAATCAGCGTGATGATGAAAGCGCCCGGCACCACGAGCGATGGAATGACAGGAATAATCTTGGTTAATGAGATGAACGAAACATCTACGACCACCAGATCAAAGCGTTCCTTGAAGTCTTCGGCTTGAAGATAACGCGCATTGACGTTTTCGCGGACTTCAACTCGCGGGTCCTGCCGTAGCTTCCAATCCAATTGCCCATGCCCAACGTCGATTGCGACAACGTGCGCGGCGCCATGTTGCAGCAGACAGTCGGTAAAACCTCCGGTCGAAGCCCCGATGTCGAGACAAATTTTATCCACTGCCTCGATCTTAAAATGTTCTAGCGCGGCAGCTAGTTTGAGACCGCCGCGGCTGACAAATGGAAGGGAACCTTTGATCGTCAATTCAATATCGACCGAAACAAGTTGACCGACTTTCTCTAGGCGTTGTTGATTGGCAAAGACTTGCCCGGCGAGGATAATCGATTGAGCCTTTGCGCGGGTCTCGGCGAGCCCACGCATGACGAGCAATTTATCGAGACGTTCTTTGACGGCCTTTGATTTCACGAGTTTCAGATTCGCGGTCAAATATATTCTTTAGAGAGATAGTATAACAAAAGTCGCCTGAGGTGGTTGACAGCGTTCTGATCAAATGTCACAATCCCCGCTTCTTGCGCGCGCCCGTAGCTCAGTTGGATAGAGCGTTTGGCTACGAACCAAAAGGTCGCACGTTCGAGTCGTGCCGGGCGCATACAATCTAAAAGAATTATAGCCGCGAACAGCGGCTATTTTCTTTTAACAAGCGCGCTGCTGTCGAAGAAATACGTTTTCATCGACTTTCCCCGATAATCGTCTCAGATAGTGGTTTGCCTTCAACCCTGATCAGTGCGGAAGAACGTCGTTTCCTTCTGTCCTATCTACCGTCATCCAACGTAGCGGATTCAAAGAGTGTTTACACTTTGTCGCCTGACCTCCTTGATCTTCAAGGAAGTGGCAATTTTATTGGCCGTCGTCTAGAGTTGATCGGTCTGTCTGAGGATATTCTGAAAACTACCAACCCCTTTTATTGATTAGGCGAGAATTGCAATGACAACACACATACTGAAAAGAAGACCGGAAGTAAAAACGGACAGGGTCAGAGAAGAAAGAATATCAATGGAAATTATGGTCGATGCATACGGTACATCAGAACGTGCAATGAGTTGGTATTAATAGTGAGCCGTCTGAGCAGTCACGTTGATGTTGGCAGCCGCACGGCAGAGATCACATACAATAGTGATTTTGCCGATCTGGGCGACGACCGCCGCAAAAAATTCCTGGAACATTTTGACGTCGAAGTTCGCGAGTCTTACGACTGGTGGACGCTCTCGGTAATGCTCGAGGCCGGAAAGCTGCCAAAAGAGATCGATCTCAAAGACTTCGGGGTCGAGGAAGAAGCAAGTTTGACCTTCACGAAGCAGGGCAAGCGGATCCGCTTACGCTTTGACGGCTGGCATCAGGATTATGACGCGTCATATCGCACGTTCGGTGGGGAGACGATGAGAGCGCTCGGCGAATTGGGCTTGAAACTTCAGGAAGAACTCTACGCCGGAAAGACCGATGCTCTAAGGGTGATGAAGCGCTACTGCGCGGAAGGCGAAATTCCTAGTGGCAGATCTGTTGTAGCAAAGAAACTGTCGGCTATTTTGCAAGTTGTATAACGAGGAAGGTATCAATGATTGTATGGCGACTCAATCCGCAAACCCGCTTGCGCTATACGCCGAACGGCGGGGCGGCATTTCTGCCTTCAACGGTCACGACCGTTGAACTGGACAATGAAGCCTTTACCGCTCTGATAACGCTTGCAAAGCCGCAGACCGCTCGTGAGCTACGCCCACGACTCATCGCACAGTTCAATCGGAATTTCACCATTGCAGAGATCGAAATCCTGTTGCGTACGCTCAACGAGCAACAATTCGTGGTTGAATCTCAAGATGGAGCTTCGAACCCGATTGATCCGCCGCAAGCGACTCTTGCGCCGGAAAGCCTCCACCTGCAGCTCAATAATATTTGCAACCTGCGTTGCCCCTCGTGTTATGTGGGATTAAGTGAAGAAGACATTGGCGTTTTG
>Ga0081539_10001245_pt1 | contig 45262 bp, 42 predicted proteins | sample TabmetS4T2R2_FD_71023 | JGI IMG/M metagenome (GOLD analysis project Ga0081539, IMG submission 71023) | Tabebuia heterophylla rhizosphere microbial communities from the University of Puerto Rico - S4T2R2 | ecosystem: Host-associated > Plants > Roots > Rhizosphere ... | reverse complement strand
ATTTCTGCGGTGAGGGAGGGATTCGAACCCTCGGTACGGCTTTAAGACCGTACGACGGTTTAGCAAACCGTTGATTTCAGCCACTCATCCACCTCACCAATGAGTTTGCGTTGAATTATTCAGGGCTGCAAAAATAACATGCGAATGTAAAACCCCAAAATAAAAATACCCGTTATTCAACAGGTATTTTTTTGTTTCAACCCCTAAACCTGAAAATTATTTCAACGCTTGAATTTTTTTGAAGTTGGCTTCTTGCTCAAGAGAATTCAAACGTATAAAGTGAGTGACACAACAGGCGATCACCAGAAAATCTGCTGCTCGTTCCATATAAAAATCTTTACATCGCCGCAAGCTGTACTTTCTGTGTCAGCTCCATGACGTTTTCGCGAAACAGACTATCGGTGTCCATTAAATCTTTTACTGTTTGACAACTGTGAATCACAGTAGTGTGGTCGCGACCACCGAAATGTTCGCCGATTGTTTTAAGTGAATTTTTGGTGAAAGCTTTTGCAAGGTACATCGTGATTTGACGAGCCTGCACTATTTCGCGTTTGCGTGTTTTTTGAAGAAGCTTATCGAAAGGCACATCGAAATAATCGCACACCATCTTTTGTATGGCATCTATGGTAATTTCTTTGCTGCTTGTTTTTACAAAATTGCGCAACACTTTTTTTGCGAGTTCGAGATCAATATCTCTTTTGTTGAGTGAGGATTGCGCCAACAATGAAATTAATGCACCTTCAAGCTCACGCACATTTGTGTTGATGTTATACGCAACATATTTAACAACTTCTTTCGGCATGTCGAGACCATCATTCCTCATTTTTCTTTCGAGTATCTCGATACGTGTTTCATAATCGGGTATTTGCAAATCGGCGCTTAAGCCCCAGCGAAAACGGCTAAGCAATCTTTCCTGCATGCCATCAAGATCTTTCGGTGGCTTGTCTGATGTTAACACCAATTGCTTACCGCTTTGATGCAGATGATTGAAAATAGCAAAGAATGCATCCTGGCTTTTTTCTGCACGTGAAAAGAATTGTACATCATCAATAATCAACACATCTATTAATTGATAGAAATGTATAAAATCATTGATAGCATTGTTGCGGCTATGATCCTGAAATTGATTGATGAATTTTTCACTGCTTACATACAACACAACTTTCGACGAATGCGAACGCTTTACATCATTACCAATCGCTTGAGCAAGATGTGTTTTGCCCAATCCAACACCGCCATATATCACCAACGGATTGAATGAACTTCCTCCCGGTTTTTCCGCGACAGTTTTTCCCGCACGACGCGCTACACGATTACAGTCGCCCTCAATAAATGAATCGAACGTGTACGTTGCATTCAATTGAGGGTCTATCTGCATTTTTTTAAGACCCGGAATTACAAAGGGATTCTTAACCGGATTGTTGATAAGTAACGGATAATCCATTTCGTTTGTGTTATACATTTTCATATTACCGGCAGGAACATCCATTGTTCCATGACCGTTGTTGCCGCTGTCAACCATAATACGGTATTCAAGGCGAGCTTCTTTACCTAATTCACGCTTTAGTGTTTTTGCAAGAAGGTTTACATAATGTTCTTCAAGATATTCGAAGAAGAATTGGCTGGGTACTTGTATTAGTAGTACATTGTCTCTTAACTCCACCGCTTTTATGGGTTCGAACCATGTTTTATAAGGTTGCCAATCTACAATGTCTTTTATAATTTTTAAACAATTACTCCATATAGATTCAGCGGTTTTGGTCATAACAATCAATAGAATTTATATTGGATCAGTGAACAAAAAATTTAGAAAAGAAATCTCAAAAAATTTATTCACAGAATTGCAAAAAAATTTTTTGAGACCGAGGACGAATATCATTCTTTTATGTTTAAAAAAAAATTTTTTCATCTCACCTTTTTTCATAAAAACGATTAAATTTTTTTTGAAAAAAATTTTTTTCATTCGAATAAATCACTTCATAAAATGAAAGCGTTTTTTGCTCTTCGAAATTGTGATTGATTTACAAGAGAATCGTGATTGTTTTTAGCTAAACAAAAATTTTTCTTGCTTACTGGCTTATTACGCATCATAAAAAAGTTTATAGAATTTAATGAAAAAAATATGTCTGATAGGGACTTGAATTTTTAAAAACTAATTTTTGTTTTTACTTCTCTTCAAAAGCGGTTTTTATTCCATTTCTTTTGCTAATCAATATTGTTCAACTTGAGACTTGGATTTAAATTTCACGCAGCTTGATTTTTTTGCTAATGTAATAAACGCTGAAACGCTTGCTGGAACTGCATTTAAGCCGATTACTATTTTTTAAAAGAAAGTAAGCGACAAAGAATCTTTTAAATTACTTTTGTTGAAACTATAATTATATGTCTTTTGAAGTAACAGGAAAATTAGTAGCGAAATACGACACTGTACAACGTACTGAAACTTTTAAAACAAGAGAATTTGTGATTGAAAAAACAGAAGATTTCAATGGGCGCACAATAAGTAATTATATTAAGTTTCAGTGTGTGCAAGACAGAACTTCAATGCCCGACAGATTTAATATTGGTGATGAAGTAAAAGTATCTTTCAACATAAAAGGAACAAAGTGGATGAAGGATGGAAGAGAAAATTATATCACCAACCTCGATGCCTGGCGCATGGAGCATATTAAGCTTGCGCAAGAAACAACACAGCCTTCACAACAACAGGTGGCACCGCAAAGCGCACCATATAATGATGTTGTTGATGATCTTCCGTTTTAAGAAATTGCCGATTTGGTGATTTCGATATTTGGTGATTAAAAATCTCAAAATTCCACAAATTCGAAATCTCAAAATTTCATGTTGATTTTTAGGTTAACTGCCTGACATCATGCAACAAAATATTTCTCTCCGTTTGCTTCCTTCAGAAGCAGCAAATGACTCTGCAATAAAAGAATATATTTCGCAATCGCTTTCTGTAAAACAAGACGCGGTTACAGGATTTCACCGCATTAAACAATCTATTGATGCACGTGGCAAACAGGTTTGGATAAATCTTACTGTTAAAGTATTTATCAATGAACCTTTTCACGAACGTGAATTACAAAAAATTGTATTGAAAGATGTTTCTCACGCAAAGCATTCCGTAATTATTATCGGTGCGGGCCCGGCAGGTTTGTTTGCTGCTTTAAAATTAATTGAGCATGGCATTAAACCTGTTATTCTTGAAAGAGGAAAAAATGTTCGTGACAGAAGAAGGGATCTTGCTGCTTTAAACAAGGAAGGAATTATTAACCCTGAAAGCAATTATTGCTTTGGTGAAGGCGGCGCAGGCACATACAGCGATGGAAAACTTTACACACGCAGTACCAAACGCGGTGATGTTAATCGCATACTCAACATTCTTGTACAGTTTGGTGCCGATGAAAAAATATTGTACGAATCGCATCCGCATATTGGTACGAATAAGTTACCTAACATCATTGCAAACATTCGCAAGCAAATTATTGATTGTGGCGGCGAAGTTTTGTTTGAAAAAAAAGTTGTTGACTTTATTATCGAAAATAATTTTATAAAAGATGTTGAAACGCTCGATGGCTCTGCATTTCATGGAGATGCTGTAATTCTTGCAACCGGACATTCCGCAAGAGATATTTTTGAATTACTCTACACAAAAAGTATTTTGATTGAAGCAAAACCTTTTGCATTGGGTGTGCGTGTGGAACATCCGCAATCCCTGATTAATGAAATACAATATCATAGCTACACATCTTCTCTAATTAAAGAGCATGAGAAAGAACTTTTGCCCCCTGCTTCTTACAGCGTAGTTGAACAAGTAAGTAACAAGGGTGTTTTTAGTTTTTGCATGTGTCCCGGCGGAATTATTGCACCTGCCTCTACAAACGAAGGTGAATTAGTTGTGAACGGATGGAGTCCCAGCAAACGCAACAATCCTTTTGCAAACAGCGGTATTGTTGTGCAGGTTGAAGTAAAGGACGTGATGAGATATTTTCGTGACTCGCAATCGCCAGATCTAAAATCACAAAATCAAAAATCAAGCATCGCAGATCATACATCAAAGATCATACGTCCAACATCCAACATCATACATCCAACATCCAATCCTTTGTTGCTGATGCAGTTTCAAAAACACGTAGAGCAAAATGCATACAGCGCCGGTGGTGGAGAATTTGTTGCACCTGCGCAACGACTTATTGATTTTTGTAATAATAAAATTTCTGCAAATCTTCCTGATTGCAGCTATGTGCCGGGCGTACACGGTGCGGATCTTTCAAACGTATTGCCGGCTTTTATTCATGCGCCTTTGCAGCAAGCATTTAAAACGTTTGGAAAAAAGCTAAAGGGTTATTTTACTAATGAAGCAATTGTTGTTGCAACAGAGAGTCGTACATCTTCGCCGGTGCGCATTCCGAGAAATGAAAATACGTTGCAGCATCTACAAGTAAAGAACTTGTATCCATGCGGTGAAGGTGCAGGTTATGCAGGCGGTATTATAAGCGCTGCAATGGATGGCGAAAAAATAGCAAATACAATAGTAGCAGCGCTGACAAGGTAGATATGTGATTTTTTTTAAATTTTGTTGTAATATTTTTAGCATCTAAACTACAAATGAAGTTGAATGATTGAATCGTCACATTGTTTGTTTGAACTATTCACGATTAGCGATTCACAATTCACAATTAAATCTCAAAACATAACATCTTATGCCCTTACTGGAGCTTCAAAACCTAAAGAAGTATTACGCTACACAAAAAGCTGTTGATGATATAAGTTTTAGTATTGAGAAGGGAACAATCTTCGGATTGCTTGGACCAAACGGCGCAGGAAAAACCACTTTGCTGCGAATGATTACCGGTATCTTTTTACCTGATGAAGGCAAAATAATTTTTGAAGGTGAATCTTTTAATCCTTTGAAGGATGTTGTAAAGATTGGATACATGCCCGAAGAAAGAGGCTTGTATAAGAAAATGAAGATTGGCGATCAGGTTCTCTACCTTGCTCAACTGAAAGGATTGAGCAAACACGATGCAATGGAGAAAATAAAATACTGGTTCAGGCGGCTTGAAATGGAAAGCTGGTGGAACAAAAAAGTGGAAGACCTTAGTAAAGGTATGAGCCAGAAACTTCAGTTTGTTACAACTGTTCTGCATGAGCCAAAGCTGGTAATCCTTGATGAACCTTTCAGCGGTCTCGATCCTTTGAACGCCAATCTTATAAAAGATGAAATCTATCGTCTTGCACAACGAGGCAGCACCATTATTTTCAGTACACACCGTATGGAGCAGGTTGAAGAAATATGCACCCAAATTGTTTTGGTAAATCTTGGTAAGAAAATTCTTGATGGGAGTGTGCAACAGGTGAAACAGGATTTTAAAGAAAATGAATTCAATATACAACTTACTGAAGTGCCTGAAACAATTGACAGTGCTGCATTTGAAATACTGGATAGAAAAGAAAATAAACTAATCGTAAAAATAAAAGACGGTTATAAAAGCAATGATGTGCTGCGGTACTTTATTCAGCAAAACATAAACATTGAAGCATTCAACGAAATACTTCCTTCACTCAATGATATTTTTATTCGTCTTGTAGAAGGCACTCATGCAAAAACAAGAATGTTTCAGGAAGAAGCTGTGTAGTAGCCGGTTGTTAGTTGCCAGTTGCCGGTACATTTTCACTCAATACAAAACTTATATACCGGAAACCTGTAACCGGTAACGGATACAAAAAATTAAAATCAAACCAATGAACAAAATACTTCTTATAACAAAAAGAGAATTTTTAACACGTGTGCAAAAGAAAACCTTTTTGCTCACAACAATTTTATTGCCGCTGATCATTTTTGGATTTTATGCACTTATTATTTATTACTCTGTCAGTTCGGGCACAACATTGAATATCGCAGTTGCTGACAACGCAAATATTTTCAACGGACGTATTGAAAACACGGATGAGGTTCATTTTATTTTTACATCGAACGAAGCTCCTGCATCTCTTAAATCAAAAACAGAAAGCGGTGAGTACGACGGATATGTATATGTTCCTTCTTCCTTCGACTTAAACACAGACAGCATTCAGGTGATTTCAGGCAAATCGCTTGGGCTTATCCAGCGTGGAAAAATAGAAGATATTTTCAATGACAAACTGCGGGAAAATCGTTTGCTGTCATTACATATAACAAAAGCGCAGCTCGACAGCATTCAAAAAAATAAAGGCGTAAGTTTTTCAACTGCAGAAGGAAATTCTGATTCAGTAAGAAAGGCAGGCTTTAGCTATGGTGTCGGCTATATTTCCGGTTTTCTTATTTACATCATACTTTTTATTTACGGCACTATGGTAATGCGTGGTGTAATGGAAGAAAAAGTAAACCGCATTGCAGAAGTAATTGTAAGCAGTGTAAAACCCTTTCAATTGATGATGGGAAAAATTTTTGGCATAGGTGCGGTTGGTCTTGTTCAATTTATTATTTGGGTAATACTTGTTAATGGTCTCTTCATTTTATTGCCTGTAATTTTTCCCGGTCTTATGGGTCATACGCAAGATTTACCTGTTCAGCCCGGAGGACTTGCGGCGGCGCAGGCAGCGCAAAATTCAAACGCAATGCAAGAGTTTACGCAAGGTCTTAGCGAAGTAAATTTCCCGCTTATCATTGGTTGTTTTATATTTTATTTTCTTGGTGGTTATTTATTATACTCCGCATTGTTTGCTGCAGTAGGCAGCTCTGTTAATGAAGACCCGCAAGATGCACAAAGTCTCATGCTTCCCATAACGATGCCCATCATTTTTTCAATCGTTATCATGACCAAAGCCGTAAACGATCCATCCAGTGGTATCGCCGTATTTGGAAGTCTGTTCCCGCTCACATCACCCGTTGTAATGATGGCTCGTATTGCGCATGGCGTTCCCGATCCTGTTCCATATTGGGAGCTCATTTCAAGCATGCTGTTTCTTATTCTTGGTTTTCTTGCAAGCACGTGGCTTGCCGCAAAAATTTATCGCACAGGAATTTTATTGTACGGTAAAAAAGTTACATGGAAAGAAATGTGGAAGTGGGCATTTAAAAGAGGTTGAAGTGCAGATAGCATTTTATGTAGCCGGCAGCAGCTTACAATGGCATCGCCTGTTGTGTCACTCACTTGTACGTTCGGAACTTTTGTTGAGCAAGCCGAAAATCAAAAAGAAATTATTAAATGATGTAACAGCTTTCGATCTTCTCAACTTGCGTTGACTAACGCTAAATTTGTATAGGCAATTGAACATTGCTCACCAAAACTATATGCGAACAGGCCTTAGAAGAATTCTTTTTAAAATTGGAAAGATTACGGGCATTGTACTCGGCTCTGTGTTGTTGTTGATGTTTTTACTGCCCATTCTTTTCCCTGATTTTGTCGCAACAAAAATTAAAGCATGGGCAAACAGTGTAATTACAACCGAGCTCGATTTTTCCAAAGCACGTTTATCTTTCTTTAATCATTTTCCTTCGCTAACATTAACGTTATACAATGTATCATTAAAAGGCTCTAAACCTTTTGAAAAAGATACATTGATAAAGGCAGATGAAATTGCGTTGGGTGTTGATCTTTCATCTGTTTTTTCAGAAAAAGTCCGCATTGATGAAATTTATCTTACTGACGGTGACATAAAAATAAGAGTAAATGCAGAGGGCGAGCCCAATTATAATGTGTACAAAAGCGATACTACTCAAACAACAACTTCAAAGGATAGCGGCAGCGCTCAATTGAAAATCGAACGCATACAAATTGAGCACAGCGATCTTGTGTATGATGATCACTCCATTCCAATGCTTATCACTGCGAATGAATTAAATTATACCGGCAAAGGAGATTTAGGCAAAGCCATTTTTGATTTGTATTCAAAAATGCAGATAGATTCATTTGATCTCGATTATGATAATATGCATTATATCGGCTCGAAGCAATTGGAAGCAGACCTTATCACTAAAATAAACACCAACTCGCTTGCTTTTGTTTTTGAGAAAAATGATTTGCACATCAACAAGCTGCCTGTTCAATTCAAAGGCAATTTTGAATTTTTGCAAAATGGGTACAACATGGATTTTCGTTTGTTTTCGCACAACACAAATCTCCACGATGTATTTACTGCACTGCCTTCTGAATATTTATTATGGCTTGAAAAAACAAAAGTAAAAGGCAATACAAACATTGATGCTTATCTCACAGGAAAATATATCACAGAAAAAAACATTATGCCGAGTCTGGGCTTTACCATGGAAATACGTAATGGGTATATCGCCTATGAAGATGCACCGTCGGCGGTAAGCAATTTGTTTTTGAATTTCGATACAAAACTTCCCTCGCTCAACACCGACAGTTTGTACGTGAATATTGATTCTATCTTTTTCAATATTGATAAAGATTATTTCAGTTCGGTTATCAAACTAAAAAATTTAAATGCGCCTTCTCTGCAAACCAAGCTCAACACCAATCTTGATTTGGAAAAATGGAATAAAGCTTTGGGCATTTCTTTATTCGATCTTAAAGGAAAATGCGATGTTCATTTTAATGCTGAAGGAAAATATGCAACTACTGTTGTAAAAAGTGGAGTAAGACGCGTTGATACAATCATTACAAGCATTCCAAAATTTCATCTTCAATCATCTTTTACGAATGGATATTTTAAATATGCCTCTTTACCGCAATCAATCAACAACATAAGTTTTAAGATAAATGCTTCCTGCGCAGACAGCAACTTTCATCATATAAAATTTGCTGTTGAAAATATCAATGCAACTGCTTTGAATAATTACATCAAGGGCTTTATCAGGCTGAGCGGCGCAGAAGATTTACCTGTTGATGCCGATTTAAAGACCTCAATAAATCTGGATGAGATAAAACAGTTTTACCCGTTGGATAGCATGGATATCAAAGGCAATCTTGCGATTAATGTGCAATGCAAGGGCAAATACAATCCGGATAAAAAATTATTTCCTGTTACAAAAGCAATATTCGATTTAAACAATGGCATAGTGCAAACAAAATATTATCCCCGTGCAATTGAAAAGATTCACGCAAATGCTGTGGTAACAAGCACTGCAGGCACATTAAAAGATTTGCAGATAAGCATACAGCCTGTATCGTTTGAATTTGAAGAACAACCTTTTACACTAAAAATGGATTTGAAAAATTTTGAAAACATTGATTATAATATTGCATCTAACGGAGTAATTGACATCGGAAAAATTTATAAGGTATTTGCTATTAATGGTTATGATGCAAAAGGTTTTATTGATGCTGATGTTTCTTTTCGCGGCAAACAAAGTGATGCAGTGGCTGGTCGTTATAACAAGCTATTCAGTTCGGGTACACTTAAAGTAAGAGATGTCGTTTTAACTACTGATTTATATCCGCAACCATTTTTTATTTCAACAGGTTTATTTCGTTTTCAACAGGATAAAATGTGGTTCGATGCATTTAAAGCGAGCTATGGTAAAACAAATCTTTCGCTCAAAGGTTATCTTTCAAATGTTATTAATTACGCACTCACCTCCAATGAATCGCTCAAAGGAAATTTCAGTTTGCACACTCCCTGTTTTTATGCGGATGAATTTATGGCGTATTCAAGCAGTGCAGACACTTTGTACAACACAGGTACAACAGGCGTTGCGATAATTCCTTCCGATCTCACTTTAACGTTTACTGCATCTGCAAATAAAGTGAATTATAACGGGCTTGATTTAAAAGATTTCAAAGGCGAACTTGTGATTGACAGCGGTAAACTCAAACTCAATCAAACAGGTTTCAACATTATTGATGCGCCTGTTGTAATGGATGCAGCATATCAAAGTCTTTCCCCAACAAAAGCATATTTCACTTATCACATCAATGCACAAAATTTTGATGTAAGAAAAGCATACAACGAAGTAAAGCTTTTTCATGATCTTGCTTCATCTGCTGCGAATGCACAAGGCATTGTTTCACTCGATTATAGTTTAAGTGGCAAGCTTGATGAAAACATGCATCCTGTATATCCATCGTTGAAAGGCGGCGGCGTATTGAGTGTGCAAAAAGTAAAGATAAAAGGCTTTAAACTTATGAATGCTGTAAGCAGCGCTACTGATAAAAACGATATAAAAGACCCTGATCTTTCTAAAGTAAACATCAAAACAACCATTGCAAATAATATCATTACACTCGAACGTGTAAAGTTGCGTGTTGCAGGTTTTCGTCCGCGGTTCGAAGGGCAAATGAGCTTTGATGGAAGGCTCAATCTCAGCGGTCGTCTTGGTTTACCGCCATTTGGTATCTTGGGGATTCCTTTTACTGTAACAGGTACGCAAGAAAATCCAAAAGTAAAATTGCGGCGTAATAAAGACACAGATAAGATTGAGGAAACAACAGAAGAGCCGGATGAAGAAGGAGTAGGGGAGTAGGATTAAGTAAGCTATAAGTTACGAGCTAAAGTGCAGCAACAACTCACGCTCGAAGCCAACATCTCAAGGTCTATTCTTCATTACAAGTGTGCAATCGCTATACGCCGCGCTATCGGAACGCCGCAAACGGAAGCTCAATAGCAGTAATGAAGCAGGTCATAAAAAATTGCTGCGGGATCATTTTAAAAGACACTTCATAAAAAATACCTCGCATTAAACGAGACATTCTTTATATGCTTTATTTGTTTCAGAATGTATGAAATGCTTAAGACCCACATAACATAACTTTCGATTTTAAATTCGACGGATAATGAGAATATGGTCGCTTCATCCAAAATATTTAGACACAAAAGGGCTTGTCGCTTTATGGAGAGAAACACTTTTAGCCAAGCATGTTTTAGAAGGTAAGACGAAAGGTTATTTGCATCATCCACAATTAATGAGATTTAAAAATGTAGAACAACCGCTGGATGCAATTAACTTGTATTTGAGTGTTGTATATGAAGAAGCGCTTAAGCGACAATATAATTTTGATGACACTAAGTTTAAGCTTGTGTCAAAACCGCTACAACTCACAGTTACACAAGGTCAGCTTGATTATGAATTAAAATATCTGCTGACGAAGCTAAAACTTCGAGATATAGAAAAATATAACAGCATCAACAAAACGAAGAAGGTTATCGCCCATCCGTTGTTTGTTATAATTGAAGGTACAATTGAAGAATGGGAAATGAGATGAGCTAAAACAGCTATGTTGTCATTATTGTAAAAATTGTAAGAGTGTTAGTGAGCCAATTTGAAAAAACAGGTTAAGCCCTGAAACCTGTCGCTCAATTGAAAGAGGAACCTTGAAGTGAGTGACACAACAAGCGATGCCATAAAAAACCTAAGTACAGATCATAAAATAAATTTTCATATAATAATATCTTCTGCTTTCCTTTGCGGCATAGTTTTACACACTTTCCGTAATAATTTGAAAAACACTTTTAATCTACGCTATTGAAACGTTTTTTATACCGTTTAAAAAATTGGGAGCTGTGGCCCTTCTATGTAATCTATGCTCCGCTTGGTTTTGTATGGTTGTATTATGCGATAAGGGCGAGGGCATTCTGGTTTTTTTCGAACGTGAATCCAACACTTGAATTTGCAGGCTTTGAAGGGGAGAACAAAACAGAAATGTATGAGCAGTTGCCGCAAAAGTATTATCCTAAAACATTCTTTGTTTGTGCGAATGAAAGCTTTGAGGATTTAGTTGAAAGGCTTGCGCTGGAAGGGTTTGAGTACCCTTTTGTTGTAAAGCCGCAGATAGGTATGCATGCAATGATGTTTAGAAAAATTTACAACGTGCAGCAGTTACAGCGGTATCATAATTTTACAGCTATAAATTATATGGTGCAGGAGTGGGTTGATATGCCGATGGAATTTAGTGTGTTTCATATTCGTTATCCGGGTGAGAAAAAAGGAGAAGTAACGGGTTTTATTTTAAAAGATTATTTAGCAGTAACCGGTGATGGAGTATCTACGTTGTTACAGCTTATTCAGAGGCATCCAAAAGCAAAATATAGAGAAGAAGAAATGAAACGAAAACATACGCTATGCCTAAACGCAGTGGTTCCCAAAGGAGAAAAATATTACTTAAGTATAGCTGGAAATCATAACAGAGGGGCACGTTTTATTAATCTTCATAAACAAATTGATGAGCGTTTATGCAACGTGTTTGATAAGATAAGCAATGAAGCAGGCGAATTTTATTTCGGTCGTTACGATTTAAAATGTACCTCAATAGAGGATTTGAAAGCAGGCAGAAACGTTGCTATACTTGAATTCAACGGCGCCGGTGCTGAACCAAATCATATTTATGATTGCGGTATGAATTATTGGAATGCTTTAAAAATAATCAATCAGCACTGGAATCATATCTATAACATTAGCTGCATTAATTATAAAAGAGGAATACCTTACTGGAACTTTAGGGAAGGTTACAGACATTTAAGAAATGCAAAAAAATTTTTCAAAAAAATGTATGCGGCTGATCTTGATCCTCAAATTATTTTTTAGCAAGTCCGGGAATAGAAGCAATAAGTTGTTTAGTGTATTCTTTTTGGGGATGATGATATACTTCTTCGGCAATGCCTGATTCTTCTATAATTCCTTTGTTCATCACCATTATTCTATCGCTGATATAACGGATAACGGAGAGATCGTGTGAAATAAAAAGTGCAGTAAACTCAAATTCTTTTTTTAAATCATTGAGAAGATTTAGTACTTGTGCCTGCACGCTTACATCAAGCGCAGAAACACTTTCATCACACACAACAAAAGAAGGTTTAAGTGCCAATGCTCTTGCAATTACAATTCGCTGACGCTGACCACCACTGAATTCATGGGGATAACGATTGTAATGCAAGGGGGATAGATTAACTTTTTCGAGCAGTTCAATCACCTTTTCTTTTCTCTGCCTATCTGAAGCAAAGAGATTGTGTACTTTTAAAGGTTCGGCAATTGCATCGCCAATTTTTTTTCGCGGGTTGAGTGACGAATAAGGGTCTTGAAAAATAATCTGCATATCTTTTCGCAAAGCTCGTAGCTCAAAGCTCGCAGCCTTCGCTATGTTTTTGCCTTTGAAAAATATTTTCCCGTCCGTTGGTTCTATTAAAGCAAGCAAAGCTCTGCCAAGTGTTGTTTTGCCGCATCCCGATTCACCAACCAAACCCAATGTTTCGCCTTTATAAATTTCGAAGCTTACATCATTTACGGCTTTCGTATAAGACAAGACTTTCCCAAGAAAAGTTTTTTGGGAAGAGTACCATACTTTGAGATGCTCGACAGAGACGAGCGCTTCCTGTTGGAGGTTGGAAGTTGGATGCTTCACGTTTGAGGTGGAGGGTTGATTTTTTTCTTCGGGTGAATGTTGAACTTTGTTTGATAGCTGAAAGTTATTATCGTTTATTAAATCGCTTATTACCGGAAGCTTTTCGCCCTTCGAATGTAATGCGGGACGACATGCAAGGAGCGCTTTTGTATATGGATGTTGAGGGTAATAAAGAATTTCGCTTGTTGTTCCCTGCTCAACAATTTTGCCTTTGTACATTACGATTATTCTGTCAGCGATTTCACTTACCACACCTAAATCATGACTTATAAATATCACACTCATGTTGTGCTGTTGCTGAAGTGCGCGAATAAGCAACAGAATATTTTTTTGAACGGTAACATCAAGTGCAGTTGTGGGTTCATCGCAGATGAGTAATTGAGGATTGCAACTCATTGCCATTGCAATCATTACTCGTTGTTTTTGTCCGCCACTTAGTTGATGCGGATAGCGGTTATATATTCTTTCAACATCCGGTAATCTCACTTCTTTGAATAATGAAAGCGTTTGTTGTTTTGCATTTTCTCGCTTGAGATTTTTGTGAAGTATAATTGCTTCAGAAACCTGATTGCCGCAAGTAAGAACCGGATTGAGAGAGGTCATAGGCTCCTGAAATATCATTCCTATTAAATTGCCACGAACGTCTTCCATTTCTTTTGAAGAAAGCCTCAACAAATCCCTTTTATCTTCATTGTTGTGAAAAAGAATTTTTCCGTTTGTATAGACAGCAGGCGGGGAAGGAATTAATTGCAATATTGATAGAGCGGTAACAGATTTACCGGAGCCTGATTCGCCAACCACAGCAACCACTTCACCTTTGTTTACGGTAAAAGAAATATTTTCAACAGCATGTGTAATGCTGTTGTCGTTTATAAAATCAATGGAAAGATTTTCTATGGTGAGGAGCGATTGTTTCACAGAGCATTGGCTTCGTGGAGTTCGCAAAATTTTTTTGGGCTCACAATCTTTGTTTGTTCAAATTCGGTTATTGAAAAATCATTTTTGTTCCCACTAATAAGATAATTTGCTTTTGCTTCAAAAGAAAGATCCAAGAATTTATCATCTGTAATATCTTTCAAAAGTTTAAAATGTCTTTTAGGAAAAAACATAGTTCCCGCTCTTTCTAACTTCTGAATATTATTAGACATGTTTTTTATGAAGAGTGGATATTTATTAGAGATTCGTTCATAGAAAGCGAGATTGTAATACTCTGTCAGTACTTGCTCGGACAAACAAACCTGAAATGATTTAATATCACTCGCTGCTACATCAATAACTTTAAATGAATATCCCTTTCTAATCGATGCTGACACAAGAACGTTTGTATCAATCACTATTCTTATCATTGTTTGTTTTGGCTTCCTGAATAAGGTTATTTATTTCTTCCATTGTCCAATTGTCAATTCCATATTGTTTTGCAATTTCATGACTTTCTTTTAGTGATTCAACCAATTCAGCCATTGCCAATTTCTTCTTCAATTCTTCCAATGTCAATTTTTCTGTTTTGATATGAAGCCGTTCAGCATCTTCTTGTGATATTTCGAGTATAACTTCCATAAAACGTTTTTTATAAAATTACATTTAAAAGCGCAAATGCCTTACCGTTAAACCGTTGTTGATAAGCTGTTTCAGCGAATCAATGCCGATTTTTAAATGTCTTTCAACAAATTGTTCTGTTATTTTTTTATCACTTTCGGCAGTCTTTACACCGTCAGGAATCATTGGCTGATCGCTTACCAGTAATAAAGCTCCAGTTGGAATTTTATTGTAAAAGCCCACCATAAATATGGTTGCCGTCTCCATATCAATTGCATATGCTCTTATTTTTTGAAGATACTTTTTAAACTCATCATCATGCTCCCAAACACGTCTGTTAGTTGTATAAACAGTGCCTGTCCAGTAATCCACTTTATATTCTCTTATCGTTGTTGAAATCGCCTTTTGAAGTGCAAATGCGGGTAATGCGGGCACTTCGGGCGGAAAGTAGTCGTTTGATGTTCCTTCTCCTCTTATTGCTGCAATAGGCAAAATAAGATCGCCGAGTTTATTTCTTTTTTTCAAACCGCCGCATTTGCCAAGAAATAAAACAGCTTCCGGTTCAATAGCGGTAAGAATATCCATTACCGTTGCTGCACTTGGACTGCCCATGCCGAAATTGATTATTGAAATACCATTGGCTGTGGCAGAATGAAACGGGGTATCTGTATTTGCAATTTTTACGTTATGCCATTCTGCAAACAATTGAATATAGTTTCTAAAATTTGTAAGCAATATATATTTTCCAAAGTTCTTTATTTGTTCACCTGTATAACGCGGCAGCCAGTCGTTTACAATTTCTTCTTTTGTTTTCATTGCTGAGTATTTTTCGTTGATGATTACTTGTCACAAAAACACTAAGACGCAAAGGATTTCCTAAAGTTTTCTTATGGTAACATAAAAATTATTAAACTGATTTCTTTGTGTTGTTTGGCAATATCAAAAATAGAGCAGATAAATTTTGAAAAGATAAAAAAACAGTTGCTCACTTGTTACATTTGCGCATGTTGCGCATTGAGTATCCCAATCATTCGTTCAGAATAAAAGAAGATAATAACAAACATTTCATTTTTGATGAGGTGAGAAAAAAATGGGTGATACTTACACCTGAGGAATGGGTGCGGCAAAATTTTATTCAATACCTTATTGAGGTAAAAAAATATCCTTCTGTCGTTATTGCTATAGAAAAAGAGATTAAACTCGGTGAATTAAAAAAGCGTTGTGATATTGTTGTATATAAGCGGCACCAACCGTGGATGATAGTGGAATGTAAAGAGCGAACTCTTTTATTAAACGATGCGGTGGTGCAGCAAATACTTCGCTACAACATAAGTTTGAAGGTGAAAATACTTGTTGTAACCAATGGTGAAAGTTCTTATGCAGTGGAGTTAAATAATGATGAAATAATTCCGTTGAATATTTTGCCGGAATGGACAAATGAATAGGAATTGGGTGTTTGGAAATTGGAATTATTTCAATATTTGCCCGTCACGTTGCATCTAAACGAAAATGAAATAAAGATGCCGGAAGAATAAAACCTGATCGCTATCGCCGAATAAACTTGAGAACGTACAAGTGAGTGACACAACAAAAGCATCATAGTAATTCAATTGTTGGCTGCATAAAAATTTCTTAATTTATTTTATACAAGCTTATCAAATATCGTTAGACGTTTTTTTCTTTCCGAAAATGTTGTGATAGTTAACTCGCTTTAAAATCCAGAACGAAAGTATCACCCATACTACTCCCAAACAAAAACCGGCAATTACATCGGTGGCATAATGCATTTTCAGAATGATCCTGCTTATGCCGATTGTGAATGAAAGCAACAACAATAAAATGGAGAAAACCCATTTCCATAAATAACGCAAACCTGAATCATCAATAAGGTAAATTAATACACTGCAAAAAATAAATGAACACAATGCATGACCGCTTGGGAAGCTGTAAGTGAAACTTCGAACGATGGGCAACTCTGGGCGTTCCCTGTGAAAAAAATCTTTTAATCCAAACATGAAGACAGAACTGCTGATGGCAACAATTGAAATATCTACAGCACGCCGGTACTGTTTCTTTATAATAAAGTAAGCAACTAAAATTGCATAGGCAGGAAGCAAAAATTGAATGGTGCCAAAAAATGTAAGAAACTTCATTACCTGCAGCATCCCATCGCTTGCAAACGAAACAAAGAAGCTCGACACTGATGCATCAAATGCTTTTTCATTTTTATAAATTACTTCACGTGTAATAAAACCAAACGTAAATAACGAAAAGACAAAGAAAGCTGCGACTATAATAACCTTTAAAGAGATAAGCTCGATAAGCTTTACGTTATTGCCTTTTAGTTTAAACATAGGCTATATTTTTAAACTATATAATTGCACTTCGTTCACTTTACCTTTCAACTCCACCAAACCAAGATTTACTTTTTGACCATCTTTTAAATTAGCATGATCAATAAAGTCTTTTGACACGAGAAAATCATGATTTAATTCTGTGCTTGCTGCTTTTATACGAGCAGCAGTGTTCATGGCATCGCCGCTCATTGCAAGATCTTTTTTTATTACGCCAATTTCCCCAACAGTAACATCGCCAACATGAATACCAATGCGATACTCCGGCACTATACCATACACTCTTTTAAAATGTGAGCTGTTTCTGCGAAGATTTTTTCGGGCATCAACAAGTGCTTTTATACACCGGCGTGTATTTCCTTTATTGTATCTCCATGATACTACTATCTCATCACCAACATATTGATAAATTCTTCCGCCGTTTTCAATAAGTGCATTTGAAATATGATAAATAAATTCTCTTATAAATCTGAAGTACCGTTTGTTGTGCATACTTTCGGCAATGGTTGTTGAGTCTTTTAAATCAATAAACATGATGATTCTTTTTTCTACTTTGGGCTCAATATATTTTCCAAGAAATATATCCATAAAAACACCAGGGGAATATTTTTCATTTATCTCGATAATAAGCTGTGTTATAAGAAAAAGAATAAGCCAATAAAAAGTTTTTTGCAACAACCAGTTTATATGAAACATTTCGCCATAAAAACGATGAAAGGCGGTATCAATCGAAACACCAAATAGTGATACGGTGTTAACCGTATATAACAACAAATGCATAAGAAATGCAGCCATAACGAGTATAAGACTTTTGATAAGATAGGCCGCCCAAAGCGAAAAGTTGCGGAATATTTTTTTTAAATAAACGACAAGAAGATAACCCATTATCATGCTCATGGGAAAAAGAATTATTTCCCTTAGAATAAGTGCCTTTAACGGGCTCTGACCTTCGGGGACTTGTAAGGTGCTGAAAGTGGTTACAGCAATAGTATCAATAAGCGCCCAGAACAAAGCAATAAGCAAAATGGTTTGCAATCTGTACTTATTAATTCCGCTTAGCGTAAATATGTGGTTCTTCGAGCTCATACACTGCTTTGAAGATAATTATATATTGCCTGCTGGGCATTTATTTTTTCATTTTCGCCGGTTACTCGATGCTGCTCATGCGTAGGTGAAAGTTCAGTCATTTTTACATTGTCGCTCCATTGAATATTAAAATAATCAATCAATTCTTTTTTACAATTAATGTTGTTCATTTCTACGCATACTTCGATGCGATGATGAAGATTTCTGTTCATAAGATCAGATGAGCCCATGATAACTGTTGCATTATCTCCTGCACCAAAAATGAAAATGCGTGTATGCTCAAGATAGCGATCAACCAATCTTCTTACTATAATGTTATCGCTTAGTCCGGGAATGCCGGGCATTAAACAACAGATGCTTCTTACAATAAGATTTATTTTCACTCCTGCCTCACTTGCTTTATACAATAGGCCTATGATTTGTTGCTCTTCAAGGTTGTTTACTTTAATACGAATCATTGCCTCTTCGCCCAGCTTTACTTTTTGAATTTCCTCATCAATCAGTTTTTCAAAACGCTCCATCATATTGAATTGTGATACCAATAATTTTTCAAATTTTAATTTAGGCGTTTCATCTTTACTGTTCTTTTTTTGAAGATAGTTGAACAATTGTAATAGCTCTGTAATAATAAAAGGATCAGTTGTCATAAGCACATGGTCGGTATAAAACTGTGCTGTTATCTCATTAAAGTTTCCCGTACTCAAAATTGCATACGAAAGCGTTTGAGCACCTGATCGTCTTTTTATCACACTGATTTTGGAATGCACTTTTATGCCGGGTAAACTGTAAATAATTTTTATTCCCGCTTTCTTCATCTGTCTGCTCCATTTGATATTGTTCTCTTCATCGAATCTTGCTTTTAATTCAATAAAAACCACCACATTTTTTCCATTCTTCGCAGCGCTTATCAAAGCATTTACAATGTGTGATTCAGCGGCAACTCTGTACAACGTAATATAAATATCAGTGACTGCCGCATCAACTGCCGCCTGATTAAAAAATGAAAGCACAGGATTATAACTTTGATAAGGAATGTGCAACAACAGGTCTTTAGAGTTGAGTACTTGGAAAATATCACCACAATCCATTAACCCCGGGGAGGAGAGCGGAGACCTTTTTTCGTAATGTAAACTTTTGTTAAAGATGGGGAAGGAAGAAAGGTCTTTTAAATTGTGATAATGATCACCTGCAAACATTTCCTCAAACTTAAGACCGAATGCCGATGCAAGAAACAGTTGAACATTGCGCGGCATGCTTATCTCATATAAAAATCGGGAAGGCGTACCATAATCTCTTTTGCGCAATTGCCTTTCTATTTTCTGCGACAAGTCGCCGCTATACTCATCATCGAGTGCCAACTCTGCGTCCCGGTTGAATTTAATCGTATATACACCCTCAATCGTTAATCCCGGAAAAAGACAGTTGAGATTTTCGCGAATTATATCATCAATAAAAATTACATACTCAAAATCATCGTACGGCGTAAGCACAAAAAAGCGTTGCAGCTTATCAGATGGTATGTTTACCACGGCATGCTGCAACATCGCATTGTTTTCGTTTTTTAATGTTACCACCAAATACAGTCTATTGTTTTCGGGCAAAAATTGCTGCCTTATATTGCCTTCTAAAAAAAGTGGTTGTATAAACGATAAAACTTGCGACAAAAAAATTTCTTTTATTTCTGCTATGTGTTCTTTCCTCACCGAGGTATTATAATAAAAAACAATGCCATGCTCTTTTAATTGCGGAATTACATCGTGTTTAAGAATGCTTCCAAAGATTTCCAACTGCCTGTTTATCTCTGTCTGAATTTTTGCAGGCAGATCTTCATTTAAACCTATGCTTACCTGCATTTGTGTTTTTCTGTTCAACTTCGAAAATGCAACGATGTAAGGATAGCGCACTCGAAAGAATTCATCGAGATTTGAAGAAAAAATAGAAAGAAATTTTAACCGTTCGTATAAAGGCACACCTTTATCTGCAGCCTCTTGCAACACACGAAAATTAAATCCAAGCCAACTTATATCTCTGTTATAAAACATGATTCGTTTAATTTTATTAAACCGGAATTTATGCAGAGTTTTTTTATAAGCCTAATTCTGCAAATGCGGAAAAAACGCTTACCGGTAAAAAGCTAAGTTTAAAAGAAAAAATTTCGCTTAAATTATCACAGCGTGAATTTAGAAAAACCATTAACAAGGACGGTACTGTAAACGCAACGCAACTTAAAAAGTAATGGGGTTCTTTCTGGGTGCTATAGGACTTCTTATCGCTGCATTCACTAATCAAGATAAAAGACATGATCGCATAAAATGGGCACTTATTGGCTGGGGGTCTTTCGTGCTGATATATCTTGTTGCCTTGGTTATTATATTAAGTAATGATAACAGTAGTGGTTACTAAAGCAATTCAAACTCTACCGTTCGCAATTCGCTTATGTGATTTTTTTTTTAAAAAATAAAATAGCAGTTTCTTTTTGAACTGCTATTTTACTTTGTATTCTTAATCAGAATATACTTTTATAACCCAAACACTCCTGCATTCAGCATTTGCAAAGTCTCTTTCTTATAAGCTGCGGGAATTAGAATGGAAATATTGTGTTTGCTGCCGCCATAGCTTACCATGCGCACAGGTATTGCACTTATAGCATTAAAAACTTTTTTCAATACATCGGGTGTTTGTGCAATTTCGTTACCCACAATAGAAACGATGGTTTGATCTTTATCCACTTCAACGCTGCCAAATGGTTCAAGTTCTTTTACAATTGCATCAAGGTTTGTATCACTGTCAATTGTAACGGATAATGCCACTTCTGAAGTGGTAATCATGTCAATTGCCGTACGATATTTTTCAAACACTTCAAATACTTTTCTTAAAAAACCATACGCCAACAACATACGGCTGCTCTTTATTTTTATAGCGATAATTCCGTCTTTTGCTGCAACTGCCTTTACACCATAGCTCTTTGCATCTTCTTCAATAGTTGTGCCTTTCGCATCGGGTTGCATGGTATTGAGCAATTTTACCGGCACATTAAAAAGTTGTGCAGGCCATATACATGCCGGATGTAAAATTTTTGCACCGAAGTAAGCAAGCTCTGCAGCTTCATCAAAGCTCAATTGCTCAACGGGAACAGTTTTGTTTACAATACGCGGATCATTGTTATGCATGCCATCAATATCTGTCCATATTTCGCACACTTGTGCACCGATGGCAGCAGCGATAAGCGATGCAGTGTAATCGCTTCCGCCGCGTTTTAAGTTGTCAACTTCGCCCTTTATATTGCGGCATATATAGCCTTGTGTGATAAATAATTTTTTATTGCTATTCTGCTGAAGCAGTTGCGTTAGCTTTACTTTAATGCTTCCGATAAGCGGTTCACTATTCGCATCAATGCTCATAAATTCAAGTGCAGGCAAGAGCAAATGATCAATTCCCTTTTCCTCAAGAAAAACAGAGAACATCTTCGTGCTCATAAGTTCACCTTGAGCAAGAATATCTTTATTCAGCGCTTCACTGAAAGAAATTTTTAAAATGATATTAAGAAATTCAAAGTGCTCTGTAACAATTGCGTTTGCTTTTGCAAGCGCAGATTCTGTATGAACAAGGTCTTTTACAAAATTTCTGTAATGCAGTTCAAGCTCATCTATCTTTCGCTTGGCAGCAGGTCTGTCACCTGCTGCAATCAAATCACTTATTGTTACGAGCGAATTTGTTGTTCCGCTTAAAGCGCTTAATACAACAATCTTCGGTTGATCGTCTTTTGTTATTAATTCTGCCACATGATGCATGCGCTCCGGCTTACCCACACTGGTGCCGCCAAACTTCAATACTTTCATAATTTTCGTTCTCTTGAAAAGAAATTTTAATTGGTAAAAATTTTGAGGTGCAAAAGTAAATGGTCTATAATAATTGCAGAGAAGAAATTTTTGATGATTGCAAGTTACATGTTATAAGGAGCAGGTTGATTGGTTGAAGGTTGATTAGTAAAAAAATGTTAATTGGTGATTGGTTAAATTTGTAATTGGTTAGTTAGTCTATTAGGATTGTTATTATGATAAGGCCCCCCACTCACCATTGACCATTCGCCGTCTTAGCTGGCATAAAAATTTTGTGCATTACCCATCAATGCTATCCGTTTTCTAAAAATAAAACTTATTCTATGGCTACAGAAACAACGGTTCAATTAGCTGTGCGCAGCATTGAATTTGGCATGGCTGGACATATTCCGCGCAAATTTTCCTGCGAAGGCGAAAATGTAAACCCTCCTCTTGAAATAAGCGGCGTGCCGGATGGAACAAAAACATTGGCAATTATTGTTGAAGATCCGGATGCGCCACGAGGTATATTTTATCATTGGCTTGTGTGGAATATTCAGCCTAACGAACCGATTGAGGAGAACAGCGTACCAGGCATTAGCGGCACAAACAGTTTTGGAAAAATAGGTTATGGTGGACCTTGTCCACCTTCCGGCACTCACCGCTATTTCTTTAAAGTGTATGCGCTAAATACAGAATTGGATTTGCAGACAGGCGCCAATAAAGATGCATTAGACCAAGCAATGAACGGACATGTTCTTGCAGAAGGTGAATTGATGGGACTTTATCACAAAAGCAAAGCATAAAATTCTTTATTGCCGGTTTAACTATTGTTGAGCGAATGATTCGTTTTGATGGTAATTAAACCGGCAATTGTATCTATTCATATCTAACGTAGTTCTTTTCATATTTTAAAAGCTTCATTCCCATGCTTAATGAGACGCAAAAAAATTTTATCTGCTGTTTTAATAATTTCGGTATGTTAGCGATGGAATTTTAAAAACGATTGTTACTTGAAGAGCACTCCCGTGATGAAACAGCTAACCGTTATTTTACTGCTTGCAATTTTTTCCTGTTCGCTTTTCGCACAGCCATATTATTTCAGACATTATCAGGTTGAGGATGGGCTTTCGCATAGCACAGTATTTTGCAGTGCACAAGATAGCAGCGGCTTCATGTGGTTTGGAACAAAAGCTGGCTTGAATCGTTTTGACGGCTACTATTTTAAATCATTCAATCTTAGTAATACCGAAGATGAAAGAACTCTTACTGCAGACATGGTTTATTGTTTGCACACAGACAGATACGGCAAATTATGGGTGGGTTCAAAAAATGGTTTGTTCTGGTATGATGCATTGCAAGAGAAACTTGTTCATGTACTGGATTCTATAACAAATGTATATTCTATTCAAATGGACAAGACCGGCAATTTGTGGTTTATTTCAGGGAGCACTTTGTTTAATTATGATCTTAAGAAAAACAGCTTGCAAAAATTTTCTCCTTCAGAATATTTCAATGCAACATTTGTATGCGAATCGAATAATGGTACTATATGGGTTTCTACGTGGGATGGCCGTTTAGAAAAATTTGACTCCACAACTTTTGCGTTCACCAGTTATGATGTGTTTAACCATTCACCTGTTCCTGCATCAAAGTATATTCAAAAGATTCAACCTGCAGATGATCATTCTCTTTTTATTGCAACATCGGCACAGGGAATAAAACAATTCGACCTCAACACTTTTACTTATAAAGATATTCTCACACACTACAATGGTAAGACATCCATATTTGTCCGCGACATTTTAAAAAGCAAGGAGAATGAATTTTGGTTTGCTACGGAATCGGGCATCTTCATTTATCAAACAGACAAACAAAAATTTATCAACTTAAAAAAGAAACCGCTCGATCCATATTCTTTAACGGACAACGCCGTCTATTCTCTATACAAAGACAAAGAGGGTGGCATTTGGGCAGGCACTTTTTTTGGCGGTGTAAATTATTATGCAAGTGAATGTGCAGAGTTTCAAAAATATTTTCCCGATAACACGACGAATGCTATAAGCGGAAATGCGGTGCGTGAAATTTGTGAAGATAATTACCGCAACCTATGGATAGGTACTGAAGATGCGGGCTTAAATAAACTTAATAAAGAAACAGGAAGCATAACGCAATACAAACCTGCCGGTGAAAATACAAGCATTGCTTACTGGAATATTCATGGCTTAATGGTTGATGGGAACGATTTATGGATCGGCACTTTTGAACATGGACTCGATGTGATGGATGTGAGAACAGGGCTTGTAAAAAAACATTATGTTGCAGGCAATGGAAAGAATGATTTGAAAAGCAATTTCGGTCTTTGTTTTCTTCGACACTCTTCAGGTGAAATATATGTGGGCATGAGTTATGGCTTTTATCATTATAATAGAAAGAAAGACAATTTTGATCGTCCAAACCAAGTTGATGCAGATGTATTCGTTACGTCAATTATAGAAGATCATACCAAAACTATCTGGGTTGCAACAAACGCAAAAGGAGTTTTTTGGCTGAATCCTTTGACGGGAGAGCACGGACATTTAATGAACGATCCCAACAACCAAAATAGTTTAACAAGCAATATGCTTAATGCAGTTTTTGAAGACTCCTATAACGACATATGGTTTGCAACGGAAGGTGGGGGAGTTTGCAAATTGAGCAGTGACAGAAAAACTATTTCACGATTCACCACAAAGAATGGATTGCCAAGTAATTTTACTTTTAAAGTAATAGAAGATAATGATAAAAAGTTATGGATTACTACATCAAAAGGTCTTGTAAAATTTGATCCTGTTAATCATACATCAACAGTTTATACAAAAGCGAATGGGTTGTTGAATGATCAGTTCAATTATCATTCAGGTTACAAAGACAAAGATGGAAGATTGTATTTCGGAAGCGTTAAAGGGATGATTTCTTTCAATCCCCGCGACATGATTACAAACAATATTATGCCGCCGGTTTTTATTACGGGTGTTCAGGTTAACAACGAAGAATTGCAAAAGGGAGAAGACAGTAATTCAGTATCCTTTACAAAAAAAATTACGTTGCCTTATTATAAATCTTCTGTAAGTATTGATTTTGCAGCATTGAGTTACATATCGCCGGGGATGACTGCCTATAAATATAAACTTGAAGGTTTGGATAAAGACTGGACTTTTATAAAGACGAACAGAAAAGTTTACTTCACTCATCTTTCTGCGGGCAATTATATTTTTAAAGTAGGTGCTGCGAAGAACGGTGCATGGTCAAAACAGGAGGCGCAGTTAGCAATAGAAATTTTGCCACCTTTCTGGGCAACTAAACAAGCATATCTCCTATATATCTGTGTAACTGCTCTTGTTTTATACTTCGCTATAAAGGGTTATCATAAAAGGCATCAGAATAAAAAAGAAAAAGAGATATACGAAGCGAAAATTGATTTCTTTACAAATGTTGCACACGAAATAAAAACACCTCTAACGCTCATAAAGGGACCTGTTGAAAATTTATTAGAGATCCTCGATGATGTGCCTGCAATTAAGGAAGATGTAACAATGATGGACAGAAACACAAATCGTCTTATTGATCTTGTTTCGCAGATACTCGATTTTCGTCAAACAGAGATAAAAAGTTTTAGTCTTGATTTTAGTAAAGTTGATATTAGCGGATTGTTGCAAGAAACTTATCTCAATTTTAAAATGCTTGCAAAAAAGAGAAATCTCAATTATACACTTGAATTACCAACATTCAATGTTCAGGCGCTTGCTGATGAAGAAGCGTTGAAAAAAATTTTCAGCAATCTTTTCAGTAACGCGATCAAGTATGCTGATAAAAATGTTTGTATAAAATTGATTGCGGAAAACAAGGATATAGTCATTGAAATCGAAAACGATGGATACATTATTCCTTACGATTTAAGAGAAAAAATATTTGAGCCTTTTTATCGCATAAAAAATAACACGAAGCAAAAGGGCACCGGCATTGGGCTTACGCTTGCACGCTCTTTAGCCGAGCTGCATAAAGGAAAGTTATACTTGAAGGAAACAAATAACAGCATGAATGTTTTTGTGTTCACGTTGCCAAAGGTTTCGGAAAAAAAGTACGACGAGTCTGTGGTATCAACTGTTTAGTGTAATGATTTTTTTGGGCCAGACTGCATTGCACGTATGATGCTTTTCTTGCGTCGCACTCGTGTACTTTCTGTTCTTTATTGAGCATACTCGAAGAGCTGCAGAAATTCATGCGTCATAAATTGCAAAGGTGTCTGACACTTTAAAAGTGTCTGACACCTCCGATAAAGTAAAGCAACCAATAAAATTTTTGAAATGCTACCACTAATATTGCTTGTTGATGACGAAGAAGAAATTCTCGATTTTTTAGAGAGAATATTAAAAGTAAAATACAGTGTGCTGAAAGCTGAAAGCGCGAAGGAAGCTTTGCATATATTGAACAATGAACCTGTCCAATTAATAGTAAGCGATGTAATGATGCCTGAAATGGATGGGTTTGAATTTTGCAAAATTATTAAATCGAATTTTGAATACAGCCATATTCCCGTGATTTTGCTTACCGCAAAAAATACTATTCAGGCAAAAGTAGAAGGTCTTGAACTTGGCGCTGATGCATACATTGAAAAACCTTTTTCAAAAGAACATTTACTTGCGCAAATTGCAAGCCTTCTTGCTAACCGGAATATGATGCGTGAATATTTTGCATCATCGCCTCTCGTGCACATAAAGAGTATTGCACATACAAAAGCAGATGAACATTTTCTTGAAACGCTTAATGAAACTATTGCAAAAAATATTGAAAACACAAACCTCGATGTTGAGCATCTTGCAAAGATGATGAACATGAGCAGAATAACTTTATATAGAAAAATAAAAGCTGTATCAAACCTTACTCCAAATGAATTAATCAATTTAATACGATTGAAAAAAGCTGCCGGACTTTTAGTAAATGGCAACTACAAAATTTATGAGATAGCTGACATGATTGGGTATAGCTCTCAAAGCAGCTTTACAAGAAATTTTTTTAAAGAATTTAAAATGACACCGACAGAATTTATGCATTCAAAAAGGCAGGAGCAAGTGAAAGAATGAACACTAACCATATTTTCTGTCTAACGTATATGCGCTTACTCATACAAATAAGCCATCAATATATCATCCAAAAAAAGATTTTCATTCTTTAGGTAAATGTATTTTTTTAATAAGCCTTCTCTTTTAAAACCAGCTTTTTCATAAAGGTGAATAGCTCTTGTATTGATTACTGATACGCCTAACTCCATTCGAAGAAAACCTCTTTCTTTTCCATATAAAAGAATTTCATTCAGCATGCGTTGTCCATAGCCTTTTCCTGAAAACGATGGATGAATAGCAACGCCGCCAAGATCAACAATGTGTGCAGCACGATGCGTTTTGGGCATTAATTTAAACATGCCTCTTAATGCACCATCTTCTTCATATACATACAAAATGCCTTGTTCAAGAAGCTCGTTGAATATTGGCTTAAATTCTTCTGCGCTCATTATTTCATAAAACAAAAAACGGTTGGTTTGCGGATGTATGTGTATCTCGTAGATGAAATCAAAATCGTTGTGTGTTGCTTTTCTTATCATAGTTTGTTGTTTATTCCATTAGGATTGAAATAGATTAATGTATCAAAAGACTGAAGTTGAAGTGCTGAACAATGTACAGAACGTTCAAGTGTGCGACGCAACAGGTGATGCCACAAAGAACTTCAGCATGGCTCATAAAAAACCTCTACACCATAACACCGCAGTAAAACAATTCTCTTCTTGAGTTCATCGGTAAAAATTATTAGCAGTAAATGTAAACGATGAAACGAAAATGGAGAACAATATTTAAGTTAGTTGAATGCTTTTATGCACTTGCATTATTTTGGCAGTGTTCGGGTTCCTTCAGGCTTCATCAACAAATTCTTTCTCAAAATAATCTCATACCACTCCTTGTTGAACAAGTTCGTAGTAAAGGTTTTGTATTAAACCATCAGCAAGACCAATTTTGGGGACGTAGATTTCATTGATATCTGCCCAGCGCATTACATTAATATAAATTTGCAAAGCGGGAACGATAACATCGGCGCGGTCTTCACGCATTTGATAAATACGGATTCTTTCTTCAAGAGAAACGCTTGAAAGCTCTTTATAGTAATCACGCAACAACTCAAGGTGCAGCGGTTTGCCTTCTTTCTTTTTACTCAATGAAAAAACTTTGTTGATATTACCACCCGACCCAATTGCGATGATGGGAAGTTTACTCTTGGTGTTGCTCTTAAGATGGTCTCGCATTTCTTCCCATGTGTTTTCTTCAACCATATTTTTTAGCAGACGAATAGTGCCGATGTTAAAGGATTCTTTATAGCGCAGTTTGCCATCTGCAAAAAAAGTAAGTTCGGTGCTTCCGCCACCAACATCAATATATAAATAGGAATGTTCTTTGTCGAGGTTTTCCGCAATATGGTTTTCATAAATATAAGCGGCTTCATCATCACCGCTAATGATATTAATTTGAATGCCTGTTTCAAGCTTTACTTTTCTTATTACATCATTACTGTTGTATGCATCGCGCATTGCGCTTGTAGCACAGGCTTTCAAATGTGTAACACCATAAACATTCAGCAGGTGCTGGTATGCCTTCATCGTTTGAATAATCATGCCCAGCTTTTGCTTGCTTATCTCGCCTTTTTCAAACACATCAAAACCCAAACGCAACGGCACACGCACAAGATTTACTTTGTTGAATTGCGGTTTGCCGCTGCCATTGTCAATCACCTCCGAAATAAGTAAACGTGCCGCATTACTTCCTATATCTATAGCTGCTAATTTCAACAGTAAATGATTTAGTTAAAAATTTCCGGCGGAACAGTTTCGGACACCTTTACATCTTTCAAACGATCAATATGCACTGCCACTTCGCCTGTCTTTGGCAATTTATTTTTCAAATAATGATACGTTTCAACTTGCGAACGCACTTTCTTTTTGCCTGCGGAAGATACATAGTTATTTGATAGTGCATTATCGAGAATACGCGCTTTTATACTGTCTCTTAATTGAATGTGGATAATCTCTTTCAGTTCTTCACGAATGTGTTCATCGGTAATGAGCACTGCAGCTTCCACGCGATGGTCAAGATTGCGTATCATCCAGTCAGCGGAAGAAATATAAATTTTTTCTTTGCCATGATTATGAAAAATCATTACACGTGCATGCTCCAGATATTCATCAACAATACTTATAGCACTCATACGATGTTTTAATTTTTTCTGTTCAGTCATAGCACAAAATATTCCGCGGACAATAAGATTCACTTCAACGCCTGCCGCAGCCGCTGCATATAGTTTCTGAATGAGTTTGACATCACTTAAAGAGTTAAGTTTGGCGATAATAGATGCAGAATTTTGTGCTTTTGCATTTTTTATTTCTGCATTAATGAGTTGATTAAGTTGTTTACGCATTTTGGTAGGACAAACCATTAATGTGTTACATGCTCTAAGATGGCTATCTGATTTAGGATTTTCAAGATAGCGGAATATCCTGTTGATGTCAGCCATTATACTTCTGTTGCTTGTGAGCAGACAATGATCACCGTACACCTTTGCGGTTCTTTCATTTAAGTTACCCGTGCTTACAAAACCATATTGAATAATTTTGTTTCCGCTGCGTTTTTTTATCAAACATATTTTGGCATGCACTTTCATATTTGGAATACCAATGAGCACCTTAACGCCCTCCTCTTCCAAACGGGCTTTGTATTCGAGATTTGCTTCTTCATCAAACCTTGCTCTTAACTCAAGCATTACCATCACTTCTTTACCGTTACGAACCGCATTGATTAAAGCGTTGATGATTTTTGAATTTGGTGCAAGCCTGTACGCTGTTATCTTAATCGTTGTAACCTCTGAATCAATGGCTGCTTCGCGTAAAAGATCAATAATGGAATCAAAGGAATTATACGGAAAGTTCAGCATCACATCACGTTCGGTTATTACATCTGTTACACGTAAAGCATTCTGCAGCAAAGGATGCGTAAAGGGTGTACGACGAATGTTCTTCACTTTAAACACGTCGGGAAAATCCATAAAATGTCTAAAGTTATGAATGCGACCGCCGGGTATAATGTTATCTTTTCTTGAAAGATTTAAACGCCTTATTAAATATTCAAGCAAACCCGGATCCATTTCTTTATCGTAAACAAAACGAACAGGTTTTCCTTTTCTTCTTTTCTTTAGACCGCTCTCGATTTTTTGAACAAAAGAAGTGGTGATGTCATTGTCAATATCAATTTCTGCATCTTTGGTTACTTTGAAAATATGCGCAGTGAACTGCTCGTATCCGAAATAGGAAAATATGTACGGAAGGTTGAAACGAATTACATCTTCCAGCAAAATAATGCGATGCTCATCGGGCGCAGAAGGCAATTGTATAAAACGACCAACAATGCGGCTCGGAACTTCTATTAAAGAAAATTTGCGATCATAGGCAGAATCTTTTTTGTGCATTACCACTCCAAGATAAATGCTTTTCTCTCGCAGGTAAGGCATTTGCGGCAACGTTTCAATCATCAAAGGAATAATGTTGGAACGCACTTCTTCATCAAAAAATTTTCTTACAAAAATTTTCTGTTCCTTGTTTAACTGCGTTTCATTAACAAGAAAAATTTTTTCTTTTTTCAGCTCTTCCAAAATGCCTTCCCATATCCTGTTAAACTCGCTCTGCTGATTTAAAACAACGGTTTGAATTTCATCCAGAATTTTTTGCGGTTGCTCTTCAAGGTGCATATTTACTTTTTTACCGCCTAACTCAATCATACGTTTAAGCGTTGCAACTCGCACACGAAAAAATTCATCGAGGTTGTTGGAAAAAATGCCAAGGAAACGGATGCGTTCTTTTAACGGTACGTTAGGATCATTTGCTTCCTGTAAAACCCTTGCATTAAAACTAAGCCAGCTAATATCTCTTGGAATCAGGTGTTTCATAATCAACTCTTATCTCAAAAATACTTAAGAGTAGGCAAGAGGAAATATTAAGTTTTAAAGAGCCGGAATTTTTTATGATACCGGCTGTAGTGTTTCATGGCATCGTCTGTTGCGTCGCAATCCTTTCATCTGTTGGTAATACTATTGAGCTATACGTCGCTGTGGTAATACTTTGTCCAGAGAAACATATTCCGGAGTAATAGATTAGCTGTTATTTTTTGCTGCTATTTCTTAAAAATTTAAATGCCTCACCCATAATATTTCCTACATTTATTATGCTAACATTTTTTATTCATCTGAAAAACATCCGCTATGCCTATTGTAAAAGTTATTGAAATTATCGCTTCATCTGAAAAGAGTATTGATGACGCCATTCGCAATGCGCTTGCAGAAGCATCCAAAACAATCCACAACATAGATTCTATTTATGTGAAGGATATTAAGGCGCATGTGCAAAATAATCAGATCACCACATTTGGCGTAATATGTAAGGTGTCTTTTCGTTTAGATAGCCGATAGCTTTATTTCAGACTGTTGCATTTACCTGCAACAGTCTTTTTTATATCTCCGGCAACATCAGTCTTTTAATCTTTGAAACAATTCTTACAACTACCACAATCACCACACAACTTATAAGAGCAAGATTGTGCGAAAGAGTGAAATTTTGGATAAGTATATAAAAGATACCGCCTATTAAACTTGCGGTAGCATATAGCTCGCCACGTTTTAAAAGATCCGGAACTGTATTGCTGATAATATCAGCGAGCAATCCTCCGAATGTACCTGTTATCATGCCCATTACAATTGCGTACGTATCGTTAACATTATGCAATAAACTTATCTCAATACCCGTAGTCGTGAACAAGCCAAGACCAATTGCATCTGTAATAAAAATGGTTCGCGCAAATTTTATAATCTTTCTGTTTAATATTGACACAAATATCACGGCACCAACTACAAGCGATAATGCGAGATAATCATTTATCCAATTAACAGGTCTTATCCCAATTACTAAATCTCTTACTGTGCCGCCGCCGTATGCAGTTACAAAAGCGAGCACAGCTGCACCGAAAATATCCATTCGATGTGCTCTTGCTTTTAAAGCTCCTGTAAGAGCAAACACAAAAACACCTGAATAAGTTATTACATCAAGAAGGTTCATTTTTTAAATTGCAAAGATTGCGTTATAAAAATAATAAAGCCTGTTAAGAATAACAGGCTTGTACCAAAAACTAACTGCTTGCTTATGAAAAAAATGAAACGATATTTTACTTGCTAATTCATATAAGGATGCTCCATTCCATATAATACCCAATGTGTTTCTTCTTCAACAGGAGATGCAATAAAGTGATTATATTTTTCAACTGATACTTCAATTCCTTTTACTGCAGATTTTATTTTTAAGTTGGTTGGCCTATTTAATTTCCCTCTTACTGCAATCAGCAGGTCGGTGGATAATGTTATTCTGTGTTGCATAATATTTTGTTTTTATTTCTTGTTGTTGATTGATGACACAAAGATGTATTACATAATGCAGTAAGAAAAGATGAACATGAACAGAACAACTCAATTGCGGGATGAATTGAAAAAAATGGATAATGAAGTTTAGACCTCACCCCAACCCTCTCCAAAGGAGAGGGAGAAAGCCATAATTCTTATACATTTGAATCAAAATAAAAAACCATGTACAACACTTTGCTGACAGAACTTGCAAACAACATTTTCACCATCACCATCAATCGTCCTGATAAACTAAATGCGCTTAACAAAATTGTAATGGAAGAATTGGATGCAGCGATTACTGAAGTGTATAATAACGATGAAATAAAATCTGCAATCATAACAGGTGCCGGACAAAAAAGTTTTGTGGCAGGTGCAGATATAAGCGAGTTTATTGGCTTAAGTGTTGAACAGGGAAAAGCGCTTGCAAAAAAAGGACAGGATATATTTTTTAAAATTGAAAATGCACCAAAACCAATCATTGCGTGTGTAAATGGTTTTGCGTTAGGCGGCGGTTGTGAGTTGGCAATGAGTTGTCACTTCAGAATTGCAAGTGAGAATGCAAAATTTGGTCAGCCGGAAGTTAATTTGGGTATAATGCCCGGCTATGGCGGCACACAACGTTTAACGCAACTGATTGGAAAAGGAAGAGCATTGGAATTACTTATGAGCGGTAACATGATTGACGCAAATACCGCTTTACAATATGGCTTGGTAAATTATGTTGTATCTCAAGAAGAATTATTGAATAAAGCAAAATCAATTCTTGAAATCATCAACAGCAAAGCGCCGATCGGCGTTGCCAATTGTATTAAAGCCGCGAACGCGGTATTTGGCTCAAAGGTGTCAGACACTTCTAAAGTGTCAGACACCTATCCGTATAGCTTTGCACTTGAAGTGGAACTATTTGGTAACTGTTTTGCAACAGAAGATATGAAAGAAGGAACGAGTGCGTTTTTGGAAAAGAGGAAGACGAATTTCAAAGGGAGATAATTATTCAATAATTTGACTACGTTTGATAAAATCACCTTATCACTTCTTCAAGCTTTTTCTCTAAATTTTCTCCGCGTAAATCGCTAATTTTCTTATCGCATTGTCCAACTTGGAATTTTGGATGATTTCGTAGAGTTGATAGTCTGTCAATTTTGATAAGTCCAGGGGAGTATTGCGTTGTGTCCAAAATAATTGCTACCAACGAATCGGTATTGCTGCAGGTGGGGTATTTTATAATGTCAAGCCCGATATGCCAAATGTCGTATTGAGAAGATTGAACTTTTCGGGTGCCGCTGTATTTTGCGTCGTCCTGAAAATGGTTGACACTTTTTTGAGTTATTCACAGCGGGATAAGATGGCTGTGTTTTTTAATTTATCAAAAATACTTCAGTTTTGTTTTATCAGCCTAAGCGGAATTGGTGTTTTAGTTCTGGGGAGATCTAAACCCAACAGGAATAAGCTGATGCGACGAAGTAGTAAGCTTTGTATGATGGCTGCTCATCCGGGTAGCCATTTTTGTTTACTACTTTGGAGCTTCATGCCTTTACAAAATCTCCCCATTCGCGCTGTTGTTTGTAGTAACTTTTCCAAAGCCGTTTCAATGTTCCTGTTTGCTTGTGTGCTTCATTGGGTGTTAACCACTCAATGCTGCGATGAGGTCTTTGCTCGTTATAAAACTCAATGAACTTTTTGATGTTTTTCTTTGCCTCGGCAATACTACTGAAATTTATTTCTCTGTCTGTAGTAAACTCTTCTTTTATCGTTCTGTGTATTCTTTCTGCTACAGCATTTTCTAATGGATCGCCTGTTTCTGTCATGCTGATCTGAACATTATTCTTTTTGAGGAGCTTCACATACGCATGACAACAATATTGAACGCCTCTGTCGCTGTGATGTATTAATTTTTCTGTTTTTTCTTTTCGCTGTTTGAGTGCCTGCTTCAATGCTTCCAGACTGCCTTTTACGCTTAAATCTTCATGCACACAATGACCGACTATTTTTCGTGAATACAAATCTGTAATAAGGCTTAAGTAACAAAATTTGTCTTGCTGCCTGAGCCACACATACGTTATGTCCGACACCCATATTTCGTTACAACGCTGTGGGGATGCGCCTTTCACAAGGGACTTATACTTATTGAAATGATGATAGCTGCAAGTGGTTTTTGCTCTTATCCTTTTCGGTTTTATCAGCAAATCATTGTTGCGCAATACATCAAAAAACTTATCGCGACCCATCTTTATCTGATGCTGTGACAATTCCTTTTTTAAACATTGATGAAGGTTTCTGCCGCTGCCACGTTTCCATGTTTCTCTTTTCTTTTTGATAAGCCCAACCACTACATCTTCCTGCAAAGCTTTGTTCTGATCACAGTGCAACTGCTTGTAATAAGCCTGCCTGCTGCGACCAAACACCGAGCACATTTCTCTTACTTTTTCTTTTGGTCTTTGTTGATGGAAGCTGTGGATGGTTGGGCACCATACTTTTTTAGTATCTCAATGTCGAATTTCTTTTCGGCTACTTCAATGGCATGCTGCCACAGATCGGCACGCAGTTCTGCCACGCGTAAAAGCTCTTTCAGCTCTTTGTTTTCTTCTTCTAATTTTTTAAATGCTACGTCTTTTTTCACTTCAGCAAAATTAGCGGGTTGAAGGGGTTTTTTCTCATAACCTTTTAAGCCCTGGCTTTGACGTATCCAATACTGAATAGTTGCATTACCGCGAATGCCGTAAATCATTTGCGCCTGACGTTGTGTGAGTCTGCCGCTCAATACTTCGTTTACAATTTTTTGTTTGAAGACTTCGGTGTAGAATAGTTTTTGCGCTTCACTGCGCTGAGAACTTTGTTTTTTGCTCATTTTTTTGTCCTGTTTTAAGTTGACTTATCCACATTTTTGGTGTCAACCTACTTTAGGACTATACAATGCCGCGCAACGAACAGGGCTTGCCGAAGTGGGGGCAATAGAATTCCGTCCGCCCCGGCTAACTGCTGCTGAATAAAGATAAAAAGTTGATGACATATTCTAAAGCTAAATTAATAACGTCAAGCTGGATATGAAGCTAAATTGAAAAACAAAAGTTGAAACACGGCTTCCGTCTGCCCCCATTTTGGCAAACCCCATGTTAGCGGTTCGGGCTTCTCTTGTTTGTCATTCTTTAATTGAAGATAAGTTTGTCTAACCACATTTTGGCTACAACAAAAGCAAGTTTGGCTACAACAGCTTTTTTTATTTGAACCAATTTTGCATAAACAAAACAAATAAAAAATGAAAATAGTAGTAACGGGGTCTTTGGGGAATATAAGTAAGCCACTGACGGAAAATTTGGTTCAAAAAGGGCATTCGGTAACTGTCATCAGCAGTAAAGAAGACAAACAAAAAGACATTGAAGCACTAGGTGCTAAAGCTGCTATCGGAACTTTACTAGATGTTGATTTTCTCACAGAAACATTCAGGGGTACTGATATAGTATATGTAATGGAACCGGGTGATGTTGGTGATTTTTTTGACCCTAACCTGGATTTTGTGGCTTCTAAAACAGCCATTGGTATGAATTATAAGAAAGCAATTGAGCAATCGGGAGTGAAACGAGTAGTACACCTTAGCAGTAATGGCGCTCATGCAGACAAAGACAATGGAATATTAGTTATCCACTATAACGTTGAAAATATCCTACGACAACTTCCTGAAGATGTAACTATAAAATTTATCCGTGCTGCAAGCTTCTTCCAAAATGTGCTTCACTATACGCAAACGATTAAAGCACAAAATTCAATATTCTCTAATTACGAAGGAACTGAACCCGAACCGTGGGTATCTACTTTGGATATTGCAGATTTTATTGCTGAGGAAATGGAAAAGCCATTTGAAAAGAGGGAAATCCGTTATGTAGCCAGTGAAGAACTAACAGCCATCCAGGTTGCTCAAATGTTAGCCAATGCTTTGGGGAAACCTAAAATTGACTGGGTGGTCATTTCTGATGAACAACTTTTAGAAAGTATGGTTTCAATAGGGATGAATCCTGCATCAGCCAAACTTTACGTTGAAATGACCGCATGGAGACGTGGTGGAAGAATGTTTGAGGATTATAATAAAAACAAACCAGCAACGCCATTTGGAAAAAGGAAACTGAAAGACTTTATACAAAATGTTTTTGTACCCGGTTATAATGCTTCTTAAATAACAATAAAAAATCTGTATTAATCGCAATGGATACTCAAATAGGAAAAGCTGCAATTGAGGAATTACTTTTCTCTTATCGTGACGCATTAAATGCATCAAGTATAACTTTAGTTGCACAAGCATACACCAATGATTTAGTTTTTATGCCCCACAATGCTCCGACAGCAAATGGTCAAAAAGAATTACATGCGGCATATGAATTTGCTTTTAAAAAATTTAAGGTAAGTACCCAACTTTTCATTGATGAGATTGAAATTGCAGGTGATTTCGCATTTGCAAGAACCCATTCAAAAGGAACAGTTTTATTATATGAAAGCGGAGAGGTTTTACCCGAAGAAAATAGAGAGTTGTTTGTGTTCCATAAGGTAAATGGTGAATGGAAAATTGCCCGTTATATGTTTGTAAAAAAACAATAAAAAAACTGAAAGATAATGTCAGATAAACAACTTATAAAAGTAAAAACGATAAGTCAGTTTCACCAGCTTTTTGATTTGCCTAAGCCGGAACACCCCTTAATAAGTTTGGTAGATTACAGCTTGATTAAAATTACCCGGGAAAATGAAAGTATTAGTTGGTCAATGAATTTCTATTCTATTTCTATCAAAAGAGCATCTAATGCCAAGTTTAAATATGGACAACAGGAATATGATTTTGATGAAGGTGTAATGTTTTTTATAGCTCCCGGGCAGGTGCTTACGGTGAGCATTGACGCAGTATCAGAACATACAGGGTGGATGTTGCTAATTCATCCTGATTTTCTTTGGAACACAACACTTGCAAAATCAATTAAGCGTTACGATTTTTTTGATTATTCTGTAAATGAAGCCTTGTTTCTTTCTGACAAAGAAGAAAGTATAATCAACAATGTTGTACAGAATATCAAACAGGAATATCACTCCAATATTGATAAATTCAGTCAGAACATTATCATCTCCAATATTGAAGCGTTGCTCAATTATGCAGAGCGGTTTTATCAAAGACAGTTTATAACAAGAAAAATAAGTAATCATCAAATCTTAAACCGCCTGGAAGAATTTTTGGATGACTACTTTAATAGTGATGAAATATTGAAAACAGGATTGCCTACCGTTCAATTAGTAGCTGAAAAACTAAACGTTTCCAGTACTTATTTAACCAATCTGTTAAGGGTGATTACCGGGCAAAATACCCAACAGCATATCCATAACAAATTAATTGAAAAAGCAAAAGAAAAACTTTCAACAACAAACTTATCAGTAAGTGAAATAGCTTATGAATTGGGCTTTGAGCATTCTCAATCTTTCAGCAAGTTGTTTAAAGCCAAAACAGCCCTTTCGCCTATTCAATTCAGACAATCTTTCAACTAATAACACATGATATATCAAGTAAAAGCAAAATTTAATTTCAATAAATCAAAACAATTCTATCAAGAATTAACGGATGGAACGATCGGGAACCAAAAACCTGAAGGATATGAAATTGTAAACTCCATGAATAGAGCAAGAATTGATGGAAATGGTGATGTTAATTGGACTGAATTATGCTATTGTCCAACTCCATTGCAGCACGAAAGAGCAACGGTTTACGATGCTTATTTCACAAATATTCAAACGCAAATTATTCCTGACCATATCCCAATGATGGGAAGTTCTTTTATGGAAGCAATTAGCCATCTTTAAATTAATAAAACTATGAAATATCTAATTTCAATAATGACACTACTTGGATGTTCTTCTTCGCCTTCCTCTGCTCAGGAAGGATATAAGATAGACAAGGACAACGATACCATTGAATTTTATTTCAGTGGAGCAAGCACACTAAAAAGCGTCTATGTATCCGCTAATTTTAATAAGTGGGTTAATTATGATGGACAAACTGAAAATAGCGAAGACTGGAGAATGAAATATGATACCGATGCAAAACAATGGAAGCTGAAAAAACAGTTCAAAGCTATTCGTTCATTCGGCAGTTTCCTTGAATTTGGCTTTCTTGTAGAAGGAAAATTGATAAACGCTCCCCGCTCAGCAAAAAACACAATTTATTGCATTGGTTACGGTCGTAGATATGTGATAAAAGAGTGAGAAAATTTATCAGGAATTACAATTAAAACTTTCAGTACACCAAAAAATATTTAACAATGAAACAGATTTTTCCGGATTTATGGCAGACTGATGTAGAGCATCCATTTTGGGGTGTTAGCACACACGCCTACTTGCTGGTGCAAGAAACAGGTAACATTCTATTTTATAACACCAGTATAAAAAAAGAGTATGCAGAAATTAAAGAACTAGGAGGGATTTCATCTCAATATGTAAGCCATATGGATGAAGCTGGTCCTTCCTTGGCAGAAATCAAAAAAGAATTTGGCTCAAAACTCTGCTTTCATAAATCAGAAGTACCAGAAATAGGCAAGTATGCACCGGCAGACTACTTGTTTGACAAAACGGAAACTATTGGCAATGTTGAAATCATCCACACTCCTGGTCATACTAGAGGTAGCGTATGTTTTCTTGTACATTCAACTTCCGGAAAAAAATATTTGTTTACCGGAGATACTTTTTACCTGAATCATGGCAAATGGGACATCCGTGTTAACGGCTACGGTGGAGGTTCAAAAACTGATTTAATGCAAAGCCTTAAACTATTGCGAGAAATTGATGCTGATGTTATTATTTTTAGTGCATCGCAAGGCAATAATCCATACAAGGAAGTTACAACAGAAGAATGGCGGCTTGCTGTGGATAATGTGCTTCACACTCTCGCTTAATTTTTTGAGGCGTCGCTGTAGCCTGTGCGCTAACGGAACAGGTATTGCCGAAGTGCAGGAATAGATTTCCGTCAGCCTCGGCTTACCGATGCCTAATTTATAGATAAATGTTGATGATTTTTCCATAGCTAAATTTGTATCGTCATGCTGGATATGCAGCTAAATTGAAAAACAAAAGCTGAAACACGGCTTTTGTCAACCTGCATTTTGGCAATACCATGTTAGCGGTTCGTGCTTTTGTCCTGTAGTGCTTTGTCAACCGAGGAACTTGTGGGTCGGCTTGCAAGCTCTTTTGCAATTTTGGCTTTTGTGTGTCGGCTTTGTGCGAATTGCAAATGTGCTTGCAAGTGCGTAGGTTTCTTGTCAACTTGCAGGAATGTCATCTGCTATTATGGTTGTCAATATTTCCTTTGTCAATGTAGGAATACTTGCAATCCTATTTGCTTGTCGTTCCAATGATTTTTCAAAGACGTTTCTTACATATCTGCCATTGCCAAACGATTTGTTTCTATTATCAAAAGCTGTGGCGAAAAGTTGCGTCAATTTGATTTCTGCATCTTCAGTCAAACTATACTCAAGTTTTCTGCAACTAAGCTTATAAATTGCTAACAGTTCGTCGGGAGTGTAATCAGTGAATTCAATATATCGGTTGAATCGTGATTTGAAACCTGGGTTTGTATCAATGAAGTTTTTCATTTCATTGCTGTAACCTGCTAAAACAACAACTAATTTATCTCTGTCGTCTTCCATTCTTTTTATTAATGTCGCAACAGCTTCTTTTCCATAATCATCTCTATTTTCGCCGACAAGGGAATAAGCTTCATCTATGAAAAGTATTCCGTTCAATGCAGAATCAATTGCTTTGTTCACCTTTACTGCGGTCTGTCCCAAGTATTCAGCGACAAGCCCTGAACGGTCCGTTTCTACAAGTTGCCCTTGTGTCAACACACCAAGATGTTTATAAATTTCTGCTACAATACGTGCAACCGTTGTTTTACCAGTCCCAGGATTTCCTGTGAATACAATGTGATATGAAAGAGAAGAAGATTTTAAGCCTGTTGCTTCTCTTGCTTTTTGAATCTTTATGAAGTTGATTAAAGAATTGATTTCCTGTTTAACAGCGGTTAGCCCTATAAGAGAATTCAGTTCTTCTAACACTTGCTCTAATGTATGCTGTGAAGCAGGCACAGAAATTCTCGTTTTTTCAATCTCTTTTTTAGTGCCTTCATTTACTGTCAAGGTTTTTTGCTGTTCCGATAAACTCAAAATTTTTTTTAATGCTGTTTCTTCTTCATCTGTTACTGCTCCATCCGCTTTGGCTATAATAGATGCAAATCGGTACAAATCGGAAAGGTATTCTTTCTGCAAATCTTTGTCATAAACGGAAAGTAGTAATGAAATTCGGAAAAGGCTTTCGTCGGCTGTAACTTCAAATTGAGATTCTATTTTTTTTACAAGCTTCTCATAAATTTCCACGAAAGATGTCTTATAAAGGAGCGAAAGGTCAGAATAAGAATTGATTTGAAGATTACTGTTCTTAGCAAGAATATAAAGAAGTCCAAAAGCTTCTTTGCTTTTTAGATTTCTAATATCTGCCATTAAATTAAAGCAGCGCATCAAATCAACTACGAAGAAAAAGTTTAATAGTTGGTCTGAACTTTCAAAGGACTGCTGCTGAATGAATGGAGATTGATAAATGGCTCTAATAAATTGTTTGTTCTTCTTTATTTTATTTATGAATGCTACTATTTTATCACCAAACTCTTGAACAATTGCATAAATTTCTTTTGTAACAGGAATACCGGATGTAGAAACACTGGTTTCATTTTTCAAAAGAGCAAGATAGCTCATAAACTCTTCTGCAAATTTTTGTGAAGCTTCAAAATTGCTGACGTGATAGACTTCATTCATCCTGTCACCAACTCTAAATGTCAGGACACCATAATGTACTACTGGTGTTTGATAATTCCCTTTGAATCGCATGTCAGGCGAGCCATCTTTGTTAACCTTAGCCCAGACGTAATCAACTATTTTTGAATCATTGGGAATAGTTGCTTTTTCTTCAAGAAATCTTTGCCTTGTGAATTGAAAATCTAATTCCTTTAGGTCTAACAGACTAAATTCTCCTTGATTGTTCATTAGCAGAATGAAAGCAGGATAGATGTAAAAGTGGCTTCCATCAGCATTTTGAAGGTAAAAAGCAGGCTCTGTGGATTCTATGAAATCAATGTCTTTTAAACTGAATTTTACTTCCTCACGAAATACAGTTGTTTTTGCGGACGATTTAATGTCGCTGCTTTTTGATTCGGATGTAATATCCCAAATCTTATTCGAGTCTTTCAATTCGTGAAACGCTTCAGCAACTTTTGTGTATTGCTCTGAAAGTTCTAAGTCTGAATTAATGTTAATGTCTGCTTTGGCATTTTCATATTGCGATTTAAGGTCTTTTAAATATTCTGATGTTTCTTCGACTTCAGTTTGTAATTTTTGAAGCTCTTCTTTTTGGTTTATGAATCTTGCCAAGAACTTATTTTGATTGAACCCTTCGAGTTCAGGGAGTGAAAAACCAAATGGTTTTTTGCTATCGTCTCTTTCAGTATTTAACTCTTCTAAAATTTTTTTTTGTGATTCAATTTCGGCTTGTAAATTTTCAATGGTCTGAGGCTTTGCAAACAATTTAGAAAATGTTCCGTTCTGCTTTTTATAGAGCCGATGCTCCAAGTCAACAATAGTCCTATTTGTATCAGAAATTTTTACATCCAGCAATTCAGCTTCTTTCTCACACATGACTTGGAATTCGCTTTTCCTTTCATGAAGTGTATTTTGTAAACTGGAAAATGTTTTTGTAATTTCTGAGATTTCATTTAATAAAAGTTCTCTTTCCTTTTTACAGTCCTCAAAATGTTCCTTCAATCCCTTCAAACCTTCACTGGTCACAATTTCAGTTTGAGTGTCTCCTGCGGGTTCTTCTTCAATTACAGGCAGACTTTCATCACTTGGTAAGTTGGGTGTTGTGCTATCGTTGCCAAATAGTTTTCTTCGACTTGAAATTCCACTTCCAGGAATACTTGTATTGAAATAAGTGCCAGTTTTTCCAAGAGTAATAGAAGCGCCTCTTGGTCCGATAGTAGTGCTGACGCCTTTTTTGCTGATATTAAGGTAAATACCAGGCATAACCTTTACTCTTTTGCTGAATCTGAAAGACATAACGAAGTATTTAAAAGATTAATTTATTCCTTTTCAGCAATAAGAGAAAGTGCTTTGTTCTTTTCTTATGAGAGATTTCACTTGTGTGTTGGCGCAAAAGCAAATGTGGTGCAATTGTGTCGGCTTGTGTATTGGTTTGCACCTCTTTTGCTTTTGCTGAAGCGTCGGCAGGTCTGTTCATTGTCTGTTAGTTTTATGTTGCACGGTCGCCGTAGCATGACCGCTAACGACGACTCGGTATTTGCGATGGCAGGATATTCTGTGTTCCGTCACGCCGATACCGAAGTTGATTAAAGTTTTATTGTTGAAGATAACATTTGTCGCTTAATTTATAATGTCAAGCCCGAACTAAAGCTGATTAAAGATTTGCTGCCGATTGCTCTTCCGTCCAGCCCTGCTATCGCAAATACTTTTGTTGGTTGCAGTTTTGTCACGGTAGCCATTTATCTTTTTCTGCCCAGTCTCTAAATTCAATTGATTTTGCAGCTGCTCTAAAACAAAAGTCAACACAAGTTTTGTCAACAAAAATGAAAACTTCAGGAAACTTTGCAACTTCCGGTCTTCTTAATCTAAGAGAGAGGTCGAAATTGTATGAACCACCTTCGTCGTTAAGTATTAATGTTTGAACTTGTCTGTTTGCATAAATAACTTCAATAAAGCCCGCAACTTCTTTAAGTTCTAAAACTTTTCTGTCAGTAGTGTTTGAACAGTTTTTAAAAATGATTTTGAGATTTGTTCCTAAAAATATTTTAGAAACAATTTCATATTCGTCAAGGTCAATTTTCATCATTCGTTTTTAACCAAACTTCTGAACCAATTGGAACATCTTCTTTTGTCAATTCGCTGCCAACTAAAATGTCTCGACTTAGATTGAAAGTAATTCCTTTGATTACTGTTTCGATTGTTGAATTGTCAGGTCTAATAATCTTTATTTTGTCACCTATTGTTGCTTTCTTGTCACCAAGACCGGGAACCAAAATTAGTCCGCGTCCTGTCACCATAAATCTTTCTTCAACTTTGAATAGGAACATGTCAATCTAAAATTGCAACCAACGAATCGGTATTTGCGATGGCAGGATATTCTGTGTTCCGTCACGCCGATACCGATGTTGATTATTGTTTTATTGTTGAAGATAACATTTGTCGCTTAATTATTAATGTCAAGCCCGAACTGAAGCTGATTAAAGATTTGTTGCCGATTGTTCTTCCGTTCAGCCCTGCTATTGCAAATACTTTTGTTGTGCGTAGGGCTTTTGTCTTACTGCATTTCCATGTTTCGATTTATGTAGTCAATCGTAAAGTATGTCAAGCCAAGTCCTGTCAAGATGATAAAAACAAGCAAAAATAAAAGTGTCCACTTTACTAGTCTTCGTGTTGTCCTCCGAAAATAAAAATAGTTAAGCGCAGAAATGATTATTGCAACAATTGTCAACTCAATAATAAGTGTCTTATTGAAATCCATTGTCGCTTGAAGGCAAGCAGCTTTCTTGTCAAAGTTGTCTTTATATATCACAGGATTAATTGCAGGAGCTGTTCCATAGTACAAAAATTGAAGTCCAATAACGAACAAAACAGTTATTGCATTTAAGGCGATAAGTCCTGTCCAACTAAATATTTTTGTCTTGTCTGTCAATTACGAAGTGTCATTTTAGCCTTACGCACAACGAATCGGTATTTGCGATGGCAGGATATTCTGTGTTCCGTCGCGCCGATACCGAAGTTGATTAACGTTTTATTGTTGAAGATAACATTTGTCGGTTAATTAATAATGTCAAGCCCGAACTATAGCTAATTAAAGTTTTTGCTGCCGATTGTTCTTCCGTCAAGCCCTGCTATTGCAAATACTTTTGTTGTGCGTTCGTGCTTTTAGTCTGACATGCCGAAATGAATAAAAAAGAGCCCATTCGCGTTGTCAACTAAAAAATCTTTATACTCGCATTCATAAAACTCCCCTTTGCTATTGTCCACATAAACTTCAAAAAATTTTGATTTGTCTATTATAAGCTCGTCCATTAGGGCAATATATTTTTGCAAAACGTTGCTCATGTGAAGCATATCTCGTATTTGCTCCTTCTTATTGTCTGTCGTAAACTGATGTTCATTCAATATATGAACATCTTCATAAAATGATTCAAAAAAGCTTGAGGCAGCTTTCTCAAATTCTTCTCTCCAATTTATAACTTCTTTAAATGAGACGTCATAGTTTACGTCATTAAGATGTTTACAGATTGAAACGTTATAACTGTCACATCTTTCAATCTGCTGAACATAAAACGTCGGGACATGATTTGTGAAGAAGTTGAGTTGCTCAAGCACATGTAAAAAACCATTGATGTAAGATAAAAGTGTTTTAGTGTCCGTATAAAAGTTATTATTAAAGTCGAGCATAACGTCTGTTTAGCATGACGCACAACGAATCGGTATTTGCGATGGCAGGATATTCTGTGTTCCGTCACGCCGATACCGAAGTTGATTAAAGTTTTTTTGTTGAAGATAACATTTGTGGCTTAATTATTAATGTCCAGCCCGAACTG
>Ga0081539_10001244_pt1 | contig 45293 bp, 28 predicted proteins | sample TabmetS4T2R2_FD_71023 | JGI IMG/M metagenome (GOLD analysis project Ga0081539, IMG submission 71023) | Tabebuia heterophylla rhizosphere microbial communities from the University of Puerto Rico - S4T2R2 | ecosystem: Host-associated > Plants > Roots > Rhizosphere ... | reverse complement strand
CGTCGCGGACGAGTTGGAGGAAGACGTAGTCGGAGGATGCTCTTTGGAGGTCAACGCGCTGCTCGGCCTCCTTGTAGCCCAGCGCGTGAACCTTCACGATGTAGTCGTCCTGCGTCAGCGAGCCGAAACGGAATCTGCCGGAGCGGTCTGTCACGGCCTCGTTGACGTAGCCGCCTCGGAAACTCTCCAGACGGACGACGACGTTCTCGGCGGGCGCGCCGCCCTCGGCTATACGCACCTGCCCGCGTATCTCTACGGGGGCGGAGTTTCTCTGCGAGCCAACTTGGGCGAGCGCGGGCGCGGCGGCGGCGAGCATGATGGCGAGAAAAAGCGAGAAGCGGAGCGCGGGGCGAGACATCATCTTAGCCTCCGTAAGTGAATCAAGGCGGTTCGGGGCGCGAAGGAGTATAGAGCAAGCGGGCGCGCGCCCGCCACACAAAAAACAAGAGGGAGGGAATCGCTTCCCTCCCCCAGAAACGACCCGGCGAAGGGTCGGCAGTTAGAACTCGAACCTCAGACCGAGCCGCATGTTGAACGGCAGGTAGAAGTTGCGAGGCTTAAGGAAGTCAACGTTCGTGATGCCGCCGCTCAACTGAGCGAACTCGTTGGGACGACGAACGCGCCGGTTGTTCGTCACGTTGAAGAAGTCGGCGACGAAAACCATCTTCTGCGATTCGTTGAGATTCCACTTGTAGTCTGCGTGCAGGTCGCCGCGGACGAACCAAGCCGTGCGTCCGAGCGCGCCGCGACCGCCGACGGGGATTTCGCCCGCGTTGGTGTAGATCGGGTGCGCGAGGAACTTGTTAATCGGCACGCCCGACTCGCCGTGGATGCCGAGACCGAGCGTCAGGCCGGCGAGTTGGCGCATGAAGCCGTTGTCGCGGCTGAAGCTGTAGGTCGGGTAGATGTTGAAGAGGTGCCTCCGGTCTGTGTTGAGCGGGCCGGTCGCGTTCTGGTCGCCGAGCAGGTTGAACTCGCCTTCAGTGAAATCGAAGAGCGAACTGATTGCCGGGTCGGTCTGACCGTTGTCGTTGCGGAAGTGGCCTTCAAAGTTGCCGCGCAGCGAGGCTATGCGCCAGTTCGAGAGCAACTGCCAGTTGTCGGAGAAGCGCTTGTTCAACTCGATCTCGAACGCCTTGTAGATGTGCGTCGGGTTCGGGAAGCCGTCGGGCACGCCGTCGGGGACGAAGTCGCCCGCGGGCTGGCCGTTAGCGCCGAGCGGAAGGTAGCAGACGCCGAGGTCGGAGTTAACCAGATTCGGGTCGCAGGCCGCCGGGGGTGTTCCGCCCGGCGTGAAGTGACGCGAGATCGGGTTTGTGGCCGCGTCGAGCGTCGAGTTGATGTTGCCGATGAAGTAGGCCTGACCGAAGAAGTCAGCCGACTCAGGGGCGACGAGCGCCGCGTCTTCAACGATGCGCTTGATGCGGCGGTCTTGATAGCGCAGCGAGAGCACGAAGTTGTGCGAGAACTGCTGCTCGAAGCCGATCAGGTGCTCGTCGGAGTAGCCGAGCTTCGTGCCCGCGAGGATGGCCGTCGCGCTCTGAATCGAGGTCGAGACGCCCGACGGGAAGAAGCCCGCGTTGCGGCAGTTCTGCTGGGGCGAGCCGGGCGCGCCCGAGCCGCAGCTTGCAAAGTGGGCCGCGTCAATCACGGGGATGACGGTGCCCGTCGCCGGGTTGATGACGACGCGCTTGTTCGTGCCCGTGCCGGTGAATTCGGGGAAGAACTCGGCGCTGCGCCAGTCTTGTTCGGACGAGAGCGAGCGTTCCGCCAAGTCGAGCGGGATATACTCGAAGAAGCGACCGAAGTTGTAGTAAGCCTTGGTCTTGCCCTTGCCGAGCGGGTCAACCGTGACGCCGATGCGCGGCGCCCACTGGCCCGTGAAGCTGTAGCCGCTGCGGGTGCCCGTCGCGTCGGGGCTGCCGATGAGTCGCTCCTGCTCGTTTCGCAGGCCGACGAGCGCGGTGATGTACTTGTTGATGCGCCAAGTGTCTTGGAAGTAGGCGGCGTGGTATCTCGAATTCGTCTCGAAGGTTGTGTTGCCAAATTCGCCGCGGTCGTTCAAGAGATAGACGCGCCTGTCGCCGAGGCCCGGCACGTTCATCAGCGGACACTGCGTGCAACCGGCGGGCGCGAGACGAAGCGAGAAGGAGGCGTTAAGCGCCTGCCCGACGGCTGAAGCCGAAGCGGGCGAGATGGTCGTGGTGGCGAGGCCGAAGGCGTTCGTCGAAGGCACGATTGACTTCGGGCCGCTGCGGTCGCGGCGTCCGCCGTAGGTCGCGCGCTGGAATTGGTAGCCCAGTCCGAAGGTGTGCGAGCCGAGGAAGTTGAAGTTCTTCGTCGTGTCGAACGTCGTGCGATAGGTCGTGCCGTCGGTCGGCTCGAAGAAGCCGAGGCCCTGCGCGACGAAGCTTCCGCGTTGTCCGGCGAGGCCGCCCGTCTGCGTCAAGTCCTGAATCTGGAAGACGTCGGCGAAGCCCGACTCGTTGAAGTGGTTCTTGCCTTGGCTGAATGAGGCGCTCAGCGTCCAAGTCGAGGAGAGCGCGCCGTTGTAGCGCAGGGCGGTGTTGCGCGTGCCGAAGTCGAGGATGCTCTGCGCGGTCGTGTTGTCAATGTTCAGGTTGTTGAACGAAGACTTGTTCGTCCGCGTCGGGTCGCCGAAGATGGAGAAGGCGAGCGAGTGGCTCTGGGTGATGTTCCAGTCAACCTTGGTCGCGTAGTTCCAAGTGCGGTAGCGGCGCGCGTGTTCGCCGAGGAGCGTGCGCAGGCCAGAGCCTTGCGCGCCGATGACGATTTCGCGGCGGACGGTCGGGTTGAACGAGCCGAAGAAGAACAACTTGTCCTTCAATCCCGGAACGTAGCCGCCCAAGTCTGCGCCCGCGTCGTAGTTCTCTTCGTGGCGGATTTCGCCGACCTTGTTGGTGCTGAAGGTATCGCGCTGGCGGCGCGTGGCCTCAAACGACTTCGGACGCGCGAAGCCGTAGAGAGCACCGTGATACTCGTTGCCGCCCGACTGGGTGATGATGTTGATGATGCCGCCCTGCGCCTGTCCGAACTGAGGCTCGAAGCCGCCGGTCTTAACCTGCACTTCCTTAATGAAGGAGGTGTTGATGCCCGTGCCGAGCGAGCCATAGACGCGGGTGAAGGTGCCGATGCCGCCGAAAGCGGAGTCGGTGATGTTCACGCCGTCGGCGATGTAGAGGTTATCGAGCGGCGAGCCGCCCGCGATTGAAGGGTTGTCCTTGCCGCCGCCGAGGCTGTCTGACGCGCCGGGCGAAAGGTAGAACAGGCTGGTTACGCTGCGCTGAACCGGGATGTTATCGAAGAGCGTGTCGCTCAGGTTCTGGCCGACGGCGGTGCTCGTAAGGTCGGTCGCCGCCGCGTCCGTGACGTTGACAACCTCGGAGACCTGACCGGGTTCGAGTTTGAGGCTGATGGCGGATTCCTTGCCGACGTTGACCTCGACGTTGGCGACGTTGGCCTTCTTGAAGCCGGTCAACTCAACCGCGACTGTGTAGATTCCGGGGATGAGGCCATCAACTCTGTAACGGCCTTCGTCGTCGGTCGTCGCGGTGCGCGGCGTGCCCAAGGTCGGGCCGGAAACAGTAACCGTAGCGTTCTGAACGGCGGCGCCGTTCGCGTCGGTGACCGTGCCGCCGATAGAACCTGTCGTCGCCCTGTCTTGACCGAAGGCCGAAATGGAGGCCATACCGATGAAGACGGCGACGACGAGATGGAAGAACTTTTTCATTTGGTAATCTCCTTAAGAATGAGAAACTTGATATTTAAGTAAGTAGCCAACACACGTAAGATTATTTAAGCGACTGACCGAAACTCGTGTGCTTTGTCGGCGCGTTTGGGATAACGTGTCGCCCGCCGCGCGAAGGCCGCCGAGGGCCGGAATTTTCCGCGAACCGGGCTGCCAATCATCAACTACTTACTTGTTTGTTCCCCAAAGACGCTGAGTTGCGGGGCAACTTATGTACCGAACGCCGGACGCGCGTCCGGTAATATAGACAAGCCGCCTGTTTCCCGTTGTTTAGCGGAAAGACCTAGGCGCGCCGGGCAGGGGCTTGAGAGCCTCGAATCTCCGACTTTCTGAATCCACGTTCCAAAAAAATGAATAATAGAGATGGCGCGCGCGTGGGTAGGAAAAATTCTCGACCCCGTCAAATTTTCGGGGCTTAACCAAATTTCTGTAGCTATCCGAAAACTTGGACGAAAACTCCTCATCACTCCCCGTTCGGGGCGGCAACCCGAAAATTAAGTTTAGCAAATAAAAGACTTCGCCCGTTCGCCGGGATGCTTCAATAGGCGGCATAAGTCTTGCTTTTCGCAGGCGAGTCAGTACCTTTGAATGGCGGAAGGCGTGCCGATTCGCGTTCCGTTCCACACTGCAAGAATCCAAGGACAAACCGAAATTCACTCCGCAGCACACGTTTCTAAGTGAGGAGGGAGAGTGTAGTGAGTACCAAGATGAGAACAAGATTGCTTCCCCTGATTGCCCTGCTGGCGTGCGTCTTCGCCTTTACGACGCCCGCCGGGGCGCAAACCATTAACGGCAACATCGTCGGCACGATAACCGACGAACAGGGCGCAGCCGTTCCGGGCGTGACCGTCACAGCGACGAACACCGGCACGGGCGCGACCCGCTCAGCGACGACCGACGACGAAGGCAACTACCGCATCGCGGGCCTCCCCGTCGGCAATTACACCGTCAAGGTCGAGAAGACCGGCTTCGCGTCGGCCAACGCCTCGGTCAGCGTCAGCGCCGCCACGGATTCGAGGGCCGACGTTCAGATGAAGGCCGGACAAGTCTCCGAGCAAGTCACCGTGGTCGCCACGGGCGCGCTCCTCGACACGACGCAGTCGCAGGTCGCAAAGACCGTTGACCAGACCAGGATTCTCGAGCTTCCGGGCCGCAACAGCCTTACCGGCCTCGCGCTCCTGAATCCGGGCGTGCTGCCGAACCAGAACGGTCGTCCCGGTTCGGGCTTCGCCGTTAACGGCAACCGCACGCGCTCGAACAACTTCACGATTGACGGCGCGAACAACAACGACCAGTCGCTCTCGATTCCGCGTCAGAACCTTCCGCCCGAGGCCATCGGCGAGTTCCAGATCATCACGAACAACTTCGCCGCCGAGTTCGGTCGTAACGCCGGTTCTTACGTCAACCAGATCACCCGTTCTGGAACGAACGACTTCCACGGCACGGGCTTCTACTCGTGGTTCGGCAACGGCCTCAACTCGTTGACGACCGCGCAGCAGCGCAACTTCAATCAACTCAGGGCCAACCCAGCCAACGCCGCCCTGAGCGATAAGCAGATTCTGCGTCAGATTCGCGATGTGACCAACGACAGCATCTACGGCGTCACGGTCGGCGGCCCAGTCAAGCGCAATCACACCTTCTTCTTCACTAGCGTTGACTTCGAAGACTTCCGCACAACCGTCAGCTCCGTGTCGCGCGCAGCGATCACGCAGGCAAGCGCCGATGCCCTCCGGGCAAACCGCGCACGCTTCCAGTCGCCCGCTGCGGTTGATTTCATCCTGAGAACTTACCCGATTGCCAACCTTGCCGCGTGCCCCGTCGCCAACTGCTCGGTGGCCGTGAACAACGGCCTGACGGGCGTAAACGCCTTCAGCACCACGCTGACGTTTGCGACCTTCAACCGCACGCTCGCGCAGGGCATCCCTTACGGGAACGACTTCGGTCGCTGGCTCGGCAAGATCAACACCAAGATCAACGACAAGGATCAGCTCTCGTTCCGCTACCTCATTGACCAGACGGACGACCCCGGCTCGCCAGCGAGTCTGCCCGGCCTCGAGATCGGCACGAAGTCGCGCAACCAGTCGTTCACCGTCAACGACGTGTACGCCATCAGCGCGACCTTCATCAACGAGGCGCGTTTCACCTTCAGCCGCCGCAAGATTAACTTCCCCGAGAACCTGGGGTCGGTAGCCCAGGGTGCTCAGATTCAGGTCAACGGCGTGCCGGGCCTCGGCACGGCGAGCAACCCGCGCGCCTTTGACGTCGGCAACGCTAACTTCCCGCAGCACCGCCTCGACAACGTCTACGAGTGGACTGAAAACATGTCGTGGACGCGCGGCAACCACAACCTGAAGTGGGGCGCGAATATTCTGCGCTACCAGCTCAACAGCTTCTTCGCGCCGAACTCGCGCGGTTTCATCTTCTACTCCGACTTCAATTCACTGCTCGCCGACCAGCCGGGTCTCATCCAGAAGGCACAGGGAGACTTTACGGTCAACGCGATCACCTACGAAAACAGCTTCTTCGCGCAGGACGACTATCGCTACAACCCCGACCTGACCTTCAACCTCGGCCTCCGTTACGAGTATGTCACCACGCCGTTCGGCTACTTCTCGAACGCCAAGAGTGACCTCAACAACTTCGGGCCGTCGGTCGGCTTCGCTTGGAATCCGAAGGACATGGCCGGCGGGCGCATGGTCTTCCGCGGCGGTTTCCGCATCAGCTACGATCAGGTCTTCCAGAACGTGCTCTTGAACGTCTCGCGCAACTTCCCGCGCGCGGCCACCTTCTCTGGGGCCTGCACGTCGGGCACTCCGCAGTTCTGCGGGCGCGCGCCGTTCAACGGCATCAACGACCCGTTCTTCAACCAGCAGCCGTCGGCAGTCCCGGCAGCCGACGTGCCTTTCCTCGACTATCGCTTCTTCGCTCTCAACGACCGGATCAAGCAGCCGATGTCTTGGCAGTGGTCTGTGGGCGGCCAGTATCAGATTGGCAACAACTACGTTGTCAAGCTCGACTACATCGGCACGAAGGGCAGCAACCTCATCCGCGAGGTTGAGAAGAACTTCGGCTTCGTCCGCATCGTCGGCCAAGAGCAATTCGGCTTCACGGGCATCCGCCAAGACCCGACGCGCGGCTCCATCCTCGTCGGTCAAGGCATTGCCTCCTCGATCTACCACTCCGGTCAGATCACGTTCGAGAAGCGCTTCAGCAACTTGAACATCAACGGCACGAACTTCGGCGGGTTGACCTTCAACACGAACTTCACCTACTCGATGTTCATCAGCGAGTCTGACGACGTTCTCGGCGGCCAGACGAACCGCACGCTGCCTGCCGACCCGCGCAACCCCGGTCTCGACCGTGCGCGCTCGGGCTTCGACCAGCCGCGTCGCTTCGTCGCCAGCTACGTCTGGATTAGCCCCGACGTTTTCAAGGGCAACGGCTTCCTGAACCGCATCGCCAGCGGCTGGGAGATCGCAGGCGTGACCGTCCTCGCCGACGGCACACCCTACTCCGTTCTCAACACGGGTAACCCGCTCGGCGTTCTGCCCGGTCAGATTTCGACCATCAGCCAGTCGCAGCGCGTCCAGTTGGTTAACCCCAACGCAACCGGCAACACCTTCACTTCAAGCAGCGTCGTCGTAGTCAACGGCGTCCGCACCTTGGTCTTCGCCGACCCGAACGCCCGCTACGGCATTCTGCCGCAGAACTCCGGCTTCGTCGGCAACCTCGGCGCGAACACCGCCCGCACGGGCGGGACGGCCAACACCGACCTGTCGCTCGTGAAGAACATCCGCACCTACGGCGAGAGCCAGCGCCTGCAACTTCGCGCTGAAGTCTTCAACGTATTCAACCGCAGGAACTTCATCGCCATCCCGACGAACACCATCTCGTCGGCGGCGTTGACGACCCCGGCGAACTTCCTCAACCTCGGGTTGACGAACGTCGTTGGTCGCACCTTCCTGTTCGGTGCGCGTTACTACTTCTAAAAAGGTCTGCCGCCGGGCGTGCGCCGGGCTAATCCGGCGCACGCCCGACCGGGCCGTTTGAGAAGGGGTGAGTCCCGAAAGCTCGAAGGGCGTTGACTCTGTTAAGAGTCAACGCCCTTCTTGTCTCTACGCCGCCAAAAGCCCGGCTGCGGGGGAGGGCATACTAAACGCGGAAGTATGAGGGTGGACGATCCAGCTCGAAAGCCTTCGTCTTTCCGTCGCCTACCGTCTTACGGAAGGCTGCGCGCGCAGTTCGGTGATAATCTGGCGGATGGCGTCGGCGTCCTTCGCCTTCGGTTCAAGCTTCAAGTATTTCTCTAGCGACTCGACGGCGCGCGCGTTGTCGCCCATCTCCCTGTATATGCCGCCGAGGTAGCGATACGCCTCGTTTATCTCATCGCCGCCCAGCGCGACGGCACGTTGCAACTCTTTTTCCGCCTCCTTGTACCGGCGCTCTTTGATAAGCACTCGTCCCAGAAAAAAATGGGCGGCGGCGGAAGTCTCTCGCTTCTCTATCGCCTTACCCAGATGCTCTCCCGCCTCTTGGAATCGTCTCTGATAGAAAAGCACGACCCCGTAATTGAGGCGCGGGTTGAAATCCTCCGGCGCCAGCTTGAGGGCGGTGCGTAGAGCCTCGGCGGCGGCGTCGAGCCGGTTCAGCAGAAGGTACTGCACGCCCAGCATGTTGAAGGCCAGCATGAAAGTTTGGTCAATCTCGACGGCCCGCTTGAGCGCCTCGACCGCTTTCTTGTTGTCGCCCGCCTGCGCCGCTTCGTGTGCCTTCTGATATAGCTTGAGCGCGGGCTTCGGCACGCCCGCCAGAGCTGCGTCAATCGTTGAGGGCCTCATGCCAGTCGTCCCCTTCAGACGCAGTTGAATCTGAAGCGTTTGGACGGAGCCGCGCGCGCTCCTCCCGCCCGGGTCGTAAATGTCCACGACCTCGCTCACCATCTCGAAATCTTTCCCGGCGTCAATGGTAAGAAAGTAAGTCCCCCCTGCCAGCCTCTGAAAAATGAAGGCCCCGTTGTCGTCGGTCAGGGCGAAGAGAGTGCCGCCCGTCGCCCCCATGATTCTGACCTTCACCCTCCTATCCAGAAGTGCGCCGGAGGGAAGGATGACGCGCCCCTGAAGCGTATTGCGGGCCGTGGCGCGCGTGCCTATGGCTTGGCTGGGGTCGGAGTCTATCGCCCCGATGCCCTGTGCGTGGGGGCGGCTTGCGGTTATCAGGAGAAGAAGTGACAGGCTGAACAGTCGAAAGGGCCGGCGCGGAAGACGATTACCAAAGAAGCGGAATAGCATGATCTGCACTCCTCACAAAAAATACCCGCTAGGACAAGCCATCAACGCCTGATGAGTAGGGCCGGAAGTAGCGGACAGTATAGCGCAAAAGACGGGGGCGGCAAAAAATTTCCTACAGTTGGTCGGGGCGCGGCGCGGTCGAGGTAGCGACCTCAAGTTCTCTATTCAAACGTGCTGCCGCATGCTATGCTGCCCCGGTAAATCTTATGACACCGGAGGGAATCCATGAGACGGAAACTTATCGTCTGTTTAACCTTCCTCCTCCTGTTTCCCTTGCTCGAAGGGGGCGCGCTGGCCGGCGACGACAAGCCGAAGCTGTCGGGCGAAGAGATCGTCAACAAGTATTTGGCCGCGGCTGGCGGCAAGCAGGCTCTGACTAGGTTCAAAAGCCGCGTCGCCGTGGGAACCTTTAACAAGGAGGGCGAGCCTGAGGCCCGGATGGCGATCATGTCGGAGGCGCCCGACCGGGTCGCCGCCGTTTACGTGTTTCGTGATTTCGATTGGCGACTGATCTACACCGCCGGCAGCATAATAATTCGCCCGCAATTCCCGCGGCAGGTGTCGGCGATTGAAGACAAGTACCGCGAGATGCTCTCCTCCGGCCTGATGTTCAACGGCATCCCGCTCCACAACCTGCTCACGTCCCCGGGGCCGGACGTCAAGTTCGAGGCCAAGGGGACGAAGAAGGTCAGGGGGCGGCAGGCCTACGTCGTGGAGTTGAGGCGCGGCAAGGGGTCGCCCGTGCAGCTTTACTTCGACGCCGAAAACTTCATGTGGGTGCGGACAGATTTCGGTCGCGCCGAAGTGACGAGGCAAATGCGCACCTTCACCAACGACGTCGTCAACCAGAGCGCGAGCGAGACGACGATAGACTTCTACGTCGAGACCTCCGACTTCCGGGATGTTGACGGCGTGAAGCTGCCTTTCCGGGTCGAGATGGTCGTCACGTCCCCGATCTTGCGCGAGAAGTCTGCGGGCACTCTCGTCGGTAACATCAAGGAGTACAAGCACGACGTACAGATTGACCCGAAGATGTTCCAGTGAGCGGCGGCGAGGAAGGACGCCGCCGCCACACCCTCCGCGACGCCCTTCTTCGGCGCGCACTCCCGCCTCTAAACGGTCGCACACAATCGCAAACCGATGAACGCGTCGCCGCGCGCGTTCGGAAGTAGAAAGGCAAAAAAAGCGGGGAGCCTGTGAAGGCCCCCCGTCGAGCGGAAGAGTGGTCTTTCGACCCTTCCGAATTAAAAGATGTACTTCACAGCGAGCTGGATGTGCCTGCGCCCATCCTTGAGGCCTCTGATGAGGCCCTCGTTGACTTCCGCCGAGGCGCCGTCCACGAACATGTTCGGGTGGTTGAAGACGTTGTAGGCCTCGCCGCGGAGTTGCAGCTTCGTCCCCTCGGTGATTTGGATGTTCTTGAACAGGGCGAAGTCCATGTTCCAGAAGCCGGGGCCGCGGAACTGGTTGCGCTTCGTCATGTTCGCCGGGAAGGGGCCGAACTCGCTCGTGCCCGTCAACGGATCAAAGAAGTTGCCGGGCGTCTGGCCGCTCAGGTCAATCAGCCTGAACTCGTTCGGGGCGCCGGTGTTCGCCGGGTTTCTCGACACCCTGTTCGGCAGCGCCGCGGTCGGAACAAGGCGCGGGCAGACCGAGAAGGCCGCGAACGAGCAGTCGAAGATGGTGAAGGGAAGACCCGACCTGACGGTGAAGATGCCCGACGCCGTCCAGCCGCCGAGCACATGCTTGGCGACGCCCTCGTTCGCGCCGAACCAACGCTCCGCCGGCAAGTTCCAGTTGAAGCTTGTGACGAAGCGGTGGCGGACGTCGAAGTCGGCGAAGCCGTAGTCGAGGTTGGGGTCGAACGGGTCGAGCAGGCCGAGGTTGAAGTTGTTCGACGACTCGCTGAAGGTCGAACTCAGATTATCCCGCGCGCTCGAAAGCGTGTACCGGGCCGTGAACTGTAAGCCGAGGTTGCGCAGGTTGCTGCTCTCTATCGAGGCGATCAGGGCGTTGTAGTTCGAACGGCCCTTGTTGCCGCGCGTGTTGAGCGGGAAGTACTGCGTGTTCAAGAGCGAGAGCGGGTTGGTCGGGTCGCAGCTTCCCGCCAGTCCGACGCAGCCTAGTCCGGGGCCACCGAAATGTGCGGCCACGCCGGGGCGGTTCGGGTTCGTCAGGTCGTAGAGGCTCCTGCCCATCGAGGCGGAGTATTCGACCGACGCGACGGTGCGCGGGCCGACCTCCCGCTCGAAGGCGAGGCTGAAGGAGTGTGCGTAGGCGTTACGGATGTTCTCGTTGACGTGGCGCACGTTCAGACGCCCGGGCAAGCGCGCCGTGCCGCTCGACCCGCCGAGCGGCCCGAAGTTGTTGGTCGAGACCGGGATGGTTGCGAAGCCGGGGTCGCCTGCCGTGACCGTGACGACGGCGTAAGCCGGCACGTTCTGAATGATGTTGAACGTGACGTTACCGAAGTTGCGCTCGTAGGCAAGGCCGTAGCCGCCGCGCACGGAGGTCTTGCCGTCGCCCGTTATGTCGTAGGCGAAGCCGAGGCGCGGCGCGAAGTTGTTCAAATCGCGGTGCCACAGCGCGCCGACCGGGCTATCTATTGCGCGCAGGACCCTGCCGTTGCGAATCCGATCCTGGAGGGTCGCCCCCTGCCCGAAGTAGAAGTTCGAGTCGAGCGTCTTGTCCTTGTTGTGCTGGACGCCGTAATACTCGTAGCGCAGGCCGAGGTTCAGCGTGAGCCGCGAGCTGTAGCGCACCGAGTCGTTGAGATAGACGGCCCACTCGTTGTAGCGGTTGCTGCGGCTGAACTGCGGGGACGAGACGGGCAGCGTGACCGTCTCGCCGGGGAAGAAACGGCCCTGCGGGTTAATCGCCACCTGGAACGAACGCAGGTTGCCGGACACGAAGTTGTTGAAGGCGAGCGTGTTGCTCGACGAGCCGAAGTTTGCGACGGCGTTCTGGAAAGCGCCGAACGTGCGGTTGTCCTGCTGGTAAATGTAGGTGCCGCCGAAGCGGAACGTGTGCGAGCCTCTCGTCCAGTTAAGGTCTTCGTAGACTTGGCCGACGTTCTGCGGGCCGCCGAACGGGATGGCGCTGCCCGGGCTGAACGGAAGGTAGCCCGGCAGGGCGATTCTAGTGCCCTGGAACGTGGAGACTAGGTTGGCGCGCAGGTAGAAGGTGGGCTGCACGGGAGCCGAGCTGAGCGGCTGCGTCTGGTTCAGCCTGTTATAGACGAGCTTTGTCTGAGACGTGAGCGTCGGCGTGAATGAATGCGTCAGGTTGAGAAGCGCATTCTGGTTGAAGGTGTCGGCGCCCGTGTTGAAGCCGGCGAACGGGCTGTTGCCGACCGATCCTTCGAAGAACAGCGATTTTTCAATCGCGTACCGCCCATAGATTTGCGTCTTGTTGCTCAAGTTCCAGTCAATGCGCGTCGTCGTCTGGTAGGTGTTCTGCGGGTCGCCGGCGCCGGCGGTAGCCGGGACCGTTTGTTGCACCTCGCGCAACGCGGGCGTGCTGGCCGCCAGACTACAGAAAGCGCCGCCGCCGAGGCCAAGACCCGCGCAGACCTGACCGACTGTGGCTATGCGCCCGGTCGGCCTTGCCGCCAGCGTCTGGTTTGCGAAGATGGCCTGCGTCCTCGGGTTCGAGGCCGCGATCAACTCCGGGGCCATGACCCACCTGACGAGGTTGGTGCTGCTGCGGACGCGCGTCCACTCGGTCGAGTTGAAGAAGAAGAGATTGTCCTTCTTGATCGGGCCGCCCACCGCGTAGCCGAACTGGTTGCGGACGAACAGGTCTTTCGGGAGGCCGCGCGCGTTGTTGTCGAAGTCGTTCGACGCAAGGCGCGAGATGCGGTTGAAGGCGTAGACCGAGCCGGTGAAGTCGTTCGTGCCCGCGCGGGTCGAGACGTTGACGATGCCGCCCGAAGCGCGCCCGTACTCCGCGGAGAAGTTCGAGGTGATGACGCGGAACTCGCCTACCGCGTCGAGCGGTATGCTCTGGCCGACGGTGGCCGAGAAGTTGTCAACGTTCTCGCCGCCGTCCAAGAGGATGTTGGTCGAGGCGGCGCGCTGCCCGTTGATGGCGAAGCCGGTGCCGCGGCCCGAAGGGTCGCCGGGCGAGACGTTGCCCGAAATGGAGACGAGGGCATACGGGTTGCGGGTGAGGGTCGGCAAATCGCGGATTTGATTCCCCGAAACCACGTCCGACAACTCCTGCGTCTGCGTGTTGACTTCGATGCCCCCCTCGCCGGCGACCACGTTAACGACTTCCTTAGTCTCGCCGACCGTAAGTTGGGTATCGAGGGATACCTTGCCGCCCACACTTATCTGCACACGCTTCGTGGCAGCCGCGAAACCCGTGGACTGCACCGTCACGTCATAAATACCCGGCTGGAGGCTGGTGACGATGTAAATGCCCTCATCGTTTGAGGTGGCCGTGACCGTGCGCCCGGTGTCGACGGACTTCACCGTGACGTTCGCGCCGGGAACTATGGCCCCGTTAGGGTCGGTGACCCTGCCCGTTATCTGGCCGGTCTCAGTCTGTGCAAGCGCTACGCTTGCGAGCGACATCATGAAGAGGCCCGCGATCACGCAGGGCATGATGCGCCTCCAATTTAGTGAAAGGAACGCCATTAAATTATCCCTCCTTCGGACTTTTAGCCTCGATGGCGGAAGGCTGTCTGAGCGAGTCTCGGACAACCCTGTGAAAACTATCTGCGAACAGAACCCTTGTCGTTGAGTTGGCTTTGCCAACGAATTCAAGGATGGTAAATATCCTGCACAAATTTCAGGTAATCAGGATGCACAGACTTACGCAATCTTTATTCCTTGCGCGTCGAAGGCCCAAATCCTCTATTTTGGATGGGTTCTATTATTTAGAACTCAAATTTATCGTCCAAAATCTCGGATTTTTTCAATTTTATGAAAAGCGGAGTGGTGGGTTTGGACTGAAGCGGGTTTGGAATTTTGGGACGGCTTTTTGCGGCAGGGGCGCGTTGCGGTTCGACCGGCGGGGCGCAGAGTCGTGCTCAGTCAAAAAGGGCCGCGAAGCCCTCGAAGTCGAGCGCGCGGATGGGGAGGCCCAAGGACTTCTCCAACTCCGAGAGAAGCGTCCCGTCGAGCATCACCGGCTCGTCCGACTTGTGCGCCGTCCGCGGGATGACTACAAACTCGCCCTCGATTTTTTCACGAACCGCGCGCACGCACTCGCCCGTCATCAACCCCGCGACCACAATCTCCGACCCGAAATACCGGTTCTCGACCGCGACGACTTTGAGCCGCGTCGCGTAACGCTCGTTCAGGCGTCCGACCAAATCTTCGAGCACGGGCGCAAAGAGCGTCCCCGTCAAGATCGTCGCGTGCAAACGTCCGGCGTCGCGCGGCGGATTTTTTTCCAGACGCCGCCAGAGCCGCGCCCACTCTTCATAAAACGAGCGCACCATGCCGACGCCGTCCTCAATCTGCGGGTAGTCGCCGTAGTGACGGCGCGCTGGCACAGAGCGGCCTGCGCGCAGGTAAATCTCGTCGCCGAGGAAAGCGAAGTTCGTCCCCAGACGCGCTCGAAGAGCGCGCTGCAAACGCGAGACCTCGCGGATAATCTTCCCGCACCATTCGGGCGACACGGGCGTCAGACGCTCGTCCGTGTTGTAACGCGTCAAGCCCAACGGAACGACAGCCACGCTCTTAACACGCGGGTACTCGGCGGCCAAGTCTTCGATTGTTTTACGCAGAACCTCGCCGTCGTTTATCTCAGGACACAGGACGACTTGCGCGTGAATCTCGATTCCGGCGTCCATCATCCGGCGCATCTTCTCAGAGATGTCGGCGCGCGATTCTTCAACTCCCAACAGCAGCGCGCGCACCTTCAAATCGGTCGCGTGGACGGAGACGTACTGCGGCGTCAGACGCTGTTCGATGACCCGGCGCATCTCGTCTTCCGTGATTGAGGTGAGCGTCGTGTAGTTGCCGTAGAGGAAGGAGAGGCGCACGTCCTCGTCGCGGAAAAAGAGCGCGGCGCGCGCGTCCGGCGGGTTGCCCTTGCAGAAGCAGAACAGACACTCGTTGGCGCACTGTCGCGGCGCGATGTTCTCAAACTGTAGGCCGAAGTCTTCGCCCTCGGCGCGTTCGATTTCGAGTTCCCACTCCTCGCCCGACTTCTTCAAAACGTCGAGCGTGAGTTCGGTCTCGCCGCCCGTGTGGAAACGGAAGTCCAAGTAGTCGCGCACGGCGCGTCCGTTGACGCGGACGACGCGGTCGCCCGGCTCAAGCTCAAGCTCCGCGCCCAAGCCCTCCGGCTCAACGTCGGTGATAGTTACGCCGCGCCGGCGTATCTGCGTGATGGCTGGCGTGACCGCGAACTCGTACATCTCGAAAAGTATGGACGAAGCGGCGCGGCAGTTCAAACGCCGCCGCGCGCGAAAGGAGATAGATGAGCCGCACCGACGGGCGGTTCGCCGCCCAAGCGACGCGCAGAAAACGCCCCTGCGCGGCATTTCGCCATAGCACACTGACCGAACGGCGTGGTCAGAAAGAATGCAACCCGACGCCCCGCCACGCGCACGGCCCGACAGCCTTCGCGCCCCCGCGACCGCCCGCGCCGCGCCCGCGACGAAGCGAACCCTTGCCTTTTTCGCGCATTTTCCGCGATTTCTCGCATATTTCGACCGCCGCGCTCACCGCTTTCTAGGTTGACGCGAGCCGGCACGCCTTGACGCCGCGCGTCTCCGGCATGAGGCTCGACGGGAGGCACAACGCTTGCAGAAGTCGTGTGCGGCGTCTTCCGAAATCCCGCGCGTGCGACGCACAGGGCTTGCGGAAGACGAAAGAGGTTCAGGGATAAACTGAGTTTCTTAAATTCACTGATAGGCTGAAGGCTCTCAGACGAGTTGAAGTTTCGAGAGACAAGCCGGATGAGTACGACGCTGAAAGAGTTAGTCCCGCCAGTCGCACACCCCATCCAGACCGCGCACGCCGACGGCGTGCGCGCCGCCACAGTCCTGCTCGCCGAAGACGACCGCTCGCTACGCCGCTACTTTGAGGTCGCGCTTGAGCGCGCCGGCTACAACGTAATCGCCTGCTCGGACGGGCTTGAGGCCATGAAGGCCGCGCTCTCCACAGACGTTGACATCGTTGTGACCGACGCCGTGATGCCGCACCTCACGGGCTACGAACTCTGCCGATTCCTCCGACGCCACCCGAAACTCCGACGCCTCCCCGTCGTCATCCTAAGCGGCCTCGAACGCCCCGACGACGAATCGGCGCGCGCCGACGCCTATCTCTCAAAACCCGTCCGCCCCGAAGAACTTGCCGAATGTCTCTCGCGCCTTCTCGCGCCCACGGACTGAAAACTTTTTCGAACAAGGGGGGACAAACGGAAGAGGCCGACTCGCCAACGAGTCGGCCTCTTCCGTTTCCTGACAGGAGATGGAAAAGCAATGATGAATGCGGAGTGATGAATGATGAATTAAAAACAGAATCCTCGTCTTAATTCATCACTCATCACTCCGCATTCATCATTGCTTTCTACCTCACGCGCCTTTCGCGGTCGCGCCGTCGAGGAGTTCGTCGAGCGGCGTGTATTCGAGTCGCTGATCATCGGCGACGGCCTTGTAGGTTAGACGGCCCGCGTGCGTGTTGACGCCTTCCTTGAGTCCGGGGTCGCTGCTTATCGCTTTGACGAAGCCGTGGTTTGCGAGCCGTAGCGCGTAAGGCAGCGTCGCGTTCGTGAGCGCGAAGGTGGAGGTGCGCGGCACTGCGCCCGGCATGTTTGCCACGCAGTAGTGCAGAACGTCTTCGACGTAGTAAGTCGGGTTCGAGTGTGTCGTCGGACGAGTCGTCTCGATGCAGCCGCCTTGATCCACGGCCACGTCAACGATGACCGCGCCCTTGGAAACGTCCTTGAGCATCGCGCGCGTGACGAGTTTCGGCGCAGCCGCGCCCGGCACGAGCACGCCGCCGATGATTAGGTCGGCTTCGGAAATCGCGCCGTGAATCGCGTAGGCCGAACTTGCGAGCGTTGAAATCTTCGAGAGAAAAATGTCGTCCAACTCGCGCAGGCGGTCGAGGTTCTTGTCAACAATCGTCACCTGCGCGCCCATCCCGACCGCAATCTTCGCGGCGTTCGTCCCGACGACTCCGCCGCCCAAGATGACGACGCGCGCCGCCGGGACGCCCGGCACTCCGCCCAAAAGCACGCCGCGCCCGCCGTTCATCTTCTCAAGATACTGCGCGCCGACCTGCACGGCCATGCGTCCCGCAACCTCCGACATCGGCGTCAGAAGCGGAAGCGTGCCGCGCTTGTCGGTGATTGTCTCGTAGGCGATGCCTGTCACTTTGTGTTCGAGAAGCGCCTGCGTCTGCTTCGGGTCGGGCGCGAGGTGAAGATAAGTAAAGAGCAGCAAACCCTCCTTCATGCGCGGATACTCAGGCTCAATCGGCTCTTTGACCTTGACGATCATCTCGGCCTCGCCCCAAACGTCGTCAGCCGAAGGGATAATCTCAGCGCCCGCCGTCACGTACAGAGCGTCGTCGAAGCCCGAACCCTCGCCCGCGCTCTTTTCGACGATGACGCGGTGGCCCGCGTCCGTCAAAGCGCGCACGCCCGCAGGCGTCAGCCCCACGCGGTACTCGTTGTCCTTAATCTCCTTGGGGAGTCCGATTATCACTTTCGTGATTCTCCGTTCATTAGGATTTTTCAGCCATCTCCGCGAGCGGCTCGCCTTCGCCCTGCGCATTCAAGGCTTCACGCAAATCATCGCGGATTCCTTCGACTTCGTCCCGCGTCGCGCCAAGCCGACTTTCAATCTCAGCGTTCCCCAGATTGTCTAGCGCGTAGCTCAAGGCCGACTCAAAGACGGCAAGCTCGTCTTCGGAAACCTGCGCTTCCACTAGACCGACAGAAGCCACAACCTCTTTCCGCAAGGTCTTCATTTTACTTCACCTTATCCGGCAGTTCGTCGCGGCTAACGCGCTCCCACTTTCCTTCGTCAACCCTGTGCTGCCTGTTGGAACGAGTCGTTCTGAAACTCGTGTGATGCTCCCCGTCTTCCGTGAAGACGTGCGTGCGCCCGCGCGAACCGACGAAGACGTAGTGTCCGCTCTCCACGTCACGGTAGATTTCGTGCGCCGTCGCTTTATCGCGCGCAGCTTCTTTCGTCGGCCTCTCAACGTCTTCACGACGACTCTCGCCGTGCGACGTGCGCTTAACCATAGTGAGATGAACTCACGTTTATTTTACTCGAACTGAACTTCGTCAATCTGCGCGCGCTGGAGTTTGCCGCTGTAGTCAACATAGACCGACTTCCATTCGGTGAAGATGTCTAAGACTTGAGTGCCGGCCTCGCGGTGTCCGTTGCCCGTCGCCTTCGTGCCGCCGAAGGGAAGATGAACTTCCGCGCCGATGGTCGAAGAGTTAACGTAGAAGATTCCGGTGTACATCTCGTTCATCGCGTGGAAGGCGCGGTTAACGTCCTGCGTGTAGATTGAGGCCGACAGCCCGTAGCGCACGCCGTTTCCAATCTCGACTGCTTCTTCCAGAGAGTTGGTCGGGATGACGGTCGTGACGGGGCCGAATATCTCTTCCTGCGCGACGCGCATGTCGGGCGCGGCGTCCGCGAAGACCGTTGGCTCGATGAAGTAGCCATGCGCGTGTTCGCCCTTCTCAAGTCGGCGGCCTCCGCACGCGAGGCGTGCGCGGTCTTCCCTCTGGCCGATTTCGATGTAGCCGAGAATTTTATGGAGCGCGTCGGCGTTGATAACAGGCCCCATGTCGGTCTTCTCGTCGAGGCCGTTGCCGACACGCAAATTCTTCGCGCGCTCGACGAGTTGTTGAGTGAATTTCTTATAGACCTTCTTGTGTACGACGATGCGCGACGAAGCGGTGCAGCGTTGGCCCGACGTGCCGAACGCGCCCCAGACCGCGCCTTCGACGGCCAAGTCAACGTCGGCGTCGTCCATCACGATGATTACGTTCTTGCCGCCCATCTCCAAAGAGCAGATTGCGTTTCGCTCGGCGCAAGCTCCCGCGATTACGCGTCCCGTCTCGGTCGAACCCGTAAACGAGATGAGACGCACGGACGGGTGTTCGGTCAGCGCCGCGCCCACGGTCTCGCCGTGACCCGCGACGAGGTTGACGACTCCGGGCGGGATGCCTGCCTCCTCGCAAGCTTTGACTAAGTTGTAGGTCGAGAGCGGCGTGTCTTCGGCGGGCTTGATGACGACGGTGTTGCCACACACTAAAGCGGGGATGAGTTTCCACGACGGAATCGCCATCGGGAAGTTCCAAGGCGTGATAAGCCCGCAAAGGCCGACGGGCTGCCGGACGCACATCGCAAACTTGTCGGGCATCTCGGCGGGCGTCGTGTAGCCGTGAAGGCGTCGGCCCTCGCCGGCGGTGTAGTAAGTGCAGTCTATGGCCTCCTGCACGTCGCCGCCGGTCTCCTTCAAGACCTTGCCCATCTCGCGCGTCATCTCGCGCGCGACGGCGTCCTTGTGGCGTATGAGAATCTCGCCGAGTCGGAAGAGTATTTCGGCGCGACGCGGGGCGGGCAGGCGTCGCCAGCGTTCGGCTGCCGCGCGCGCGGCTTCGACGGCGCGTTCGATGTCTTCCCGCGTGGAGAGCGGGAAGCGGCCCACGAGGTCGCGCGTGTCCGCAGGGTTCACGTTCTCGAACCACTCGCCCGAAAGGGATGCGACCCACTCGCCGTTGATGTAGTTGGGATAAGTTTTGGGAGTTGGGCGCGCGGAGGCGCGCGCGTTCTTCTTGCCGAGAGCCTTTTTCGCCTGAGCCATAAGGAGTCTGGAGTCTGGAGTCTGAAGTCTGGAGTCAAAACCGAAGCCGCCTTGCTTTGACTTCAGACTCCAGACTCCAGACTCCAGACTGCCTATTGATACGTGAACTGCACGATTGATTGCGTGACGCGGTCGCCGTTGTAGGCGGCGACGTGCATGACCACGGGGTCGCCGGGCTTCAGAGAGTTGATGATGCGCTCGAAGTCCTCGATGGTGCTGACCGGCTGGCGGTTGACGCGTTGTATGACCATGAACTTCTGTAGCCCAGCGTCGAACGCCAGTCCCGCTTGGTCAACGTCCTGCACGAAGAGGCCGCGCACGCCCTTCAGGTTTCGCTCGTTGGCTATCTGCGGCGTCAGTTCGCTCAGTTTGAGTCCGAGCACGGGGCGGTTGTTCTTCGACCCGCCGTCGCCGCTCGCGCCGGGCTTGACGATTTCGGGCTTGCCCCCTTCGTCCTCACGTTCCGGCCCGGAAGAGTCGCGCGTCGGGCGCGGTCGTTCGCCGACCGAGACGTTCGCCACACGCTTCTCAAGTCGGTTGTTAATCTCGCGCAGGTAGGTTAACTGAACCGTCTGCCCGACGGGCGTTCCCGCGACCTTGTTAATCAAGTCTTGCGCGTTGGCGACTTCCTGACCGTTGAACTCGACGACAACGTCGTTCGTCTGAATCCCGGCCTTCGCCGCCGGGCCGTTCGCGTCGGCAACGTCTTTGATTATCGCGCCCGAAGCCTTCGGCAGATCATAGACGCGCGCAAACTCAGGCTTAACGGTGTCGAGGAAGACGCCGAGGTAGCCGCGTCGAACCTTGCCCGAAGTCATCAACTGTTTATAGACCGAAGTGGCGATGTTTGAAGGAAGCGCGAAGCCTATGCCGTTGTAGTCGCCCGTGGAGGTCGCAATCTGCGAGTTGATGCCGATAACTTCGCCGCGCATGTTTACGAGCGGGCCGCCGGAGTTGCCGCGGTTGATTGCGGCGTCGGTCTGTATGAAGCGACGGAAACTCGCGCCCGGCTCGGTCTGACGCTCCTTCGTGGAGATGATGCCTGCCGTAACGGTCTGCTCCAGACCGAACGGCGAGCCGACGGCGAGAACCCAGTCGCCGACCTGCGCGTCGTCGGAGTTGCCGAGATTGACGGCGGGAAGGTCGCGCCCGGCCTTAACTTTTATGACGGCCAAGTCGGTCTCCTCGTCCGTCCCGATAACCTCGCCGCGAAGTTCCTCGTTCGACTGAAGCTTGACCGTGATTCGCGTCATGCCTTCGACGACGTGGTAGTTCGTGAGGATGATGCCCTTCGGGTCAACGATGAAGCCGGAGCCTACGCCGCGCGAGGGCCGACGCGCGTGGCGTCGGAGCATGTCGAGCAGAGGGTTGTCGCCGTCCTCTTCGTCCTTGTCCTCGTCCTCTTTGTCGGCGACCTGCGGCGCAGCCGAGACCGTGTCAATGTTTACGACCGACGGCTCGACCCTTCGCGCGATCTCGGCGAACGAGGCCGAGAGCGCTTCGGGCGCGCGCGCAATCTGCGCGACCGTGGCGGGCGAATCGTCGAGTGCGAGCGTGCGCGTGCGACTGAGCATCGCGCCGACGCCGATGCCTACGACGAGGCACGCCACGGCGAGCGCGGCGATCCAAACGCGGAGCTTGCGCAGTATGGCGCGCTCCTCTTCATTCGTCCGGCCCTTCGGGATTTGCAACATAAAAACTTCCCCACCTTCTAACTTCAAAGGAGTCCGAAAAGGTCACGCGAGCACGCGCGCGCCTGAAGTCTTTTGCGACTCACGGCGCTTTGCGTGCCGCCTATCTGTGCGTCTCGTGCGCGAGGGCTTTGGAAGCACAGGGGCGAGTGATGAGTATAACTAAACCCGCCACGCGCCGCAAAGCAGAAGTAGCGAGAAGCAACGGCGGCAAACGGAGATTCGCTTCGACTTCAAACGCGAGCCTACAAATCCGCGTCGCATTCCGCCGCGCGGCGTCCGCCTCTCGCCTCCCGCCTTTCGTTAGACCAACGCAGTTCGGAGACGAGGACGCCCGCGATGATGAGAAACGCGCCGACGGTTGCGCGCGCGCCAGTCCATTCCGCCGAGCCGCGCAGGAGAATCGCAAACCCGGTTGCGAAGACGGGTTCGAGACTGAAGATGACAGCCGCGTGCGTTGCAGACATTCGCGCCTGCCCCCAAGCCCAGATGATGAAGACTAGAACGGTGGCGACCGACGCCATGTAAGCGAGTTGCGCGACGACGCGCGCGTTCCAGACGACGGGCGCTGTCTCGCGCGCGAGTCCCCGCGGAAGCGACTCGACGCCCGCCGACGCCGCGTAAGCGCGCACCGCTGCCCACGCCGCGAAGATGAGCGCGGAGGCGACGATGATTTGCAGCGCGGAGAGTTGCCGCACGTCGAAGCGTCGCGCATAGACGCTCGTGAGCGCGACGTGCGTTGCGAAGAGAACGGTCGTGCAGAGCGTGATGAGGTCGCCGGTGTTTACGCCGCTCGCGCCCGCGGGCGCGAGTATGAGCGCGCCGCCGATGGAGGCGAGGATTATCCCCGCCAAGTTTTCGCGGCTCGGTCGCGCGCGATAAAGAAGGAAGGCCGCGACCGGGATGAGCGGCGTCGTCAAGCCTGAGATGAAGGCGGATTTGGCGGGCGTCGTCCACAGCAAGCCCGTCGTCTGCAAGACGAAGGCGAGGCCGATTAGAGTTCCGAGCGTCGCGCCCGCGCGCCAAGCCTCGCGCGTCGCGCCGAAGAGTTGGCGCGGGAAGATGGCCGCGAAGAGGAGCGCGGCGAGCGGCATTCGTATGGCGAGGTAGGTGAGCGGCGGCCAGAGGTCGAGTATGTCGCGCGCGACGGCGAAGGTAGAACCCCAGATGAGCGTCGTCAGAACGAGCGCGCCGTCCGCGCTCAAGTTTTGTTTGAGTTTCATAAAAGCGTTCAGCAGTCAGCTTTCGTCGAGCTTTGCTGAAGAAGAACTAACCACCGCAGGCACAGAGGACACGGAGGTTGCACAGAGAGATTCAATTCTCTGTGCCGCCTCTGTGTTCTCTGTGCCTGCGGTGGTTAACTCTTGCTACGACACAATTCGACTTGGAAATTATCATTCAGGCAAAAAAGTGTTGACTGCTACGGCCTTATTAAAACCTTCAGCACGCCCGGCTCGGCGGCGCGCTCGAGAGCGCGGACGCCCTCGTCGAGCGCGAATTCGTCTTGAATGAAACTCTCAACGTCAACCGCGTCGCGTCTGAGCAGTTCGAGCGCGGGCGCGAAACGTCCGCAGCGCGAGCCGACGATTGCGATCTCGTCAACGACGACGGGCGCGGCGTTCAACTCGGTCGTCCCGTGAAACGTTGACTTCAAGACGAGCGTCCCGCGCGGGCGCAGCAATCTGAGCGCCGCCGCGAAACCCGTCTTCGAGCCGGACGCTTCGATTGCCACATCGAACGAGCGTTCGTGGTCGCGCGTCAACTCCCCGGCCTTCAACGTCTCGATTCCGCGCCGGCGCGCGACGCCGAGCTTCGACTCGTGACGACCGATGAGAGTCACCGTCGCCTTCGTCAACACCGTCAACGCTTGCGCGCACAGAAGTCCGAGCTTGCCGTCGCCTATGACGACGGCGCGCGCGCCCGTCTCAAACTCGACGCGCTCCGTGACGGCGCACGCCGCCGCGAGCGGCTCGGTGAAGACCGCGCGCTCGTCCGCGACTTCGTCGGGCACGGGCAGGAGATTGATGACGGGCAGTTGAAGGAATTCGGCGAACGCGCCGTCGCGCCCGGCGATGCCGAGAACGGTTCGCGCCGGGCAATGTCGCGCATCGCCCGCGCGGCAGAGTTCGCACGTGCCGCAGCCCGCGTTTATCTCGCCTACGACGCGCCGGCCCACGAGTTCAGACGCGCCGGGCGCGCTCAAGACTTCGCCGACGAACTCGTGTCCGAGCGTCCCTTGAAAGCCCGCGTAGCCGCGCACAATCTCAAGGTCTGTGTTGCACACGCCCGCCAGACGCACGCGCACCAAAGCCTCGCCCGCGCGCGCGGGCACGCCTACGTCGGCGAGCCGCAAACGGTTATCTTCAAATCGTAAAGCTCTCATAAAAGCAGTGGTCAGTGGTCAGTGGCCGGTGGTCAGTGGTCAGTGGTCGGTGTTCAGTGGTCAGTGGGAAAATACTTCTCAGCCGTGCGGCTGGAGTGAAAGCGCCAACCTTCACGGCGCGAAGCGACTACTGGCCACTGGCCACTGACCACTGGCCACTGCTTCAGAATTTTTTTGCGCGCGTGTAGGCGTTTTCCGGCGTGAGTTCTATCGTCTTTTCGCGGCCAGAGACGTTGACGGGCAGACGCCAAGTGAGTTCGCGCTCGCCCTCGACCGAGGCGTGCACCCACCACTTGCCGGGCGGGACAGCGACGACGGCCTCGCCGCGCGCGTCGAGTTCCGCCGAGAGCGGCTGGCGTTCGCCCATCAGACGCGTCGCAAACTCCTCGAAGCGCTGGCCGGGCCTGCGCTCCGAGTCAAACTCGTTGCGCGCCGCCGTCATGTTTATCGGGTAGAGCTGCACCGGAATCTTCTCAGCCGAGACGGGGAATCCGACCTCCGCGCGACGAAGGCGTATGTGAAGGACGGTCGGCGCGCTCGCTTCTTCGGCGGCTGCGCCCGCGAGCGTGCGCTCGTCCTGCGGGAGTCGGCGATAGACGAACCACACGGACGCCGCGAGCGCGGCGACGAGCGCGACGCGCAAGATTATCGCCGCGAAGTTTCGTGCGTGGCTCTCGGTCTGGCTCATTCCGCGTCGCTCAAAAGTTTCCGTGCCGCACGCGCTCGAAGTCGTCTTCTTCGACGCCGCGCCGCTCAGGCCATCAGTCCGCGTTCGCGCAGCGCGCCCGTCAGTTCGTGTTCGGTCGGCACGGAGAGTATCTGTCCGGCCACGTCAACCGTGGGCTTGCGCTCCTTGCCGTCGTTGTGCTCGCGCACCCACGCCCGCGCCTGCTCGTCCCGCTCGATGTTGACGTACTCGTAGGCAACGCCGAGCCGCTCCAAAAAACGGCGCACGTGCTGCGTGTCTTCGCACCAGTCCGCGCCGTAAACTTTCACTCCGAACACGCGCCCGCTCCTTCCTACGCTGAAATTTCGGCGACATGATAGCACGTGCGGCGGCGGAATTCTCCGGCGGGCGGCGCGGGTGCTACAATGTGGCTTCCGAATTTTATTCAGTCGCCGACGCGTTCGGCGGCGGGATTCAAACTGACGGCGTGAACGAAACTTCGGACGACTCCGACGACTCCGACGACTTGAAGGACGAAGACTTGTTGAAAGACTGCGACTCGAAGGATGAAGGCTTGTTGAAAGACCGCGACTCGAAGGACGGCTTTCACGATGAGTGCGGCGTCGTGGGCATCTACGGCCACGCGGAGGCCGCGCGCCTCGCCTACCTCGGCCTTTACCAGTTGCAGCATCGCGGTCAAGAGTCGTGCGGCATCGTCTCATCAGACGGCGAAATCCTTCGGAGCGAGCGAGCGATGGGTCTGGTCTCCGAAGTCTTCAACGAGGAGCGTCTCAATCGTCTGCCCGGCGCGGCGGCAATCGGCCACACGCGCTACTCCACGGCGGGCGAAGTCTCGATACGCGAGGCGCAGCCTTTCCTCATCGCTTGCAAGCACGGGCAAGTCGCCGTCTGTCACAACGGAAACCTTCCCTTCGCCACCGAAGAACGCAAACGACTCGAACGCGAAGGCGCGATCTTCTCTTCAACGTCGGACACGGAAGTCGTCCTTCACCAGATTGCGCGCTCGCGCGCGGCGACGATTGAAGAGGCGATTCCAGAAATCCTCCGCGAGACCGAAGGCGCGTTCTCGATGCTGTTCCTCACGCCCGACGCGCTCGTCGCCGTCCGCGACCCGCGCGGCTTTCGCCCGCTCGCGCTTGGGCGTCTGGGCGACGCTTGGGTCGTCGCATCGGAGACGTGCGCGTTCGATTTGATTGACGCCGAATACGTCCGCGACGTAGAGCCGGGCGAGGTCGTGACGATAACGCGCGCGGGGCTTCGTTCCAGTTTCCCGCTTCCCGCGCGGCCACACTCGTTCTGCGTCTTCGAGCACGTCTATTTCTCGCGCCCCGACTCCGTCATCTACGGTCGCTCCGTAAACGAGACGCGCCACAAGATGGGCAAGCGCTTGGCCGTCGAACAACCCGCCGACGCCGACATCGTCGTGCCCGTGCCCGACTCCGGCGTCGCCGCTTCAATCGGCTACGCGGCGCAGTCGGGACTCTCGTTCCGCTTCGGGCTTGTGCGAAATCATTACGTCGGGCGCACGTTCATCGAGCCGAAGCAGTCAATACGAAGTTTCGGCGTGCGACTCAAACTCAATCCCGTGCGCGATTTGATTCGCGGCAAGCGCGTCGTCTTGATTGACGATTCGATTGTGCGCGGCACAACGTCGAAGAAGATCGTGCGGCTCGTGCGCGAGGCCGGAGCGACCGAGGTTCACGTCCGCATCAGTTGTCCGCCGACGGTCAGTCCGTGCTATTACGGCGTTGACACGCCCGACAAGTCGGAGTTGATTGCGGCGCGAATGTCGGTCGAGGAGGTCTGCCGCTTCATAGAGGCCGACACGCTCGGCTACCTCTCGCTCGCAGGGATGCTCGAAGCCTGCGGCCTTCCGGCTGAAACGTCCTGCGCCGCCTGCTGGACTGGCGACTACCCGACGCGCATCTCCCCAAAAGCCGAAACCATGTACGCGCGCGAACACGAACCCGTGCCGTCGGACTAAATGATGAATGCGGAATGATGAATGATGAATATAAACGCGGGCCGCTCTCCACATTCATCATTCATCATTCCGCATTCATCATTTCTTTTTTGGAGGTCAAACTGAGTGGCGCAAGGTAAACGCGGGTGCGGGTGCGTGCTGGCGGTTGCGGCGTTGGTGCTCGCGTTGGGCGTCGTCGTGGGCGTGAAGTTTTTGAAGCCTTGGTGGGAGGCGCGGCGCGTTGTGCGTCAAGTAATGCCGGCTTCGGGCAAGGAGTTGCAGGTTCACGTCCTTGAAGTTGGACTCGGCGACTCGGTGTTCATAGTCGCGCCGTCGGGCAAGAACGTTCTGGTTGACGCGGGGACGACCGCCGCTGGGAAGAAGGTTGTCGAAGCGTTGAAGCGACTCGGCGTTGACCACGTTGATTATTTCGTCGCGACGCACGCGCACGCCGACCACGTGGGCGGCGGCGTGGAAGTCTTCAAGGCTTTCAATGTCGGGCAGGTCATCTACAGCGGCTTTCCGTTGAAGGGGACGCGCGAGTACGACGCGTTTCTGAAGGCCGTGAGCGACAAGAAGGTCGAACTGGTGAAGGCCGCGCCGGGCCAGACCATAGACCTCGGCGACGGCGCTGTCGTGCGCGTGCTCGCGCCCTCAGAACCATACTTTTCGGCGAAAGACTTGGCGGCGGGCGGCAACGAGCCGAACGCAAACTCGGTCGTCATGCGTCTGGACTACGGCGAGTTTTCGATGCTTCTCGCGGGCGACGCCGAAGAGCAGACCGAGCGCCGCATGACGGAGCAGGGCGCTGACTTCGCGGCGGAAGTCTTGAAGGTCGCGCACCACGGCTCTCGTTACGCGACATCGGCTGACTTCATCAAGCGCGGCGAGTTCAAGTCGGCCATAGTCTCGACGAGCGCAGACAACCGCTACGGCCTTCCGGCGCAGGAGACGCTCGAACGCCTCAAGTCGGCGAACGTCAAACTCTTCCGCACAGACCTCCAAGGCGAAATCACAATCTCTACGCGCGGCCAACGCGACGACGCCAAAATCACGACCGCGCGCGAGCCGAAACCCGGACAAGACCTCTGGGCCGGACTTCCGGCGCTTCGAGACGACTCGGCCAAACGCGGCTTCATAAACTTCGGCGACCTCGCGCCCGCGCCCAAACCGTCGCCGCAGCAAACAAACGCGAACCGAAACGCGAACAGCCGCACCGGAGCGAAATGAGTCAAGCGAATAGATTATGAGCAAATCAATCACGTACTCCGACGCGGGCGTTTCGATTGACGCGGCGAACGCGGCGGTCGAGAAGATCAAGAGGCTCGCGCGCGGCACGTTCAACGCGCGCACGCTCTCCGAGATTGGAAGCTTCGGCGGCATGTTCGACGGGGCGTTTCCCGGAATGCAAGCGCCCGTGCTCGTCGCCTCCGCCGACGGAGTGGGGACGAAACTGAAGGTCGCGTTCATGTCGGGCGTTCACGACACGGTGGGCCGAGACCTCGTCAACCACTGCACGAACGACATACTCGTTCAGGGCGCGCGTCCCCTCTTCTTCCTCGACTACGTTGCGACGGGCGTGCTCGCGCCCGAAGTGGTCGTCTCCGTCGTCGCCGGCATTGCGCACGGATGCCGCGAGAACGGCTGCGTGCTCTTGGGCGGAGAGACCGCCGAGATGCCCGGCTTCTACGCGGAGGGCGAGTACGACGTTGCGGGATTCATCGTCGGCGTCGTTGATAGAGAGAAGGTGATTGACGGAAGCCGCGTCGAGGCGGGCGACGTTGTGCTCGCGCTCCCTTCCGCCGGGCTTCACACGAACGGCTACTCGCTCGCGCGCAAACTCTTCTTCGACGTTGCGGGCTACGGCGTCGGCACGCACCTCGACGCGCTCGGCATGACCGTCGGCGAGGCTCTCTTGAAGCCGCACCTCAGTTATCTACGCGCGCTCGAAGGCTTGCTCGACACGGGCGTCATCAAGGCGCTGGCGCACATCACGGGCGGCGGGCTTCTCGAAAACGTCCCGCGCGTGCTGCCCGAAGGCACGGCTGTTGAAATCGAGCGCGGCAGTTGGCCCGTCCCTTCGGTCTTCAAAGTGATGCGGGAGATCGGGAACGTCGCCGAAAGCGAGATGTTCCGAACCTTCAACATGGGCGTCGGCATGGTAGTCGTCTGCGCGGCGTCCGACTTCGAGACCGTGCGTTATCACTTCGACAGCCCCGGCTCCGATTGCTTCCGCGTCGGTCGCGTCGTCGAAGGCGCGCGCGAGGTCAAACTCGTAGGGTAAGTTCAAAGTTCAACGGCGAGGTACAGTACCGCGAGCGGTAGCGAGCGGGTGTCGTTAATAATGAGCGAGTTCACCTCTTGGAGCGCACCTGTGAGGCTTCCGCTCGCGGTACTGTACCTTCTGACTTTGCGCTTTATGAAAATCGGCATACTCATCTCCGGACGCGGGACGAACATGGTCGCGCTCTTAGACGCCGTTCGGGACGGGCGCATACCCGACGCGGAGATTGCCGTCGTCCTAAGCGACAAGCCTTCGGCGGCGGGGCGCGTGCGCGCGCGCGACCGGGGCATAAAGACCGCGCTCGTCGAACGCAAGGGGCGCACGCGCGAGGAGCACGAGCGCGAGATCATAAAGGTCTTGCGCGAGCACGGCGTCGAGATTGTTTGCCTCGCGGGCTACATGCGCCTGCTCTCGCCTTGCTTCACGCAGGAGTTTCGCGGGAGCATCCTAAACATTCACCCTTCGCTTCTCCCGGCCTTCCCCGGACTCGACGCGCAGCGTCAGGCGATTGAGCACGGCGTCAAATTCTCTGGCTGCACAGTCCACTTCGTTGACGAGACTCTGGACGGCGGCCCGATCATCACGCAACGCGTCGTCCACGTCCACGATTCCGACACGCCCGAATCGCTCGCCGCGCGCATACTCGTCGAAGAACACAAGGCTTACCCGGAAGCGCTCGCGCTCGTCTGCGGCAGCAAGTACGAAATCGTCGGGCGGCGCGTGGTGAGAAGATAGTTCATGGCAGAGAGCTACAGTACCGCGAGCGGTAGCGAGCGGGTGTGCGCTGTGATGAGCGTTAGCATAACGGAGGGGCGACCCGCTCGCTACCGCTCGCGGTACTGTAACTTCCGGCTTTGAACTTTGAACTTCCGAACTTTAAACTCTCGCGCATGACGATTGACGAGCAGTTGGAATTTTTGCGTAAAGGCGCGGTCGAGATAATCCGCGAGGAAGACTTGCGCGCGAAGCTTCAGAAGAGCGCGCGATTGAATTTGCCTCTGACAATCAAACTCGGAATGGACCCGACAGCGCCCGACCTGCATCTCGGCCACGCGGTCGTCATACGCAAGATGCGCCAGTTTCAGCAACTCGGCCACACCGTAGTCTTCCTCATCGGCGACTTCACCGCGCTCATCGGCGACCCAACGGGGCGCTCGGCCACGCGCCCTCGGCTGACGCGCGAGGAGGTCAGTGCCAACGCCGAAACTTACAAGTCGCAAATCTTCAAACTCCTCGACGCGGAACGCACCGTCATTGACTTCAACTCGCGCTGGATGGATGAGCTAGGCTCGGACGGCTTCATACGTCTGGCCTCGCACGTCACCGTCAAACAGATACTCGAACGCGACGACTTCCAGAAGCGCATCCGTGAGGAGAAGCCCGTCGCGCTCCACGAACTCCTCTACCCGCTCGTTCAAGGCTACGACTCTGTCGCCTTGGAAGCCGACGTCGAACTCGGCGGAACTGACCAGAAGTTCAACCTGTTGGTTGGCCGAAACCTACAGCGCGAGTACCGGCAAGAGGCGCAAGTCGTCATCACGATGCCTCTGCTGGAAGGCACGGACGGCGTACAGAAGATGTCGAAGTCGCTCGGCAACTACGTCGGCATAACGGAAGCGCCGCAGGAGATGTTCGGCAAAATCATGTCAATCTCCGACGAACTGATGTGGCGCTACTACGAACTGCTCACAGACCTGTCCGCCGCCGACACGCGCTGGATGCGCGAGCGCGCCGAAGCGGGCGAAGACAACCCGCGCGACTTCAAGGTCGGACTCGCCAAGCGCATTATCAAAGACTTTCATTCTTCCGCCGACGCCGACGCGGCGGAAGAGGAGTTCAAACGCGTCTTCCAGCGCAAAGAGATTCCCGACGAGATTGAAGAGCGCGCCGTCTCTTCACAGACGTGGAAGCTTCCGCGGCTTCTCGTCGAGACGAAACTCGCCGCTTCGATGGCCGAGGCGCGACGCCTCATCGAACAGGGCGGCGTGCGCGTTGACGGCGAGCGCGTCTCGCGCGTCGAAACAGAGGTCGAAGTTAATGAAGGCGGCGCGACACTCATTCAAGTCGGCAAGCGTCGCTTCCTGCGCGTGCGCGGGACGTAAGGCCCAACTCGCGCATGCAAGATTCATCGAGCCTCATGAAAGGAGAGCGCATCATGTCGGACGAAAACAAGGCTTTCATACGCCGTTGGTTCGAGGAGGTCTGGAACAAGGGGCGCGAGGAGGCGATTGACGAGATGTTCGCGGAGGAAGGCATCGCCAACGGGCTTGAAGACGAGTCGGGGCGGCCTCTGCGCGGGGCGACGGGCTTCAAGCCGTTCTTTAGAAAATTCCGCGAGGCGTTCCCCGAAATCGAGGTCGTCGTCGAAGACGTTATCGCCGAAGGCGACAAGGTCGCGGCGCGCTGCACGGTGCGCGGGCGTCATCGCGGCGACACGCTCGGCTTCGCCGCGACCGAGAAGCCGGTCGAGTTTACGGGCATGACCATCGTTCGCATACGCGACGGCAAGATCGTCGAGGCTTGGAACAACTTCGACTTCATGACCATGTTCCAACAACTCGGCGCGCTGCGCCTCGAAGCGCCCGGCGCGAACGCTCAAGATGCTTGAGCGCGACGGCGCGACTGTGTGCGACCTTACAACTCGCACACGCGCATCGGTCTTTCGGCTGTCAATGCGTGTGGGCAACTTCGTGTCGGTCGCGCGCCTCGAATACTTCTCGCGCCCTCACCGAGGCGTTGAGAATCGCTCGAAGGATTTACACATTATGAAGAGAACACTCGCGCCTTTCGTCAAACGAGCGTTCGCGCTCGTCGTCGTCGCCTCGGTCTTCGTCGCGCCCGCCCTCGCGCAGACGCCGAAGGCCGAAGAGTTTTTGCAGCGCGCGGCGGCGCGTCAGAAGTCGGGCGACGTGGCGGGCGCGCTCGCCGACATCGAAATCGCGCTCAAGCTCTTTCCGAAGTATGCAGCCGCCTACTACCTTCGCGGCTCGATAAAGAAGAGCGCGGGCGACATCGCGGGCGCGATTGAAGACTTCACGAAGGCCATCGAGATAAACCCGGATGAACCCCTCGCCTTCTACAATCGCGGACTCATACGCCTCCTCGAACAGAAGGACTACGACGGCGCAATCGCCGACTTCGACCGTGTGCTCGCGCTCCAGCCCGGCCTCGCAGCCGTCCTCAACAACCGCGCCGACGCGAAGGCCGCGAAGGGCGACACCGTTGGCGCGATTGAAGACTACACGAAGGCCATCGAGAGCAAGCCCGACATGGCCGAAGCCTTCTACGGGCGCGGCGTGATTTACATGTCGAAGGACGACACGACGCGCGCCGTCGCCGACTTCGACAAAGCGGCTGAGCTTGACCCGCGCAACGCCGACGCCTTCCACAACCGAGGCCAACTCCGCGCAAAACTCGGCAACACCGTGGGCGCAATCGCCGACTTCGACCGCGCCGTCGAACTCGACCCGCAGTCGGCCATGTCCTACGCCGAACGCGGACTCGCGCGCCTCTCGCTCAATCAAGACGACGCCGCGCAGAAAGATTTCGAGCGTGCCATCGCCATCAACGGCGAACTCAAAGACTGGATAGAAAAGAGCGTCCGCTACGTCAAATCGCAACGAGCGAAGAAGGAAAGAAAATGATGAATGATGAATGATGAATGAAGAATGAAATCAGAGGCCGTTGTTTCATTCATCATTCCGCATTCCGCGTTCATCACTTCCTAAGTTATGGCGACAGTCGCAACGACAGACGAGACTTTGGTAATCGAGACGCCGGAGCGCGTGCCGCTTCACTTCGCGCTCGCGTCAATCGGCAACCGCTTCCTCGCCTGCGCCATTGACCACTTCCTGCAAATCCTCGTGATGGTCTTAGTCTTCCTTCTGCTCGCGTGGTTGGGGAGCGTGGCGGGTTGGTACGCGCGAATCAAGGACGCGCCGAAGTGGGTCGTCGCGCTGCTCATCGTAGTGCTTTCGCTCATCTGGTCGGCTTACTTCGTACTCTTCGAGTGGGCTTGGAACGGGCAAACGCCGGGTAAGCGTTGGCTCAAGCTGCGCGTGATACGTGAGGACGGTCGGCCCGTCACCTTCTGGGAGGCCGCCGCGCGAAACATCGTCCGCATACTCGACATGTCGCCCGGCATCTTCTACTCGGTCGGACTCATCTCGGTCTTCGTAAGCACGCGCGACCAGCGCGTCGGCGACCTCGTCGCGGGAACGGTCGTCGTGCGCGAGCGCGAGGCGCAAGCGCCCAGTTTCGAACAGGTCTTCTCCGCGCCCACTTCCGACGCCGCTCTCCGACGCTCCTTCAAGCCCGTCGCGTTTCGCGCCAACGTGGGCGCGCTCACCGAAGCCGAGATCGAAGTGGTCGAGGCTTTCCTGCGCCGGCGTTGGGACTTGGACGACTCGCCCCGGCAGTGGATGGCTTGGCGCGTCGCCACGCCCATCCTCCAAAAACTTCGACCCGAATACGACCCCGCGCAGTTCACATACGAAGGCTTCCTAGAAGAACTCCTACACCGCTACTGCGCCACCCACCGCTTCACGGACTAAGGCAGTTAAGAGCGACAAGTGACGAGAAGGAAGGCAGACGGTTAACCCCGACTCGCGCGCGAGAAGATAAAAAGTGAAAAAGTCAGAACACGACCTTGCAGAAAGGGCTGTCCGACAACTCGTAACTATCTGCTCTTATTGCCGGCGCGAAGCGCCCGAAGTTCTCCCTTGTGCTGGCTTTGCCGGCGAACATTTGCTGTCAGACAAATCTTGACTAAAAGCCACTAAACCTGTTGCGCGATAAGGAAAATCCGACTGGCCGGGGTGAAACAAACGCACCACAGAGCCAGCAAACGTCAGTGAAGCGTATCTGAGAGCCATTTTGTAGAACGCTCTCCATTCTTATCGCGCAACAGGTTTACTGTCTGTCAGGTCAAATTTAGATTTTTACAATTTAGAGAAAAGGCGGGGCAAACTCGCCCCGCCTTTTCTCTTGTCCCACTTAGTAAGCCAATCAAGACTTCTCGTTAGTCCCACCACCATTCCGCCGAGTAGCGAGTTGCCGAACGATTTCTGCGAGTTGGTTGATAGCGACGCTATTACGCTCAATCGCCTCGCTATTACGACGCGTCAACTCCTCCGTGTGCATTTGCGAATCAACAAGCGTTGTGATGCGTTCGTCCTGCTCCCGCATCTGCCACCGTGCGCGAAGGCCAGCGCGTACCATTAGCTTGGCGACGCGTTCCAGACGGTCAAGCCGCGCCTCACTCTGCGTCTGCGCCTCTTGTAACTTTTGAATACCAGCGGCGAATTGGGCCTGCTGATTCAGGATGAAATCCATCTGTCGCTGTCGTTCTTCCTCGTTCATAAGGCTACTGCCACTATCAAAAATAGATACCTCTCGGATGGTATGTTACTAAGGTCTCAATATCCATGTCCGGTCAATCTGACCATCGCCGTAAGTATTACGGGAGATAAGGAGTAAAATAAAACTCACCGCAGAGGCGCGGAGGAAACGCAGAGAGTATAAACTTCTCTGCGCATCCTTTGCGCCCTCTGCGCCTGCGGCGGTGAACAATTCTCCGAACACCCATTCTTATATTTCAAATTGACCCACTACCCAATAATCCTGCAAATTGACGTGCTCGCTCCCGCTCGGCTACACTTCGTGGTTCTTTCGGCGGGCGAATTTTTCACAGAGGGCTGCATCTAAAAATCATGGCTCAAGACATCTTTATACTCGGCGGCAAGCGCACGCCGATGACCGAATACGTCGGCGCACTAAAGGACGTGAAGGCGATTGACTTGGCGGCTGTGGCCGCGCGCGGCGCGCTCGAAGCGACCGGCGTCGCGGCTGAGGAGATTGACCACACGGTCGTCGGCAACGCCTTGCAAACTTCGGGCGACGCAATCTACGGCGCGCGCCACGTCGCACTCAAAGCGGGCGTGCCCGCCGAGCGTCCCGCGCTTACGGTCAACCGCCTTTGCGGAAGCGGCATCCAGTCAATCATATCAGGCGCGCAGATGATTCTGTTGAACGAAGCGCGCAACGCGCTCGTCGGCGGCATGGAGTCGATGTCCATGGCTCCGCACGTAATCTACGGCGCGCGCAGCGGGTTCGCGCTCGGACAGGGCCGACTCGAAGACTCTCTGATGGTCGCGCTCCTCGACACATACTGCAACACGACGATGGCCGGAACTGCCGAGAACCTCGCGCGCAAGTATGAAATCTCGCGCGAGGAGCAAGACCGTTACGCTCTGCGCTCGCAACGAGAAGCGAAGCGCGCGCAAGAACAGGGAATCTTCGCGGAAGAGATCGTCGCCGTCGAAGTGAAGACGCGAAAAGGCGTGAAGACGATTGACACGGACGACCACCTGCGTCCAGACACGACGCTCGAAGTTTTAGCGAAACTCCCGACGGCGTTCAGCCGTGAAGGCTTCGTCACCGCCGGCAACGCTTCCGGCATCGTTGACGGCGCAGCGATGCTCGTCGTCGCGGGCGAGGATTACGTCAAAGAGAGAGGTTTGAAGCCCGCGGGCCGCATCGTGAGTTGGGCGTACGCGGGCGTTGACCCGGAAGTGATGGGCATCGGCCCAGTGCCTGCGATTCGCAAGGCGCTTGAGAAGGCAAACTTGAAACTCGAAGACATAGACATCGTCGAAGTCAACGAGGCCTTCGCCTGTCAGTATCTCGCCGTCGAGAAGGAACTCGGACTCGAACGCTCGCGCACCAACGTCAACGGCGGCGCAATCGCCCTCGGCCACCCGCTCGGCGCGTCGGGCACAAGACTCGTCTTGACCGCGCTCAACGAACTCAGACGCCGAAATGGTCGCTACGGCCTCGCCTCCGCGTGCATCGGCGGCGGTCAAGGCATCGCAATCGTCTTCGAGCGAGTTTAGACACGGGTACAGTACCGCGAGCGGTAGCGAGCGGGTGACTGAAATGATGAATGCGGAGTGATGAGTGATGAATGATGAGAGCAGCACTGCTTTCATTCATCACTCATCACTCCGCATTCATCGTTTAGTTTGACCCGCTCGCTACCTCCGCCGCGGCCCAACCGACTCGCCCGACACCGAATTTCACGGGCTTCGACTTCTGGCTCACGAAACTCGACTCCTTCGACGGCGACTTCCGGCGTGCCGAGATGGTCAAAGCCTTCATCACTTCGCTCGAATATCGCGCGCGCTTCGGCGCGCAGTGAAGCGGCGCGCGAGAAGTTTATGTGAACTTTTCCAAAGGGCTTGACGCCGCGTCGCTTATCCGTTAAAAACCCTCTGCCGCGATAAATTCTACGCGTCGGGTCTGCCGCGCGTTTAGCCTGCGGGTTTCAAGTCTTCCGTCCCAGTTTCGATTTCAAGCCGAGAAAGGAATTCCCCCGTGTTCACTTCGTCCAAAAACAGACGGCAAACCGCCTCTCTGCGTCGCCAACTCTTCGCCGTCCTGACGGCTGCCCTCATCCTCCTTCAGCCCGCGCTCTTCGCGTCGCCGCGGGCCGCGGCGCAGAGGAAAGGCTTGCGCGCGCCGAGTTCGGTTGACACGGGCGGGCCTAACGGCATCAGCGTCACCACGCTCGGCACGCCGATAACGCAGAACTTCGACACGCTCCCCGCTTCGGGAAGCGCCACTTGGACGAACGACTCGACGCTCCCCGGCTGGTTTCACGCGCGCACCGGCACGGGCACGACCATTGTTGCCGGCGACGGAAACACCTCCACCGGAAACCTCTACAGCTTCGGCACGGGCACGGCCACCGACCGCGCGCTCGGCTCGATAGGCTCCGGCAACGCCGCCGTCGGCAACATCTTCTACGGCGTCCGCCTGACGAACAACACCGGCGCGACCATCACCTCTTTGGATGTCTCCTACGTCGGCGAGCAGTGGCGCATGGGCGGCTGTACCCCGACGCCCTGCACGTCTGCGGCGCAGACGGTCTCATTCTCCTACCTCGTCGGGTCGCCCACCGTGACGGGGAGCCTCGCGGAGTTTCAGAGCGCGGGCGTCGCCGTGGCGGCGCTCAATTTCACGAGTCCCCAGTTCGGCCCGTCTACCGGAACCGCGCTCAACGGCAACTTGGCCGCGAACCGCGTCGCCATCAGCTCCACCATCAGCGGCCTCAACATCCCCAACGGGACGGACATCATGCTCCGATGGTCAGACCCCGACCACCCCAACTCCGACCACGGCCTCGCCATTGACGACTTCTCCGTAACCCCGCAGGGCAGCGTCGCCGCGACGCCGACGCTCAACATCGGCGACGTGACGCAGGCCGAAGGCGACGCCGGAACGACTAACTTCAACTTCAACGTCAGTCTCACCTCGGCGGCGGGCGCGGGCGGCGTCTCCTTCACAGTCAACACAGCCGACGGCACGGCGACCGCGCCGAGCGACTACACGGCCATCACGAACGGCGCGGGCAGCATCTCGCAGGGCAACACCTCCACGACCGTCACCGTGCAGGTCAACGGCGACACGACGGTAGAGCCGAATGAAACCTTCTTCGTCAACATCTCGAACATCACGGGCGCGAACGCGGGCGACACTCAAGGTCTCGGCACAATCATGAACGACGACGTGACGCTCACGGCGATTCACGACATACAGGGCAACGGCACCGCGTCGCCGCTCGTGGGCCAGAGCGTGACGACGCGCGGCATCGTTACGGGCATCAAGCTGGGTTCGTCCGGCGGTTTCTTCATACAAGAGCCGGACGCGACCGTTGATAGCGACCCGAACACTTCGGAAGGTATCTTCGTCTTCACAGGCTCAAGCGTCCCGGCGGCTGCGGTCGTCGGAAACCTCGTCCAAGTCACGGGCACGGTTCAGGAGTTCACCTTCTCCTCCGACCCGAACAGCCCGCCGGTTACTGAAATCTCAAGCGTCACGGCGACCTCCGTCATCTCAACGGGCAACACGCTCCCCACGCCGCACACGCTCACAGCCGCCGAGACGACCGCCCCGTCGGGCACGACCAACCCGCTCGACTCGCTCGAAGAGTTTGAAGGGATGCGCGTCACCGTCCCGTCGCTCACCGTCGTCGCTCCGACGCAAGGCTCAATCAACGAGCCGAACGCAACCGTCACGTCGAACGGCGTCTTCTACGGCGTCGTCACGGGCGTCGCGCGCCCGTTCCGCGAGCCGGGCGTCAACATCTCCGACCCGCTCCCGCCGGGTTCGCCCGCGAACGTCCCGCGCTTCGACGAAAATCCCGAACGCATACGCGTTGACAGCGACGGCCAACCCGGAACGACCGCCGTTGACGTTGCAACCGGGATGGTCATCTCCAACGTCACAGGCCCGCTCGACTACTCGTTCCGAACCTACACGATCCTGCCCGACACGACGCTCACGCCCGGCACGCAGCCCGGCGCAGTTCCCGCGCCGACGCCAACCGCGAACGAGTTGACCGTCGCCTCCTTCAACATGGAGCGATTCTTCGACACCGTGAACGACCCCAACACGAGCGACCCCGTTCTCACGCAGGCCGCCTTCGACAAGCGTCTCGACAAGGCTTCGCGCATCATACGCACCATCCAGCGCTACCCCGACGTTATCGGCGTCCAAGAGGTCGAGAACCTTTCGACCTTGCAGGCCGTCGCCGCGAAGGTCAACTCCGACGCGCAGAGCCTTGACAGTCTTCCGAACCCGAACTACGTCGCATACCTCGTCGAAGGAAATGATATTGGCGGCATAGACGTGGGCTTCCTCGTCAAAGAGTCGCGCGTCACGACCGTGAGCGTCACGCAGATAGAGCAGCCGGGCTGCGACCACGTCACGGCTTCGACCTGCAACAACTACACGAACCCGAACGACGGCACGCTCGACATCCTCAACGACCGTCCGCCGCTCGTCCTTAGCGCGACCGCGCCGAAGCCCGGCGGCGGCACGTTCGCTTTCACGGTAATCAACAACCACCTGCGCTCGCTCAACGGCATAGGCGACTCGACCGCGCAAGGCACGGGCACGGTCGGCGCGCGTGTCCGCGAGAAGCGCAAGAAGCAGGCCGAGTTTCTCGCAAACCTCATCCAGTCGCGTCAGACCGCAGACCCGACCGAGCGCATCATCGTCGTCGGCGACATGAACGCCTTCCAGTTCAACGACGGCTACGTTGACGTTATCGGCACGGTCAAAGGCACGCCCTCGCCCGACGACCAGACGGTCGTCCCCGGCGACGGCGCAGACCTCGTCAACCCAGACCTCACAGACCTCGTTGACACGCTGCCCGCGGCGCAGCGCTACTCCTTCACCTTCGACGGTAACGCGCAGGTTCTCGACCACATCCTCGTCAACGACGACGCGCTCGCCGTCACCAACCGCTTCGCATACGCGCGCGACGACGCCGACTACGCAGTCAAAAACTACGAGCTTGCGAACGAGTTGCGCCTCTCAGACCACGATCAACCAATCGTCTATCTCTCGCTCACCTCGACCGGCGTCCCGCCGACCGTAGGCTCCGTCATCATCAGCGAGTTCCGTTTCCGCGGCCCCGGCCCCGGCACGGCTCGGCCCGCCGCCGGAAAGCTCGGCCCGCATGCGCCCGTAGTCTCCAAGACCGAAGGCGTTAACGTCAGCGCCTCGACGCAGCAGGACATGGACGAGTTCATAGAGTTCTACAACAACACCAACTCGCCGATTACCGTTTCGACGACCGACGGCTCCGCCGGTTGGGCGCTCGTCTCCGCCGACGGCGTCGCGCGTTTCACAATCCCGAACGGAACAATCATCCCCGCGCGCGCTCACTTCCTCGCCACAAACTCCGGCGGCTACTCGCTTTCCGACTACGGCGGCTTCGGCGCGGCCACGGGCGACATAACCTACGCGGGCGACATACCCAACGCGAGCGGCATCGCCCTCTTCAACACCGCGAACGCGAACTCCTTCACGCTCGCCAACCGCCTCGACGCAGCGGGCTACGCGGGCGTTGATGCGCTCTACCGCGAAGGCACAGGCTTCCCCACTGGCGGCGGCGAAACGACGGGCAACCTCGAATACAGCTTCGTCCGCACGATGACGCGCGCAACCAACGGCTTACCGAAGGACACGGGCAACAACACGGCTGACTTCATGGGCATTGATGTCAACGGCAACTCGACGGGCTTGGGCCAGAACCTCGGCGCGCCGGGGCCGGAGAACCTTTCGAGTCCCATCAACCGCACCCAACTGTTCGGCGCGTCGCTGCTTGACCCGAACGCGGGTCAGTCTTCGTCGCCCAACCGCGTGCGCGACCCCATGCAAGTCACAAACGGCAACTTCGGCACGATGTCCATACGCCGCACGTTCACGAACAACACGGGCGAGGAAGTGAGACAACTGCGCTTCCGCATCGTAGAGGTCACGACCTTCCCCGCTCCCAACGGTGGGACGGCTGACCTTCGCGCGCTAAGCTCGAACGACATAAAAGTCACGGTCAACGGCAACCCCGTTGACGTGCGCGGAACGACCGTCGAGCAGCCGCCCGCGCAGCCTAGCGGCGGCGGCTGGAACACAACGATGAACGTCGGCTTCGTCAACACCGGCGTTCCGCTCGCGCCGGGCGCGTCCGTGAGCGTGCAGTTCCTCTTGGGCGTGCAGCAGGCGGGCGCGTTCCGCTTCTTCGTCAACATAGAGGCCGTCACGGCCCCGGTTGTCCCCCTTGCTCCGGCGCGCAAGTGAAGGCTTGAACTCGCCTCTTTTCGTGAAGTAAGAGTTGGCCGCCGCGAGACTAAAATTCCTCGCGGCGGCCAATTTCATCGCGGGCGCGTGCCCGATTTCGACTCGCACGGAGTCCGTCCTGCTGGCATGATTTTTGTTTAACTCAGACGGCATGAGTAGAGGCCCACGGCCCGCTAGAGCGGCGCGGAGTTTTGAAAGTCATTCGCGTTGTTCTAGTTATCGTGGAAAACTTCGCCGCTCCGTTTGGAAATAGTCGCCCCGCGCATCCGATTTTTTGGAGTTTCGGTTCAGTTTTTCGGACGAAAAACTGGACGGCCCGCGGAGTTGCAACTCGCGCGCAACCGGCCCGCAGCCCGCGCGAAAAAACGCTTCGGCGACGGCGTGCGGCGGGCGCGCGAAAATGTTGCTTTTTACCTTGCGCGCGCGGCCCGAATGTAGTATTTAACGTCACGTTTACGCCGTCGTAAGACAAGCGAAAACGTCATCCCTTATGGTAAGCGTTTGGTTCTCTTTCTAACCCGTCTTTCTCCGCAAACAGGGTCAGCCGTGCGTGTAGGGAAGCGCAAGAAAGATTGCCCGAACCGCCGCAACAAATTCACTGGCAAGAAAAGGAAGGAATATGTCTAAACAGCCCCTTTGCAAGTCAGCCTGCGCGCTGGCGACGCTTTTGCTCTGCCTCGCTTTCGGCGCGGGTTCAGCCGCGGCCCAGTCCACAACCGACGGTGCCATCGGCGGCGTGGTGCGCGACCCGCAAGGCGCGGTCGTCCCCAACGCCTCGGTGTCGGTGCGCAACGAGGAGACCAACAAGGAAAGCACGGGCACGACCGACGGCGAAGGCCGTTTCCGCATCCCGCAGCTTCAGCCCGGCAACTACACCGTGACTGTTACGGCTACCGGCTTCGGCACGTCCACGCAGCAGAAGGTAGTCGTCGAGGTCGGGCGCGTCAACTCGGTCGAAGTCCTGTTGGGCGTCGCCGGCGCGTCCGAGACCGTGCAGGTGACGAGCGATGCCCCCGTCATCAACACGCAGCAGCAGGACTTCTCCTCGAACATCAACCAGACCTCGATCAACGAGCTTCCGATCAACGGTCGTCGCTGGTCCAACTTCGCCATCCTTACGCCCGGCTCGACCCCTGACGGGAGCTTCGGCCTAATCTCCTTCCGCGGCATTTCGGGCCTTCTGAACAACAACACGGTTGACGGCGGCGACAACAACCAGGCGTTCTTCTCCGAAGAGCGCGGGCGCACGCGCATCAGCTACTCCATAAGCCAGTCGGCCATCCGCGAGTTTCAGGTCAATACCTCGAACTACTCAGCCGAGTACGGGCGCTCAGCCGGCGGCGTCACCAACGCCGTCACCAAGTCGGGCACGAACGACTTCCACGGCGATGTGTTCTACTACCAGCGCAACAACCGCTGGGGCGCGCGCAACCCGCTCGCCTTCCTGACGACCTTCAATCAGGCGACCTCCACGTTCACGGTCAGCGGCATCAAGCCCGTTGACGTTCGCCACCAGTTCGGCGGCACCATCGGCGGCCCCATCGTCAAGAACAAGGCGTTCTTCTTCTTCTCCTACGACCAGCAGAAGCGCAACTTCCCTGGCCTCGGCATCTTCGACCCGAGGGGCGTGGCCTCGCTCAACCTGACCGCCGCGCAGCGCACGGCGCTCATAACGCGCGGCCTCTCGACCGAGCAGATCAATAGCGGTCTCGCCTTCCTGACGAGTCTCACTGGCGAAGTCCCGCGCAAGGGCGACCAGAGACTTTTCCTGCCGAAGGTTGACTGGAACATCAACAACTCGAATGCCTTCAGCGTCACCTTCAACACCTTGCGCTGGACTTCGCCCGCTGGCATCCAGACGCAGGCGACGAACACACGCGGGCGCGCCAGCTTCGGCGACGACTTCGTCAGCATTGACTGGGTCACGCTCCGCCTCCAGTCCGTCATCTCGCCGACGGTGCTGAACGAGGCGCGCTTCCAGTACGGTCGCGACTTCGAGCATCAGAACAGCCAGCCGCCGCTCCCCGGCGAGCCAACGACGGCCCTGGGCGGCACCCGCTCGCCCGACGTGTTCATCACGAACATTATCGAGTTCGGCACGCCGACCTTCCTTGAGCGCCGCGCCTTCCCCGATGAGAAGCGCTGGCAGTGGGCCGATAACATGACGCTGACGCGCGGCATCCAGACGATCAAGTTCGGCGCGGACATCAACCACGTCAAAGACCTGATAGACAACCTTCGCAATGAGGCCGGAGCCTATTCGTACAACAACGTCTCCGACTTCCTCGTTGACTACACCAACTTCACCACAAACGGCGCAATCCGCGCTCTGACCGGCGGCTCTAACGGCGTGTGCGCTACCTCGACGCGACGCGCCGGACAGTGCTATACGAGCAACTACAATCAAGGCCTCGGCCCGACGCGCTCGCAGTTCTCGACCAACGACCTGAACTTCTACATTCAGGATGACATCCACGCGACCACGAAGCTGACGCTCAACCTCGGCCTGCGCTGGGAGTACCAGATGCTCCCCGACCCGCTGATTCCGAACACGCTGATCCCTGAGACGAATCAGTTGCCGAAGGATAAGAACAACTTCGGCCCGCGGCTCGGCTTCGCCTACGACTTCCGCGGCGACGGCAAGACGGTATGGCGCGGTGGCTACGGCATTTACTTCGGGCGCATCCCGAATGCGCAGGTCTCAAACGCGCTCGTGAACACGGGCGTAGCCTCCGGGCAGAATCAGGTCTCCATCGGCGGGGCCACAGGGCCGATCTTCCCGAACATCCTCGCAGCCGGGACAGTGTCCGCCCCGGCGGTGCAATTCTTCAGGCCCGGCTACCAGAGTCCCGAAGTTCATCAGGCCGACATGATCGTCGAGCACCAGATAGCCAAGAACACGGCGGTCTCGGTCTCATACCTGTTCAGCCAAGGCCGCCACCTGCCGATCTACATTGACAAGAACCTCTGCCCCCCCGGCTCGCGTCTCGACGCGAGCGTCGCGGGCGTCAACTGCGCGGCCACCGCGCCGGCGACCGCCACATACACCATTGTCGGCGGCCCGCTCAACGGTCAGACCGTGACGGTTCCTTTCTTCGCCGCAGGCACGAATACTACCGCCGGGCAGACGGGGCGACCCAACAGACTGTTCGGCGCGATCACCCAGATCACCGATATCGTCCGCTCGGACTACCATGCGCTGGTGCTTCAGGCCAACCGTCGTTTCACGAACGGCCTCCAGTTCCAGTCGAGCTATACGCTCTCGTCGGCGCATGACACGGGCCAGACTTCGAACGCGTTCCCGGCAACCAACACGCCGTTCAACCCGTTCGACCCCGTCGGCGAGTCGGGCACGTCGAACTTCGACATCCGTCACAAGTTTGTCGTGAGCGCCGTCTGGACTCCCGACTTCTTCGGCAGCCAGAGCGATAGCAAGGTTGGCCGCGCCATTTTCCGCGGATTCACTATCGCACCCATCGTCCAGGTTTACTCCGGCAAACCGCTGAACCCTGCCACCTCCGGCAGCGTGGCGGCGCAGGGCGGCGTCTCGTCGGCGGCGGGCGGCATCAACGGTTCGGCTGGCGCGGCGCGCGTCCCCGGCCTTGAGCGCAACTCGTTCCGTCAGCCGAAGGCTTGGAACTTCGATATGCGCATCTCGCGTCGCTTCGGCCTGGGAGAGGCGCGCTCGCTCGAATTCCTGGTTGAGGGCTTTAACATCTTCAACCGTACGCAGATTACCGACGTGAACTCTACCTTCTATCGTGTCGGGCCACAGTCGGCCACGCCGGGCTGCACAAGCTCTTCGCAGCTTTGCCTGAACACCGACAACTTCAATAACTCGCTGTTCGGCACGACCACCGAGGCCGGCGGCACGCTCTTCCGCGAGCGGCAGGTTCAGCTTGCCGTGCGCTTCCAGTTCTAACAAGACCTTCAAACCACAACTACGAAGGGCGCGCTCCGCAAAAGAGCGCGCCCTGTTTTTTTGGACACCGACCCAAGTGTTCTTTGACTGCGTTCGGAAGCGTCAATGTTTACGTGAGCTTGATGTAGGCGAAAGAATCAATCCACACCGACACGAAACCTCACGTAGAAAAGCACGAGCAACGCGCAGAAGCTTAGATCGGATTACGAATGGGTGTACTGTTCGTGGCAGTAGCCCGAACGTGAGGGAGGGCGTCTTTCATGTTCAGCAAGAGACGCCCTCCCTCACGTTCGGGCTTCCGTCTCACCGTACACTGATCGGTAAACCGGTCTATACGCAAGCGATCACTTAACATTAAGTGCGCGGGACGGCGGCGACGCGGAAGCCTATGCCGTGCGTCTTGCGGCTCGGCGTGAACCAGTGGCGGTAGGCCGAGCGCGCGTGGTCTTTGTCGTGATCCCAAGAGCCGCCGCGCAGCAGTCGCTTCTGGCTTTTCAAGTCAACCCACGCGCTCCCGTCCGCGGGCGCGCCCTCGTAAGTCTCAGGAGTCCTGTCCGCGCACCACTCCCAGACGTTGCCGTGCATGTCGTACAAGCCCCAAGCGTTCGGCTGCTTCCGACCGGCGGGATGCGTGCTGCCTTTAGAGTTTGCGTCGTACCAACCAAGCGCGTTAAGGTCGCCCGCGAAATCTCCGCTTGTCCCGGCGCGGCAGGCATACTCCCACTCGGCCTCCGAAGGCAGGCGATACTCGAACCCGTCGCCCAGCGCGTTAAGCTTTCGTATGAACTCCTGCGCGTCGTCCCAAGAGACTAGCTCTACGGGATTCTCCGCGCCCTTGTTCTCGCTCGGATTGCTCCCCATCA
>Ga0081539_10001243_pt1 | contig 45305 bp, 35 predicted proteins | sample TabmetS4T2R2_FD_71023 | JGI IMG/M metagenome (GOLD analysis project Ga0081539, IMG submission 71023) | Tabebuia heterophylla rhizosphere microbial communities from the University of Puerto Rico - S4T2R2 | ecosystem: Host-associated > Plants > Roots > Rhizosphere ... | reverse complement strand
CGAGGCAGAGGTGCTCGGCTCGGACGCCGCTCGCGAGGCGGTGTCGGGCGCCGGTTCGATCATCCTCGCGGGCGAGCGACTGGCCGGGGCGCCGGGCGCGCTCTCCGCCGTCCTGCGGCTTTCCGCGGCGACCGGTGCCCGGCTGGCCTGGATACCGCGGCGGGCCGGAGACCGCGGCGCGGTGGAGGCCGGAGCACTGCCGTCACTGCTGCCCGGCGGCCGCCCCGTGGCCGACGCGGCGGCGCGGGTCGACGTCGCGGCCGCCTGGGAGGTGCCGTCCCTGCCGGAGCAGCCGGGCCGGGACACCGACGAGATCCTTGCGGCCGCCGCGTCCGGCGAGCTTCCCGGACTGCTCGTGGCCGGCGTCGACCCGGCCGACCTGGCGGATCCGGAGGAGGCGCTCGCCGCGCTGGAGCGGGCCAGCTTCGTCGTCAGCCTCGAGGTACGAGCGAGCGCAGTGAGCGAGCGGGCCGACGTCGTGCTCCCCGTGGCACCGCCCGCCGAGCGGGCCGGGACGTACCTGGACTGGGAGGGCCGGTGGCGCTCCTTCGCGGCGTCCCTGCAGACCCGCGCCCTGCCGGACCTCCAGGTGCTGGACCGAATCGGGCGGGAGGCCGGCGTCGAACTGGGCCTGCGCACACCGGAGCGGGTGCGCGCCGAGCTGGCGGACTTCGGCGCCTGGGAGGGCGAGCGGATCGGCGCGCCGGACTTCGCGCCGTCGGTCCCCGAGGCGCCGATCGACGGGACGGCGGTTCTCGCCACCTGGCCGCTGCTGCTGGACCGCGGCCGACTGCAGGACGCTGAGCCCTACCTGGCCGGGACGGCGCACCGGGCCGTCGCTCGGATGTCGCCGCTGACCGCAGCCGGCGCGGGCGTGGACGGTCAAGTCACGGTCTCGACGCAGCGCGGCTCGATCACCGTTCCGGTGGAGGTCACCGACATGCCGGACGGCGTGGTGTGGCTGCCGACGAACTCGGAGGGCTGCGCGGTCCGGGCCACGCTCGGCGCCGACACCGGAACCCTCGTGGCGATCACGGGAGGCGTCGCATGAGGATCCTCGCGGACAACCCGACGGCGGACTTCGGCCAGGACAACGGCTGGGTGGTGTTCGGGAAGGCACTGTTCGTCTTCGTCTTCCTGGTCCTCAGCACGCTGATCGCGATCTGGGCGGAGCGCCGGGTGGTGGCGCGCATGCAGTCTCGGCCGGGCCCCAACCGGGTCGGTCCCTTCGGCCTCCTGCAGAGCCTGGCCGACGGCGTGAAGCTGGCGCTCAAGGAGGACATCATCCCCAAGGCCGCCGACCGGGTGGTCTACATCATCGCTCCGATCATCTCCGCGACAGCGGCGTTCGTGGCCTTCGCGGTGATCCCGTTCGGACCCGAGGCGAGGATCCCGTTCACCGACATCCGCACGCCGCTGCAGCTGACCGACCTGCCGGTCGCGGTGCTGTTCGTACTGGCCGTCGCCGCCGTCGGCGTCTACGGGATCGTGCTGTCCGGGTGGTCCAGCGGCTCGACATACCCGCTGCTGGGCAGCCTGCGCTCCTCGGCGCAGGTGATCTCCTACGAGATCGCGATGAGCCTCGCTCTGACGAGCGTGTTCCTCTACGCCGGATCGATGTCCACCTCGGCCATCGTGGATGCGCAGAAGGACCTCTGGTACGTCATCCCCTCCTGCGTCGCGTTCGCCATCTATGTCATCTCGATGGTCGGGGAGACCAACCGCGCACCGTTCGACCTGCCGGAGGCCGAGGGTGAGCTCGTCGGTGGCTTCCACACCGAGTACTCGTCGCTGAAGTTCGCGCTGTTCTTCCTGGCGGAGTACATCAACATGGTCACCGTCTCCGCGCTCGCCACGACCCTCTTCCTCGGCGGTTGGCGGGCGCCGTGGCCGCTGTCGCTGTGGGACGGCGCGAACCAGGGCTGGTGGCCGATGCTCTGGTTCATCGTCAAGTTATGGATGTTCATCTTCCTGTTCATCTGGCTGCGCGGCACGCTCCCACGGCTGCGGTACGACCAGTTCATGCGCTTCGGCTGGAAGGTGCTCATCCCGGGCGCACTGCTGTGGGTCACGTTCATCGCGCTGCTGAAGGGCGTGCAGGAGTTCGCGGACTTCAACCCGCGCCCCTGGTTCGTCGTGGTGGCCGGCGTCCTGCTGGTGGCCGCCGTCGTGCTCTACTTCACCGGCGAGACCCAGCAGGCGGAGGCGGAGGAGGAGGCGGAGGACGCCGACGTCGACCCGTTCGCCGGCGGCTTCCCGGTGCCGCCGATGCCGGGTCAGCGCCTGTTGCGAACCGCCGGACCGGCGCCTGCCGTGCCGGAGCGGGACGACACCGCCGAAGCGGCGGAAGTGACCGCCGAAGCCGAGGAGTTGGAGGAGGTGCGCGGTGGCTGAGCGCTCCGATTCATCTGCCGATTCGCGGGAGCGCCGGGACGGCGGATTCCTGTCCGCGATGCTCGCCCCGATCTCCGGCTTCTGGGTGACGTTCACGGAGATGTTCCGCCCGACGGTCACCGAGCAGTACCCGTTCGACAAGGACGAGCATCCACCCGCACCCCGCTACCACGGCCGGCATCAGCTGAACCGGCATCCGGACGGGTTGGAGAAGTGCATCGGCTGCGAGTTGTGCGCGTGGGCCTGCCCGGCGGACGCCATCTACGTCGAGGGCGCGGACAACACCGAGGAGGAGCGCTACTCCCCGGGTGAGCGGTACGGGCGGGTCTACCAGATCAACTACCTGCGGTGCATCTTCTGCGGGTTGTGCATCGAAGCCTGCCCGACGCGGGCACTGACCATGACGAACGAGTACGAGCTCGCCGGCCCGACCCGGGCGGGAATGATCTACGAGAAGCAGGACCTGCTCGGCCCGATGCTGGCCGGAATGCTGTCGGCGCCGCACCCGATGGTCCCCGGGACCACCGAGAAGGACTACTACCAGGGCACGGTGACCGAAGCGGTGCCGGAGCAGCAGGAGTGGGTGGCCGCGCGGACCCGCAGCGCCGAGGCGGAGTCGCTCGCCCCGGACGCCGTGCCGGCGGAGGAGACGTCGTGAACGCCGCGGCCACGGCCACTCTCGGTGGTGGCGGCGAGCAGGTGCTGTTCTGGATCATCGCCCCGATCATGGTGATCGCGGCCCTAGGACTGGTCTTTGTCCGGCGGGCGGTGCACGCGGCGCTGTGCATGGCGCTGGTGATGGTCAGCCTTGGCGTGGTGTACCTCGCGCAGCAGGCGCCGTTCCTCGGCGCCGTCCAGGTGTTCGTGTACACCGGCGCCGTCATGATGCTGTTCCTGTTCGTGCTCATGCTGATCGGCGTCGACTCCTCGGACTCGCTCGTCGAGACGATCAAGGGGCAGCGGGTCCTCGCCACCGTGTTCGGCATCGGCCTGGCCGGGCTGATCATCAGCGTCATTCGCGACGTGACCTTCACCCAGGCCGCAGGCCTCAAGGACGTCGACACCACTGGCAACATCACGTCACTGGCCGGGCTGATCTTCGGCCAGTACGTGTGGGCCTTCGAGGTCACCAGCGCACTGCTCATCACGGCCGCGCTCGGGTCGATGATGCTCGCCCACCGGGAGCGCCTGACCCCCAAGCCGACACAGCGGGAGCTGTCGATCCGCCGGATCCGCGAGGGCGCCGTCAAGACACCGCTGCCGGCACCCGGGGTGTTCGCCCGGCACAACGCGGTCGACACCCCGGCCCTGTTGCCCGACGGGTCGGCGTCGCCACTGTCGGTGTCGAGGGTGCTGCAGGCGCGAAACCAGACCCGCGCGGTCGGCACGGTGGCCGAGGACGTGGCCATCATCCAGGCCGAGGTGGATCCGGAGCGGACCGGCGAGAGGACACAGCCGTGAATCTCGTCAACTGGCTCTACCTGTCCGCGCTGCTGTTCTGCATCGGCGCGGTGACCGTGCTCGTCCGGCGCAACGCGATCATCGTGTTCATGGGTGTCGAGCTCATGCTCAACGCCACCAACCTGGCCTTCGTCACCTTCGCCCGGATCGACGGCGACGTCGAGGGCCAGGTCATCGCCCTGTTCGTGATGCTGGTGGCCGCCGCCGAAGTCGTGGTGGGCCTGGCGATCATCATGACGATCTTCCGAACTCGCCGTTCGGCCTCCGTGGACGACGCGAACCTCCTGAAGTACTGACCCTGCCGGGCTTGATCTCCGAGACGACCTGTCGAGAACTGCTGACCTGCTGAGAGGCGGACCGTGATTCACCTTTACGCCGAGGACGGCGCGCGGGCGGCCACCCAGGCGGCGAGCGGCGCCCTGCAGACCGGGGCTTGGTGGCTGATCGCACTGCCGCTGGCCGGTGCGGCGATTCTGTTGCTCGGCGGCCGGCGTACCGACCGCTGGGGGCACTGGCTGGGCGTGCTGCTGCCGTGGGCGTCATTCGTCTGGGCCGCGCTGCTGTTCTTCCAGCTGCTGGGGCTGGATCCGGCCGACCGGTCCCGTCACGTCGCCGGGTTCACCTGGGTGCACGCCGGCAGCTTCCGGGCGGACGCCGGGCTGCTGATCGACCCGCTGTCGATCGCCTTCACACTGCTGATCACCTTCGTCGGGGCGCTGATCCACACGTACTCCGTGGCTTATATGGCGCACGACCCGGACCGGCGCCGGTTCTTCGGCTACATGAACCTGTTCGTCGCGGCGATGCTGCTGCTGGTGCTCGCCGACAATTACCTCCTGCTGTACGTCGGGTGGGAGGGCGTCGGCCTGGCGTCGTACCTGCTGATCGGGTTCTGGAACCAGAACCCGGCCTACGCGGCAGCGGCGAAGAAGGCGTTCGTCGTCAACCGGGTCGGCGACTTCGGCCTGTCGGTCGCCATCATGATGATGTTCGCCGGCTTCGGCTCGGTGTCGTTCGCCGATGTGTTCGGCAACGCCGACAAGGCGTCGACGGCGCTGCTGACCGGCATGGGGTTGATGCTGCTGCTGGGCGCGTGCGGCAAGTCCGCCCAGTTCCCGCTGCAATCGTGGCTCGGTGACGCGATGGCGGGTCCGACGCCGGTGTCCGCGCTGATCCACGCCGCAACGATGGTGACCGCCGGGGTCTACCTGATCGTGCGCAGCGGCCCGATCTTCGAGGGCGCCCCGAACGCGCAGACCGCGGTCGTGGCGGTCGGTGCCATCACGCTGCTTTTCGGGGCAATCGTCGGTACCGCCAAGGACGACATCAAGAAGGCGCTGGCCGCCTCGACCATGTCGCAGATCGGCTACATGATGCTGGCCGCGGGACTGGGCCCGATCGGTTACGCGTTCGCCATCCTCCACCTGCTCACCCATGGCTTCTTCAAGGCCGGCATGTTCCTGGGCGCGGGCTCGGTGATGCACGGCATGAACGACAGCGTCGACATGCGCCGCTTCGGCGCGTTGAGCGGCGCGATGACGCTGACCTGGGGCACGTTCGCCTTCGCCTGGCTGGCGATCCTCGGCGTCCCGCCGTTCTCCGGCTTCTTCAGCAAGGACAAGATCATCGAGGCGGCGTTCGAGGGTGACGGCTGGCGGCCGTGGGTCTTCGGCGGCGCGGCGATGATCGGTGCCGGGATCACGGCGTTCTACATGTCCCGGCTGTTCTTCATGACCTTCCACGGCCGCAAGCGCTGGCCGAGCGACGCCCACCCGCACGAGGCGCCGCCGCTGATGACCGTGCCGCTGGTCGTCCTGGCGATCGGCTCGATCGCGCTGGGCGGGGTGCTGGCGGTCAACAACACCTTCGTCACCTGGCTCGAACCGACGACCGGGCCGCATCCCGAGGGCGAACCGGTCCTCGCCGTCCCGGTGATCACGGGCCTCACCCTCCTGCTGGTGCTGCTCGGGGTGGCCCTGGCCTGGCGGATGTACTGGGCGCAGCCGGTGCCGGAGGTCGCACCGCGCGGCTCGCTCGCCACCCGGGCGGCCCGCCGCGATCTGTTCCAGGACGACCTGAACGAGGCCGTGTTCATGCGGCCCGGCCAGTACCTGACCCGTTCGCTGGTCTTCGTCGACGTCCGCGGGGTCGACGGTGCCGTTCGGGGGCTCGCCGCGCTCGTCGGCGGATTGGCCGGCCGGGTCCGGCAGTTGCAGACCGGCCTGGTCCGCTCGTACGCCATGTCGATGCTCGCGGGGGTGATCCTCCTGCTCGGGGGCGTCCTCCTGGTGCGGATCTGAGTGAGGAAGCGATGGACTTTCCCTGGCTGACGACGATCGGTCTCCTGCCCCTCGCGGGTGCGGCCGCCGTCGCGTTGCTTCCCCGGTCCTCGGCGTCCCGCGCCAAGCACCTGGCGCTCGGCGTCTCGCTCGTCGTGACGGTCCTCACCGTGGCCATGGCGCTGAACTTCGACCGGTCCGAGGCCGGGACGTACCAGTTCGCCGAGACGTACCGCTGGATCCCGCAGTTCGGCGTGCACTACGCCGTGGCGGCGGACGGCATCGCGCTGGTCATGATCGCGCTGTCGACGGTCCTGGTGCCGATCTGCGTGCTGGCCGCGTGGCGGGAGGTCGACGACGACCGCGCGCGGGTGTTCTTCTCGCTGGTCCTCGTCCTGGAGACGTTCATGGTCGGGGTGTTCGCCGCCCGCGACCTGTTCCTGTTCTACGTCTTCTTCGAGGCCATGCTCGTCCCGGTCTACTTCCTGATCGGGATCTTCGGGGGGCCGCAGCGCCGGTACGCCGCGGTGAAGTTCCTGATCTACTCCCTCGTCGGCGGGCTGGTCATGCTCGTCGCCGTCATCGCGCTGTACGCCGCGGGGCCCGGCGGCAGCGACGGCTTCCTCACCGACAGGCTCACCGGGCTGGACTTCTCCTCGACGCTGGCCGAGCGCCTCATGTTCGTCGGGTTCTTCCTGGCGTTCGCCATCAAGGCGCCGATGTGGCCGGTGCACACCTGGCTGCCCGACGCCGCCGCCGAGGCGCCGTCCGGTGTCGCTGTGCTGTTGGTCGGCGTGCTGGACAAGGTCGGCACCTTCGGGATGCTGACGCTGTGCCTGCCGCTGTTCCCGGAGGCCTCCAAGTGGGCGACGCCGGTTGTGATCGTGCTCGCGGTCATCTCGGTGATCTACGGCGCGCTGCTGGCGATCGGCCAGCGCGACCTCAAGCGGCTGATCGCCTACACCTCGGTCTCGCACTTCGGCTTCATCGTGCTCGGGGTGTTCGCGATGACGTCGTCGGGCCAGTCGGGCTCGGTGCTCTACATGGTCAACCACGGGTTCTCGACGGCGGCGCTGTTCCTGATCGCCGGCATGCTGATCGCCCGGCGCGGCTCGCAGCTGATCGAGGACTACGGCGGCCTGCAACGCAGCACCCCGCTGTTGGCCGGGACGTTCCTGGTGGCCGGTCTGTCCAGCCTTGCGCTGCCCGGGCTGTCCAGCTTCATCAGCGAGTTCCTCGTGCTGGCCGGGACCTTCCTGCGCTATCCCGCCGCGGCGATCATCGGGACGCTCGGCATCGTGCTGGCCGCGCTCTACATCCTGCTGACCTACCAGCGGATGTTCACCGGCCCCGCCCGGGAGTACGCCAACGGGTGGCGTGACCTGGACGCCCGCGAGGCGTGGGTGGTGGCGCCGCTGATCGCCGTCATCATCGCGCTCGGCTTCTACCCGCAGCCCGTGCTGGATGTGCTCAACCCGGCCGTCGAACGGACCATGCAACAGGTCGGGGTGTCCGACCCGGGCGCTACCGTGCCCGGCGTGGAAGCCCAGTCCTCAGATGGAGGGACGAACCCGTGACGCTGTCGTCCTTGCCGCTGCTGGCCGCGCAGTCGGCCCCGAAGGTGGACTATGCCGCCGTCGGGCCGATGCTGATCGTTTTCGGCGCCGCGCTGCTGGCCGTCCTGATCGAGGCGTTCGTGCCGCGCGCCCAGCGCTTCCTGCTGCAAGTGGTGATCAGCGCCGTGGGGCTCGCCGCGGCCCTGGTGGACGTGGTGTGGCTGTGGACGGAGGACAAGCGGATCGTCACGGCCGGTGGCGCCGTCGTCATGGACGGCCCGGCGATCTTCGTGCAGGCGACGATCCTCGCGCTCGCGATGCTCGCGGTGCTCACGCTGGCCGAGCAGTCGGCACACCCGGACAGCGCGATCACGTCCCAGGCCTCGGCGGTCCCCGGCTCGCCGGACGAGGCACAGGCCCGCCGCGCCGGGCGGGTGCAGAGCGAGGTCTACCCGCTGATGCTGTTCTCGGTCGGCGGCATGATGCTGTTCCCGGCGGCGGACGACCTGCTGACGATGTTCGTCGCCCTGGAGGTGTTCTCCCTCCCGCTGTACCTCATGTGCGGGCTCGCCCGTCGACGCCGTCTGCTGTCGCAGGAGGCGTCGATGAAGTACTTCCTGCTCGGCGCCTTCTCCTCGGCGTTCTTCATCTTCGGCGCAGCGATGCTGTACGGCTTCTCCGGATCGGTCCGGCTGCCTGAGATCGCCGCCGCGGTGCAGGGACAGTCCGGAGGGGTCACAACGACGGTCGTGGGGCGCGACGGGCTGCTGCTGCTGGGCATCGCCATGCTCGCGATGGGCCTGCTCTTCAAGGTGAGCGCCGTCCCCTTCCATGCGTGGACCCCGGATGTGTACCAAGGTGCGCCCACCCCGGTGACCGGCTTCATGGCCGCGTGCACCAAGGCGGCGGCCTTCGGCGCGCTGCTGCGGGTCGCCTACGTCGCGTTGCCCGGCGTGCGCTGGGACTGGCAGCCCGTCGTCTGGATCGTGGCGGCATTGACCATGGTGTTCGGGTCCGTCGTCGCCGTCGTCCAGGCCGACGTCAAGCGGATGCTCGCTTACTCCTCCATCGCCCACGGCGGGTTCCTGCTCACCGGTGTCCTGGCCATGGACAAGCAGGGCGTGGCGGCCGTCCTCTTCTACCTGGTGGCCTACGGCTTCACCACGATCGGTGCCTTCGCCCTCGTGACCCTCGTTCGCAGCACCGGCGGCGAGGCGACGCACCTGTCGCAGTGGGCCGGGCTGGGCCGGCGGTCGCCGGGTGTCGCGGCGGCGTTCACCCTGTTCCTGCTCGCGCTCGCGGGTATCCCGCTGACCAGCGGCTTCAGTGGAAAGTACGCCGTCTTCGCGGCTGCGGTGTCACACGCGGCATGGGGCTGGGAGTTGGCCCTTGTCGGTGTGCTCGCCAGCGCGATCGCGGCGTTCTTCTACGTCCGGGTAATCGTGCTCATGTACTTCAGCGAGCCGACGGGCGGTGCGGGGACGGTGGCGGCGCCGGGCGTGCTCACGCTGGTCGCGATCGGGGTCGGGCTGCTGGCCACGGTGGTTCTCGGTGTCCTTCCCTCGTGGGGACTGCACTTGGCGAACAATTCCTCGGTGTTCCTGCCGTGAGGCGGATCCGCACTGGGCACTTGCCGTGACGCCGGTGCGCCGCCGGCACCCTCCGATGACCGCAGCCCTGGACCTCGCGATCTCGGACTCGGCCTTCGACGCCTCCATGCGCACGGGCCTGGCTGCGGTCGAGGAACGGCTGCGCGCCGCGGTGCAGCAGACCGACCGCCTGGCCGACGCCGCCTCCCGGCACCTCGTCGAGGCGGGCGGCAAGCGGGTCCGGCCGATGCTCACCCTGCTGGCCGCGCATCTGGGGGACGCGCAGCGGCCCGAGGTGCTGGACGCCGCGGTCGTCGTGGAGCTCACCCACTTGGCCACGCTGTACCACGACGACGTGATGGATTCCGCGCCGCTGCGCCGCGGGGCGCCGTCCGCGCATGAGGTGTGGGGCAACACGGTCGCCATCCTCACCGGCGACCTGCTGTTCGCCCGGGCGTCCGCCATCGTCGCCGAGCTGGGTCCGGAGGCGGTCCGGATCCAGTCCTCGACGTTCGAGCGGCTGTGCCTGGGGCAGCTGCACGAAACCATGGGGCCGGGGCCGGACGAGGATCCGGTGGACCACTACCTCACGGTGCTCGCCGACAAGACCGGGTCGCTGATCGCCACGTCCGGCCGATTCGGGGCCATGTTCGCCGGGTGCGGGCCGGACGTCGTCGACGTCCTGGTGCGGTACGGCGAGCGAGTCGGTGTGGCGTTCCAGCTGGCGGACGACGTCATCGACCTGGCCAGCGGGGGCGCGGAGTCCGGTAAGACCCCCGGGACCGACCTGCGGGAGGGCGTGCCGACCCTGCCGGTCCTGCTGCTGCGCGGTGCCGCCGCCGACGGGGACGGCGCGGCACGTGAGGTCGCGCGCCTGCTGGACGGCGACCTCTCCGACGACGGCCGGCTCGCCGAGGTGGTGGCCGCCCTCGGCGTCCACCCCGTCATGGACGCCGCCCGCGCCGCCGCCGCGCAGTGGGCGAGCGACGCGGTGGACGCGCTGCACCCGCTGCCCGAAGGGCCGGCCAAGGCGGCACTGCGCGACTTCGCCGAGGCCCTGGTCGTCCGCAGCCGCTGAGGACCCCCCGCGATGATCTGTGGACGTTCGGTCGTTCAGATGGACCTGTCCTTGATCAGATGGACGTTCTGGCCGTTGGCGGCCCCGATTTCGACAATTTCGTCCATCTGATCAAGCCGAGCCCCCGATCCCGTGGAATTGGTTATCGAGGCCGCTGCGCCGGCGACTTGCTCCTCGACCGCGGCCTCGGGGGTCGCGCGACGGGTCCGTGACGCGGCGCGCAGGCCGTCGACTGTGAGGACGACGAGGGCGATCCAGACCAGCCCGAACCCGATCCACCGGGGAAGTGGCATCCGCTCGCCCAGCAGGGCGACGCCACACAAGAACTGCAGCGTCGGCGTGAGGTACTGCAGCAGGCCCATCGTCGTGAGCGGCACCCGGCGCGCCGCCGCGGCGAAGAGCAGCAATGGGACCACGGTCACCAAGCCCGCCGAGGCGAGCAGCAGACCCTGCCATGGCGGGTCGGCCGTGAACGTGCCCTCGCCGGAGATCTCGTACCAGGCCAGGCCGGCCACGGTGACCGGCGCCAACACCAGCGTCTCCGTGGTCAGCCCGGCCAGCGCGCCGACGCGGCCCCCCACCCGATTCTTGACCAGACCGTAGGTGCCGAAGGAGCAGGCAAGCGTCAAGGCGATCCAGGGCAGCCGGCCGTGGGCAACGGTCAGCACCAGCACCGCCACGACACCGATGGCCACGGCGACCCACTGCAGCGGACGCAGCCGCTCCTTGAGCACCACGACGCCGAGGGCCACGGTGACCAGCGGATTGATGAAGTAGCCGAGGGATGCCTCGACCACCTGGCCGGAGTTCACGGCGTAGATGTAGACCCCCCAGTTGACCGCGATCAACATCGCGGCGGCCGTGAACGCGGCCGTTCGGCGCCGGGAGCGCAGGACCGCCTTCACATCTGCCACCTGGCGAAGTGCCACCACGATCACCAGGCAGGTGATCAGCGACCAGAACACCCGGTGCAGCACGATCTCGATGGCGCCCGAGCGGTCGAGCACCCGGAAGTACAGCGGGAAGATCCCCCAGAGGAGATAGGCGCCGAACCCGTACAGCGTCCCGAGCCGCCCCTCTGAATTCATGGGACGATTCTATCGGCCAGACCGGTAGCGGCTCATTCGCCGGGGTGTCAGCGGACGGTGAGCGGTGTCTCCGGCGCGAGCAGGGCGTCACCCAAGAGGACGGCGACCCAGCCGCCTCGCCGGACGTCGCCAAGCAGGACACCGGGCAGGCCGGCCGGGCCCGCCGGGGGCAGCATGAGCGGCTCGGTGAGCGGCTCGGCCACCACCCGCAGGGAACCGAACCGCTTGCCGTGCGGCGCGACATCCACCGGATAGAGCTCGGCCCGGCCGAGGAGGCCCGGCCGCACCAGGACCTTGAACGTCGGCAACGGCGTGGCCGAGCCGCCGAAGCGCCGGCGCCGTGCCTGCACGGCCGACACGTCCCGGTGGGCGAGCAGCCCGCCGAACGCCAGCGCGGTCAGGCCCAGGGTTTCCAGCGGCGTGTTGTCGGCGGACTCGGCAACAAGTTCGATCCATCCCTCACCGTCGTTGCCGTCGGGGTCGAAGAGCACCTGCACCCTGTCGCCGACGGCATAGCTCCCCGACGTGTACACGGTCCAGTCGCCGACCCCCGGGATGGACAGGTTGACGTCTCCGGCGTCTACCGCGTCCACGTACGCATCGCGGTGCTGCGCGGCGGCGACGTGCGCCCGCTCGACAGCGTTGAGATGCAGGTACCAGCCGAACGCGCTGATGCCGGCCACCGTCAGGAGGAGGGCGACGCCGATCCGTGGTCCCGGGCCGGGCAGGCCCCGCCGGTCGCGGACAGGCGGTATCGCGACCTGGACGCCGCGTGCGAGGACTAGGGCCGCGCGCTGCTGGCGCCGTCGCTGCAGGACGATGAGGTTGCCGACGATCAGGCACGCCGCGCCATGAATGGCGAACGTCGTCATCGGCACGGCCGAGTTGTCCAAGAGCACTTCCAGCAGCCCGAACGCGGCGCCGGTGAAGCAGCCCAGCAACGGCAGCCACACCAGCAGGATGGGCGTCGCGAACAACAGGACGGCGCAGCGCGCGAACAGTTCGTTGGGGCCGCACGGCGCCTGCGTCGTGCACTCGAGTGACGCCGTCGCGATGCCTGTGGTGACGAAGGCCATCGCCCAGGCGCCGGCCAGTACGTCGGTCGCCCACCGTGGGACAGCGCCGCGCCGCCAGAGCCGGATCGCGGCGACGTCCAGTGCCGGTGCCTGGAGGACGTCGAGTGTCGCGCCGGGCGCGTGACTCCCGTCGCCCACCGAGTGCTGAGGTGGAGGCGACCCCGTCATGATCTCCATGCGGACACCGTGCCCGACCATCGAGTCCAGCGGGCAGTTTTGACCGGACACGCCGGCGTGTCGGGGTCAAAACTGCCCGCTCAACCGCAGGAAAGCGGCGCTAGACCGTCCAGGTGTCGGAGCCGGCCAGAAGGCGGGCCAGATCGTCGTCCGACGCCGGACCGCCCGCCGCCGACACCGCTTGGCTCACCTGCTCCCGGACCTGGTCGTCGTACGTCGGCCGCTGGACGGCGCGGAAGACGCCGACCGGGACGTGCGACATCGCCGGGTCGTCCAGCCGGGACAGCGCGAACTGCACCGACGGCTCGGGATGGTGCGCATCGTGCACGAGCAGCGCGTCCTCACCGACCTCCGCGACGTCGGCGACCCGCAAGGCGCCGTCCGGCCCGACCACCACGCCGCGCTCGCCGGCGGCACCGAACCGGATCGGCTGCCCGTGCTCGAGCCTGACCAGGCGGGCGGCGGCCTCGTCGCGGTCCTTCAGGACGTCGAACGCGCCGTCGTTGAAGATCGGGCAGTTCTGGTAGATCTCGACCAGCGCTGATCCGCGATGCCGAACGGCCTCACGCAGCACCGACGTCAGGTGCTTGCGGTCGGAGTCCAGCGTCCGCGCGACGAACGAGGCCTCGGCGCCGAGCGCCAGCGAGATCGGGTTGAACGGCGTGTCCACCGACCCGACCGGGGTCGACTTCGTCACCTTGCCCGGCTCGGACGTCGGTGAGTACTGGCCCTTCGTCAGCCCGTAGATCCGGTTGTTGAAGAGCAGGATCGTCAGGTTCACGTTGCGCCGCAGCGCGTGGATCAGGTGGTTGCCGCCGATCGACAGCGCGTCCCCATCGCCGGTGATCACCCAGACGTTCAGGTCCGGCCGCGATGTCGCCAGCCCGGTGGCCAGGGCCGGCGCCCGGCCGTGGATCGAGTGCACGCCGTAGGTGTTCAGGTAGTACGGGAAGCGCGAGGAGCAGCCGATTCCCGAGACGCAGACGATGTTCTCCCGGCGGACGCCGAGTTCCGGCATGAAGCCCTGGACCGCGGCCAGGATGGCGTAGTCGCCGCAGCCGGGGCACCAGCGCACCTCGGAATCGGAGGTGAACTCCTTCTTGGTCTGCGGCGCGGAGTCGTCCGGAAGCAGCGGAACACCCTCGAGGCCGGAGCGGGCCATCGGAACGGGAAGGTCGATGGTCATGCCGGCTCCTCCCCGACGAGCTTCGCGATCGCGTCAGCAATCTCACCGGAGGTGAAGGGCAGGCCGCGCACCCGCGCGTAACGCTGGACGTCCACGAGGTACCGGGCCCGCAGCAGCAGGGACAGCTGGCCCAGGTTCATCTCGGGTACCAGGACCTGGCCGTAGCGGCCCAGCACGTCGCCGAGGTTGGCCGGGAACGGGTTGAGGTGACGCAGGTGCGCCGTGGCCACCTTCTGGCCGCTCTCCCGCGCGGCGCGGGCCCCCGCGGTGATGGGCCCGTACGTCGAGCCCCACCCCAGCACCAGAAGCTCGGCATCCCCGGTCGGGTCGTCGACGGTCAGTGGCGGCACGTCGATGCCGTCGACCTTGGACTGACGCAGCCGCACCATCAGGTCGTGGTTGTCGGGGTCGTAGGAGATCTCGCCCGTGCCGTCGGCCTTCTCCAGGCCGCCGATCCGGTGCTCCAGTCCCGGCGTGCCGGGCACGGCCCAGGGTCGCGCCAGGGTCAGCGGGTCGCGCTGGTACGGCATGAACACCGGCGTCCCGTCGTCCATCGCGGCGTTCGGCGCGGAGGCGAACTCCACGCTCAGCTCGGGCAGGGACGCAACGTCGGGGATCAGCCATGGCTCCGAGCCGTTGGCCAGGTTGCCGTCCGACAAGAGGATCACCGGCGTGCGGTAGGTCAGCGCAATCCGCACCGCCTCGATGGCGGCGTCGAAGCAGTCCGCCGGGGAGCGTGGGGCGACGATCGGAACGGGTGCCTCGCCGTTGCGGCCGAACATCGCCTGCAGGAGGTCGGCTTGCTCGGTCTTGGTGGGCAGCCCGGTGCTGGGTCCGCCGCGCTGGACATCGACGATGACCAGCGGCAGCTCCAGCGACACGGCGAGGCCGATCGTCTCGCTCTTCAGTGACAGGCCCGGTCCGGAGGTCGTCGTCACGCCGATGGCGCCGCCGTACGCCGCACCCAGGGCGGCGCCGATCCCGCCGATCTCGTCCTCGGCCTGGATCGTGGTGACCCCGAACCGCTTCTGTCGGGACAGCGCGTGCAGGATGTCGGAGGCCGGGGTGATCGGGTAGGAGCCGAGCACCAGCGGCAACCCGGACCGGTGCGACGCGGCGATCAAGCCGTGAGCCAGCGCGGTGTTCCCCGTGATGTTCCGGTAGGTGCCCGGTGGCGCCGGGGCCGGGGCGACCTCGTAGCGCACAGCGAAAGTCTCAGTGGTCTCCCCGAACGACCATCCGGCGCGCAGCGCGGCGAGGTTTGCCGCGAGGATCTGCGGTCGCTGGCCGAACTTGCCCTCTAGGAACCTCTCGGTGGTGTCCAGCGGGCGGTCGTACAGCCAGGAGAGCAGCCCTAGCGCGAACATGTTCTTGGAGCGTTCGGCCTCCTTGCGGGTCAGCTCGAACGGCGCCAGCGCCTTGACCGTCATCGAGGTCAGCGGCAAGCGGTGCACTCGGTAGGAGTCCAGCGTGCCGTCGTCCACCGGGTCGGCGGCGTATCCGACCCGGGAGAGGTTGCGCTTGGTGAATTCGTCGCCGTCGACGATGATCGTGGCACCCCGCGGCAGATCGCCGAGGTTCGCCTTCAAGGCAGCGGGGTTCATCGCGACGAGGACGTCGGGCGCGTCGCCCGGGGTGAGCACGTCGTGGTCGGCGAAGTGAAGTTGGAAGCTGGAGACGCCGGGGAGAGTGCCTTGCGGGGCACGGATCTCGGCGGGGAAGTTCGGCAGTGTCGCCAAGTCGTTGCCCAGGGTCGCCGTTTCCGCGGTGAACCGATCTCCCGTGAGCTGCATCCCGTCGCCGGAATCCCCCGCGAAGCGGATCACCACGCGATCGATGCGCTCGATCCGCTTCGGTGCGGTCAACCCTTCAGGGGTGCCACCGTCCGCCGTGTCGCTCTGCTTTTGACTCCGCGTCGTTATCGACATCTCTGGCCGCTCGTCCCTGTCGCGTGCTCGGCGCTCACAGCCCCCGTCGCCGACATCGTAGGTCTGCTCCGATTCGACGCTACCGCCATTCGAATGAGAGCAACCATCCCGGTTGTACCACTGTTCCCCGAACGCCCGCTCGGGTGGGTGTCCGCTGCTGGATCCCTGATCACACGATACGCCTGAATCGGTTGATCCGTAGACAGAATGCTCCGCTTTCGAGCCATTAATAATGCTGGGAGCGCTTCCATCCAGGGCAATCCCGACTTCCCGCACCGCGTCTGATCATCCATGCCGCATGGAAATCATGCCCATTCGGGCCGTAACGGCGCGTGACATGCAGTCACTTGCGGGGAGCGGCCACCAGCACCGGGATCGTGCGATCGGTCTTCCTCTGGTAGTCGGCGTACGGCGGGTACGCCTGCACTGCGAGTTCCCACCACGCCTGGCGCTCCTCGCCGTGCACCTCGCGGACGACGACGTCGAACGGCTCCGGCCCGTCCTGCAGCCGGATCTCCTCCGGATGCGCGAGCAGGTTGTGGTACCAGCCGGGATGCCGTGGATCTCCCCCCTTGGAGGCGACCAGTGCGTACGCGCCATTCCGCTCGATCCGCATCAGGGCGATCTTGCGGATCTTGCCCGTGCGTGCGCCGCGCATCGTCACGACGATGATCGGCCGCCCGCTCTCCCGCAGAGTGTTCGCTCGGGTGCCGCCGGAGGCCTCGTACTCCGCGATCTGATCACGCACCCACTTCCAGGTGCTCGGCGCGTACTCCTCGTCGGTGTGGTCGGCGTCTTCCCGGGTCGTCAAGTCCTCAGTCACGGCGCCAGGGTAATTCGACGAACGCCGCGAGGCCGACTCGAGGTGGGGAGGGGCGGCTGGGTGCCGCCCCTCCCCGTGAGGTCCCGGATCTACTTCAGGCCGATGTTGACGGAGTACGTCTGGCCGTCGTCCAGCTTGACGCCGATCCGCCAGTAGTTCCCGCCCGTCCCGGTCTTCCAGTTGTAGATGTACTGCTGGGCCGTGCTGTCCCAGCGGTAGGTCGACCCGCTGTCGGCCGCGTCGGTGTAGACCGACTCGTCGACCGGCGCCGTCGTGGCGCTGCCCTTGACCGGCGTCAGCCATGCGAGGGCACCGGACGCCGGGATCACCGTGCCGTCGGCCTTCTTGAGCTGGAACTTCGCCGGCACGGTGCTGCCGGCCTTGAAGATGCTCGTCGAGGTGCCGATCTGGTGAGCGGTGTCGTTGATCGGCTGCAGGAACCCGTCGAACCGGTAGACCACCTTGAAGGTGCCCGTCACGGTCGTGGTGTTCCCCGCCTTATCCGTCGCCGTCGCGGCGTAGCCGAAGGTGCCGACGCCGTTGGCGCTACCGCCGGTGACCGTGACCTTGCACGACGCCACGCCGGAGACGCTGTCGCTCGCCGTGCAGGTCGCCGCCGGCACCGAGCCGAGCGTGTAGCTGGCGCCCTGCACGTTGACGTCGGCCGTGGTGAGGGTCGGCTTCTCCTGGTCGATGGTGATCCCGCTCACCGTGGCCTTGGCGGTGTTGCCCGCCTTGTCCGTAGCGGTGCCGGTGGCGCTGTTGGCGCCGTTGGCCGTCAGCACGACGTCGTCCGGGCACACCGCGACGCCGGAGAGGCTGTCGCCGCAGGTGAAGTGGACGGTGACCGGGCCTACGTACCAGCCGTTCGTGCCGATCGCCCCGGAGGTCACGGCGGCGCTGATCGTCGGCGCCGTCTTGTCCAGCTTGACCGTCACCGAGTCGGTGCCGACGTTGCCCGCGGTGTCCTTCGCCGTACCGGTGATGACCTTCCCGGCCGTCTCCGTGGACACGGTGACCGGCGCGGTGACGGACGCGACGCCGGAACCCTTGTCGTCGTCCTTCGCCGTGAAGGTCACGGTGACGTCGCCGTTGTTCCAGTCGTCGGCGTTGGGGCTGGGCGACAGGGCATGCGTGACCGTGGGGGCGATGTTGTCCCACTTCAGCGCCACGCTGTTCGGCGCCTCGGCGTTGCCCGCGTTGTCAACGGCCCAGTACTTCACCGTCCCCGCGCCGCTGCCGCTCAACGGCACGCTGACTGTCTTCGACCCGCCGGCCGACACCTGCTCCGCACCGCCGTCGACGACGTAGTGGAGCTCCTTGACGCCGGAGAGCCCAGCCTGATCGGTCGCCTCGATGACGACATCGGCCGTCGTTCCGGTGCACCAACCGTTGGTCGACGTGCACAGGTTGTTCGCCGTGGACGACGGCGCGGTGCCGTCGATGCTGATGCCGCCCACGGTCACGCCCGCGGCGCTGTTGCCTGCCTTGTCGGCTGCCGGGTCGCTGCTGACGCTCTGGTTCGCGCCGTCGCCCTTGACCACCTTGCTGGTGGGGCAGGACGCGACGCCGGACAGCGCGTCGGTGCAGGTGAAGTCGACCACGACCTCGTCCTTGTACCAGCCGGCCGCGTTCGGCGACGTCGTCGGCTTCCCGGAGACGCTGGGCGGCGTCCGGTCGATCCTGATGCTGGACACGGTGGCCGGGTCGCTGCCGTTGCCCGCCTTGTCCTGCACGGTGACCGGACCCGCGACCAGGTTGGCGCCCTCGCCGGTGACGGTGCTGTCGGCCGGCTGGGTGGCCGGGTCCAGGCCGGAGAGGGCGTCGTCGCCGACCCAGTGCACGGTGACGTCCCCGTTGTACCAGCCGGCGCCGTTCGCGTCGGTGGTGGGAACGCCGGTGAGCGTCGGCTTGGTCTTGTCGATGTTCACCGGGCTGTAGTCGACGCCACTGCTGTTCCCCGCAACGTCGACCGCGTCGCCGTGGACCGTCTGGCCGGCGCCCTCGTTGGCGAGCGTGGTGTCGCCCGAGCAGCCTGCCACCCGGTTGATCCCCGAGTCCGCGTCGTCACAAGCGAACGTCACGTTGACGTCGGTGTTGTTCCAGCCGAAGGCGTTGGCCGCCGGGGCCTGGCTGCCGGTAATGGTCGGTGGAACGATGTCGACCCGCACAATGGTCTGCTTCCCGACTTCGGCGTTCCCCGCGAGGTCCACGCTCCAGTAGGTGATCGTGTGCTCGCCCGTCCCCAGCGTCTCGGTGAACGGTTCCCCGTAGGTCTGGGTGTTCTGACCGTCGATCGAGAAGAAGGTCGCCGCGACGCCGGACTCGCCATCCGTGGCGGAGAAGGCCACCGGGATGCCCGTGGTGACGAACCAACCGCTGGCTGGGGAGATCGGGTTGATCACTGTCGTCGTCGGCGGAGTGCCGTCGATGTTCAGCGTCAGGCTCTTCCCCGACAAGTCCTCGACGTTGCCCACTGCGTCCAGGCTCCAGTAGGCGATGGTGTGCGTGCCCTTGTCGGCGAACGAGAACGGCCCGGTGTAGGCCTGAGTGGCGCCGCCGTCCACGCTGTACAGCGTCGCGGCGACTCCGGACAGTGTGTCGTGACCGGTCAGGGTCACCTGGACGGCGCCCGCGTACCAGCCGCTGGGCAGCGACTTCGGGACCTCGACAGTCGTGGTCGGCGCGGTCCGGTCGATCTTGATGCCGGAGACGGTCTTCGAGGCCGTGTTGCCCGCCTTGTCCGTGCACGTCGCGGAGGACGACAGGTTGTCGCCCTCACCGGTGACCGTGTCGTCGGCGGGGGCCGCCGCCACGCCGGAGAGCGCGTCGGTGCAGGTCCAGTGCACGGAGACGTCGCCGGCGTGCCAGCCGGGTGAGAACGTGCCGGTCAGCACCGGAGCGGTCTTGTCGACGTTGATGCCGGTCAGCGCCGCGCTGGCGGTGTTGCCGGCAGTGTCGGTGGCCGAGCCGGTCGCGGACTGGTCGGCTCCCTCGCCGAGCACCTGCGGGCCGCTCGTCGTGGCGACGCCGGAGAGCGCGTCGGTCGCCGCGAACGTGACCGTGACGTCCCCGTTGTACCAGCCGTCGCCGTTCGGCTCGCGATCGGCCGTGGCGGTGACGGAGGGTGCGGTCTTGTCGATGCTCACGACGGCGGTGTCGGTCGCGGAGTTGCCGGCGCCGTCGGTCGCCGTCCCCACGACCTGCTGGCCCGCGCCCTCGGCGGTCTTCGTGACGGGCTGGCTGCAGGTCGCGACGCCGGAGCCGCCCTGGTCAGCGCAGGCGAAGGTCACCGTGACGTCCTGGTTGGTCCAGGCGCCGTCGGTGTAACTCAGCGGCGTGAAGACGTGCGAGATCGTCGGTGCGGTCTTGTCGATCTTCACTGTTGCGCTGTTGGGGGCCTCGGCGTTGCCCGCCCTGTCCGTGCTGAAGAAGGTGATCGTGTGGATGCCTTCGGTGCCCAGCGTGAAGCTGGTGCCGGTCTGCGTCGCGCCGCCGTCGACGGAGTACGACGTCGAGGCGATGCCGGACAGGTTGTCGGTCGCGGAGAGCGAGACGGTGACGTCGCCGTTCACCCAGTTGTTCGACGTCCCGCTGATGCCGGTGGCGGGAGCGGTCTTGTCGATCTTGACCGGCGTGCTCGTCGCGCTCGTGCTGTTGCCCGCCTTGTCGAGGACCGTCTCGCCCACAGCCAGCGAGCCCTCACCGCTGAGAGTGCTGTTGGCGGGGCAGGAGCCGTCGATGCCGGACAGCGCGTCGCTGCACGTCCAGTGGATCGTGACGTTGCCGTTGTACCAACCATTGACATTGGGGCTCGTGGTCGGCGCTCCGGTCAGGCTCGGGGCCACCTTGTCGATGTTGATGCCGCCTACGGTCGTGCTGGCGGTGTTGTCGGCGTTGTCGACCGCCGTTCCCGTGACGCTCTGATTGGCAGCGCTGGTGGACAGTGTCGTCGGGCCGCTGCACGACTTGACCCCGGATAAGCCGTCGGAGCAGGTAAAGCTCGCCGTCACGTCGGTGTTGTTCCAGCCGTTGCCGTTCGCGGCCGGCGATCGAGAGCCGATGATCGTCGGGCTCATCTTGTCAAGCTTGACCGCGACGGTCCCGTTTCCGACGTTGCCCAGGCGGTCCGTGGCGCTCGAGGTCTTGGTCGCGCTCGCCGTGTTGGCGCTCTGCGAGTCGCTCGACGGCGTCGGGCCGGTCGCGACACCGGACCCGGCGTCCGCGGCGGACCAGGTGACGCTGACGTTGGCGTTGTTCCAGCCCGCTCCGTTGGCCGTCGGAGAGAGCGCCGCGGTGACGACGGGCCCGGTGTTGTCGAGCGTGTACGACGCCATCACGGAACCGCTGGCACCGGTGCACTTGTCGTTCGCGTTGGCGCTGGGCGACGCGGTTGCCGTCACCGTCTGCACACCGTCGCCGGCGCCGGCCGTGGACGTGAAGGTCCACGATGACTTGGCGCTGCTCGACGTCTGGTGAGCCGTGAAAGCGCCGGTGACGTCCACGCACTTGGTGTCGCTGCTCGTGGTCACCGTGAGGATGAGGGCTCCACCGTTCTTGGCGTACAGGGTGCCGCCCACGCTGACCGTGCCGCTGCCCCCGGTGAACGCCGCGGAGCTCACCGACGAGGCGGACGCCGGAGCCGCCAGCAGGGCCAGGCCCGGCACGGTCAGGCCGAGGGCCGCGACCACGCTGACGAACCTCGGCAGGGCGCCAAGGCGAACTCCGGAACGGTGCCCGTATCGCCCTTCGACGACTCCGGAGCGTGCGGAAAAGGCCTTGCTGATCGATAGGCGGTGACCAGGTGTGGCCGTCCACGGGTAACGCACGGAACCCCCCAGGGCGAAAGGTAAACGCTACGCGCGCCTTCGTCACGCCACGTAGCCGAGTCGCATTCACGTTACCTGGCGGAAATCACCGGGCGAAGCGGTTCCCGCGAGATAGCCCGATCGGACGCCAATTCTCGCCTGAATAGCCGAGCAATTCCCGTCAATTCGCCAGGCGCGCGGGTGAAAACCGCCTAAGCCAAAAGAGTCGTACAAAGCCACAGGTCAGGGGGCATGCCGATAAATTGGACATCGGTTTATGGATCGATGCCCGGGAGGGGGAAACGACCCGCCGACGTCGGCCGGCCGTTTCCCCCTGGCAACGAACCGGGTAACGGCGAAAGGCGGCCGTGACCCGCCCCTCCCGCCCTCGCTAGCGCAGACCGATATTGACGAAATACGTCTGCCCGTCGTCCAGCCTGGTGCCGATGCGCCAGTAGTACCCGGCCCCGGTGGACTTCCAGTTGTAGATGTAGTGCTGGGCGTTGCTATCCCAGCGATACGTCGAGCCACTGTCCGTCGAGGCGGTGTAGACGTCCTCGTCGACCGGCCGGCACATGTGGGTCCCCCTGACGGGGGTGAGCCACGCCGGAGCAGTGGTCGCCTGGACCACGGTTCCATCGGCCTTCTTGAGCTGGAACTTCACCGGCACGGTGCTGCCAGCCTTGAAGATGCTGGTCCACGTGCCGACCTGGTGTGCGGTGTCGTTGATGGGCCGCAGGAACCCGTCGAACCGGTAGACCACCTTGAACGTGCCGTTGACCGTCGTGGTGTTCCCCGCCTCGTCGGTCGCGGTCGCGGTGTAGCCGAAGGTCCCGACCCCGTTGGCGTTCCCGCCGCTCACCGAGACGGTGCACGACGCAACACCGGACACGCCGTCGCTCGACGTGCAGGTCGCTGCCGGGACCGCACCGAGCCGGTACCGGGCGCCGGCGACATTGACGTCGGCGGTGGTCAGCGTTGGCTTTTCCCGGTCGATGGCGAGGCCGTTCAGTGTTGCCGTCGCGGTGTTGCCCGCCTTGTCGGTGGCGGTGCCGGTGGCACTGTTGGCGCCGTTGCCGGTCAGGACGATGTCGTCGGGGCAGACCGCGATGCCGGAAAGGGCGTCGGCGCAGGTGAAGTGCACAGTCACCGGGCCGACGTACCAGCCGTTGTTCCCCACGGTTCCGTGGATCACAGTGCCGCTGATCGTGGGGGCCGTCTTGTCGAGTTTGACGGTCACGGAATCGGTGCCGACGTTGCCCGCGGTGTCCTTGGCCGTACCTGTGACGACCGTGCCATCCGTTTCCGTGGAGACGGTGACCGGCGCAGTGACACTGGCAACGCCGGACCCCGTGTCGTCGTCCTTGGCGATGAATGTGACGGTGACGTCGCTGTTGTTCCAATCATCGGCGTTGGGGCTCGGCGACAGGCTGTGCGTCACTGTCGGCGCGATGTTGTCCCACTTCAGCGCGATGCTGTTCGGCGCCTCGGCGTTGCCGGCGTTATCGACGGCCCAGTAGTTCACCGTCCCGGCGCCGTCGCCGGTCAGCGACACGCTCACCGTGGCGGTCGCGCCGGGCACGACCTGCTCAGCGCCGCCGTCGACCACGTAGTGCAACTCCTTGACCCCGGACAGCCCCAGCTGGTCGGTCGCCTCGATCACGACGTCGGCCGTCGTTCCGGTGCACCCGTCATTGCTCGCCGCACACTGGTTGTTGGCGGTCGATGTGGGCGCCGTGCCGTCGATGTTGATGCCGCTGACGGTCACGCCGGGGGCGCTGTTACCCGCCTTGTCGGTGGCCGGGTCGCCCGTGACGCTCTGGTTCGCGCCGTCACCCTTGATCACCTTGCTGGTCGGGCACGACGCCACTCCAGAGAGTGCGTCGGCGCAGGTGAAGTCCACGACGACCTGCCCCTTGTACCATCCTGCGTCGTTCGGTGCGGTCGTCGCGGCACCAGCGACGACGGGTGGCGTCCGGTCGATCTTCAGCCCGGTCAGTGAGGTGGCCTCGCTGACGTTGCCCGCCTTGTCCGCGACGCCTACCGGCCCGGCACTCAGATTTGCGCCTTCGCCGGTGACGATGCTGTTCGCCGGCTGCGTGTCCGGGTCGATGCCGGAGAGGGCGTCGTCAGCGACCCACCGCACGGTGACGTCGTCCTTGTACCAGCCGGCGCCGTTCGGGTCGGTGGTCGGGACGCCGGTGAGCGTCGGCTTGGTCTTGTCGATGTTCACCGGGCCGTAGTCGACGCCACTGCTGTTCCCCGCAACGTCGACCGCGTCGCCATGGACCGTCTGGCCCGCGCCCTCGTTGCTGAGCGTGGTATCACCCGCGCAGCCGGCAATACCGATCCCCGAGGTCCCGTCATCGCATACGAACGCAACATCGACGTCGGAGTTGTTCCAGCCGAATTCGTTCGGCGCCGGTGACTGGCTGCCGGCGATGGCCGGCGGGTCGGTGTCGACCCAGATGTCGGTCACATGCCCGCTCTCGATGTTGCCCGCGAGGTCCACACTCCAATAGGTGATGGTGTGCTTGCCATCCTGGAGCGTCTCGGTGAAGGGCTCGCCATAGGTCCGGGAGTTTCCGCCGTCGATCGCGAAGAAGGTGTTCGCGACGCCGGACTCGTCCTCCTTGACCTGGAAGGCGACCGGGATGCCGCTGACGACGTACCAGCCGCTGCCGGTCGGGGCGAGTGTGACCAATGTCGTCGCCGGAGCGATGTCGTCGATCTTCAGCGTAATGCTGTTGCCGGCGGCTTCCTCGACGTTCCCCGCTGCGTCCACGCTCCAGTAGGTGATGATGTGCAAGCCCCTCTCAGCGAAGGAGAAGGGCCCGCTGTACGTCTGAGCCTCTCCGCCGTCGACGCGGTAATGCGTCGCGGCGACCCCGGACAGCGCGTCGTGACCCGTCAACGTCACCAGAACGGGACCGGCATACCAGCCGCTCGGCAGCGGGGCCGGCACGTCCACGGTCGTGGTCGGCGGCGTCAGGTCGATCTCGACGCCGGACACCGTCTTGGTCACGGAGTTGCCGGCCTTGTCCGTGCAGGTCACGGTCGACGACAGGTCGTCGCCTTCACCGGTGATCGTGTCGTCACTCGGCGGCGCCACAGCAACGCCGGAGAGGGCGTCGGTGCACGTCCAGTGCACGACGACGACGCCGCCCTGCGGCGACGCGGTGCCGCTCAGCTCGGGAGCGGTCTTGTCGACGTTGATGCCGGTCACTGTCGCGCTCTTGCTGTTGCCGGCGGCGTCGGTCGCCGAGCCGGTGGCGGACTGGTCGGCTCCCTCGCCGAGCACCTTCGGATCGCTGGTGGAGGCGACGCCGGAGAGCGTGTCGCTGGCAGAGAAGGTCACCGTGACGTCGTTGTTGTACCAACCGGCGTCGTTGGGCTCGCGATCGGCCATGGCGGTGACGGAGGGTGCGGTCTTGTCGATGCTGACGACGGCGGTGTCGGTCGCCGAGTTGCCGGCGCCGTCGGTCGCCGTCCCCACGACCTGCTGGCCGGCGCCCTCGGTGGTCCTGGTGACCGGGTCGCTGCAGCTGGCCACCCCGGAGCCGCCCTGGTCCGCGCACGTGAACGTGACCTTGACGTCCTGATTGGTCCACTCGCCGTCCTTGTAGCTCAACGGCGTGAAGCTGTGCGAGATCGTGGGGGCCGTCTTGTCGATCTTCACGTGCGCGGTCCGGGCGGTCTCGGCGTTACCCGCCTTGTCCGTGCTGAAGAAGGTGATGGTGTGATCACCCTCGCTGGTCAAGGCGAAGCTCGTCCCGGTCTGGGTCGCGCCGCCGTCGACGGAGAACGACGTCGAGGCGACGCCGGACAGGTTGTCGCCGGCTGACAGCGACACAGTGACGTCCCCGTTCACCCAGTCGTTCGACGTTCCGCTGAGGCTGGTCACGGGCGCAGTGCGGTCGATGTTCACCGCCGCGCTCTGGCTCGTCGTGGAGTTTCCGGCCTTGTCCACGACACTCGCACTCACCGTCTGCCCCGCGCCCTCACCGGTGACGGTGCCGTTGGCAGGACACGCGCCGTCGATGCCGGACAGTGCGTCGCTGCACGCCCACTGGATCGTGACATCGCCCTTGTACCAGCCGTCGGCGTTCGGACTTGAGGTCGGCGTCCCGGTGAGAGCCGGCGCGACCTTGTCGATGTCGATGCCGCCGACCGAGGTGCTCGCGGAGTTGTCCGCGTTGTCGACGGCGGTGCCCACGACGCTCTGGTTCGCGCCACTGGTCGTCAACGTGCTCGGCCCGGTGCACGACTTGATCCCGGAGATCTGATCGGCACAGGAGAAGTCCACCGTCACGTCGGTGTTGTTCCAGCCGTTCGCGTTGGCTGCGGGCGATCGGGACCCGCCGATCGTCGGGATTTCCTTGTCAAGCTTGACGGTCGCTGAACCGGTGCTGCTGTTGGCCAGTCGGTCCGTGGTCGTCGCCGTCAGCGTCGTGATGCCGTTCGTCGTGACGGAATTCGTCTGGAACGGCTGTGCGGCGAAGACGCCCGCGCCGGCGTCGACAGCCGTCCAGGTCACGGTGACGTCGGACTTGTTCCAGCCGGCCGCGTTCGGCGCCGGCGAGAAGGCGGCTGTGATCACCGGCCCGGTGTCGTCGAGGACGTATGACGCCTGGGTCGTGGCCGGATTCCCGCCGCAGTTGGTGCCGTTCAGGTCACCCGGTCGGGCCATGATCGTGAAGACCTGGCGGCCCTCGGTGCCTCCCGCCGTGAAGGGGAACGTCCAGCTCGACTTGCCGCCTGCCTGCTCCTGGGTGGCCGTCAGGGGGCCGCCGACCTGGGATACCTGCACGCAGGTCGTGTCACTGCTGGTGCTCACGTTGAGCGTCAGCGAGCCGCCGGTCTTGGCGTACCGCGTGCCCTCGACGCCGACGGTGCCACTGCTTCCGGTGAACGAGGCGGAGTTGATCGTCAGAGCCGACGCCGGGATGGCCATGAACACCAGGCTCGGTACCGCCAGTCCGATGGCCGCGACGGCCCCGAGAACCTTCGGTGCCCAACTGCCGGGCGACGGTGGCCGTCGAGCCTCTTCACCTGCGTGCCGTGCCGAGAAGAGCCTCTGGATCGACGGACCGTTGTCAGAAGCGGCTGTCCGCGGGTAACGCACATGACCCCCAGGGTCGGAAACGTCAGCAACACGCCGTGATCATTTCGGGGCGCAGTCGAGCGGAGTCACGTTACTGGGGCGAAACCCCCCGTTGGGAGCTTTCGTCGAAATGACCTTCACTGCACGGCAAATCTCCCCTAAACGGTGGAGCAATACTCATCAATACGGCCAGGCGAGCGGTAACGGGCGATCACGACATCTGGGGCCTTCGGGGCGCAAGCTGGGTGTGCAGGCGCCACCGCCGAGCGCGATGGCATGATCACGTTTGAGGGGGCGGGCGTGGTCGCACCTCAACTCGGTGAAAGTCGAGAAAATGGGGCTGGACAACGGTGTCAGTCCCGGTTGCACCGAGCCGAGTTGCGCGCAGCCGCCTCGCCGGACGCACCGAGCGGCACGCCCTAGAGGCGGCCGGCCTCGATGATGCGTCGCAGGAAGCGGCGGGTGCGGTCCTGGCTGGGGTCGCCGAGCACCTGGGCCGCCGGTCCTCGCTCCAGCACCCTCCCGCCGTCGAGAAAGCACACCTCGTCGGCGACCTGCCGGGCGAACCCCATCTCGTGCGTAGCCACGAGCATCGTCATCCCGTCGGACTTCAGATCGCGCAGCAGCGCCAGGACCTCCCCGACCAGCTCCGGATCCAGGGCCGAGGTGACCTCGTCGAACAGCATCAGCACCGGTTCGTTCACCAGTGCCCGGGCGATCGCCACGCGCTGCTGCTGACCTCCGGACAGCTCGTCGGGGTGAGCGGCGGCGCGATCGCGCAGGCCAACCCGCTCGAGCATCGTCAGTGCGCGCTCCTCCGCCTCCTCCCGGCGGACACCGTGCACCTTGCGCGGGGCTAGGGTCACGTTGTCCAGCACGGTGAGGTGCGGGAAGAGATTGAAGGCCTGGAAGACGATCCCCATCCGGGCCCGGACGGCGTCGGCGTCGATCCGCGGATCGGTGATCTCGCGGCCCTCCAGTTCGACCACACCGTCGTCCACCGTCTCCAGCAGATCGATGCAGCGCAGCAGTGTCGACTTGCCCGACCCGGAGGCCCCGATCAGGACGACGACCTCATGCGGCCGCACGTCGAGGTCGAGTCCGTCCAGGACGACGGCGCGCCCGTACGTTTTGCGCAATCCCCGGACGCGCAGCAGTTCCGTCATAGGTGGCCGCCGCCGGGAAGGTAGCCGTACCGCCGGGACACCGCATCCGTCAGCCGGGTCAGGGGAACTGTCAGCAGCACGAACAGGCCGCCGGCCACGACGTATGGCGTGAAGTTGAAGGACTCCGCGGTGATGATCTGCGCCGAACGGACGGCGTCGATCGCGCCGAGGACCGAGATGAGCCCGGAGTCCTTGGTCAGGCTGACGACGTCGTTCAGCAGCGGGGGGACGACGCGGCGCACCGCCTGCGGCAGGACGACGTAGCGCATGGTCTGCGACGCCGACAGGCCGAGCGAGCGGGCCGCGGCGCGCTGGCTGGGGTGGATCGACTCGATGCCCGCCCGGAAGACCTCGGCCACGTAGGCCGAGTAGGTGAGGATCAGAGCAGCGGATCCCAGGACCACCGCGCTGCTCGGCACCCCCTGCAACCGCAAGCCGGGAACGCCGAACCCGACCACCAGCAACACGAGGATCAGCGGCAGCCCGCGGAACAGATCGACGTACGCCGTCGCCAGTGCTCGCACCGGCCAGAACACCGCACCGCGCAGGGTGCGCAGGACCGCGAGGAACAGCCCGAACACCAGCATCAGCACGCCACTGACGGTGAAGACGCGCACGTTGAGCCAGAATCCCCGGACGACGGACGGCACCGAGTCCCACGCCACCCCGGCGTCGAGGAACGTCTCCCGGGTGCGCGGCCAACCCGGCGCCGAGGTCACGGCGACGACGAGCGCGGTCCCCAACACGGCGGTGCTCAGCGCGGCCAGCACCAGCGACCGGAGGGTCCTACGCCGCTGATAGGCGTCCCGGTCACGCTGCCGGGGGGACGGCGTCCAGCCGGTGGTCTCGCTGGTCGTCACGCTGGTGTCACTGCAGCACCGGCGCGCCCGCGCTGGTGGTGAGCCACTGCTGCTCGAGCTTCTTCAGCGTGCCGTCCGCCCGCAGCGCGTCGACCGCTGCGCTGACACAGGGAGTCAGTTTGCTCCCCTTGGCCAGGACGAAGCCGAACTGCTCGGGCGCCCCGGGCGTCCCGGCCAGCTGCCCGACCACGACGCCGTCCTTCAGCTCGGCCGCGGCGAGGTAGAGCGCCGTCGGCAGGTCCACCACCAGGGCGTCGATCTGCCCATTGCTCAGCGCGAGCTTGGCCTTGTCGTTGTCGTCATAGACAGCGGGCTGCGGGCCCGGCTTGATCGTGTCGGTGATGGCTCGGTAGCTCGTCGTGCCGACCGCGGCGCCGAACTTCACCTTCTTGAGATCATTGATGCTCTTCGCGGACGCCGCCGGGCTGCCCTTGACCGAGACGATCGCCTGCGCGACGTCGTAATAGCCGGTGGAGAAGTCGACGGCCTTGCGGCGCTCATTCGTGATCGAGATCTGGTTGATGTCGACGTCGTAGGACTTCGGACCCGGCGCGATCGCGCTGTTGAACGATGCCACGACCCAGCGCACGTGCGAGGTATCGAAACCGAGCTTCGCTGCGACCGCGTACGCGACGGCCGATTCGAATCCCTTGCCGTTGCTGGGGTTGTCGTCCACGAACCAGGGGCTGTACGCCGGCTTGTCGGTCCCGATCGTCAGCTCGTCAGCGTTCTGGGTCAGGGAGAGGACGTTGCCCGGGCAAAGGGAGGAGGGGCCGGCGGTGGCGGCGCCGGACCCGGAGGCGCTGGGCGTACTGGACGAGGTGGACTCACTGTCGCTCGGCGCGCACGCGACGAGCGACAGCGCGGCGGCAACGCACGCCGCGGTGGCCAGCCCACGGCGAGCGGATCGGACTATTGCCGTCACAACGACCTCCGGTGCCGGTCGGGTTTTCGATGGTTCCGCGCACCCGGAGGCTACCGGGGCCGGCCGGCGGCCGAACCATTCAGCACGAGCGGGCAGTTCTGCCCCGACACGCCGGGCGTGTCGGGGCAGAACTGCCCGCTCAACCTTCGTGCACGCAGGTGGCTAGTGCCGCGGCTCGCGCAGCGGGCGAACGTCGGCAGTAGGGGGCACTACAGTCGTCCCGTGGGCGGGATGGACTCCTACATGGTCGTGGCCGCGGTGTTCGCGGCGGGCGTCCTGCTGTTCACCGGCGGGATGGCGGCCAACCGGATGCTCCGGCCCCGGGTTTCCCGGCGGGAGAAGCTCACGACGTACGAGAGCGGTGTCGACCCGGTCGGTGGCGGCTGGGCACAGAGCCAGGTCCGGTACTACGTGTACGCGTTCCTCTACGTGATCTTCGCCGTGGATGTCGTGTACCTGTTCCCCTGGGTGACCGTCGTGGAGAAGTTCGGCTGGGCAACGCTCGCCGAGATGGGCGTCTTCCTCGGCATCATCGCGGTCGGGCTGTTGCACGCCGCGCGGCGCGGAGTGCTGCGGTGGACGTGACCGTCCCGCCGGCAGCGACGACATCGACGGCATCCACGGCCGTCGGCGCTAAGGCGGTGGCGCTGCCCACACCGGTCGTGCGCCAGTCGGTCGGCGGCCTGCAGGCCGTCGCGCCTTATCCGCTGCGGTTGGTGCTGAACTGGGGACGCCGCTACAGCCTCTGGGTCTTCAACTTCGGCCTGGCCTGCTGCGCGATCGAGTTCATCGCGGCCAGCATGTCCCGGCACGACTTCATCCGGCTCGGTGTGATCCCGTTCGCCCACGGGCCGCGTCAGGCGGACCTCATGGTCGTGTCGGGAACGGTGACCGACAAGATGGCGCCCGCAGTCCGGCGACTGTGGGAGCAGATGCCGGAGCCGAAGTACGTCATCTCCTTCGGCGCCTGCTCGAACTCGGGCGGTCCGTACTGGGACTCCTACTGCGTCACCAACGGCGTCGACCAGGTCATCCCGGTCGACGTGTACGTGCCCGGCTGCCCGCCCCGGCCGGAGGCGCTGCTGCAGGGCATCGTCAAGCTGCAGGACAAGATCGCAGGTGAGCACCTCGGGCGGCGCTACGGACGAGGCCCACGACAGCGGGCCGCCGCTGCCCTGACCCGGCCCAAGGTCGAGGCGGCGCCGCCGGCGCCCCTGGCCCACCCGGAACCGGAGGCGCAGCCGCACCCGGAACCCGAGACCCGGCCAGAGCCAGGGGCCCAGCCGGCCTCTGACGCTGAAACCGTCGCGCCGCCCGTCGAGCAGGCCGACGCGGCGCCCGTCCAGCCGCCCGTCCAGCCGCCCGTCCAGCCGCCCGTCCAGCCGCTCGCCGCTCCAGCGGTCGAGGAGGGCGACGCTCCGGACGCCGAGCCGGCTCCGGCGGCCGCCGAGGACGTCGAGGACGCCGAGCCGATCGTCCCGATCACCGAGGCCTCGATCTCCGGCCTGGTCGAGGCCCGGGACGTCCTGCCCAAGCGCCGGCGGCGCCGGTGAGCGATCAGAGCTCCGACGAAGGACCCGTCGGCGTCCAGGACGCCGAGGAGGCCGCCCTCGCCGTCGGGGTGGCCGTGGCGACCGGCGTCGACGCCACGGCCAGCCGGGACGGCTCCGGCACGCTGGTGGTCGACGTCGCACCGAAGGCCTGGGTGGAGTCGGCGCGCTACGTCCGCGATGTGCTCGGGATGGACTACCTCGACTGGCTGTCCGCCGTCGACCAGCCGGATGGCGACCCGCCCGGTGTCGACGTCGTCCTGCACGTGGCGAGCACGTCGTCCGCAGGCCTGCTCGCCGACCGTACGCGCGAGGCCCAGCGCGACCCCGGCCCACGTCGGGTCAACCGGCTGCTCCTGCGAACCCGGGTGGCCGACGCCGACCCTCGGCTGGCCAGCCTCACCGGCCTGTGGCCGGGCGTTGCGTGGCACGAGCGCGAGACGTTCGAGATGTTCGGCGTGGTGTTCGAGGGGTACACCGACCCGTCCGGCAACGGGTTGCGGCCCCTGCTCCTGCCGGACGGCTTCGAGGGGACACCGCTGCGCAAGTCCTTCGTCCTGGCGGCGCGGGTCGCCAAGCCCTGGCCGGGCGCGAAGGAGCCCGGGGAGTCCGACGCCCGGCCCGAAGGGCGGGCCGCGGGCCGACGCCGGCACGTGCCGCCCGGTGTTCCCGATCCGTCGTGGGGACCGCGTGAACCGGGGGAGGCGCCACCATCCGCCGCCCAGCCGGCGCCGCAGCGGCCGCGCCGCACCGCTGGCTCGGCCGGACGGCCGCGCCGTGCGCCCGTGCGCCCCGCCGCGGAGGCGACCACGCAAGTCCAGCCCGAGCCGGCCGCCGACCAGACCGAAGAGCCGCCGGGGGAGGCGACGTGACGCTCGACGTCCAGCTTCTCGTCGAGGTCGTCATCCGTGCCGCCGTCGTCCTCGGCGCCTTTCTCACCCTCCCTCTCCTGGTCGGACAGACCGAGCACAAGGTGATGGCGCACATGCAGGGGCGGCTGGGCCCGATGTACGCCGGCGGCTTTCACGGCTGGGCCCAACTGGTCGCCGACGGTGTGAAGTTCGTGCAGAAGGAGGACGTCGTTCCCGCCGCGGCCGACAGCACCGTCTTCCGGCTCGCCCCCGCGGTCGCGCTCGTGCCGTACCTCGTGGCGTTGTCCGCCATCCCGCTCTCTCCGAAGCTGATCGCCGCCAACATCGACGCCGGGCTGCTCTTCGTGCTGGCAGTCAGCGCCGTCGGCGTCCTCGGGATCCTGATGGCCGGCTGGTCCAGCGGCAACAAGTACGCGCTGCTCGGCGCCATGCGGGCCGCGGCCCAACTGCTGGCCTATGAGTTGCCCATGGTGCTCGCGGCGTCCAGCGTGGCGATGGCGGCGGGCACGCTGTCGCTGGTGGGCATCGCGCAGGCCTGGTCGCCGTGGTGGCTGATCCTCCAGGCACCGGCCGCTCTGGTGTTCCTCATCGCGGGGCTGGCCGAGTTGCAGCGGCCGCCGTTCGACATGCCGATCGCGGACTCCGAGCTCGTCGTCGGCCCGTACACCGAGTACACGGGCCTGCGGTTCGCGCTTTTCCTCCTGGCGGAGTACGCCGGGATCGTGCTGCTGTCCGCGCTGACCGCGGTGCTGTTCCTCGGCGGATGGCGCGGGCCGTTCTCCGACGTGTCAGACGCTGCGGGGCCCGCCTGGACGCTGGTCAAGACGGGGCTGGTTGCCCTCGCCGTGATCTGGGTCCGAGTCTCCTGGCCGCGCTTGCGGGAGGATCAACTACAGCGGTTCGCCTGGCTGGTGCTGGTCCCGATCGCCCTGGCGCAGCTCGCCATCACCGCGGTGTACGTCGTCTCCCGCTGAGCTGCCTCGGGCGAGGTCAGAGGTCCTTGCCGTACGACCGAGAGGTCGGCGAACAGCGGTGGTACCCGAAGTTGTCGATCGGCCCATACCCGGCCCGCGCGTAGAGCGCCATGGCCTCCGGTTGTGCCAGGCCGGTTTCCAGCACGAGCCGCCGATACCCGAGTTCCCGCGCCCGCTCCTCGGCCGCGGTCAGCAGCCTGGCCCCGAGCCCGTTGCGGCGGTGCGAAGCCCGCACGTACATCCGCTTCAGCTCTGCCGTGGGGACGTCGGCGGGCAGCAGACGGCGCAGGGCCACGCATCCGGCCGGTTCGCCGTCCGCCACGGCGACCAGGAACGCTCCACCGGGAGACGCGAATTCGCCGGGTATCACCGGTGTCTCGTCGGGCCCGCCGTAGCGGACGACGTACTCCTGCTGCACCTCCTCGATCAGTAACTGGGCCATGGCGTCGTCGTAGGACACGGCCAGGAACTCCACGACCCGGTTCACATGCTCCCCCTACGGCTTCCGCCGGGAATCTTGCTCAGCCAGCGCGCGCGGCGTCGGTCGGCCAGGAGCTGGCGGACGACGTTGCGCCCGGGAATGCCGGTCACCCCGCCTCCGCCGTGGGTGGCGGATCCGGCCTGGTACAGCCCGAAGATGGGGGTGCGGAGGTCGGCGTATCCCGCGGCGGGGCGGGCGTGGAACATCTGGCCCAGGGTCAGCTCCCCGTGGAAGATGTTGCCGCCCACCAGGTGATAGGTGTGTTCCAGGTCGTACGGCCCGATCACCTGCCGGTGCAGCACCGAGTCGGTGAAGCCAGGCGCCACGGCGTTCATCCGCTCCACGACACGGTCGGCATAGGCTTCCAGGTCTTCGCGGTGCGGCTCGGCATTCCAGGTGTGCGGCACCCACTGGGTGAACATCGACACGATGTGATGGCCGTCCGGGGCCAGCGTGGGGTCGAAGACCGACGGGATGCAGACGTCCGCGAACGGCACGGTCGAGGCCGTCCCGCCCATTGCCTCCGTGAACGCGAGCTCGATCTCGTCCAAGCTCTCTGCCAGCACGATCGTCCCGCCGTGCACCTGCGGATCGACGTCGGGATGCGATGCGAACCGCGGCAGGCGATCCACCGCGAGGTTCACCTTCACTGTTCCGCTTCGGCTGCGCCAGGCCCGGATGTCCGCCACGAAGTCGTCCGGCAGCTGCTCGAGGTCCACCAGGCGCAGGAAGGAGATGGCGGGATGCGCGGTGGTGATGACGGATGCCGCCCGTACCTCGGTGCCGTCGGAGAGCGTGACACCGGTGGCCGCGCCGTCCCGGACCTCGATGCGCGCCACCGGCGTCCCGGTGCGGATCTCCACCCCGAACGAGCGCGCCGCCGCCGCGAGCGCGGACGTCACGCCGCCCATGCCGCCGCGCGGGAAGCCCCAGGCCCCCGCGTGCCCGTCTCCGAGGTCGCCGACGTGGTGATGGAGCATCACGTACGCCGTGCCGGCCGAGCGGGGACCGGCCCACGTGCCGATGACGCCGGAGACGGACAGGACGCCGCGCATGGCGTCGGATTCGAAGCGAGGCTCCACGAGGTCGGCGATGGACGAGGACAGCACCCGCACCGCGTCCACCGCCGCGCGTTCGTCGAAACCGCGCAGGCGGCGCAGCAGCCACGCCTGCCTGGCCAGATCCGCCGGACGGCGGGAGCCGAGCCGGGGCGGGATGTCCTCCAGCAGGGGCCCGAGCAGTGCACCGAGCCGGCCCAGGTCGGCGTCCCACGTCTCGTACGCCGCGGCGTCCTTGCGCGAGAACTTCGAGATCTCGGCATGCCGCGGGGCTGGGTCCTCTGGCAGGCGCAGATAACGGCCGTCCCGGCGTGGCGCGAAGTACGGGCCCTGCGGGTAGACGTGGTAGCCGTGCCGTTCCAGGTCCAGCGCCCGCACGAGCGCCGGAGGCAGCAGCGATACGACGTACGACAGCGACGTGACGGTGTAGTCGGGACCGAACGGATGCTCGCTCACCGCCGCTCCGCCGACGACGTCGCGCGCTTCGCAGACGAGCACGCTCAAGCCGTGCCGGGCGAGCAGGGCAGAGGCGACCAGGCCGTTGTGACCCGCACCGATCACGACCACGTCGTAGCTGGGCACGAAGCGCCTCCTGGGGATCCGACAGCTCACCCAGACTACGAAGCGGTCCCGGCCGGCTGTCGGCCCCGTCCCGGCAAGGCTCCCAGGAACTGCCCGGAGAGCTGCTGCAGTGATCGCAACGGTGGGGCGTGTCGCGTGGCATACCCGGCACACGGCAAGATGCAGCCGTGACTTCCCAGGTGGGTCCACGCGGCGACCGACCGGGGCACGGGCTCGGCAGGGGCCTGGTGACCGGACTGGCCACGACGGCCAGGGCGCTGATGCGGCCCTCGCACACCGCGGAGTACCCCGACGTCCTTCCCGCCCTCCCGCCGCGCAGCCGGGGGGTGATCGCGCTGCTGGAGGAGAACTGCACCTCCTGCATGCTCTGTGCCCGGGAGTGTCCCGACTGGTGCATCTACATCGACTCGCACAAGGAGACGCTGCCCGCGGAGGAGGGCGGCCGGGCCAGGCAGCGCAACGTCCTCGACCGTTTCGCCATCGACTTCTCGCTGTGCATGTACTGCGGGATCTGCATCGAGGTCTGCCCGTTCGACGCGCTGTTCTGGAGCCCGGAGTTCGAGTACGCCGAATACGACATCCGCGACCTGCTGCACGAGAAGGACCGGCTGGCCGGATGGATGGCCAGCGTTCCGGCGCCCCCCGCGCCGGACGCACGCGCGGCCGAGCCCCGCGAGCTCGGGGTCGCCCGCGCAGCGGCGGAGAAGGCGATCGCCGCGCACGAGCAGCGCGCCGCCCCACAGGAGGAGCCGCCGCCCACCAACTCGGACGGAAACCAACAGTGAGCGGCCAGGAAATCCTCTTCGGCGCCTTGGCTGTGCTCGCCGTCGCTTCGGGCCTCATCGCGGTGACCGGCACCCGGGTCGTGCACTGTGCGCTGTGGCTGGTGGTCAGCCTTGGCAGCCTCGCCGGGGTCTACCTCGTGCTCGGCGCCGAGGTGGTCGCCCTCGTCCAGTTGCTGGTCTATGTCGGCGCCGTCGTCGTGCTCGTCCTCTTCGCGCTCATGCTGACCCGCGCCCCGATCTCGCCCAGCAGGCGGCTCGATGCGCCGCCCGCACAACGGATCGCGGCCGCGGTCGTGGGAGTCGCCGTCGCCGGCGTGGTCGGCGGCGCCCTCATGATCGCGGTGGGCGACACCGCCATCCAGGTGGACGCCGGCCGCGGGGCGCCGCGCCCGATCGCGACGGCGATCTTCGGCGGCTGGGTCCTACCGTTCGAGATTCTCTCCGTGCTCCTGCTGGCGGCGCTCATCGCGGCGCTCGCGGTGACGCGAGACCGGACGCCGCGATGATCCACCTTGTCGGGCCGGTGGTGCTCGCCGCGGCGCTCGCCGGCATCGGCATCTACGGCCTGCTCGCCCGGCGCAACGCCGTCCTGGTCCTGATCGGGGCCGAGCTGCTGCTGAACGCCGTCAACGTGCTCCTGGTGACCGCATCCGCGCTCCCCGCCGGAGGTCTCGCCGCATTGCTGCAGCCGCCGACGGATACCACCCTTGGCGCCGACCCGCTGCTGCCCGGCCAGGTGATGACCATCTTCGTCATCACGATCGCCGCCGCCGAGATCGGCGTCGCGCTGGCGATCGTCCTTCTGCTCTTCCGGGCCCGGGCCACCTCGGACCTCACCGCCGTGCGAGAGCTCGGCGAGGCCTCCGCCACGTACACCGAGACCCCCGGCGCCGGTGAGTGGCCCGAGCGGGTGACCACATGAGGCAGAACGCGGCGCTGCTCACCGTCGTGATTCCGGCCGTCTTCGCCGCGTTCGGGCTGGCCACCGGCCGGATCTCCCGACCCTGGGCCGAGCAGTCCGCCCTGGTCGGAACCGGCGCGGCGCTCGCGGCGGCCGTCGTGGAACTCCTCGCGGTGCTGCGCGACGGTCCGGCCGGCGCCGTCGGGTTCCTCGGCCGGGTGGACACCGGCGCGGCGGTCATCAACCTGGACCTGCGCGCCGACCAGCTGTCCGCGACCGTGGGCGTGGCCGTCGGCGTCGTGGCGCTGTGCGTGCAGATCTACTCGACGGCGTATCTCGCCGGGGAAGGGACCCCGGAGGCGCCGACCCGGTATCCCGCCTACGCCGCCACGGTGACGATGTTCACCGCGGCGATGATGCTGGTGATCCACGCCGATGACCTGGTGGCGCTGCTCATCGGGTGGGAAGCGATGGGCCTGGCGTCCTACCTCCTGGTGGGCCACCACTCCGAGCGGCCCGCCGCCCGCGCGGCGGCGGTCAAGGCCTTCCTCGTCACGCGCGTCGGCGACCTCGGCGTCCTGATGGCGGTCGTGGTGCTGCTGATCGGTGCCGGGACGACGTCGATCAGCTCGCTCACCGCTCGGGCGGCGGCCGACGACCTGCCCGGCACGGTACTGGCGGGGGCCGCGGTGCTCCTGCTCGCCGGTGTGGCGGGCAAGTCCGCCCAGTTCCCGCTGCACACCTGGCTGCCGGACGCCATGGAGGGCCCGACCCCGATCTCGGCGCTGATCCACGCCGCGACGATGGTGGCCGCCGGCGTCTTCCTGGTAGCCCGGTTGCTGCCGTTGTACCTCGTGGTCCCCGGGGCGCTCGGCGTGGCCGCCGTCATCGCGGCCATCAGCATGCTCGGTGCTGCCCTCGCGGCCCTGGCGCAGGACGACCTGAAGCGGCTGCTGGCCTGGTCCACCATCAGCCAGGTCGCGTACATGCTCGGCGGCGTCGCAGTGGCACGGGACGCCGGCGGCGCCGCGCCGGGGATCTTCCACCTGCTCTCCCACGCGGCGTTCAAGGCGCTGCTGTTCCTCGTGGCCGGGTGCGTCATCCATGTCACCGGCTCGACCATGCTCACCGACATGGGTGGTCTGCGGCGGACCCACCGGTGGCTGTCGTGGGTGCTGGCGCTCGGCCTGGCATCGCTCGCCGGCCTCCCGCCGCTGAGCGGGTTCTGGTCCAAGGAGGCGGTGCTCACCGCCGCGGACGACGCCGCGCACGCCGGCGCGTGGACCGGCTGGGTCGTGCTCCTGTCCGGCCTGGCCACGACCCTGGTGACCGGCCTGTACGCCGGGCGGGCCTGGTCGATGGTCGCGCTGGGATCGCCCCGGCCGGCCCAGATGCAGGTGGGCGATGCCGTCACCGAGGAGCCGCACGAGACTCCCGCCCCCGAGCAGGACGTGCACAAGCTGCCGGCGGCGATGACCTGGCCGCTGGTCGTGCTGGCGATCCCGACCCTGCTGCTCGGTCTGGTCCTGATCCGGCCCAGCGACCTGCTGGCCGAGATGCACGTCGACATCGTGACCGGGGTGACCGGCGCGCTGCTGGCGCTGGCCGGCCTGGGGTGGGCGTTGTCCGCGCCACGGCTGGGTGCGATTGACATCTCGGCCGCGCTGCCCGCCCCGGCGCGGGTCCTGCTCCGCGACGGCTACCGGCTCGACGACGTCCAGCGCGCCCTCGTCGTCCGGCCGGCCATGGCGGTCGCGCGCTCCGTCCGCTCCGGCGACCGCGACGTCATCGACGCCTATGTCCGGGGCGTCGCGCGGGCCAGCCGGTGGGCCGGCGGCGTCGCGCGGCGCGCCCAGGGTGGCCTGGCGACGGGGTATGTCGCCTGGGCGGTGTTCGGCGCCGTCGTGGTCGGCGTCGCCGGGATGGTGATCACGTGACGTCCGCCAACTGGCTGCTCCCGGCGCTGGTCGCCGTCCCGCTGCTGGGTTCGCTGGCCCTCTTCGGGCTTCGCCGGATCTCCGACACGTCGGCTGCCTGGTTCGGCACCGCGGTTGCTGTGGTCACGCTGGCCCTGGGCATCGCGGCCACGTGGGCGGCGGCGCCGTACGACGTCACGGTCGCCGGGTCCGGCGGCCCGCACCTGCAGGTGGATCTGCGCTGGATCCCGGCGCTGGGGCTGCGGCTGCACCTGGGGCTGGATGGCGTCTCCGCGCCGCTCGTGCTGCTGACCGCGTTGCTCGGCGTGCTGGTGTGCGGCCACCTGATCCGGGTCCGGCCCGAGGCCGGCCGGACCCGGTGGCTGGTCGCCTGCGTCCTCGCCGTGGTTGGCGGCGCCGTCGGCACCTTCACGGCACTGGACCTGCTGCTGTTCTTCATTGCGTTCGAGACCGTGCTGGTGCCGATGTGGTTCATCGTCGCGGTCTGGGGCGACGATCGGCAGCCGGCGGCGACGGAGCCGGTGTGGGCTCCGGCGCCCGGCGGTGAACCGGCGCGCCGGGACGCGGCCAACCGGTTCGTCCTCTACACGGCGACCGGATCGGCGGTGATGCTGCTCGGCATCATCCTGATCGCGCTGCGGGCGGGCACGACCGATCTCGTGGAGCTGGCCGGAGGTGCCGGTGCGCGGCTTCCGCAGGGCGTGCAGGTCACGGCCGCGGTGCTGATCGTGCTCGGGCTCGCCGTCAAGTCACCGATGTTCCCGTTGCACACGTGGCTGCCCCCGGCGCACACCATCGCCCCCACCGGCGGCTCGGTGCTGCTGGCGGGGGTTCTGCTGAAGATGGGCACCTACGGGCTGGTGCGGCTGGTCGTCCCGGTGCTACCGGCCGGGATGGAGGCGCTGGCGCCGTATCTGGGCGCGTTCGGCGTGGCCGGCATCCTCTGGGGTGGTCTGGCGTGCCTGGTGGAACGGGATCTGAAGCGCCTGGTGGCGATGTCGTCCGTCGCGCACATGGGGTTCGTGTTGCTGGGCATCTCCTCGATGACGCCGCAGGGCCTGCAGGGCGCGCTGTACGCGAACATCGGCCACGGCATCGTCTCGGCCTTGCTGTTCTTCGTCGTCGGGGCGGTGAAGGATCGGCACCACACCTCGGACCTGGTCCTGCTGGGCGCCGGGTTACGGGATCGGCTGCCCAGGCTCGGGTGGTTGCTGGCGCTGGGTGCCATAGCCGGGCTCGGCCTGCCCGGACTGGCCGTGTTCTGGGGTGAACTGCTGGCGATCGCCGGTGCCTGGAACGCCGGACCGGCGTCCGGTGCGGATCCGGCGGGCGCGCTCGGTGCGTGGGCGCGGCCGCTCGCCGTGCTCGCCGTGATCGGCACGGCCGTAGCGGCTGCCTACTGGCTTCGAGTGCTGTACTCCGTATGGCACGGCGAACGCGAGCCGCGCTGGACGACCGCTGTGATGGGCGACGCCACCCGCCACGAGACCGCGACGACCGCGCCTCTGGTGATCGCCACCCTGGCGCTCGGGTTGCTGCCCGGTCCGCTGTTGGCCGCGACGTCGCCCACGGTGCAGCTGATGCTGAGCCAGGGCTGGTTCGCCTACCGGGCGGGAGGCGCGCCGTGACCGGGCCGCCCTCTGTCGTCGGTGCCGTCGTCATCGCCGGGGTGCCCGAGGTCGACTTCGTGGCGCTCGCGCCGGTGGTCCTGCCCGTCGTCGCCCTGCTCGTGGTCCTTGGCGTGGACGCGGTCGCGCCGGGTGGCCGCCGGCTCAAGTTGATCATGGATGCCGTCACGCTGCTCGGGCTCCTGGGTGCGGCGGGCGCCGTGGCAGGGTTGGCGCGCGGGCCGGCCCGGTCCACGGCGTGCCTGACCGGCGCCGATGGTGACGTGCCGTTGTGCTCCTACGTCGTCTCCGACCTGACGCTCGCCCTGCAGGCGGTGGTGCTGCTGGGCGCGATCGGCTGCGTGCTGCTCGCACTGGACGGGCCCGGCGCGGCCGACCGCACCGCGCACCACGTGCTGCTGCTGTCGGCGACCGCGGGCGCACTCGCGCTGGCCGGCGCCCGTGATCTGGCCACGTTCGCGGTGGCCCTGGAGACGGCGACGCTGCCCGCCGTCGGACTGGTGGCGCTGCGCCGGGACGCGCAGGGCGCCCAGGCCGGCATCACGTTCCTGCTGACCGCGATCGGATCGCTCGGGCTGTTGTTGTTCGGGGTCGCGCTGCTGTACGTGGCGTTCGGTTCCCTGCATCTGGAATCGATCGCGACGGCGCTGGCCACGCCGGACCTGGACGGCCGGGTGCTTGCCGTGGCGGGGCTGGGGGCGCTGCTGGCGGTCGCCGGCATCGCGTTCAAGCTTTCGCTGGTCCCGTTCCACCTGTGGACGCCGGACACCTACGCCGGGGCGCCGCTGCCGATCGCGGCGTTCCTGGCGACGGTGTCGAAGGCGGCCGGGCTGGCGGGGCTGGTGGTCCTGGTCGGGCTCGGGTTGCCCACGCTCGCGGACGCCTGGGCGCCGACGGCCGGCGTGCTGGCCGCCGTCACGATGACGATCGGGAACGTCGTGGCGCTCCGCCAGACCGTGGCCGTGCGGCTGCTGGCCTGGTCGACGGTCGCGCAGGCCGGCTGGGTCCTGGTGCCGCTGGCCTCGGCCGGGGACGGGTCCCCGGCCTCCATCCGGGCCGCGGTCGCGGCCAGCGTCGGCTACCTGCTGGCGTACCTGGCCGCGAGCCTGGCGGCGTTCAGCGTCGTCGTGCTGCTGGCCCGGCACCATCCGGCCGGTGAGGAGCACACCCTGGACGCCTATCGGGGGCTGGCCCGCACCGAGCCCGTGGCTAGCGCGGTCCTCGGGTTCGCCCTGGCGTGCCTCGCCGGGCTCCCACCGGGGGTGATGGGCCTGGTGGCGAAGGTCCTGGCGATTCGGCCGCTGGTGGACCGGGGGGTCTGGGTGCTCGCCGTCGTGGCGGCTTTGAACGTCGCCCTGGGTCTTGCGTATTACGTCAGGTGGGCCGGAATGCTGGTGGCCCGGCCGGAGGGGGAACCGCCGCGGTGGCGTGTCACGGTCGCGGAGGGGCTGGCGCTCGGCGGGTCGGGCGCGGCGTGCGTGGGGCTGTCCGTGGCCGGCCAGGTGATGGCCGGCCTGCTCCCCGGCGTCCTGCGCTGACCGGGTGATGCTGGCCCCTTTCCCTTGCGTCGATCAAGCAATCCGGGGTCGATCAAGCAAACCAGGGTCGGCTCGGCATCCAGCTTTCTCCCAGCGAACGTAGAGTGAGCGCACGGCAGCCTCCGGGAACGTGAGTGTCACGGCTCCCGTTGAGCGGGTAGAGGGTGCCGGAGCGGTTCCGCGCCTGAGGGAGAGAAAGGAACGGCGAGTTCTCGATGGGTCACCGTCATTTCAACGGCCTCAAGACCACGCTGCTGTTCGGCGCCATCTGGGCGCTGCTGCTGGGTGTGGGTGCACTGGTTGGCGGCGGGCGGTTCATCTGGGTCTTCGCCCTGATCGGCCTGGCCACCACGGCGTACGGGTACTGGAATTCTGACAAGCTGGCGATCCGTGCGATGCGGGCCCGCCCGGTGAGCGAGGCGGAGCAGCCGGCGATGTACCGGATCGTCCGCGAGCTGTCGACCGCCGCGCGCCAGCCGATGCCGCGGCTGTACGTGTCTCCCACGATGGCGCCGAACGCGTTCGCGACCGGGCGCAATCCGCGGAATGCGGCCGTCTGCTGCACCGAGGGGATCCTGCAGATCCTGGACGAGCGCGAGCTGCGCGGCGTCCTCGGCCACGAGCTGATGCACGTCTACAACCGCGACATCCTGACGTCGTCGGTGGCGGCGGCCATCGCGGGTGTGATCACCTCGCTGGCCCAGTTCGCCGTCTTCTTCAGCATATTCGGGGGCGGCTCGGATGACGAGGATCGTCCGAACCCGATCGTGCTCCTGCTGATGTCGCTGCTCGCGCCGATCGCCGCCATGGTGATCCAGCTGGCGATCAGCCGAACCCGCGAGTTCGACGCCGACGAGGATGGCGCCCGACTGTCCGGCGATCCGCTGGCGCTGGCCTCCGCGCTGCGCAAGCTGGAGATCGGCACGCGTCAGCTGCCGCTGCCCCCGGAGCGGGAGCTGGTCAACACGAGCCACCTCATGATCGCCAACCCGTTCCGGCCAGAGGGCCTGAGCAAGCTCTTCTCCACCCACCCGCCGATGAACGAGCGGATTGCGCGCCTTGAGGCGATGGCGGGGTACCGTCGCTGATCGTGACCTCGCGCGGCAAGCCCCGGAACGCCCGCCCGCCCCGCCCGGGCGGCCAGGGAACGCCCCGCGGCCGTGCCCAGCTTGAACGGCGGCCGGCGGCGGGCCTCCTGGGCGGGCTGCTGGCGTTCACGGGTGGATTCGCGGTGGCCGGCGCCCTCGTGATGGCCGGGCAGGGAGGTCGCCCGCCGTACCTGGTCGCCGTGACCGTCGGCTTGATGGGGCTCGGCCTGGTGGGCGTGGCCGGCGGGCGGCGCGAGCCGGTGTCGGACCGTGGGGAGCCGGCGCCGCCGGTGTGGTCTCCGCGCAGCCTGCTTCCGGCCGCAGCGGTACTCGGGCTTCCCGGTATCCCGGCGATCGTCATCCTGTATGCCCTCGGTGCGGTCGGGATCGTCGGCAACATCCTGGTGCCGCTGCTGCGCTGAGCTGTCGCGCGGACGTTGCCGCGCCGAGCGGCGGGCGAACGCCGCCTCATGCCAGCCCGGCGCGGCTCAGCCATGCCAGGCGTCGCCGCTGCGCCACGATGCTGACCGCCGCCAACACGAGGACGGCGACGCCGGCCACGGGAGACCACGCAACCCAGGCGCCCACCACGGCCACGGCGGCCAGCAGCGCCTCGATGGCCAACCGCGCCGGGCCCGGCGTCGGAATGACCACCTGATTCTTGTCGCCCGGGGTGCTGAACACCGCCGGGACGGTGACGAGCAGGATCGCCACCGCTATCGCGACGCCCGCCGACCGGCCCCAGATCGCCCAGGGCGCCGCCACCCAGGCCAACAGCTCGAGCAGGAAGCGGGTGGCGGAGCCCAGCGGACTGTCCTGCGAGGTGAGCTCAGGGTTCACCGATAGTTGACGAACTGCAGTGCGATGTCGAGGTCGGTGTCCTTGAGCAGTGCGATGACGGCCTGGAGGTCGTCGCGGCTCTTACTGGAGACCCGCAACTCGTCTCCGGTCACCTGGGTCTTGACTCCCTTGGGGCCGCTGTCCCGGATGATCTTGCCGATCTTCTTGGCATTCTCCTGGCTCAGGCCCTCCTTGAGACCCGCGTCGATCCGGTATTCCTTGCCGGACTGCTTCGGCTCGCCGGCGTCCAGGGCCTTGAGCGAAACGCCACGTTTGATCAGCTTTGTCTGGAAGACGTCGAGCACTGCGCGCACACGGTCCTCGCTGTTGGCCCGCAGCAGGATCCGCTCGCCGCTCCAGACGATGGCGGCGTCCGTGCCCTTGAAGTCGTACCGCTGGGAGACCTCCTTGGCCGCCTGGTTGAGCGCGTTGTCCACCTCCTGCCGGTCCACCTTGCTGACGACGTCGAACGACGATTCGCTGGCCACGACTCGGTCTCTCCTCCCTCGGATCCGTAGTCCTCTGCCCGTGTTCTGATGCGCCCGGCTGTTCGGCGCCCGGGTCCGGTCCTCGCTGTGACTTGGCTGCTCATCCTGCCACCGGCCGGCGCGCGGAGCCCCGTCGCCTCCGCCCCTCTGGCTCGACGCAATTAGCACTCATATAATGAGAGTGCTAACGGAGGAGGTCCGGAAGCACTGTGACCACCCAAGGAGGGATCATGAACACGCGCAGGTGGGACCCGTTCACGGTCCTCGCCCGGCTCGACAACGACTTCGACGAGCTGGTCCGCCGGACCTGGGGAGCACCGGTCACTTCGCGCTCGGCTGGGTACGTCCCGGCGGTTGACGTCGCCACCGACAAGGGTGACGTCGTCATCAGGCTGGAGCTGCCCGGCGTCGACGTCGAGAAGGACATCGACATCGAGGTGCGCGAGGGGCGGCTGACCATCAGCGGTGAGCGCCAGGAATCGACCGAGTCCCAGGACGAGTCGACCCGTGTGCTGGTCCGCGAGTTGCGCTACGGCTCGTTCCGCCGGGAGTTCGCGCTGCCCGAGGGCGTGAGCGCGGACGACGTCGACGCCAGTTACGACCGGGGGATGCTGGAGGTTCGGGTGCGCAACGTCACCAAGCCGGTCGAGGCGCCGCGGAAGATCGCGGTCAAGGCCCGTGGTGCGGAAGCCGAGCACAAGACCATCAGGGGTTCCGCCTCGACGGAGCAGCCGTCCGACTGACGGCGTTCTTAGATGATGGAAACCTCCGGGCGCAATGTGTCCGGAAGTTTCCATCATGATGCTCGTCGGCCGCTCGCCTCATGATTTTGGAAGATCCGTCGGCTCACCGCCGACGGATCTTCCACGATCACGTCCGGGCGTCGTGGACGGGTGCGCAGGCTGCCCCCGGCCCTTGCTATCCTTCCAACCGCCGAGCGCGCCCGCGGGCTCGATCTCGGCCAGGCGGGTTGCCCGAGTGGCCAAAGGGAGCAGACTGTAAATCTGTCGGCGTACGCCTACGTAGGTTCGAACCCTACACCCGCCACACCAGCGCAAACGGCCCCTGACCAGCGGAAACGCCGG
>Ga0081539_10001242_pt1 | contig 45360 bp, 43 predicted proteins | sample TabmetS4T2R2_FD_71023 | JGI IMG/M metagenome (GOLD analysis project Ga0081539, IMG submission 71023) | Tabebuia heterophylla rhizosphere microbial communities from the University of Puerto Rico - S4T2R2 | ecosystem: Host-associated > Plants > Roots > Rhizosphere ... | reverse complement strand
CAACCGACCCCCCCCGCCGCATCTTCGATCACCAGCGCGCCGGTCGCGAGCGCGCCGATCAGATCGGTCTCCCACAGCGCGCGCGCCGCGACGCGCCGCGCGCCGGTCCTCTCGGCCCAGATCGCCGCAAGATGACTTTTCCCCGCGCCTTCCGGCCCGATCAGCGCGAGCGCGCGATCCGGCCAGTCCGGCCAGCGTTCGATCATCGCCAGCGCGGCTTCGTTCGAGGCGCCGGTCAGGAAATCCTCGCGCGCAAAGCTTTCGGCATGCGGCAGCGCAAGCGCAAGCTGACGCGGCACGTTCATGAGGCGCGATCCGACCCCGCGCGCTTGACGGTGAAGCCGACCGAGCTCGCCGGCTCGCCGGTATAGAACGGGCTTGCGAGATACTGCTTGAGCCCGAAGCGCGCCAGCACGCCGATCACCGCTGCAAGCGGCACCGCGATCAGCAGCCCGACGAAGCCGAACAGGTAGCCGAACGCGAACAGCGCGAACATCAGCCAGACCGGATGCAGCCCGATGCTCTCGCCGACCAGCTTCGGCGCCAGCACGTAGCCTTCGAGGAATTGCCCGACGAAGAAGATGCCGAGCACCACCAGGATCCAGGTGTATTCCGGCCAGAACTGCGCGATCGCAACGCCGCCCGACACGACGAGCCCCGTCATCGACCCCACATACGGGATGAACGTGATGACGCCGGACAACAGACCGATCAGCAGGCCGAAGCTCAGGCCGGCGAGCGTCAGGGACACCGCATAGAACGAGCCAAGGATCAGGCAGACCGCGGTCTGGCCGCGGACGAATCCCGCGATCGCGTCATCCATCTCGTTGACCAGCGTGTGCACGGTCTCGCGATGCTGCAGCGGGATCCAGTTGTCGACCGTCGCGATCATCCGATTCCAATCATACAGCAGGTAGAAGGCGACGACCGGCGTGACCACGATCAGCGAGAAGATCGAGATCAGGGCCTGTCCGCCCGACCACAGCGATTTGAGGAAGGTCGAAATCCAGCCAGCGCCCTGCTTGACCAGGTCGCTGATCTGCGCATCCGCGACGCCGTCGCCGACGATCTTGCGCAGCCACTCGCGGTTCGGATCCATGGCGAGCGCCTGCAGGCGCTGCACATAGCTCGGTAGCCGCTCGATGAAAGCGCCGAGCTGGCTCGTCAGCAGCGGCACGAAGGTGAGGATGAGCGCCACGAACACGAGCACGAAAGCGCCGATGATGACCAGCGAAGCGATCATCCGGCTGACGCCCATGCGCTCCAGCCGGTTCGCCAGCGGATTGAGCAGATAAGCGAGCGCCGCGCCGGCGACGAACGGCAGCAGGATCTCGCGCAGGATCCACAGCGCCAACACGCCGACCACGAGCGTCAGCACCCAAAACGCCATCTGGCGCGTCAGTGTCATGGCTCTCCGCTCGCCCCGCTCGAGGGGTTTTCTGCCGAGCCTTCTATCACGACGCCGCGTTCATGTGGCGAACCCATTCGCGCAGATAGACCGCCACCGAGGCGAGCGTGAGGGCGGCGACCGTCACCATCGTGGCGGTGAGCCACAGGCCGGCATCGAACCCGAAGCCGAGCGCGGCGAGCACCAGTCCGACCAGCACGAGCTGGACCGCGGTGTTGAGCTTCGAGATCGGGTGCGGCTTCACGCTGACCGGCTTGTCGATCAGCCAGGAGAAGATCACCCCGCCGACGATCAGCAGGTCGCGCGACACCACCAGAATGACGAGCCAGCGCGGCAGCGCGTCGGCGATGCCGAGCGAGACGTAGATCGCGACGATCAGCACCTTGTCGGCGAGCGGGTCGAGATAGCGCCCAAGCTCGCTCGCCATGCCGAATCGCTTGGCAAGGAAGCCATCCACCGCGTCGCTGACGCCGGCGGCGGCGAACAGCAGAAAGGCGACCAGCATCTGGTTCGACGCGATCGCCCAGACAACGACCGGCACGAGGAGGATGCGCGCCAGCGTAATGAGGTTAGGAATACTCAACGAAAGGCCCCGGCAGAACGGCTCAAATGGGCAAATAAACCTCGGTTTGCCCCTTGCCAAGCGCCGCTGCGGACAACCGCCGGGGGAGCATTGCATGGCTGCCTCCGCCGACGTAAGCCAGCCCGCATGAACGACGAGCGCAATGGCCTGACCTACGCGCAGGCCGGGGTCGATATCGATGCCGGCAACCGCATGGTCGAGCTGATCAAGCCGCTGGTGCGCGCGACCGCCCGGCCGGGCGCGGACGCCGAGATCGGCGGGTTCGGCGGCCTGTTCGACCTCCAGCGGGCCGGGTTCAAGGACCCGATCCTGGTCGCCGGAACCGACGGGGTCGGGACCAAGGTCAAGATCGCGATCGAGACCGGCAAGCACGACACGATCGGCATCGATCTGGTGGCGATGTCGGTCAACGACCTAGTGGTGCAAGGCGCCGAGCCGCTGTTCTTCCTCGACTATTTCGCGACCGGCAAGCTCGAGCCGCATGTCGGCGCCGAGATCGTCAAAGGCATCGCGGCGGGCTGCCGCGAGGCGCGCTGCGCCCTGATCGGTGGCGAGACCGCCGAGATGCCCGGGCTCTATGCGGCAGGTGACTACGATCTTGCCGGCTTTGCGGTCGGCGCGGTCGAGCGCGACGCGGTGCTGCCGCGCGGCGTCACGCCCGGTGACGTACTCCTCGGGCTTGCATCGTCCGGCCTGCATTCGAACGGCTATTCGCTCGCCCGCAAGGTGGTCGCGCAGGCAGGCCTCGCATGGGCTGCCCCCTGCCCGTTCGCGCCGGGCGGCTCGCTCGGCGATGCCATGCTCGCGCCGACGCGGATCTATATCCGCGCGTGTCTTGCGGCGATCCGCGAGAGCGGCGCGGTGAAGGCGCTCGCGCACATCACCGGCGGCGGCTTCACCGAGAACATCCCGCGCGTGCTGCCCGACGGCTTGAGTGTGCGCATCGACTTGGCGCGCGTGCCGCCCTCGCCGTTGTTCACGTGGCTCGCCGCCACGGGCGGCATCGCCGAAGCCGAAATGCTGCGCACCTTCAATTGCGGTGTCGGCATGATCGTGGTGGTGGCGGCGGATCGCGCTGATGCGGTTGCGCAGATCCTGCGTCGCGAGGGCGAGACGGTGGCGCGGCTCGGCGAAGTGACTGCTGCGACGGTTGGTGCGCCGCGCGTCGTCTACGAAGGCCATCTCGCGCAATGACCCGCAAGCGCGTCGCGATCCTGATCTCGGGCCGCGGCTCCAACATGGCGGCGCTGATCGAAGCCGCGCAGGCGCCGGGCTACCCGGCGGAGATCGCGCTGGTCCTCTCGAACGTGCCGGGCGCCGCGGGGCTGACGCGCGCTGCCGCCGCGGGCGTGCCGACGGCAGTGCTCGATCACAAGCCGTTCGGCAAGGATCGCGCGGCGTTCGAGCAGGCAATGCAGCAAATTCTTGATCAGCACCGCATCGAGCTGATCTGCCTCGGCGGCTTCATGCGGCTGTTCACGGCGCCGTTCGTGCAGCACTGGCGCGAGCGCATGCTCAACATTCACCCTTCACTGCTGCCGTCATTTCCGGGACTCGATCCGCACGGTCAGGCGCTGCGCGCCGGTGTGAAGATCTCCGGCGCCACGGTTCACTTCGTCATTCCTGAGACCGATGCCGGACCGATCATCGCGCAAGGTGCGGTTCCGGTTGCCGACGACGACACGGTGGCGAGCCTTGCGGCGCGCGTGCTCACCATCGAGCACCGGATTTATCCGTTGGCGCTGCGACTCCTGGCGGAGGGCCGCGTCACGACTTTGAATGGACGGTGCATGATTACGGGTGCGCTGGCGCGTGAGGACGCGATGATTATTCCGAATGCGTGAGAGGATTTGGAAATAAAAACCCCCGGCGAGTCGCCGGGGGCTACGGGTTGGACCCGGGACCGGGCACTGCCCGGCAGGATCGCGCTTCACGCGACCTTGAGGTTCTCCGCCGAGGTCTTGCCGCGGTTGGTGACGAGTTCGTACTCGACAGTTTGACCTTCGTTCAGCGTGCTGAGACCAGCGCGCTCAACGGCCGAGATATGGACGAACACGTCCTTTTCTCCAGTCGACGGCCTAATGAACCCATAGCCCTTGGTCGGGTTGAACCATTTGACGGTGCCTTTCTGCACGGTCGGTCTCCTAGTCTTGCAGTCAAAGACGACGCGACGTGCATCGCTGCACTCCGCGCCACGATCATCCGGGTTTTGGATTTTTCCGTCTAGCCCGCGTGCCCCCTAAAGGCGAACGCATCGCGATCCGAAGTAGCCAAAATCCGATTGCGCGCGAAGATGATATGAAAAATAAGGCCTTTGCAAGACCAAACGAATTGGTCTCGCCACAAGTGCGACCTGTGATCGCGTGCATTTGCGACCCCTCGCACAACCTCTTTCGACGACGGAGCGTCGAAATTTTTTCTTGGCTTCTCCGCCTGTTGCGGCGCGGCCCGGAACATTTATTGATAATTGAAGCGCGCCGCTTGTTCCCGCCTTAACGACGCCAACAGCTTCAAAAGCACGCCACAAGAAGGACACTCCACGTGATCGATCTCTATACCTGGACGACGCCGAATGGCCGCAAAGTCTCCATCGCACTCGAGGAACTAGGTCTTCCCTATACGGTGCATGCGATCGATATCTCGAAGGACGAACAGTTCCAGCCGGATTTTCTCAAGATTGCACCGAACAATCGTATCCCGGCGATCGTCGATGGCGACAATGGGCTGAGCCTGATGGAGTCGGGCGCGATCCTGATCTACCTCGCCGACAAGACCGGCAAGCTGCTCGCCAAGGATGGCGCGCAACGCTATCGCACGATCGAATGGCTGATGTGGCAGATGGGCGGACCCGGCCCGATGCTCGGCCAGGTTCACCACTTCGTGAAATACAACAAGGGCAAGGCGCCCTACGCGGAAGAGCGTTACCTGAAGGAAGGGCACCGCCTATACGGCGTGCTTGATCGGCGCCTCGCCGAACACGAGTATGTGTCCGGCGACTACTCGATCGCCGACATCGCGATCTGGCCGTGGATCTCGCGATTCGAGTGGCAGACCATCGACCTCGCGCAGTACCCGAACGTGAAGCGCTGGTATCTGGCCATCGCGGCGCGGCCCGCGGTGCAAAAGGGCTACAAGGTCCCGAAGGACGTCGGCGACGTGCCGATGCCGAAAGCCTGAACGCGCTGGACTAACGCGCGTTGCGGAAGATCATGCAACCTCGGAAAGAACGCGCATGAAAGTCTTCATCACCGGTGCGACCGGTTATATCGGCGGCTCGGTCGCAATCGCGCTCTTGCAAGCCGGGCACGACGTCCTCGGCCTTGCGCGCTCGCGCGAGGCTGCGGCCGCGTTGGAGAAGCGCGGCATCGAGCCAGTGATGGGCGATCTCAACGCCTATACGCCGTTCGTCGAGGTCGCGAAGCGCGTCGACGCGGTGATCAACGCGGCCAATTCCGACAACCCGTTCGTGGTGCACGCCCTGCTCGACGGCTTGCGCGGCAGCGGCAAGACGCTGATCCAGACCAGCGGCTCGAGCGTCGTCGCCAACTACGACAACGGCGAGCCGGGCGATCGCATTCTCGATGAGGACACGCCGTTCACGCCGCAGCCCGAAAAGGCGATGCGCGTTGCCATCGATCAGGCGGTACTCGCCGCCGCGCGCGACAACGTGCGTGCGATCGTGATCCGTCCGACCTTGATCTACGGGCGCGGCATCGGGGTGGCGGCGACCAGCATCCAGCTTCCCCGGCTGATCGAGGTCGCGCGCCGGCATGGCGTTCCGCGTCACGTCGGGCGCGGGCTCAACATCTGGAGTCACGTGCACATCGCCGACGTGGTCGCGCTGTACCTGCTGGCGCTCGACAAGGCGCCCGCCGGCTCACTGTTCTACGCGGAAAACGGCGAAGCTGATTTCAAGTCGGTCACGCGTTCGATCGGCCGCATGCTGGGCCTTGGCGACACGACGCGCGACTGGCCGATCGGCGAAGCCGTCGAGGAGCTCGGGCCCGGGGCTTACTTGAGCTTCGGCTCGAACAGCCGCGTGCGCGGCGTGAAATCGCGCCAACTCGGCTGGCAGCCGAAAGGCCCGACGCTGTTCGATGAGATCGAGAACGGCGTGTACGCGGAGGTGCACGGCCGTAGAACATAGGCCGTAGGGCGGGTAAAGCGCGCCCTCGCTGTGCGAGGGCGTGCGTGCCCGCCATAGCTGGGCGGCGGCGGGCACGCGCTTCGCGCTTTGCCCGCCCTACGAGTCAGCGCGCTTCACCCACACGCGATTGTCGTGCACCGCCGCGCCTCCGTACGGCGCGACCGAGTCGGCGCCGACGAGCGTGTTGATGCCCTTGCCGTCCTCGTAGGCGCTATTTGGCCAGATCGACTCCGCGATCAGCACGCCGCGGCACACGCCATCGAAGATTTTCGCGTGCAGCCGCACCTCGCCGCGCGCATTGCCGAGCACGACCTTGTCGCCGTCCGCGATGTTGTGTGCGGCCGCATCTTCGGGGTGGATCATCACGCTCGGGCGCTTTTCCCGCGCAATCGAAGTCGGCGTCTCGTTGAAGCTCGAGTTGAGGAAATTGCGCGCCGGCGAGGTCGCGAGGCGGAACGGGTATTCTGCGGTCGCCTCCTCGATCACGTTCCAATGGTCGGGCAGCGCCGGCATCTCGTGGACCGGGCCGGCGAGCCAGGGCGAGCGGAACGGTACGGTCTTCCAGTCCGGCTTGAATCGGAATTTGCCGTCGGGCCAGGCGAAACCCTTGGTGTAGTGCGCGGTGTCGAAGTCCGGCTGGCAGTCGATCCAGCGCTTCGCCTCGAGCTCGGCGAGCGTGCCCCAGCCGGAGTCCTTGAGCAACCGGTCGATCACCTCGCGCGGCGTCATCTCGAAGCCCGGATGCGTCGCGCCGAGGCGCCGCGCCAGCGCGCAATGAACCTCGTGATTGCTGCGGCATTCGCCGGGCGGATCGATCAGCTTCGGCCCAAGCTGAATATATTGGTGTCCGCCGCCCTGATAGATGTCGTCGTGCTCCATGAACATGGTGGCGGGCAGCACCACGTCGGCCATCCGCGCGGTCTCGGTCATGAACTGCTCGTGCACGCATACGAACAGGTCCTCGCGCGCAAAGCCGCGCTTCACCTTTTCCTGTTCCGGCGCGACCGAAACCGGATTGGTATTCTGAATGAGCAGCGCGGTGACGGGGATGTCCTTGATCAGCGCATCCGTCTCGCCGCACAGGATCGGTCCGATGCGTGACTGATCGAGCATGCGGATCGACGGATCGACCACATCGAGCCCCTCGGTGATCGTCTTGTCCCAATGATAGATCGCGCCGTTGTTGTGGAAGGCGCCGCCGCCTTCCAGCGTCCATGAGCCGCGCACCGCCGCAATGCAGCTTGCCGCATGCATGTTGACCGTGCCGTTGCGCGAGCGGCTGAAGCCGTAGCCGAGACGAAAGTAGGTGCGCTTACGCTCAGCCACGAGGCGCGCAAACGCTTCGATCGTCTCGACCGGACAACCAGTGATGCGCGAAGCCCATTGCGGCGAACGCGTGCGCAGGTGCTCCTCGAGCTCGCGCGGCACGTCGGTGAATTTCTCCAGAAACTCGCGGTCCGCAAAGCCGTCGCGGAACAGGCAATGCATCACCGCGCAGGCCAGCGCGCCGTCGGTGCCGGGCCGCACCAGCACGGCAAGATCGGCCTGCTCCATGGTACCGTTCTGGTACACGTCGACCGCGACGATCTTGGCACCACGCTCTTTGCGCGCGCGGATCGCGTGCGTCATCACGTTGACCTGCGTGTTCACCGGGTTGGTGCCCCAGATCACCACGCAGTCGGACTTCGCCATCTCGCGCGGATCCGGGCCGGCGAGCCGTCCGGTGCCGGCGATGTAGCCGGTCCAGGCCGGATTGACGCAGATGGTCGAGTGGAAGCCGGAGTATTTCTTCGCATGGCGCAGCCGGTTGATGCCGTCGCGCATCACCAGTCCCATGGTGCCGGCGTAGTAGTACGGCCAGACCGCCTCGCTGCCGTGGCGCGCTTCGGCTTGAAGGAATTTCTCCGCCACGAGATCGAGCGCGTCATCCCAGGAGATCGGCGCAAATTCGCCCGAGCCTTTCGGGCCCTTGCGGATCAGCGGGCGCATCAGCCGGTCGGGATGATGGATGCGCTCGGCGTAGCGCGCGACCTTCGCGCAGATGACCCCGGCGGTGTAGAGATTGTCCTCAGCGCCACGCACGCGACCGATGCTGCGGCCGTCGAGCACCTCCACTTCGAGCGCGCAGGTGGAGGGGCAATCATGCGGGCAGGTCGAGGCGCGCAGTTCGGAACGGAGCGGTCTGTTCATTTGAATCGCCGGGTTACACCCCGGCGATCATACCTGCTCCTCGGCGCTACGCCGAGACCTCACCAGGACATAGCCGACCCCGATCACGAACAGGGCGCCAGCAGCTGCAGCCAAGAGATGCACCGGCTCCAATACGCTGGGCGGCAGGAACTTCGCCAGCGCCTCGTCCTTCGCCATGATGTCGCCCGCAACCCAGCCGAGTAGTCCCCCGCCCGCCCACACCAGGATCGGGAAGCGTTCGAGCAGCGCCATCAGCAGCGCGCTGCCCGCGATGATCATCGGGACCGAGGTCGCGAGACCGAAGACGATGAGCGTCGCCTTGACCGCCAGCGCGTGGGTCGGATCGACCTGCATGGCGGCGGTTTCCGCCGAGGCCGCGATCGCGATCACGTTGTCGAGGCTCATCACGATGTCGGCGATGGTGACGATCCACACCGCCTGCCACAGATTGGTCGCCTTCCGCACCTCGCCCTCGCCGTCGCCGGCATCCTCGGCAACGAGCTTGACCGCGACCCAGAGCAGCAACAGTCCGCCGACGAGCTTGAGGTAGGGATAGGCCATCGCTTGCGCGACGACGAGCGTGAAGAAAATGCGCAGCAGCACTGCGGCGCCTGCCCCGAGCACCATGCCCCAGAGCCGCTGCTTCGGCGGCAGATGCATGCAGGCGAGAGCGATCACAACCGCGTTGTCGCCGGAGAGAATGATGTTGACGACGATGATCTTGCCGACGGCGACCCAGAACGCCATCTGCGTAAAGTCAGCGTAGAGAAAATCCACGTCGCGCCCTTCCTTCCCTCACACTTCTTGTTCTTGCTGCAATCTCCCGGTCTCTGAAAGACGCAACGACGTCGCAGCCTAACCGACGATCTCGTTACCGGAGAAGAATTGCGCGATCTCCTTTGCGGCGGTATCCGACGCGTCGGAGCCGTGCACCGTGTTCTCGCCGATCGAGAGTGCGTGAACCTTGCGGATCGTACCGTCGGCGGCCTTTTTCGGGTCAGTCGCCCCCATGACGTCGCGGTACTTGGCGATGGCGCCCTCACCTTCGAGCACCTGCACCACCACCGGCCCCGAGGTCATGAACTCGACGAGTTCGCCAAAAAACGGCCGCTCGCGGTGCACGCCGTAGAAGGTTTCGGCCTGCTCGCGAGTGATGCGTACGCGCTTTTGGGCGACGATGCGCAGACCCGCCTGCTCGATCATCGCGTTCACGGCGCCGGTCAGGTTACGTTTGGTCGCATCGGGTTTGATGATCGAGAAAGTCTGCTCGACCGCCATCGGTCAATCCTCGTTGTTTTGGGTGAAGAAGTCGGCGGCTTATAGCGACCGTGTGCCAGAGCGGCAAGGCTGAACATCCGTTAAGCCATTGCAAAACATTGTATCGTGAACCCCATCCCTGACGGCGGCGACTACTCGTGCGGATGGAGCAATCCAACAAACTCAAAGGAAATCTCAAAATGATCCGCAAGACTGTTCTCGGCTTCGCTGCTGTTGCTGCCCTCGGTGTGGCGGCGCTCGCCCCGACCTCCGCGTCGGCGTGGGGCTTCAAGCACCACCACCACGGCTGGCACGGCGGCCTCGGCTGGGGCTTCTATGGCCCGGGCTACGTCAACTACGTCTCTGACTGCTACCTCGTGAAGAAGATCTACCGCTCGGGTGCGGTCCGCTACATCAAGGTCTGCTCGTAACCTCCACGTGCTGTTCGTCGAAGGACCCGGGCTCGCATGAGCTCGGGTCTTTCGGCGTGAGCCGTGTGCGGCTTGCGTTAACCAGTTGTTCCGTCGTGCGGCGTCATTGACCTGCCGCATTTGACTTCCAATCCGCCTCCACGGTTGATAGCGCGCGCCCGTTGACGCAAGATGCGTTGGGCCGTCACGCGTCGGGGAGTTGCCGTGCCGGAAGTCCGTATTCACCGTTTGCACCTCGCTGTCGCCTTGCTTGGCGTGGCCCTCGGCGGCTGCTCGACGGATTTGAGCTCGTTCTCTGCGGCCGATCTCAACCCCTTCAAGGGCAGTGATCCGCTGCGTTCCTCCGACTACAACGCTTTCTACAAGAGCGAAGCAGCCAGGACCGGACCTGTGGCAGCGGCCGACCTGATCGGACCGGACGGGCGCTGCGCCTTTGCGCCCGCGCCGCCCATGATGGCGCCAGGCGCGCCCGCCGAGCCGCCCGCCGCGGCCGCGCCGGAGGCGGCTCCTGCGACCGATCCGATCAATCCGCGCAGCAATCAGGCGCTCTACTTCACCGCCGGCCCGGAAAGCGGGCCACCGACGGCCGGCCCTGCGGGCCAGATGCCGCCCGAAGTGCGTAGTGGACCGCGCGGCATCGCGCTCGCGATGACCGAATGCCAGGTGATGAGCATTGCGGGCTATACGGATCGCGTCGAGATCGGCGCCAATGCTCGCGGCGAACGCACGGTGACGCTGACTTATCTCAGCGGCGACCGGCCGGGCATCTATCACTTCCGCAATGGCAGGCTGACGGCAATGGATCGCGTGGCCGAGCCGGCCCCGCCGAAGAAGCCGGTCAAGACCGCCAAGACGGCGAAGAAGAAGCAGCCCGCGCAATGAGCGGCGCGGACGCGCCCGGCGATGCGGCCTTCGAGGCGCGCCGCCTAGCGGCGCGTGCGCGACTCGATGCGATCGATGATGCCGGCGCGCGCGATCCTTATCGCCGCGCGTGGTTCGAGGCAGTCTACGACACCGCCGGCGCCGACGCGGCGCAAATCCCCTGGGCCGATCTCGCGCCGCATCCTCTGCTCGCGTCGTGGCTCGCGGCGTTCGGTGTGACAGCGAACGAGGCGAGAGCGCTCGATGTCGGCTGCGGGCTCGGCGACAACGCGGCCGCGCTCGCCGCGGCCGGCTTCCGCACCATCGGCTTCGATCTCTCGCCACGCGCGATCGGCTGGGCGCAGTCGCGCTTTGCCGATGTGACGTTCGTGACCGCCGATCTGTTCAATCCGCCTCCCGAGTGGCACGGCGCATTCGATCTCGTGCACGAATGCTACACCCTGCAGGCTTTGCCTGACGCGCCGCGCGCGGAAGCGATCGATCAGCTCGCAAGCTTCGTGCGTGCCGGCGGTCGGCTGCTGGTGATCGCGCGCGCACGCGGAGGCCCAGGTCCAGTCGCCGGTCCGCCCTGGCCTCTGTCACGCGACGAGGTGATGAGCGTCGTCACGCAGCACGGGCTCACGCTCGAAACGATCGAAGAGCTGACCGATCCGATCGATGGCAAGCCGCATTGGCGAGCGTTGTTCCGGCGCACCTAAACACCCGTGCATGATCCCGAAAAGTGGGAACCGGTTTTCGGATAAGATCATGCACTACGAAACCGTAATCCTTATCACAATACGGCGAGCGGCCGTGCGCCGCAGCGCGCCGACATGGAGTTGCCGTAAAGCGTGTGAGATCATCGCGTATGAACGATGTCACGCATTTCTGGCTGTCACGGCGCGCGGTTGCTGCACTTCTGCTCGGTCTCAGCTTCGCGATCGCGAGTCCCGCGCTTGCCGAGCAAGCCCAGCGCGGATCAAAAGGCGAGGCCGCGAAGGATCAGCCGAACGAAGCCAAACGGCTGCCGGCCGATGTCACCACTGACCAGAGTGTCGAGCTCACGGGACGCAGTCTGCGCTTCAAGGCGACGGCGGGCTCGATCCCGATCAACAACGGCGAAGGCAAGCTGCAGGCCGAGATAGCCTACATCGCCTATGTGCAGCCCGACGCGGCCGCAACACGCCCCCTCACCTTCGTGTTCAATGGCGGCCCGGGCGCAGCATCGGCCTACCTGCACATCGGCGCCCTCGGCCCGTGGCGGCTGCCGCTCGACAACATCACGCCGTCGTCGGCGACCGCGCTCGTGCCCAATCACGAGACCTGGCTCGACTTCACCGACCTCGTCTTCGTCGACCCCGTCGGCACCGGCTACAGCCGGTTCATCAATACCAGCGACGACGTGCGCAAGCAGTTCTGGTCGGTCGGCGGCGACATCGATGTGCTCGCGACCTTCATGCGCAAGTGGATCGAGAAGAACGGCCGGCAGGCCTCGCGCAAATTCATCGCCGGCGAAAGCTATGGCGGCTTCCGCGCGCCCAAGCTCGCCGGCAAGCTGAACGAACAGGGCGTGGCAATTTCCGGGCTCGTGATGGTGTCGCCGGTGATCGACTTCGGCTGGCGCGGCAATGGGCGGCAATCGCCGCTCGCCTGGGTGGTGCGGCTGCCCTCGATGGCGGCCGCGGCGCGCGAAGCGAATGCGCCGTTCGATCGCGACGCGCTACGCGAAGCTGAACGCTACGCGGCCGGCGAGTATCTGCAGGACCTGCTCCGCGGCGAGCGCGACGAAGCGGCGCTCGATCGCATCAGCGCGCGCGTGTCGCAAATGATCGGACTGGACCGCGCGCTGGTGCGCAAGCTCGCCGGGCGCGTCGATACGCGCACGTTCATTCGCGAGCGCGGGCGCGAGCGCGGCATCGTGTCCAGCATGTATGACGCGACCATCACGGGCATCGATCCGGATCCGCACGCGGCCAGTTCGCGCGCCGATGACCCGGTGCTCGAGGGCACGCGTGCGCCGCTGTCCACCGCGATGACCGACCTCTACGCGCGCGTGCTCAACTGGCGCGTCGAGGAGCCGTATGAGCTGCTGAATGGGCGCGTCAGTGGACGCTGGGATTGGGGCGGCGCGCGCGCCACCAACGAGGTCGTCGACCAGTTGCGTTCGAGCCTGGCGTTCGACCCGCGCCTGCACGTGCTGATCGCGCACGGGGCGAGCGATCTGGTGACCCCCTATTTCGAGAACCAGATGATTCTCGACCAGCTGCCGGCCTTTGCGTCGCCCGACCGGCTCAAGCTCGCGGTCTATGGCGGCGGGCACATGTTCTACAGCCGCGATGCCTCGCGCCGCGCGCTGCGCGACGACGCCGAGCGGCTTTATCGCGCCACCGAGCAGGCGCCGCCGCGCGGGTAACATCCACGCTCGGCCTTACGCCATCGCGTCTTCGTAGGCCGCGCTCGCGCTGAGCCAATCCTCCTCCGCTTTGGCGAGCGCGGCGGCGGCTTCGGCGCGCTGTTTGGAGAGCGCGGTCGCCTTCGCGGGATCGCTGGCGAATAAGCCGTTGGCCAATTGCTGGTCGATCGCCGCAATGTCGGCGGTGAGCTGCGCAACGGTTTTCTCGGCCGCGTCGATCCGGCGCTTGAGCGGTTTGAGCTCCTCGCGCTTTTCCGCCGCGGCGCGCCGCTGGTCGGTGCGCGACAGCTTGCTCTCAGCAGGCTCGCGTTCGGCAGCCACGCGACTCTCGCGGCCGAGCACGAAACGCCGATAGTCATCGAGATCGCCCTCATAGGGCGCGACGCTGCCGTCGGCGACCAGCCAGAGCCGGTCGGCGCAGGCCTCGATCAAGTGGCGGTCGTGCGAGATCAGGATGGCGGCACCGGGAAACTCGTTGATCGCCTCGACCAGCGCGGCACGGCTGTCGATGTCGAGGTGGTTGGTCGGCTCGTCCAGGATCAACAGGTGCGGTCCGCCGAACGTCGCAAGCCCGAGCAACAGCCGCGCCTTCTCGCCGCCGGAGAGGCTTGCGACCGCGGTGTCGGCCCGCTCGCCGGAAAAACCGATGGCGCCGGCCCGCGCGCGCACCTTGGCTTCCGGCGCATCGGGCATCAGCCGACGCACATGATCGTAGACGCTCTGCTGTGGAATGAGCTCGTCGAGCTGATGCTGCGCGAAATACGCAATTTCCATCCGATCTGCGCGCGTGATCGTGCCGCCACTCGGCGCGAGTCGGTCGGAAATGAGCTTTGCGAGCGTCGACTTGCCGTTGCCGTTCGGCCCGAGCAACGCGATGCGGTCGTCCGGATCGATCCGCAACGAGAGGCGCCGCAGCACCGGCTTGTCGGGCTCGTAGCCGACCGACACTTTCTCCAGCGCCAGGATCGGCGGCGACAGCGGTTTTGCGGGCGGCGGAAATGTGATCGGACGCACCTCGTCGCTCGCGACCGCCGCAATCGGCTCGAGCTTGGCAAGGCGCTTGGCGCGCGACTGCGCCTGGCGTGCCTTGGTGGCCTTGGCCTTGAAGCGATCGATGAAGGCCTGCAGCTTCTTGCGCTCGGCCTCCTGCTTCTTGGCAAACTTCGCGTCCAGCGCCTGGCGTTCGGCGCGCTGGCGCGCGAAGGCCGTGTAGCCGCCGCGATAGAGCGTGAGCTTGCCGCCGTCGAGATGCATGATCCAGTCGACCGCGTCATCGAGCAGGTCGCGGTCATGGCTGATGACGATCACGCTGCGCGGATAGCGCGCGAGATGGTCGGTCAGCCACAGCGTGCCTTCGAGGTCGAGATAGTTGGTCGGCTCGTCAAGCAGCAACAGATCGGGCTCGGAGAACAACACCGCGGCGAGCGCGACGCGCATGCGCCAGCCGCCGGAAAAGTCGCTGCAGGGGCGCTGCTGCGCCTGCGCGTCAAAGCCGAGGCCAGCGAGGATCTCCGCGGCGCGCGCCGGCGCCGCATGCGCGCCGATGTCCGCGAGACGCGTCTGGATCTCGGCGATCCGATGCGGATCGTGCGCGATTTCGGCCTCGGCGAGCAGGTCGTTGCGCTCGACATCGGCCGCGAGCACGACCTCGAGCAGGCTTTCCGGCCCGCCGGGGGCTTCTTGCGCGAGGCGTCCAATGCGGGCGCGCGCCGGCAGGTCGATCGAGCCGTGCTCGAGGGGAAGCTCGTGCGTGATCGCGCGGAACAGCGTGGTCTTGCCGATGCCGTTGCGGCCGACCAACCCGACACGCGCGCCGGCGGGAATGCGCAACGAGGCTTCATCCAGCAACAAGCGGCCGGCGACGCGGATCGAAATGTCGTTCAGCGTGAGCATGCGGGCTGTTTCTTAGAGCATGATCCCGAAAAAGCCAGTCCCGGACTTGATCCGGGATGGAAACCGGTTTTCGGAAAGGATCATGCTCCATGAATCCGCCGCACAAATCGCAAGTTCTGCGTCCGTACCGCTGTCGCTCGCGGGGGAGCCTTGCGAAGATCGGCTCGGTTCTTTGCCCGGAGATTTTCATGTGTGTTCCCGGATGCTGCGAGGCGATGGAACGCGCGATCTCGCGGCGCGGCGCGCTCGCGGGCGCCGTCGCCAGCATGGCATTTGCGGGAGCGAGCCAGGCGAGCGCGCCGCGCAGCTTCACACGCGTGATTGACCTGACGCACACGCTCTCGCCGGCCTTTCCGACTTTCTTCGGCACGGCGGGCATCGCGATCGAGCGGCGCTACAGCCTCAAGAAGGACGGCGCGAATGTCTGCTGGTGGAATGTGTCCGAACATGCCGGAACGCATGTCGATGCGCCGTTCCATTATTCCGACACTGGCGCGAGCGCCGAGAAGATCGCCGTTGAGCAACTCGTCGTGCCGCTCGCCGTCGTCGACGTCTCGGCCAAGGCCGTCGGTAACGCCGACTATCAGCTTTCGCGCACGGACCTCGCCGACTGGGAGGCAAGGCACGGGCAGCTGCCCGAAAACGCCTGTGTCGCGATGAACTCAGGCTGGGCCCAGCATCTCGGCAGCGCGAAGTTCACCGGCAAGGATGCCGCCGGCACGATGCACTTTCCGGGGATTCATCCCGACGCTGCGGCCTGGCTCATTGCGGAGCGCCGCATCGCGGGGCTCGCGGTCGACACGCTCTCGCTCGATCACGGCCCCTCTGAGGATTTCAAGACGCATCGGCTGTGGCTGCCATCCGGCCGCTGGGGCATCGAGAACATCGCCAATCTCGAGCAAGTGCCCACGAATGGCGCGACGCTGATCGTCGGCCTGCCGAAGGTGAAGGGTGCAAGCGGCGGCCCGGCGCGCATCCTCGCGCTGATCTAGAGCGGTTGCCGCTCAACGCGAGTCGCAATCCTCTCGTTCGTCATGCCCCATAGCCCGTCGAAGACGGGCGTAAACGCCCTTTTGAAAGCGGGGCACCCAGTAATCACTGAGCTATCGGCGTCTACTGGGTCGCCCGCTTTCGCGGGCGATGACGACTGAGGGGTCGTGCATCAATTCGACTTGAAAAACTCTAGCTCCTCTGCTCCAGCGCCTCCGCGACGAGCGCGCCCAGGCGCGCGACGCCGCGCTCGATCCGGTTATCCCAGGTATGCCCGCAGCTGAGCCGCAGGCAGTTGGCAAACCGGCCGCTCGCGGAAAACACCTCGCCCGGCGCAAAGCAGATGCCGTTGTCGAGCGCGGTCTGAAACAGCGCGCGGGTGTTCAGCCGCTGCGGCAGCTCAAGCCAAAGCACGAAGCCGCCCGCCGGCCGGCTGACGCGGGTGCCGGCGGGGAAATGCTTGTCGATCGCGCGGGTCATCTGCTCGATGTTGTCGGCGAACACTCTGCGGATCCGCCGCAGGTGGGCATCATAGCTGCCGGAGGCGAGGAACTCGGCGAACGCGGCCTGCGGCAGCACCGAGCCGCACAGGGTCATCGCCGCCTTGGCCTCGAGGATCCGTGACAGGTGGCGCTCCGGCGCGGCGACCCAGCCAATGCGATAGCCGGGCGCCACTGTCTTGGAGAACGAGCTGCAATAGATTGTGTTGCCGCGGCGGTCGAGCGCCGCAAACGGCCGCGGCCGCTCCGGGCCGAAGCAGATGTCGCCGTAGATATCGTCCTCGATCAGCGGCACATGATGACGCGCCAGCAGGTCCAGCACGGCGAGCTTGTTGTCGTCGGGCATCGTGCAGCCGAGCGGATTGTTGAAGCTCGACGCCAACAGACACGCAGCGATCCGCTCTCTCGCCAGCGCGCTCTTCATCGCGGCTAGATCGAGGCCTTGACTGGCATCGGTCGGCAGCTCGAGGGCCTTGAGGCCGAGTGCCTGCAGCGCATGCAGGAGCCCGAAATAGGTCGGCGATTCGATCGCAATCGTGTCGCCTGGCCGCGCCACGGCGCGCAGCGCCAGAACCAACGCCTCGGTGCAGCCGACGGTGATGACGAGATTGTCAGGCGACAGCGTCTGGCCACAACGCCACGCACGCCGCACGATCTCGCGGCGCAGGGCGGGATCGCCGCGCGCTCCGGTATAGATATTGTAGTCGCGGCCCTTCTCCCGCGCGATGCGTGCAAGCAGCCGGTCGAGCCGCGTCGCGCCGAGCAGATCCGCATCGGGTATTGCGCAGCCAAGCGGCACGAGAGCCGGGTCGGATGCGTGCTCCAGGAGCTCGACGATCACCGACGACACGCTGACGGCGCTCGCGCGCGCGGGCGGCCGCGAGGTCGTCGGCGGCTTGCGGGCCGGCGGCCGTGGCGCAACGTAGAAGCCTGATTGCGGCCGCGCCTGCAGCACACCGCGATCCTCGAGCAGGCGGTAGGCCTGCAACGCCGTAGCCATGCTGACCTTGCGCTGGCGGCTGATGGCGCGCAGCGACGGCGCGCGCGCGCCGGGCGCGAGCGTGCCGCCGTCGACCAGCGCGGCGACGAAACGGGCCAGATCCTCGTAGCGGAAAGCTTCCTGTGACATAGGCTCATTGTAACTGTACCGGTCGATATTGTCATCAGCTGTAACTGTTATGGTTTGGACCGATCTGTTATTTCGAGCGTCGACAGCCTCATCGAGGACGCCCCATGAATCGGTTTGTCAGAAACGAGATCATCTCCCTGGTCGGCGGCGCGCCGCGCCATGACCTTGCCGAAAGCCTCGGCCCCGACCTGCGCCTCGCCGAGCTGCTGGACGTGGAGAGCGATGGCCTGCGCGATCTTGCGCTCGCCTATGCGACCGCAGCCGGCGATGCGGCGCTCCGCGCCGAGATCGCCGGGCTGCATGGCGTCGCGCCCGATGATGTGGTCACCACGATCGGCGGAATGCATGCGCTGTTCCTGACCGCTTACATCCTCTGCGGTCGCGGCGAGGACGCGATCATCGCAACGCCCGTGTTTCCGCCGGCGCGCGATGCGCTGATCAGCGTCGGTGCAAACCTCAAGACCCGGCCGCTCAGCTTCGATGAGAGCTATCGGATCGACCCGGCACGTCTGACCGCCCTGCTCTCGCCGGCGACGCGGCTGGTGTCGGTCGCCTCGCCGCAAAATCCGTCCGGCGTGGCAGTGCCGCATGCCACCATGACAACGGTGCTGTCGGCCATGGCCGAGCGCTGTCCCGACGCGTTTCTCCTGGTCGACGAGACCTATCGCCAGGCCGTCTATGCCGACGACACGCCGGCACCGAGCGCCGCGCGGCTCGGCGCGCAAGTCATCGTCACCGGCTCGCTGTCGAAATGCCACGGCGCGCCCGGCCTTCGTGTTGGTTGGGCGATCACCAAAAACCGCGCCCTGCGCGAGCAGCTGACCCTCGGCAAATTCAATACCGTGATTGCCAATTCCACGATCGACGAAGCGCTCGCCCTTGCGGTGCTACGCCGGGCCGACCGCATCATCGGCGTGCGGCGCAAGCATCTCGCCGAGGGCCTCGCGCGGACCGCTGCGTGGATCGAGCGCAACGCTGCGCTGCTGGAATGGATACGGCCCGACGCCGGCGCGCTGTGCTGCGTGAGGCTCCGCCGCGACCGGTTCGATGAAGCAGCGGTCACACGCTTCCATGCTGCCTTGGCAAGACTCGACGCGCGGGTCGGCAACGGCAACTGGTTCGGCGAGGAGCCGCGCGTGTTTCGCGTCGGATTCGGCCTGCTTTCCATTCCCGAGCTGGAGACTGCGCTCAACGTGGTCGACAGCGCCCTGCGCGCTGCCCAGCGAGAAGCCGCCTAGTGCGCACCATCGAAAGAAAAGGCAACGAAACAGATGGCTACACTCTCATTCCAGCAGGTCGATGTCTTCGCCAGCCGGCCACTCAAGGGCAATCCGCTCGCGGTGGTGATCGGCGCCGACGAGCTGTCCGAACAGACGATGGCGGCGCTCGCCAACTGGACCAATCTGAGCGAGACGACATTCCTGCTGCGTCCGACCAATCCTGCTGCCGACTACCGCGTCCGGATCTTTACGCCCGAGCGCGAGCTGCCGTTTGCCGGCCATCCGACGCTCGGCAGCTGCCAGGTCTGGCTGAACAGCGGAGGCAAGCCGAAAGGGACGCACATCGTGCAGGAATGCGGCGCGGGACTGATCAAGATCAGGCGCGACGGCGAGCGGCTGGCATTTGCCGCACCGCCACTGCTCCGCGCCGGCGACGTCGACCGCGATACGCTGAAGCGCATCGCGAACGGGTTGCGCATAACGGAGGATGCCATCCTGGCGTCGCAGTGGGCCGACAACGGCCCGGGCTGGGTGGCCGTGATGCTGTCGAGCCGCGCCGAGATCCTGGCGCTGCAGCCGGACTATCCCGCGCTCGCCGAGCTGAAGATTGGCGTCGTCGCACCGTGGAACGCCGCGACCGACGGCAAGGACGCACAGTTCGAGGTGCGCGCGTTCATTCCAACCCGCGCCACCGAGGATCCCGTCACCGGCAGCCTGAATGCGGGGCTCGCCCAATGGCTGATCGGCAAGGGGCTTGCGCCGAACAGCTACGTTGCAGCGCAAGGCACCGCGCTCGGCCGCGCCGGCCGCGTGTTCGTCGAGCGCGAGGGCAGCGATATCTGGATCGGCGGCCGCACCATCACCTGCATCGAGGGCAAGCTCGACGTCGCCGGTGATTGAGCCTCAGGCCTTCTTTTCCCAGCGGCCGTTTTCGTCGCACTGCCAGTAGGTGACGTCGAAGCCCTGCGTCTTGGCCTCGCTCCAGCGCCCCCGCGCGGCCGCGACGGCGTCGTCATCCTCGCCGTCGAAGATCAGGACGATGCGCTGATACTTCGCCGCATCCTCCGGCACCGGCGCGCCATCGATGAGGAAGCGGATGCTCGCGCCGTTCGGGTTGTCGTCGTGCACGGTCAGCAGCACCGGCTGCGACGCCGCCTCGTTCTCCCGATAGGTGCCATGCGCGAGGAATGAATCGTCGCGATAGGTCCAAAGCTGCGCATCGAGCGCATCGACACGCTCATCGCTCGCCGCCTGCACCACCACGCGCCAACCGCGCTCGAGCGATTTTTCCAACAGCGCCGGCAGCACGCGTTCGAGCGGCTGGCGTTGAAGATGGTAGAACAGCATTTCGGTCATGTGGGCGAAGCTCTAGCAATGCTCGCGGCGAGCTTGCCTGATGACGTCTGCTGTATCGAGCTCCTGGCCAAGCCCAGCATCGAGTTCGCGTAGTCCCACTTCGATGTCGGCGCGCAAGCGCGACAGTACGTCAATTCGCTCGAGTAGCTCGCGACCAAGCTCCTCCTGCGCCGCCTCGGACAGATCGGCGATCTTCGCGATTGCAAGTTCGAGAGCCTTGGCAACAATACTGTCCCCTACCCCTCGTACTCGTCCGCCACGAGGCGATCGAGCAGCCGCACGCCCCAGCCCGAGCCCCAGCTCTTGTTGATGTCGGAGTTCGGCGAGGCAAAGGCGGTGCCGGCGATGTCGAGATGCGCCCAGGGCGTCTTGCCGACGAAGCGGCCGATGAAATGCGCGGCGGTGATCGAGCCGCCGAAACGGCCGCCGGTATTCTTCATGTCGGCGAATTTCGAATCGATCAGCTTGTCGTACTCGGGGCCGAGCGGAAGGCGCCAGACCTTCTCGCCGGTCTCAAGCCCGGCCTTGGTCAGCCGGCGCGACAGCTCGTCGTCATTGGAGAACAGGCCCGCATGCTCCTGCCCCAGCGCCACCATGATGGCGCCGGTGAGCGTTGCGAGGTCGATCATGAACTTCGGCTTGAACTTTTCATTGACGTAGTGGACGACGTCGGCGAGCACGAGCCGGCCTTCGGCATCGGTGTTGATGATCTCGATCGTCTGCCCGGACATCGAGGTGACGATGTCGCCCGGGCGCTGGGCGTTGCCGTCCGGCATGTTCTCGACCAGACCGATCGCGCCGATCGCGTTGACCTTGGCCTTGCGCGCGGCGAGTGCATGCATCAGCCCGGTCACGCAGGCCGCGCCGCCCATGTCGCCCTTCATGTCTTCCATGCTGGCGGCGGGCTTGATCGAGATGCCGCCGGTATCAAAGCACACGCCCTTGCCGATGAAGGCGAGCGGCGCCGCACCCTTCTTGCCGCCGTTCCAGCGCATCACGACGACGCGGCTCTCATGGGTCGAGCCCTGCCCGACGCCGAGCAGCGCGCCCATGCCGAGTTTGCGCATGGCTTTGACGTCGAGAATATCGACCGCAACGCCGAGCTTGCGTAAGGCCCCGGCGCGGCGGGCAAATTCGGCCGGATAGAGCACATTGGGCGGCTCGTTGACGAGGTCACGTGCGAGCACCACCCCGTCGGCGACCGCCTGGCGCGCGCCCCAGGCCTTGCGCGCGGCCGCGACGTCCGCAACCGCGAGCGTCATGCGCGCCTTGGCGGGCCCCTCGTCGGCCTCCTTCTTCTTGGTCTTGTAGCGGTCGAAGCTGTAGGCGCGCAGGCTCGCTCCGAGCGCAAGGTCGGCCGCCGCCTCCGGCTTTAGCGCGCCGCCCGCAAGTTCCAGGATGACCGTTGCCTCGGTCGCGGCGGCCGGAATGCGGCCCTGCACCGTCCCGCCGAGCTTGACGTCATCCTGTGACTTGCGCTCCTCGGCCTTGCCGATGCCGATCACGATCAACCGCGTCGCCTTCAGCCCCGCGGGCGCCACAATGTCGAGCACGCTGCCGCCCTTGCCGGTGAACCGCTCGGACTTCGCGGCGCGCGTCACCAAGTCGGCGGCGGAACCCAGGATTGCACGGGTCTTCGTCCCGAACCGCAGGCTTTCGTCGGCGAACACCACCAGGACACCGCCGGTGGGCGCCGCGATCGGGCCAAAGCCGAGCCTACGGGATTCCGCCATCCGATTGATCCTTTCATGTCACAGTGGCCAGGAAAATGCGTTTGAGGCGCCGAAAATCCTCAAATTTCCTGCTCACATAGCGCATCGTCGGGCTGGGTAGAAGGTGATTTGCCCCGGTCTTGCCATCGAGCCCGAATAGGGGTGTGTGGCGGTGCGCGGGGGACATGTGCGTCGCGGGGAACTGGGGACCGACCGACCAAATGGGTTCGTTCGACCGATATATCTTTCGCACGACCTTTGGCGCGTTCCTGCTGGTCCTCATCAGCCTGACGACCGTCATCTGGCTGACGCACGCGCTGCGCGAGATCGACCTGATGACCGGTCAGCGCCAGACCGTTCTGACCTTCCTCGGCATCACCAGTCTGCTCATCCCGATGCTGGTCCTGATCATCGCGCCGATCGCGCTGGTGATTGCGGTCGGCCATACGCTCAACCGGCTCAACACCGACTCGGAAATCGTGGTGATGAACGCCTCGGGCATGTCGCCGTGGCGCATTTTCCGCCCGTTCCTGACCACCGCGATCGTGGTGTCGCTCCTGGTGTTCGGCTTCAGCGCCTATCTGGCGCCAAAGGGCCTGCGCGAGCTGCGCAACTGGATCACTAAGGTCAAAGCCGATTTCGTGGTCAATATCGTGCAGCCGGGCCGCTTCACCACGATCGAGCGCGGCCTCACCTTTCATATCCGCGAGCGGCGCCCCGACGGACAGCTGCTCGGCATTCTGATCGATGATCGGCGCGATCCGAACGAGCGCGTGACCTCGCTGTCGGAATATGGCGAGATCGTCGAGTCGGCGAACGGCACATTCCTGCTGTTGATGAACGGCAGCGTCCATCGGGTTGAAACCGCACGGCCTGACCCGACCATCGTCAAGTTCGAGCGCTATGCCTTCGACCTGTCGCGCTTCACCGGCGGCGTGCAGGTGCAGAATTTTGGCGTGCGCGAGCGCAATTTGTGGGACCTCGCCTTCCCGGATCCGCAGGACCCGGTCTACAAGCAGGTGCCGACGCATTTCACCGCCGAGCTGCACGACCGCATGGCGGCGCCGATCTATCCGCTTGCCTTCACGGTGCTGTGCTTTGCGGTGCTCGGCGCGCCGCGCACCTCGCGCCAGAGCCGCGAGATGTCCGTGGTCATGACCATCGTGGCGGTCGGCGGCTTGCGACTCGTCGGCTTTGTCTGCAACGTGATCGCGACGCAGAACAAAACTGCGGTCTTTACCCTCTATGCTTCGCTGGTGATTGCCTTCGCGGCCGGGATCTACGCGATCGCACGCGGCGTCGTGCTTGAGCCTCCAACTTCTCTCACTCAGCCGGTGTTCAATCTGTTCGAACGGCTGACGCAACGTTTGGCGCCGACCTGAACCATGGTGTCGCGTACCCTCGTCCGCTATTTTGGCATGCGCTTTCTCAGCGCCGTGATGTCGGTATTTGCCGGCATCTTCGTGCTGATCGTGCTGGTCGACTACATCGAGTTCATGCGGCGCGCCTCCGACGTGCCGAATCTCTCCGCCTGGATGGTCGCGAAGGCGTCGTTTTTCCGCGTGCCGCAGCTGACCGAGCGGCTGTTGCCGTTCTCGGTGCTGGTCGGCGCCATGGCGTGCTACCTCGCGCTGTCGCGCCGCAACGAGTTGGTCGTGGCGCGCTCGGCCGGCATGTCGGCCTGGCAGTTCGTGGCGCCGGCGGTGATCGTCGCCTTCGGGCTCGGTCTCGCCGCGACCATGATCTACAACCCGCTCTCGGCTGCGATGCGGGAATGGTCGAAGCGGCTCGAGTCGGAGATCTACGGCGACAGCCAGTCGGGCCTGAAGGACAGTGTGAGCGGCTTCTGGGTGCGCCAGAAGAGCGTCGACGGCCAGTCGGTCGTCTACGCCGCCTCGAGTCAGGAACAAGGCGTACGGCTCGCCGGCGTCAGCGTCTTCACGTTCGATCCGGCCGGACACGCGCTCGAGCGCATCGAGGCGAAGCGCGCCAGCCTCGAGCCTGGCCATTGGCGGCTCGAGCAGGCGCATGTCTATGTCAGCGGCGAGCCGCCGCGCGACCACGACACCTATCTGGTCAAAACCAACCTGACGGCGGCTCAGGTGCGTGAAAGCTTTTCGACCCCCGAAACGGTGCCGTTCTGGGATCTTCCGGCCTATATCGAAATAGCGGAGCGCTCCGGCCTCGTGGCGGCAGGCTATAAACTGCAATACCACATTCTCTTTGCTCGCCCGTTCCTGCTTTCCGCGATGGTTTTACTTGCCTGCTCCGTATCACTCAGGTTCTTCCGCATGGGCGGCGTCGCCAAAATGGTTTTGAGTGGCATCGCGGCGGGCTTTCTGCTCTATGTTCTGTCCAAGGTGACTGAAGATTTGAGTAAGGCCGAGCTGTTACACCCAGCGGCGGCCGCATGGGCGCCTGTGCTCGCCGGGGGGCTCACAGGATTCGTCGTGCTTCTGTACCAGGAGGACGGGTGATGGCCGTGGCAAAGTGCCTTCGGCCAGGGGACGCGCGTAGGCAATTGGGGTGGCGGGCGCTTGTTGGCGCTCTTGCCGCGACGGTAGCGTGCTGCCTGTTCACCGGCGAAGCCTCCGCACAGTTCAGCCCGACTGGCGCGCCGTTCGTCGGCATCCCGGCGCCGCGCAACGTGCCGACCGCGTCCGGCTCCATGGGCAAGCCCGATCCGACCGCACAGATGATCGTGCGGGCGGACGAGCTGCAATACGACAACGCCAATCACCGCATCATCGCGATCGGCAACGTGCAGATCTACTACAAGGGATCGACGCTCGAGGCCGACCGGGTTGTCTATGACGAGACGACCAAGGGTATGCGCGCTATGGGCAATGCCCGCTTCACCGAAGCGGACGGCAAGGTGGTGCACGGCCAGATCATCGATCTGAAGGACGAGTTCCGCGACGGCTTTGTCGATTCGCTGCAGCTCGAGGGCGCCGACAAGACGCGCTTTGCGGCGCCGCGCGCCGAACGCTCGGAAGGGCGCTACACCACGTTCCAGAGCGGCGTCTACACCGCCTGCGAGCCGTGCAAGGACAATCCGCTCAAGCCGCCGCGCTGGCAGGTGCGTGCGACGCGCATCATTCACGACTCGACCGAGAAGATGATCTACTTCGAGGACGCGCGGCTGGAGTTCGCCGGCGTTCCGTTGTTCTACTGGCCGTATCTCTCGACGCCCGATCCGACGGTCAAGCGCAAGACCGGCTGGCTAGAGCCCAAGCCGAGCTATTCGAGCCAGTACGGCGTCGGCTATTCGCAGAGCTATTTCTGGGCGCTGGCGCCGAACTATGACTTCACGCTGACGCCGCTGCTCACCTCGAAGCAGGGCCTCTTGCTGCAGGGCGAGTGGCGCCATCGCCTGGTGAACGGCTCCTACTCGATCCGCGCGGCGGGAATCTTCCAGGCCGATCCAGGCGCGTTCACCGGGCGTACGGGCGTGGACGATCCCGGCAATCGTTCCTTCCGCGGCACTATCGACACCACCGGGCAGTTCGCGCTCAACAACAACTGGGTGTGGGGCTGGGACGGCTCGATCGTCACCGACAAATACGTCATTCAGGACTACGGGCTGCGCACTTATTTCCAGCTGATGGACCCGTTCAAGTCGGGCGGACTTGAGACGGTCACGCAGATCTATCTGAGTGGCCGCGGCGATCGCAGCTACTTCGATGCGCGCGCCATGTACTTCTACGGCCTGTCGGCCAGCGACGTGCAGAAGCAATTGCCGATCGTCGCGCCGGTGATCGATTACAGGAACAAGCTCGCACAGCCGGTGTTCGGCGGCGAGCTGAGCTACAAGGCCAACCTGATCAGCCTGTCGCGCGACCAGGCCGACTTCGATCCGATCACGCAGAGCGCACAGACCAGCGGGCAGTGCGACCAGCTCACCGCCGACCCGGCGCGCAAGACCCGGATGGATTGCATCCTGCGCGGTGCGCCGGGCATGTATTCGCGCGCCTCGGCTGAGGCGACCTGGCGCCGGACCTTCATCGATCCGTATGGAGAGAAGTGGACGCCGTTCGCGACTGTGCGCGCCGACGTCGCGGCGCTCTCGATCAAGGACGAGACCGGTGTCTCGAATTTCCTGCCGACCGGCGACTCGACCGTCGGCCGCATCATGCCAGCGGTCGGCCTCGAATATCGCTATCCCTTCATCAGCGTCCAGCCTTGGGGTACGCAGACGATCGAGCCGATCGCGCAGCTGATCGTGCGTCCGAACGAAACGCAGATCGGCAGGTTGCCGAACGAGGATGCGCAGAGCCTGATCTTCGACGACAGCAACCTGTTCAACATCAACAAGTTCTCCGGCTGGGATCGGATCGAGGGCGGAACGCGGCTCAATGCCGGTATCCAATACACCGCCCATTTCAACCAGGCCGGCTTCTTCAACGCCGTGTTCGGCCAGTCCTATCAGCTTGCCGGACAGAACTCGTTCGCGGTCCCTGACACCGTCAATACCGGCCTGTCGAGCGGCTTGGCGAGCGATCGCTCCGACTATGTGGCGCGGGTGGCGTACTCGCCGGACAACGTCTACACGGTCATCTCGCGCTTCCTGTTCGACCACGACACATTCGAGGCGCGCCGCATCGAGGTCGAGGGACGCGCGAATTTCGACCGTTGGCAGCTCACGGCCCTCTACGGCAGCTATGACGCGCAGCCCGAGATCGGGTTCCTGCAGCGCCGGCAAGCCGTGACCGGACAGCTGAACTTCAAGTTCACCCAGAATTGGAGCACGCTCGCCTCGGCGCGCTACGATCTGGAGACCCACCAGATCAACCAGCACCGTCTCGGGCTGGGCTATATCGACGATTGCTTTGCTGTTTCGCTCAATTACATCACCGATTATAATTACAACGGCACCACGACGACGGATAACAAAGTGCTGCTGATCATCAATTTGCGCACCATCGGCGGCACGAGCTTCTCGCAAGGGCTCAATTCGACGTCCGGCACGACGAGCAGCAATGGTTCGGGATTGTTCTAAACACGGGTTGACGCGCATTCACGGGGCGACGTGGAGGAGGCAATGTTGCCCTTGAGCACGCCTGAAAGTCGCAAGTTCCAATCTCACCGACTGCGGCCCGCGGTTGCGCGGCGTACGCGGCTGCCGATCCGCGGTCTGGCCGCGGCGGTCTTCATCCTTGTTGTGGCGCAGTCCACCGCGCAGGCCCAGATCGTCGCGCTGGTCAACGGCGATCCGATCACGGCCCTCGACGTCGCGCGCCGGACCAAGCTCATCCAGATGTCCACGCAGAAGAGCCCGACGCGGCAGGAAGTGGTGGATGAGCTGATCGATGACAAGCTCAAGGTCCATCTCGGCAAGCGCTACATTTCCGATGTGCCGAAACGCGAGATCGACAACGCCTTCTCCAGCATCGCGCGCCGCGCCGGCATGACGCCGGATCAGTTCACCAAATCGCTGACCAATGCCGGGATCAGTGTCGAAGGCCTGAAAGAGCGCCTCCACGCCGATTTCGTCTGGGGCCAGATCATTCGTGGCAAATTCCGCGCCTCGCTCCAGGTGGGCGAGCAGGAGGTCATGGTCAAGCTGCAGGGAAACCAGAAGCAGCAGGACGGGCCGAGCTTCGACTACACGCTGCGGCCAGTGCTGTTCATCGTGCCACGCGGCTCGGCGCTCCCGGCTGTCGAGGCGCGCAAGCAGGAAGCCGAGGCGCTGCGCGCCCGCTTCCAGGGCTGCAATGAAGGGCTGCGGCTCGCCATGGGACTGCGTGACGTTGCGGTGCGCGAGGCGGTCCGAAAAGGAAGCTCCGAGCTCGGGCCGGCGCAGCGCGAAGCCCTCAACAACACCCCGGTCGGCAAGCTCACCCCGCCCGAAATCACGCCACAGGGCGTGGAGATGTTCGCGGTCTGCAACAAGACCGCCTCGACCGATACCGACACGCCGGCCAAGCGCGAAGCGCGCGACACCGTCTTCCAGGAGCGATACCAGGCGCTGTCGAAGAAATACCTCAAGGAATTGCGCAGCCAAGCGCTGATCGAGCTGCGCTAGAGGCATGATCCCGAAAAGTGGGAACCGGTTCTCGGAAAAGATCATGCCCAAACAAGCGGGCCAGCCGCTCGCGCTGACGCTTGGCGAGCCGGCCGGCATTGGCCCGGACATCACGCTGGCAGCCTGGCTGCAGCGCGAGGCGCTGCAGCTGCCACCCTTCTACGTCCTGGCGGACCCGGATTTCCTCGCGCGGCGGGCACGCCATCTCGGACTGAGCGTGCCGCTGCGCGCGGTCGAGGCGCATGAGGCCGCCGCGACGTTCGCGACCGCGCTGCCGGTGGTGCCGCTCGCCGAGCGCGTCAGCGCCGAGCCGGGTCAGCCGGATCGCTCCAGCGCGCCTGCGGCGATCGCCTCGATCGACCGCGCGGTCGCCGACGTCTTTGCCGGCCGCGCGCACGCGGTGGTGACCAATCCGATCGCCAAGGCGGTGCTCTACCGCACCGGATTTGCAGAGCCCGGGCATACCGAATATCTCGCGAAACTCGCGCAGGAGACGACCGGGCGCGCCGCGCAGGCGGTGATGATGCTGTGGTCGCCCGAGCTCGCGGTCGTGCCGGTCACGATCCATCTCCCCGTGCGGGAGGTCCCGCAGCGGCTGACGACGGATCTCATCGTCACCACAGGGCAGACCGTCGCGCGCGACCTGCGCGAGCGCTTCGGGATTGCACGGCCGCGTCTGGCGCTGGCCGGCCTCAACCCGCATGCCGGCGAGGACGGCGCGCTCGGCGACGAGGACGCCGCCGTGGTCTTGCCGGCAGTCGAGCGTCTGCGCCGCGAGGGGATCGATGCGCGCGGACCGCTGCCGGGCGACACGATGTTCCACGCGGCGGCGCGCACGACCTATGATGCGGCGCTCGCGATGTACCACGATCAGGCGCTGATCCCGATCAAGACGCTCGCCTTCGATCACGCCGTCAACGTGACGCTCGGCCTTCCCTTCGTGCGCACCTCGCCGGATCATGGCACGGCGTTCGATATCGCCGGCAGCGGCCGCGCCAATCCGGCGAGCCTGATCGCCGCGCTCAAGCTTGCCGCACGGCTCGTCGCCGCGGACGCGATGGCGGCGGCAAAATGACCGACGGGCTGCCGCCGCTGCGTGACGTCATCCGGCGCCACGAGCTCTCCGCCCGCAAATCCCTCGGCCAGAACTTCCTGCTCGATCTGAACCTGACGGGGCGGATCGCGCGCGCCGCCGGTCCCCTGAATGGCGTCACTGTCGTCGAAGTCGGCCCGGGTCCGGGTGGCCTGACCCGCGCCTTGCTCGCCGAGGGCGCGCGCGTGATCGCGATCGAGCGCGATGAGCGCGCGGTCGCGGCGCTCGCCGAGCTCGGCGCGCATTTTTCCGACCGGCTCACGGTCATTCCCGGCGATGCGCTGACCTTTGATGCCGCCGCGCACGTCGCGGGCGAGACCGCACGGATCGTCGCCAACCTGCCCTACAACATCGCGACCGCCCTGCTCGTCTCCTGGCTGACGGTCGAGCCCTGGCCGCCCTGGTACGACCGGCTCGTGCTGATGTTCCAGCGCGAGGTCGCCGAGCGTATCGTGGCGGCGCCCGGCTCGAAGACGTATGGGCGGCTGTCGGTGCTGGCGGCATGGCGGACGCAAGCGAAGATACTCTTCGATATCGCGCCATCCGCCTTCGTGCCGCCGCCGAAGGTGACGTCCTCGGTGGTGCAGCTCATTCCCCGCGCCGCCCCCCTGCCCTGCGACCGCGGCGCGCTCGAGCGCGTCACCGCGGCGGCGTTCGGCCAGCGTCGCAAGATGCTGCGCGCGAGCCTGAAATCGCTCGGGATTGATCCGCTTCCGCTGCTCGAAAAAGCAGCTCTCGACCCGACCGCCCGGGCGGAGGATATTCCCGTCGAAGGCTTCGTCGCTCTTGCCAGTGCCCTGGACCCGAAGTTCGCATGAGTTCGCAGCAAGCTCGGTTGCGAACTTCGGGTCCAGAAGGGCACTGGTACGTAAACCTGCTCGTGTCCCATGATTCCGAAGTTCGCATCGGGGGCGCCGCGAGGATTTGCGAACTTCGGAATCGGGACACGAGGAGTTCGTATGACGCAAATGACCCGCCAGTCGATGACCGCTTACGCCACGCCGCTGTGCGAGACGATCGTCGAGGCGCCAGAGCCGCACGGCAGCGAGGTGCTGGTGCGGATCAGCCGCTGCGGAGTGTGCCATTCGGATGTGCACCTGCAGGACGGCTATTTCAGCCTCGGGGGCGACAAGAAGCTCGACGTGACGGCGGGACGTCCGCTCCCATTCACACTCGGCCATGAGATCGCTGGCGTCGCCGAGAAGGCGGGTCCCGACGCGACGATCGAGATCGGCAAATCCTTCGCAGTGTTTCCCTGGATCGGCTGCGGGGCCTGCCCGGCGTGCCAGGCCAGCGAGGAGAATCTCTGCGCGGCGCCGCGCCATCTCGGCATTCAGGTCGACGGCGGCTATGCGACGCACGTGCTGGTGCCGCATCCAAAATATCTGATCGACCACACCGGTTTGTCGGCGGCGCTTGCCGGCGCCTACATGTGCTCGGGGCTCACCGCCTATGCGGCGCTGAAGCGCATTGCCGAGCATGCCAAGCGCGGCCCGGCGCTGCTGGTCGGTCTCGGCGGCGTCGGCATGATGGGGTTGAGCTTCGCGCTCGCGCTGTTTCCGCACGCGCCGATCGTTGCCGACATCGATGCGACCAAGCGTGAGGCGGCGCTCAAGGCCGGCGCCGCGGCGGCTTTTGATCCGGCCGACCCGAACGCGCGCAAAACACTGCTGAGGGCGACCGGCGGCATCTTCGGCGCCGTCGACTTCGTCGGCTCCGACGGCTCGCTCGCCTTCGCGGCCGGCGCGCTCGCTAAGGGCGGCAAGGCCGTGATCACCGGGCTCCTGGGCGGCACCTACACGACCCCGATCGCGATGTTTCCGCTCCGCGCCATCGCGCTCGAAGGCACCATGACCGGCACGCTCGAGGAAGCAAACGAGATGATGGCCCTCGCACGCGCCGGCAAGATCCCGCCCGTGCCGATCATCGAGCGCCCGCTCAATGCCGCGCAGGCCTCGCTCGACGATCTGCGCGCCGGGCGAATTGTCGGGCGCGTGGTGCTGACGATGTAGGATTCGCGATTCGTCATGCCCCGCGAAAGCGGGGCACCCAGTAAACGCCGGCGGAGCAAAACGAGAAATTCAGCGGTTACTGGGTCGCCCGCTTTCGCGGGCGATGACGATGGAAAGGCTCGAGCGAGCTGCGTTCCTCGCCACGAGGGCCCCTCACCCGATCTTGCGCAGATCCGCAAGCAGGTCGGCGACGAAGCTTTCCAGATTCGGCTTGAGCACGCGCTTCAGCCGCTCGGCGGTGAGGATCGCGCGCAGCCGCGCGAAGCTCTTGTCGAGATCGCGGTTCACCAGCACGTAGTCATATTCAGGCCAATGCGGAATCTCTTCCGCCGCGTTGCGCAGCCGGCGAATGATCACATCGCCGCTGTCCTCGGCGCGCCGCTCCAGCCGCGCCTTCAGCTCACCCGCCGACGGCGGCAGCACGAACACGCTCACCACGTCCGCGCGCATCTTGGCGTAGAGCTGCTGCGTGCCCTGCCAGTCGATGTCGAACAGCATGTCGCGTCCCGCTGCGAGCGCGGTCTCGACCGGCTCGCGCGGCGTGCCGTAGAAGTTGCCGTGCACCTCGGCCGACTCGAGCAGATCGTCGGCATCGCGCATGGTCTCGAAGCGGCGCTTGGAAATGAAATGATAGTGCACGCCGTCGATCTCGCTCGCGCGCCGCGGCCGCGTCGTGACCGAGATCGAGAGGCTGACGCTCTCCTCCTGCTCGAGCAGATTGCGCGTCAGCGTGGTCTTGCCGGCGCCGCTCGGCGACGACACCACCAGCATGATGCCACGGCGGGCGATGTCAGGGCTTGCGCTCACAGGACTTGTGCTCACAGGACTTGCGCTCATTCCAGGTTCTGCACCTGCTCGCGGAATTGCTCGACCACGGTCTTCAGCTCCAGTCCGATATTGGTGAGCTCGACATCGTTCGACTTGGCGCACAGTGTATTGGATTCGCGATTGAGCTCCTGCGACAGGAAGTCGAGCTTGCGCCCAATCGGCCCGCCGCCATCGATCAGCCGTCGCGCCTGCGCGACATGCGCCACCAGACGGTCGAGCTCTTCGCGAATGTCCGCTTTCGAGGCAATCAGGATCGCTTCCTGGTGCAGACGGTCGGGATCGAACCGCGTCGAAGTGTCGAGCAGCTCCGCGATCTGCTCGGCGAGCCGCGCCTTGATCGCCTCGGCCTTGCGGCCGGGCGCGGCTTCGGCGCGCGCCGTCAACCCTGAGATCTCATCGAGCCGCGTGCGCAGCACGGTGCCGAGCGCCGCACCCTCGCGCCTGCGCATCTCGGCAAGGCTTGCGAGCGCCTTGGCGAATCCCTCGATCACCGCAGCTTCGCCGGCGCGGCGATCCTCCTCGCGCTCGTCCTCATCGAGCACCTCGATCACGCCTTTCAGCCCCAGAATCCCGTCCATGCTGGGCGGTGCGGCTTCGACGCGCTTGCCGATCTCGCTCATGGTGGAGAGGACCGCGGCGAGCACCGGCTCGTTGACGCGTACGACCGGCAAGATGCCGGTGCGCTGCACCGTCAGGTTCGCCTGCACGGTCCCGCGTGCGATCTGCTCGGCCGCGCGCGCCCGCAGCGCCGGCTCGATCGCGTCCCAGCCGGGCGGCAGGCGCAGCCGCAGCTCCAAGCCCTTGGCGTTGACGGACTTGAGTTCCCAGGCCCACGTGTAAGGCCCGCAGACGCCGTCGGCCCGCGCGAAGCCGGTCATGCTCGACAGCGCCATTGTTGAGGAATCCTGCCAGGCCAAGTGTCACGATACAAGAGTCGCGAAAATCGGCGGGACCTTAGTCCATAAGGGCGAAAAAGCCAGCCCCGCCGACAGGGCTGACCGCAAGCTGGTTAGCGGTCGGCAAAGCTATTGCTTAGGCCTAGCTTTCTGCTTGGCGTTGCCCCTGGTGCCGGCCGGCGCAGGGGGAGCCGGATCGACCGGCGCGGCCGCCGGCTCGCTGAAGCCGAGCGCGCGATCGGCGGGCGCCGCGGTCTGGCGCACCTGCGCTTCGAACTGGCGCAGCTTGGTGACATTCTGCTGGTGCTGCGCCAGGCTCTCCGCAAAGGCGTGGCCGCCGGTCCCGTCGGCGACGAAGAAGATGTCCTTGGTGCGCGCCGGATTGGCCGCCGCCTCAAGCGAGGCGCGGCCCGGATTGGCGATCGGCCCGGGCGGCAGGCCCTCGATCACATAGGTGTTGTACGGAGTTGGCTGCTCGATCTCGGAGCGCATGATCGGGCGACCAAGCGTGCCCTTGCCGCCGACCAGCCCGTAGATGATGGTCGGATCGGACTGCAGCTTCATGCGTTGGCGCATGCGGTTGACGAACACGGACGCGACACGCGAGCGCTCATCCGGCCGCCCGGTCTCCTTCTCGACGATCGAAGCCAGCGTCACCAGCGACTCCGGCGTCTTGACCGGAATGTCCGAGCTGCGGCGCTCCCAGATCTCATGCAGCACCCGCTTGTGCGCCTGCTGCATGCGCTGGATCACCTGCTCGCGCATGGCGCCGCGCGGGAAATTGTAAGTGTCGGGCAGCAGCGTGCCTTCCTTCGGAATTTCCTTGATGTTGCCGGCGAGGAAATCGACCTCGGCAAGCCGCGTCACGATCTGCTCCGAGGTCAGGCCCTCGGGAATCGTGAATGCGTGCTGCACCACCTTGCCCTCGACGATCGTCTCGATCGTCTCGCGCACACTCACCTGCTTGCCGAATTTGTACTCGCCGTATTTCAGCTCGTCCTTGGCCTTGAGTAGCACGACGGCGGGGATGAACACCCACGGCTCTTCGATGACGTTCTCGCGCTTCAACAGGTCGGCGATCTCGCGCAGGCCGAGTCCACGTGGAATGTTGACGATTCGCTCGGCCGCGAGCGGACCCGCCGCGTCGAGCTTCTGCTTGCCAAACGAATAGGCCCCGACCGCCGCAATGCCGACGATCAGGATGATGGTGAAGATCGCGTTGCCGGCAATGACCAGCGGATGTCGCGCGCGACGCGAGGGGCGTTTCGGCTCCGGCACGTACTCTGGCTCCAATGCGGCGCGCGGGCTGCGCGGGGCGAGCCGTCGTGGATCTCGCTCGGGGCCTGCGTCAGTCATGTGCACTCGCGGGCAGTTACGCGCAGGTTAAGGTCAAATATGGCGAAAGGGTGAAGCCGCCCCATCGGCACACTACGCATCTACGCGACGAAACACCAGCGATGCGTTTGTGCCGCCGAATCCGAACGAATTGGACAGCGCGAGCGCAATATCGCGCTTGCGCGCCTTGTGCGGCACGAGGTCGATCGGCGTTTCCACATCCGGATCGTCGAGATTGATGGTCGGCGGCGCAACCTGATCGCGAATCGCCAGAATCGAAAAGATCGCCTCGACCGCACCCGCCGCGCCGAGCAGATGGCCGATGCACGACTTGGTCGAGGACATCGAGATCTTGGCGGCGGCATTGCCGACCACGCGCTCGACCGCCCCGAGCTCGATCGTGTCAGCCATGGTCGAGGTGCCGTGCGCGTTGATGTAGTCGATGTCGCCGGGCACGATGCCGGCGCGCTTGATCGCCGCGGTCATGCAACGGAAGGCGCCGTCGCCGTCTTCGGACGGTGCCGTGATGTGGAAGGCGTCGCCCGACAGCCCGTAACCGACAAGCTCGGCATAGATTTTGGCGCCGCGTGCCTTGGCGTGCTCGTACTCCTCGAGCACCACGAGGCCGGCCCCCTCGCCCATCACGAAGCCGTCGCGATTCTTGTCGTAGGGGCGTGAAGCCTTGGTCGGCGTGTCGTTGAACGCCGTCGCCAGCGCCCGACACGCCGCAAAACCCGCGATCGAGATGCGGCAGACCGGTGATTCGGTCCCGCCCGCGAGCATCACGTCAGCATCGCCGAGCGCGATCAGCCGCGCCGCATCGCCGATCGCATGCGCGCCGGTCGAGCACGCGGTGACGACCGAGTGGTTCGGGCCCTTGAGGCCGTATTCGATCGACACATAGCCGGAAGCAAGGTTGATCAGGCGTCCCGGAATGAAGAACGGCGACACGCGGCGCGGCCCGCGCTCCTTCAGCGTGATCGCCGTATCCGCGATGCCTTCGAGGCCGCCGATGCCCGACCCGATCAGGACGCCGGTCGCGTTCTGGTCCTCGCTGGTCTGCGGCTTCCAGCCGGCATCATCGAGCGCCTGGCGCGCCGCGCACATCGCGAACACGATGAACTCGTCGACCTTGCGCTGCTCCTTCGGCTCCATCCACTGATCGGGATTGTAGGTGCCGTTGGCGCCGTCACCGCGCGGGATCTGGCAGGCGATCTGCGCAGGCAGGTCGGCGACCTCGAATTTCTCGATGCGGCGTGCGCCGCTCTCGCCCGCGACGAGGCGCTGCCATGTCGCCTCGACGCCGCAAGCGAGCGGCGTAACCATGCCAAGCCCGGTGACGACGACGCGTCGCATGCCGCTTTCCCTCACCTCACGCACGCGCCGAGCCGGCGCCGCGCGGGTGTCACAATCGCAAACGCACCCCCTGCCCGCAATAGCACGCCCAATAGCACGCCGATGTCACGACAACGCACAGCCGGGCCGCCCGGCGCATGCGAGCGCCTGATTCTGCGGTTCCGCAATGGGGATGTGTTGGAAGGTGAGATCAGCTCTTTGCGTTCTTTTCGAGGAACTTGACGGCATCGCCGACGGTCAGAATCGTCTCCGCGGCGTCATCGGGAATCTCGCAGCCGAACTCCTCCTCGAACGCCATCACCAATTCGACAGTGTCGAGACTGTCGGCGCCGAGGTCATCAATGAAGCTGGCGGTATCCGTCACCTTTTCGGCTTCGACGCCGAGATGCTCCACCACGATCTTCTTAACCCGCTCGGCAATATCACTCATCGCTTTCACCCTCGCGTTATTCTCATGGGCTTCAGCCGCGCGGCTTAAGCCGTCGCGGCCGCTTCATAGCGGAAGGCGGCGTAGAGACGATGCACTCCCGGAGGGTTCGGTTCGATGGCCCCCAAAGCCCGGCTGCCCGACCAAGCCCGGGTTCGGTTACCACACTTCCAAAGCCTTGGCCAGCAGAGGCAACCGACATCCGCCGCATCCCGCAAGTGCGTGACTTATCACTCAAATCTTCGCCGTGTCACCAATGAAATCGCCATACGTGAGCACCGCGGCTCAGCAGGAAGAAACTCGCCGCAAGCCGCGCGTATTGACGCGCATTATCCGGTGCGCGCTGCCTTGAACGCCGCGACATCATCCGGCGTTCCAATCGCAGTTCCACTCGCGCCCGCCGCGATCCGCTTGACGAGACCGGACAACACCTTGCCGGCGCCAACTTCGTAGAACGAATCAACACCTGCGCTCGCCATGTAGGTCATGCATTCGCGCCAGCGCACCGTCCCGGTGACTTGTGCGATCAGCGAGCTCACGATCTCGGCCGGATCGCTGCTCGCGCGCGCGAGCACGTTCGCGACCAGCGGCACGACCGGCGGCTTCACGCTGACGTTGGCGAGCGCTTGCGCCATCGCGTCGGCGGCCGGCTGCATCAGCGCACAATGGAATGGAGCAGAGACCGGCAGCAGCATCGCGCGCTTCGCGCCCTTGCTCTTGGCGATCTCGACCGCGCGCTCGACCGCAGCCTTGTCGCCCGAGACGACGACCTGACCGCCGCCATTGTCGTTCGCGGCTTGGCAGACCTGCCCCTGCGCGGCCTCGGCCGCGGCGTCGTTCGCCGGGCCGAACTCCAGGCCGAGCAGCGCCGCCATCGCGCCGGCACCGACCGGGACCGCGGCCTGCATGGCGCGACCGCGAATCCGCAACAGGCGCGCCGTATCGGCGACGGTCAGCGCACCGGCGGCGGCGAGCGCCGAATATTCCCCGAGCGAGTGTCCCGCGACAAAGGCGGCGTCGCGCTTCAGGTCGAGGCCGGCTTCGGTCTCGAGCACGCGCATGACGGCGAGCGAGACCGCCATCAGGGCGGGTTGCGTGTTCTCGGTCAGCGTCAGCTTGTCTGCCGGCCCTTCCCAGATGGTCGCGGTCAGCTTCTCGTTCAAAGCCTCATCGACTTCCTCGAAGACCTTGCGCGCAGCCGCAAAATTATCCGCAAGGGCCTTGCCCATGCCGACCGTCTGGCTGCCCTGCCCTGGAAAAATGAACGCTAGGCTCATGAATTACCCCGGAAAATTCGCGCGCGCTTAAGACACCGGGGTCGCAGGGGTGTCAAGCTGTGAGAAGTTCCACGGCTTTTGAGAACTTTTGGAAAACCTTTCGCTGCCACACTCGCAACGTGGCGTCCATGTGGGAATGCGGACCATGGGTCGAATCCTGAAGGACATCAGCGAAGCTGACATCGCGCGCTCGCGCGAAGACCCGCGTTTCAAGCAAGTGCTGCTGGCGCGCAGTCTTGAGCAGCTGCTCGGATCGCTGCACCGGCTGCAGCATGCGCCGCACCTCGCCGAAGCCAGCCCTCAACACCTGCGTCAAGGTGCACTCGTGGCAGTCGATCTCGCCGACCGCATCCGCGCCATTGACGAACAGCTCAGCCACGCCACAAAAGTCCGCTGAAACGCTTGTCTTTCCGACAATTTTGGCTATAACCCCGGCTCCGCTCGATCCCGGCCGGGAGCTGAACGGACGGCTGCCCCGCGTTTGGCAGTAGGACCGTATGGTCTGGCGTCCCGTGTTCCCGCCTTCCTGAGAACTTTCGAGCCTTTCCCGAAGGGCACGAGGGGCTTGGCGCCGGAGCGAGCCACACAAGGGAGAGGCATTCGCATGGCATTGTATGAACACGTCTATCTGGCGCGCCAGGATCTGAGCGCGCAGCAGGTCGAGGAGATGACGGCCAACTTCAAGGGCGTCATCGAGGGCCTCGGCGGCAAGTTCGCCGCCGACCCCGAATACTGGGGCGTCAAGACACTGTCGTTCCGCATTCGCAAGAACCGCAAAGCCCATTTCACCATGTTCAAGCTCGATGCACCGCCCGCGGCCCTCGCGGAGGTCGAGCGCCAGGAGCGTCTCTCCGAAGACGTGATCCGTTACCTGACCGTGCGCGTCGATGCGCACGAAGAAGGTCCCTCCGCGATGATGCGCAAGGCGGATCGCGATCGCGAGCGCGATGATCGTGGCGGCGGACGCTTCGACCGCGGCGACCGCTTCGATCGCGGCGGGGATCGCGGCGACCGCGGCCCGCGGCGCGAACGCGCCCGTGATGGCGACGACGCGGCGACCGAGGAGTAAGCATCATGCAGTTCGCAGCATCGCAAGGCCGCCGGCCCTTCTTCCGCCGCCGCAAGACCTGCCCGTTCTCCGGCGCCAATGCGCCGAAGATCGACTACAAGGACGTGAAGCTGTTGCAGCGTTACGTCTCCGAGCGTGGCAAGATCGTGCCGAGCCGCATCACCGCGGTTTCGACCAAGAAGCAGCGCGAGCTCGCGCGCGCCATTAAGCGGGCGCGCTTCCTCGGGCTGCTCAATTACGTCATTCGGTAGAGCCCCCGAGGTTGAGCCACTCTCCGCTCCCGCGAAAGCGGGAATCTAGGGCCAAGGGCTCAAAAGAACTGGATCCCCGCTTTCGCGGGGATGAGCGGGGCGAGACTCACGAGAGACCGGCGGAATGGTCCGCCGGTCGATGGTTGGGGCGGACGTGATCCGCCTCTAACCGCTCCTGGAGCGGGACAGCTGGCGATGATGCAGATCGTTCTCATCGGATTGGGTGCAGGTGCAGCCTCGGCGCTGCTGTTTGCCTCGCTCGTCTCCGGCACGACGCTCTCGTTCCTGCTCGCCAATTTTGCCCAGCTGCCGATCATGATCGCGGCGATCGGCTGGACGCATTTTGCCGGTCTCGCGGCGCTGATCATCGCGTCGGCCGGCCTTGCGTTCGCGCTCGGCGGCACCATCGGCTTTGCGTTCTTCATCGCCATCGGTCTGCCGGCCTGGTGGATCGGCTATCTGGCGTTGCTCGGGCGCCCGAGCGCGGACGGCGCGACAGAATGGTACCCGGTCGGCCGCATCGTGGTTTGGGCCGCGATCCTCGCCGCTGCGGTCACGGTCGTCTCAATGCTGCGTTATGGGCTTGATGCCGCGCAGATGCAGGCCGGGCTGCGGCGCGAGCTCGAGCGGACGCTGCGCTTCCTGACCGGAGCGTCCGGCGAGGGTCCATTCCAGCTGCCGAACGTTGCCAATCCCGAGCGCTTGCTCGACCTGCTGACGCTGATCGTGCCGCCGATGAAAGCGACGGCGTTGACCGCCACCAGCTTGCTCAATCTCTGGCTTGCCGCGCTCATCGTCAGAACGTCGGGGCGCTTGCGACGCCCTTGGCCTGCGATCTCCGAGATGACGTTTCCGTCCTTTGCGCCGACCGTTCTCGCCATCGCGGTCGCGCTGACTTTCCTGCCCGATCTTCTCGGGCTGATCGGCGGCATGTTCGCCGCGAGCCTGATGCTCGCCTATGCGCTGCTCGGCTTCGCGGTGTTGCACGCCGTGACCGCAGGATTGAACGGGCGCGGCGTCATGCTCGCCGGACTCTATCTGACCGTCGTGCTGTTCGGCTGGCCACTCATCTTCGTCTCGGCGCTCGGCCTGATCGAGACGATGACCTCGTTGCGGGCGCGCGTTGCGGCGCGCCGCAGCAAGCCCCCTTCACTCAAAAGCTGACACCTTCCGAACTTAAGGAGAGAACCATGGAAGTGATTTTGCTCGAACGCGTCGCCAAGCTCGGCCAGATGGGCGAGGTTGTGCGCGTCAAGGACGGCTTCGCACGCAATTTCCTGCTCCCGCAGGGCAAAGCGCTGCGCGCCACCAAGGACAATCGCGCCAAGTACGACAGCATGAAGGCGCAACTCGAGGCGCGTAATCTCGAGCAGAAGAAGGAGGCCGATGTCGTCGGCGCCAAGCTCAACGGCAAGAGCTTCGTGGTGGTGCGCCAGGCCTCGGACGTCGGCCAGCTGTTCGGCTCGGTCTCGGCACGCGACATTGCCGACCTCGTCACCAAGGAAGGCTTCACGATCGCGCGCAATCAGATCTCGCTGCAGGCGCCGATCAAGACGATCGGCATGCATGCGGTGCCGGTTGCGCTCCATCCGGAGGTCGAGGTCGCGATCACGATCAACGTCGCGCGCAATGCCGACGAGGCCGAGCGGCAGGCGCGCGGCGAGAACGTCACGCAGCGGCGCGAGGAGACCGAGGCTGAAGAAGCTGCCGCCGATGCCGCGGCGTTCTTCGAGCACCCCGAAACCGCTGAGCCGGCTCAGGGCACCGGCGAGGAAGAAAAGACCGACTGAGTGAGGTCGGGCGGCGGCGCGGTCACCGGGTCGGGCAGCGGAATATCGAGGGTGACGGTCGGCGGCGCGCTGGGCGCTGCCGGCGCGGGCGCCGCGGTGCTCGCCGCCGGTGCGGCGGGCGTCTGCGCCAGCGCCGCACTGCTGGTGGTCGCAGGACCAGTGCTGGTGGCCGCAGGACTGCTGCTGGTCGTCGCAGGACTGCTGCTGGTCGTCGCGGGACCACTGCTCGTGGTCGAAGGGCCACTGCTGGTGGCAGCGGGCGCGGCAGGTGCCGGCTGGCCATCCAGGTCGGCCGGAGAGGTCGGTGACGGGCGCGGTGCCGCCCGTTCCTCATGCGTCTTGGTCTGCTGCAGCTGCTTACGCAGCGTACGCTGCTCCTTGGCGGTCTTGGCGTCGGATTTGGTGTCCGACTTTGACTCAAACCGCGGTTCCGGTCGCGCCTCGGACGGCCGGTCACCCGGCGGCACCGCCGCACGCTCCTGTTTCTTGGACTTGCCTTTGGCGGCAGGGTTTTCGGACGGCTCTTTCGCCTTGGCCTCCGCCTGTTTCGCCTTGGCCTCCGCCTGCCCCTTCTTCCCGGCGGGTCCGCTGCCGGCCGCGACCAGATAGGCCGCCATGGAGGCGCTCATTTCCGGGCCCGTGGTGTAGTGCTGGCGCAGGAAACCGGCGACCTGCCCACTCTTGGCAAGCCCCTGCGGGCTCTTGTGGCAGGCCGAGCAGGTCGAGGCGAAGATTTTGGCGGCATCCCTCGGATCGGAGAGCTGCGTCTGCGCGTGCAGGGTCGCGACGCCCGCGCCCACACCTGCCGCCAGAACCGCGCCAACCAAGCCAACCCGTCCATAGCCGGACATTTTGATCCGTCCGTACCCGGACATAGGCCTCCTCCGCATCGACGTGGCGCCGCACCACGCCGCCCAGCTCAGATTTCTACGCGCATTCGCCGCCGAATGGCGGCCCAGCGTCGCCCGCTGGACTCCTACCGCATTCGCCGCCGAAGCGGCCCAGCGTCGCCCACTGGATTTCTACGCGCATTCGCCGCCGAAAGGGAGATCAAATTGCAGCGCTCCCCTGCTCGGGCCGCATTGCCGGTAGAAGTGAATTTTGTTCTAATGGTGTTGTCATATTTGTAGCCCTGCCCGAGTGCAGGCGTTCCGCAAGTCCACACCGCGGCTCGTTGCTCCATTGTCTCTCCGCCGCGCCCAATGGGTTTGCGGCGATGTGGGGTGGCAGATGGATCGCGTGCTCGAAGCGATATTGGGATCGTTCATACGGCATGGAACGCTGCGTCTGACGACCGCGAGCGGCAAGGTGCTGCACTTTGGTGACGGCACCGGCGACCCAGTCGCGGTTCGCTTCACCAGCAAGACGGCGCAATGGAAGATCCTGCTGGACCCGGAGCTCCAGGTCGGCGAAGCCTATACAGACGGGACGCTGGTGGTCGAGCGCGGCTCGATCGCGGATTTCCTCTCGCTTGCGCTGTCGCAGGACACGAGCGGCAAGCCGCCGCGCTGGGCGCAGCTGCCATGGCTGATGCGCTATTTGGCGCGGCGCCTGGCGCAGTTCAATCCGCGGGCGCGATCGCGCAAGAACGTCGCGCATCATTATGATCTCGACAAGCGGCTCTACTCGCTGTTCCTCGACGCCGACCGGCAATACAGCTGCGCCTATTTCGAGCATCCGCAGCAATCGCTTGACGACGCCCAGCTCGCCAAGAAGCGCCACATCGCCACCAAGCTTTTGATCAAGCCGCGCGCGCGCGTGCTCGACATCGGTTCGGGCTGGGGCGGCATGGCGCTTTATCTCGCCGAGCTGTGCGGCGCGCGCGTCACCGGCGTCACGCTCTCGGACGAGCAGTTTGCCGCCGCGCGCTCGCGCGCCGAGGAGAAGGGACTATCCGAGCGCGTCGAGTTCCGTTTGCAAGACTATCGCGACATCTCCGAACGCTTCGACCGCATCGTGTCGGTCGGCATGTTCGAGCATGTCGGGGTCGGCTACTACGATATGTTCTTCCGCAAGTGCGCCGACATGCTCAGCGATGACGGCGTGATGCTGCTGCACTCGATCGGGCGCTCGGAAGGCCCCGGCATCACCAATCCGTGGATTGCCAAGTACATTTTCCCCGGCGGCTATATTCCGGCGCTGTCCGAGGTGCTGCCGGCGGTCGAGCGCGCCGGCCTGTTGGTGACGGACATCGAGATCTTGCGGCTGCACTATGCGGAAACGCTCAAGAGCTGGCGCGAGCGGTTCCTGGCGCATCGCGATGATCTGGTAAAAATCTACGACGCGCGCTTCATGCGCATGTGGGAATTCTATCTCGCGGCGTCGGAGATGACATTCCGCGAGCAGAACATGATGGTGTTCCAGCTCCAGCTCACCAAGCGCCAGGGCGTGGTTCCCATCACGCGCGACTACATCGCCCGCGAGGAGGCGCGCCTGCGCGGCGCCGAGGGCGGCAGCCGCCCGCCGCTGCGACTCGCCGGCGAATAATTGCGCCGCGCGCGCAGTGTCCGGATGACATCGCGCTCCGAGACTCAGGGGCGCGCTCGCACCCGTTCCGCGCCCCGGCATTTAATCCGTCAAGTCGCAATTGTCCTATTCGGACGGCAAAAAGCGTTTCGCGGTGAGAATCGTGGACAACGGTACCTGCGCGATTCTCCTGTTCACTTCCGCCACGATGCGATGGTAAGACGCGTTCCCCGTAGGCACACGAGTGCGTTTTCATTCATGGCTGGCGAACAGACTGCGCGTAAGGCCGCGCCTGATACACCTGTCTTCCGTGCTGCTCCGCACAACATCGAGGCGGAACAAGCGCTGCTGGGTGCCATCCTGGTCAACAACGAGGCGTTCTACCGCGTTTCGGACTTTCTCGAGCCGGGGCACTTCTTCGAGCCCATTCATCAGAAGATCTTCGAGCTCGGCGCGAGCCTGATCCGCGCCGGCAAGATCGCAAGTCCGGTCACCCTCAAGACCTTCCTGCCGCCCGATCTCGACGTCGCCGGGCTGACCGCGAGCCAGTACCTCGCGCGACTCGCCGCCGAGGCGACCACCGTCATCAACGCCGAGGACTACGGCCGCACCGTCTACGATCTCGCGACGCGCCGCTCGCTCATCATCATCGGCGAGGAGATGGTCAACGTCGCCTATGATGCGCCGGTCGACCTGCCGCCGCGCGATCAGATCGAAGAGGCGGAGCGGCGCCTGTTCGAGCTCGCCGAGACCGGCCGCTACGACGGCGGGTTTCAGCGCTTCGCGACCGCGCTCACCACCGCGGTCGACATGGCGGCGAAGGCCTATCAGCGCGATGGAAAATTGTCCGGCCTTGCGACCGGATTGAACGACATGGATCGCATGATGGGCGGACTGCAGCCGTCCGACCTCGTCATCCTCGCCGGCCGTCCCGGCATGGGCAAGACATCGCTTGCCACCAACGTCGCCTACAACATCGCGAAGGCGTGGCGTGGCGAGGTGCGCTCCGATGGTCGCACCGAGACCGTCGATGGCGGGATCGTCGGCTTCTTCTCGCTCGAAATGTCGGCGCCGCAATTGGCCAACCGCATCATCTCGGAGCAGACCGAGATCCCCTCGCATCGCATTCTGCGCGGCGAGATCGATCCTGGCGATTTCGATCGCATCGCCGCTGTGGCGCGCGAGATGGAAGCGCTGCCGCTCTATATCGACGAGACCGGCGGCATCTCGATCGCGCAGCTCGCCGCGCGCGCGCGGCGGCTGAAGCGCCAGAAAGGGCTCGACCTGCTGGTTATCGATTACATCCAGCTCCTCTCCGGCTCGAGCCATCGCGCGCAGCAGGGCCGCGTCCAGGAAATCACCGAGATCACCACGGGTTTGAAAGCGCTCGCCAAGGAGCTGAGCGTGCCGATCGTGGCTCTGTCGCAGCTCTCGCGTCAGGTCGAAAGCCGCGACGACAAGCGCCCGCAGCTCTCGGATCTGCGCGAGTCCGGCTCGATCGAGCAGGACGCGGACGTGGTGCTGTTCGTGTTCCGCGAGGAGTACTACTTGAAGAACAAAGAACCGCGCATGGGCACGGAAGAACACTTCAAGTGGCAGGCCGAGATGGAGCTGGTGCACGGCAAGGCCGAGGTGATCATCGGCAAGCAGCGCCACGGCCCGACCGGCACCATTCCGCTGCAGTTCAGGGCGGACGTGACGCGCTTCTCGGATCTCGCGCAGGACAGCCATCTGCCGGTGCGGATGGGTGACTGAGGCACGAGCGGTGCCGGCCACCACGCGCCACGCAGGGTATTGCCGCTGAACCTGCGCAAGGTCGCGCGCGACCAATGAAACGTCCATCAACGGACCGGCATCGGGGATTTCATGACATTGCGCGCGCTGCTCGTTCTGTGCCTCCTTGCAACGCCTGCGTTCGCGCAGCAGGATTTCGCCTCTTTCTGGTCGGAGTTTTCCGCCGCCGCCAAGGCCGGCGACAAGGCGAAGGTGCGCGCGCTTACCAAATTCCCGTTTGACAACGACCCGCAGAAGCGCGGCGAGGAGAGCTTCGAGGGAATCTGGAAGGAGCTGTTCACCAAGAAGGCGCGTGCCTGCCTCGCCAAAGGTAAGCCCGTGAAAGACCAGGACAGCTACGTCGTGTTCTGCGGTGAGATCGGGTTCTATTTTGCGAAAACACAGGCCGGCTGGCGCTTCACGGAGACCGGCGTGAACGACTGAGGCGGGCCGTGCCGCACGGGCTTTGACACGCCGCGCGGCGCGTCCCAATGATGCGCGCATGAGCGACATCATTGCGCCGCCGGAACAAGAAGCCGGCGGCATTCTCACGATCGATCTTGCGGCCCTCGCGGCGAACTGGCGCGCGTTGCGCGAACGCGCCGCGCCGGCGCATTGCGCCGCCGTGGTGAAGGCGGACGCCTATGGCTGCGGCATCGAGCAGGGCGTGCC